>Ga0182014_10000051_pt1 | contig 112426 bp, 76 predicted proteins | sample 612S2DmetaG_FD_120489 | JGI IMG/M metagenome (GOLD analysis project Ga0182014, IMG submission 120489) | Permafrost microbial communities from Stordalen Mire, Sweden - 612S2D metaG | ecosystem: Environmental > Terrestrial > Soil > Wetlands > Permafrost | place: Sweden: Stordalen | collected... | reverse complement strand
TTGCGCGGTATCCATTACGGCAACCGCATCGCTGGCCATGTTCGCTACATACAGGCGGCTGCCATCCGCGTTGATGGCGAGAGCAACTGGCTCGGCGCCGAAGTAACTCTGATGCGGCAGACGTGTGTCGAAGTAGCCTTTGATCGAGAACTGATTCGCGCCGACGTTCACCGCAGCCACCGCGTCACGATTGGAGAGCGCAACGTAGAGAGTCTTTTCGTCCGGCGAGAACTGGAATGCGCTGGGATGTGTTCCCGGAGCGACGGGGCTGGATGGCTTGAGCATATCCAGCTTCCGCCCGACGGTCCCCTTCCTGAGGTCGAGTTCCACAATCTCCGACGCGTTCCAGAGCGCGACAAACGCGCGCGCGCCATCTCTAGAAACCACCAGGGCAATGGGATAGGTGGAGGGAACGGCGTCGCTCTCGGAAAGATCGAAGCGCTTCTCGATTGTGCCCGCCGCGGGATCGAGCAGCAGAACGTCGTCGGAGAGATTGCCGGCGACCAGGAGCTTTTCCGAGCCGGCGGAACCAACGACCGCGATCGCCGCTGGATACGGGACGCCCTTGTCGCCACCCGCCTCGTCGATCAGCTCTGTCTTCCGGCCCGGAGCGAGTTGCTGCAGGGGTAGATTGATCATGCGCTCCGGAGCAATCTTCCCTTCGCTGAAGCTATAGACGGCTACGCCGCTGCCGGTTGCGCCCTTGACGCCTCCAAGGGGATCGGTGAGCGAGGCCATGCTCGCGTAAATGTGCTTCCCGTCGCGGCTGAAGGCCAGCCCGGAGTAGAGCGTCTGCTTCCCCGACCCTGCAACTGTGCGGCCATCGGGAAAATCGGCGAGCACCCCCGTCTGCGTGTCCAGCGCGGCGAGCGACTGTTCATATTTCGATTCGAAGGTTCCATATCCGGCATTCACGGTGACCAGGTAACGGCCGCCGGGAGAGATGGCCATCGAGAGCGGAAGACTGTTCAACCGCTGCGGATGCCCAGGGATCTCGCCGATCAACTGCTTGCTCGAGGGCAGGTCGATGGATTGTGAGGCAAGATTAGCCGCCCCCATAGTGAGCACCGCGCTGGAGAAAGCAAGAAGAGTCTTCGCAACCATCGATTCACCTCAGAGTTCGCGCTTAGGCGCAGTATCGAGGCCCGCTGCAGGAGGCAACCGGCCTCTGTTCAAGCAGGATTGTACATGGCGCGTGTGAATGGAATTTAACGAAGCGAAGGGCTCGCGGCTGTTCTCCCGGCCGTCGCAGGCCGAGGTGATCAGAGTGAATCCGAGGGCGATTCAAATCGACGTTCTTTCGCGATTATGAGTGGATGTCACGATCGTGCGCGGCATCGTCAATTCCTGGGAATCCATGGATTGAACCCCTTGCGCAGGGTGGAGTTTTCTCGCGCGAAGATCACGTCGATCTGAAAAAGGGCTCCGTCAGATTCACGCCTCATATGCCCGCAAAAGTCGTAGACCAGAAACCCACGTTCACTCATAAATGAGACAACTTCGGCGAACAGGGGAGCTCCGTCGTTGTATTGAATCAGGGAACACTCGATCACGACCACTTCAGCTTCGGCTAGGATCTTCCGCGCTCCGCGCAGCACTTCGAGTTCGTATCCCTGTACATCGAGCTTTAGCAGCATAGGCGAATTGACTTCCGCAGCTACAAGGTCGTCAAGCGTACTCATGCGCAGTTTCAGCTCGTTACGTTGGGTCGAAGAGCGTTCTGCCAAGACCGAGGAGCCTGTGCCCATCTGGTAAAAACGGACTTCTTCACGAGATTCAGCGCCCAGCAGTGCAATGAAGAATTGGGAACGTGGCGTAGAACTGCATATCTGATCGAGGGTGGCAGCATTGGCGGGGTCCGCATCGACCAGAAAAAACCTGGCTGACGGAAATACGCGTCGAGTCTCGATCATCCAATTACCACGATTTGCGCCGACATCGATTACTGAAGTTGGCGCGAATCCGCTCGCTCTTAGCTGCGAGAGGCCGGCCTCCAGGCTGACCACACCGATAGACCGTTGTTCGTCTGCGTTAGCTTGATGGATGACGGCGCGGGCAAGTGAGACTCTCTTTCCCCTCGGGAGACAGCACCATGCAGTGCGAATCACCTTTTTCAGAAACTTCTCGACATTCATTCAATCCCCATCCGCGGATGACCAAGCCAGTCGCGACTCTGTCCCATTATCGAAGAGGGACGAACATGCTTGACCGCGGTCACTGACTGCACGTCTCTTCACCAAAAAAGGGAACAGGTAATTACGATCAGCCTTATGTTGCCTCCCGAGTGAAGTCAGCATATCATTTGGGACGTCTCCTACAGATAGATGCCGCCAGTTTTCATGTCACACCTCGGGGAAAGACTCCCTGAGAAGCTCCCTGCCCCGCAGCAGCGCGCGCTCGTCGAGCGCAAGCCATTTTGCGTTCTTGATCAGGCGACGCAAAGCGGCATCGATGCTGGCCTGAGGCAAGCCATTCGCTATCTCAAGCAGCGCGCCCAGCATCACCATGTTGCTGGCGCGTGCGTCGCCCAGCTCATGCGCCACCTGCGTAAATGGAAGAGCGAGCACATGCACATCTTCGCGCAGGCAATCGGCCGGGAACTCGTCGCCGTTGTAAATGACCCAACCACCCGGGCGCACGCTCTTGTCGAACTTCCTGAGCGAAGGCTCATTCATCGCGACCAGAATATTCGGCGCGGTCACGAGAGGCGAATCGATGGACTGGTTCGAGAGACGCACGTGGCAGTTGGAGGTGCCCGAACGCATCTCCGGCCCGTAGGAAGGGAGCCAGGAAACTTCTAGGCCAGCATCCAACCCGGCTTCCGCGAGCACTTCTCCCAGCAAGAGAACGCCCTGGCCGCCAAAGCCGGCAACGCGCACGTGAAGGTCGATGGCCGCGGCCTGTTCGCTGAGCGCCGCCAGCTCTTCGTGCACTTCCTCATCGGCCACGCCCAGAATCCCGGGAATCGCATTGAGCGACGGGGCGGATTCCAACTGCCTCCGCTCTCGCCCGTTTTTGGTGCGGTCACAAAATACGCCCAGCGGAAAGGTCTGCTCCATCACGTCGCGCACCCAATGCTGCGCGTCTACCGCGGACATCTTCCAGATAGTGGGGCAGGGCGATAGGACTTCAATGAGCGAGAAGCCGAGGCCCTTGACCTGGTTCTCAACGGCTCGCCGCACGGCGCGGTTTGCCTGCGCGATCTGCTTGTTGTCGCCGAGGCCGACGCGTTCGATATAGATGGGCCCTTGCAGCGTGGACAGCAATTCGCTCACGTGCATGGGATAGCCTTCGGTGAGGGCGCGGCGGCCGTCGGGAGTGGTGGTGCTCTTCTGTCCAATAAGCGTGGTGGGCGCGGCCTGTCCGCCGGTCATGCTGTAGATGGCGTTGTTGACAAAGATCACGGTAATGTTTTCGCCGCGGTTGGCGGCATGAAGAATCTCAGCCGAGCCGATGGCCGACAGGTCACCGTCGCCCTGGTAGCCGATGACGACGCTCTCCGGCCGGCTGCGCTTCATGGCCGTGGCCACAGCGGGGGCCCGTCCGTGCGCGGCCTGCACGTTGCCCACGTCGAAGTAGTAATACGTGAAGACCGAGCAGCCAACCGGGCCAACCAGAATCGTCTTGTCCTGGATGCCGAGCTCGTCGATGGCGCGTGCGAGCATTTTGTGGACCACGCCATGTCCGCAGCCTGGACAGAAGTGTGTTTGGTGCTGCAGCTCCGGTTTGCGCTCGTAGCGCTCGTAGAACGACTTCGCCTTGCCTTGAACTACCGTGTAGTCCTGAACCACTTCGCTAGACATTTGCCAGCCGCTCCTCATCCTGTTCGATTGCGGGCCCGGATCGTTTTGCCGGGTTGCAAGGTAACTCACGCGGAAGTTTGCGAGCAAGACTGCGGACAAGCGCAAGCACCTCTTCGTGCGACGGAACATTGCCTCCCGCGCGGCCGAGGAACTCGACGGGCCGAATGCCGTTCAGCGCCAGCCGGACATCGTCCACCAACTGGCCGTTGCTCATCTCGACGACGACGAAGACGCGCGCTTTTTCGGCCAGGCGCTGGAAGTGCAAAACCGGGAACGGGTAGAGCGTAATCGGCCGCAGGACGCCTACATTGATTCCGTCTCCGCGAGCCTCGGCGGTGACGGCCTTCAGAATCCTGCCAACAATGCCGTAGCCGACCAGCACAATCTCCGCACCCTCCGTCTGCCACTCTTCGGCGCGCGCCTCAAGGTGCTCCGCGTGACGGTATTTCTGCTCCATGGCGCGAACGTGTGCTTCAAGATCGTCGACATCCATGAAGAGCGACGTAATCAGGTTGCCGCGCGTGGCGGCTGTGCCGGCGACGGCCCAGCCGGGCTGTTGGGGCAGGACGGCGGTCTGCGGAAACTCGACCGGTTCCATCATCTGTCCGATGAATCCATCGGCTAGAAGCACCACGGGGTTCCTATAGCGGTCGGCGAGCTCAAAGGCAAGGGCGGTCAGGCCGGCCATCTCCTGCACGGAGTGCGGGGCCAGCACGATGGTGCGATAGTTGCCGTGGCCGCCGCCCTTGACCACCTGGTGGTAGTCGCTCTGCTCGGCAGCTATGTTGCCCAGACCTGGCCCGCCGCGCATGATGTCGGCAATCACGCAAGGTAACTCCGCGCCGGCCATGTAGCTGATGCCTTCCTGCATCAGGCTGATGCCAGGGCCGCTTGAGGCGGTCATGCAGCGTATGCCCGCCGACGCGCCGCCGTACAACATATTGACCGCCGCCACTTCACTTTCGGCCTGCACAAACACGCCGCCGGCGCGCGGCATGTATTCCGCCGCAGCTTCGGCAATCTCACTGGCCGGCGTAATAGGATAGCCATAGAACGCACGGCAGCCGGCAAGAATCGCGCTCTTCACGATAGCTTCGTTGCCCTTCATCAGTTGCTTACGCATGGGCAGACCCCTCCATGCCGGTATTCATGACTGAGACTTCAATACCCTTGGGCATCGCGGCGCGCAACACCGTGATGGCGCCCGGCTCCGGGCAGGCCATGAAGCAGATTCCGCACCCCGTGCAGCCCGCGCCAGCATAAACAGCGGTGCGATAGCCGTAGTGGTTCAAGTGCTCGCTCATGCCGATGACCTTCGCCGGACAGGCCTCAATGCAGAGTCCGCAGCCCTTGCACTCGTCAACATCGATCCGTAACAAGCCTCGATCTTTTTTGCCGACTTCCATCATTTACTGCTCCTATTGGACTGGCCGCTGCGTTTCAGACCAACGCGGCCGCCGCCTTTTCGCGCTCCAGATAATGGGCGCGCACTGCAAAGTCTTCCAGTTCCTGTTGAAAGCGCGGATCGGCAATGGCGATGAGCGCCTGAGCCCGTTCGCGCAACGATTTTCCATGCAGGTAGGCGATGCCGCGCTCGGTAACTACGTAGTGCACATCGGCGCGCGAGGTGACGACGCCCGCGCCAGGCTCCAGCACGGGCACAATCCGCGACACACCGCCGTGCATCGCTGTTGCGGGCAGAGCGATGATGGGCACGCCGCCTTTGGAACGCGCCGCTCCGCGAATGAAATCCAGTTGCCCGCCGAATCCGCTATAGGGTCGGGTCCCGAGAGAGTCAGCACACACTTGGCCGGTCAGGTCGATCTGCAATGCCGAGTTGATGGCGACCATGCGGTCGTTCTGCGCAACGACGAATGGGTCGTTGGTGTAGCGGATGGGCCGGAATTCGAAGCTGGGGTTCTCGTGGATGCAATCGAAGAGCCGCTGCGTCCCCAGTACGAAGGACACCACCGCCTTGCCCCGATGCAGCGTCTTCCGCTCTCCATTGATCACGCCCGACTCGATCAGATCGACGATTCCGTCGGGACACATCTCGGTCTGAATTCCGAGGTCGCGCTTGTCGCAGAGGCACTGAAGCACCGCCTCAGAGATGCCGCCGATGCCGGTTTGAATCGTGGCTCCGTCAGGGATGAGCGAGGCCACGTTGCGCGCCACGCGCAGGTGCGTCTCGGTGCAGGGTTCTGCGTGGAGTTCGAGCAGGGGGCGCGATGTCTCCACAACGGCCGAGATGCGGCTCACGTGGACAAAGGTATCGCCATGGGTGCGCGGCATCCGTTCGTTGACTTCCGCGATGACGGTCTTCGCGCAGCGTGCGGCGGTGAGCGTGCAGTCCACGGTGGTCCCCAGGCTCACGAATCCGTGTGCGTCCGGCGGCGAAACCTGCATCAGCACCACATCGAGCGGCATAGCGCCGCTCTCAAACAGGTCTTCAATCTCGCTAAGGAAGATGGGCGTGTAGTCGGCGCGGCCGGCGGCAACAGCCTCGCGCACATTGGCGCCGAGGAACAGTCCGCGATGCCGAAAATGCCCTTCGAACTCCGGCTTTGTATAGTCCGCCGCGCCCAGGGTCATCATGTGAACGACTTCGACGTCGCGCACGTGGGGAGCACGCGCCACCAGCGCGTCGACAAGAACAGAAGGCGTGCCGCATCCAGACTGAATCCATACACGATCTCCGGAGGCTACGGCTTCAAGCGCCTGCGCGGCGCTCATAAGTTTGCTCCGGTAACTCTCGCTCCAGGACATCTTCAATTGTCTCCGAGTGCGCTTTTTCTTCTGCGCATCTTCCCTGGTCCGCCTCGCTCTTCGACCAGCCTGTCAGGGCCACGGCTCCGTCTTTTTCCCGGCAAAAACCTGGCTCCAGGGCGCCCTTGATGCTTCCCCAAGCCCGCGTTATTCTGCTCCTTGCAAGAGGGGTCGGCTGTGATGGTTGTCACCCTAGCAACAGCGCGTACCGGGACCGGCCCCAAGAGGATATTTCCTGAGCGATCTTACCCGTCCGGGGGCCGTCAGGTCTTCGACCCGCTGCCTGCAAGTAATTCATTTGTAATTATTTACAGTAACTGGATCGCAATCGTCCGGATGCATCCAATACGCCGTCTCGATCGCCTCGATTTCCGGCGGCGTTGCCGAGGCGGTGAGCTTTGAGAATCTCTTGAATTGCGGAGCGATTGGACGAGGAACTGGCTGGTTGAGTTGGTTTGGATCGATCGCCGATTGCCGCCCAGAATCCCACTCCGAAGCAAGCATCAGTCGCGGCGGCAAGAGATCCGACACGGGGAGACAAGCCTTTGCCTGTTCAGGCAAACTGGAAGGCATGATCTCTGACACACGCATCTCCGAACTGCATTCGGCGGCCGGGCTTTTGCTAGAGGCCCGCTGTACCGCCGCTCCCCTTGCCGACCTGCCCGAAGCCCTTCAGCCGGCATCGCTCGAAGAGGCTTACTTTGTGCAGGACGCCATTGCAAGCGCGCTGGAGCCCGATGGCATCCGCGCGTGGAAGGTCGGGGCTCCCGCGCCCGATGCCACGCCGATGTTCGGGCCCATGATCTCCTCCTGGATTGCGGACGACGCCAGCGTACTCACGGAACCGCGGTACCGCTTGCGCGGCCTGGAGGCCGAGATTTCGTTCCTGATCGGCAAGGATCTGCCGCCGCGTCCGGCGCCTTACACGCGCGAGGAGATTGTGGCTGCCATCGCGAGTTGTCATCCGGCCATCGAGGAACTTGAGGCTGGGGTCACCGATCCATCGAAGGTTGCGCGCTTCACGATGATCGGCGATTTGCAGATGCACGGCGGCTTTGTCCATGGTCCCGCGGTGGCGAACTGGCAGCAGATCGATTTCGCCAGGGAGTCGGTCTCACTGGCCGTGGATGGCGAGGTTCGCGCGGAGCGCACGGCATCGAACCCGGCCGGCACAGACCTGCTGCGGCTGTTGCTCTACCTGGCGAATCAGGGAGCCCCGCGCACCGGCGGCCTGAAGCGCGGGGACTGGATTACCACAGGAAGCTGGACCGGCGCCACCTTTGCTTCGGCCGGCTCGCAAGTGAACGTGAGCTTCTCGACAGCGGGCAGTGTGTCGCTGCGTTTTGCCTGAGCGCCCAGATCGAGATTCCGGACGGCGCAAGCGCCGGCAATGCCTCAGGCCGCCAGGCTCATCAACAACCAGTAGTGGAAGCCATCCACAATGGCCATGAGCGCGGCCTGGTTCAGGTCGCTGCTCACGCCGGCGGTGATCCACGGCTCGTGGCCATCGGCGTTGAAGCTGACCGTGACGCGGACGTGGGCCGCAGTGTCTTGCGCAGACACATCGATAGCCGTGACGGTGAAAGTGCCCAGGCGCATTTGTGCGATAGCCGGATACCATTTTTCCAACTCCTGCCGCATGGCCCTGGTCAGGCCGTCGACAGGGCCGGCTCCCTCTGCGCGCGTGGTGACAACTTTGGAGTCGCCGATGAACAACTGCATTGAGGCTTGAACGTATCGGTTCCCTGTTTCGTCGGACTCGTCCAGAACGCGCCAGCTCTTCACGCTGAAGCGGTCTTTGAGGGTGCCGAGCACCTTCATGCATGCCAATTTGAAGGAGACTTCGCTCACCGTGAATGCGCCGCCATCGATCATTCCCTGGTTGGCATCCATCAGAGCCTGCGCCTGCCCGGAGTTGAGCGGCACGCCGAGCGCCTCAGAGAGCAGTACGATGTTGGCTCTTCCCGATTGAGCGTTGACGCCGATGACGGGGACTGCACCGACTCTAGCGGGATCGCACCATAGATACGCTCCAGGATTCTTGCGTTCGCTGCTGCCGTGCATGCCGGCCCAGGTGCCAAATGCGCCGGGTCCTACGATCGGAGTGCCGTGCGGCGCCTCGAGCCCGAAGGCCGCATAGGCCGAATGCGCCAGGGCTGTGAGTCCGGTGAGCGATTGGGGAGACACGAATTCAGCTTCGCCGCGCAGTTGCATACCGCCGACCACTGTGGTCAGGTTCACGTTGCCGCAGCGCTCACCGGTTCCCAGCAGCGTGCCCTGAATCTGAACTGCGCCGGCGAGAATTGCGGCCCTGCTATTGGCGACACCAAGGCCGCGATCCGTGTGGCCATGGAATCCGAACCGGGCCCCTGGATGACTCCGCGTCAACCCTTCGATCGTTTGCGCGACTTCCTCCGGACTGGAACCGCCGTTGGTGTCGCAGACCACGAGCCGGCTCACTTTCAGGCCGGCGGATTGCTCGACCATTTCGTTGAAGTAGTCCAGGCTGCGCTTAGCGAGATCGGCATCGCAGGGATTGCCGTTCTCACGGCGTCCACAGGCGGCGTCCATGGCGTGTTCGAAGTCGACGAAGACTTCCAGGCCGTTGTCCTGCAGGCACTGAATGGTCTCGGAAACCATCAGCAGGTTCTCTTCCGGCGTGGTCTCCAGAGACTTTGCAATATCGAGCAGCCGGGATTTCACCACCACCACGGCGACGGAGACGCGCCTCTTGTTGGCGACGATGAATTGGACGTCGGGCCAATCCTGGACCTTGGCGCCACGGCCGCGGGTCCGGCCGAACAGGGCAAGTTGCATCGCTCCGGTATCGACCGTCTTGAGCGCGCCGGTCAGGTCGGTGACAAACTGGTTGGAGCCCGCAAAACCGATCTCCGCATAGCGGACGCCAAAGGCGCCCATGCGCTGCAGCAGCAGAACGGCGTTGGGCACCGAGATCTCGAGGTTCGGCTGTTGCAGCCCGTCGCGCAGGCTGGTATCGAACAGCTCCACTTTTCTGGGTTTAGATTCTGTCATTTGCCCCTGTTCACGATTGCGGAAAGCGCCCCTGGGAGAGGACTCTCGCGCAAGAAGTTTCGTTCTTCCCATCATATCGGAACGTGTGACTAACCATGCACGACGGAAACTTCAAGCCGATTCGCAGGCCGGGCAACTCGGTTACAGTTCATATTGGATCAAAGAAAGAATGCCAGAATCGCGGGAACAAAGCGGAGAAGGCGGGTGTCGAACCAAGTAAGTTTCCTTCCTGTTCTACCCGCTATGGCTGGGCCGCATCGATAGCGCAGAATTCTGGAGGTCCGTGCACATGCTGAATCGAACCGGAAACTTATCTCTGAGCGCGGCTGGATTGATGGCCGTCGTTCTGTCGATCTTCTCCGGCCTGGCGTTCCCGGTTCCCACCCAGGCGCAGTTGATTCATCCGGCTGAAGGAAAGCTGCCGTCGTTCGACGCGGCGACAATCAGGCCCAGCCAGTCCGGCGGCGCCTTTGTCAAATACCGCGTTTCGAGCGGCCGGTTCACAGTTGAAAGTGCGACCCTGACTGCGCTTATCCAATTCGCGTACAGCATCAAATCGGCCGATCAGCTTCCGGCCGAGCCGAAATGGATTGGATCGCTGAAGTTCGATATCGACGCCAAGGTCGCTGATACCGAGGGCGATGCGATCGACAGTGAGCTTCCAGACCAGAAGCTCGATCGATATCGATTGATGATGCAGTCGCTGCTTGCGGACCGCTTCAAGCTGAAGCTCAGCAGCCGGAGCAGGGATATTTCCATGTATGCCTTGGCGGTTGCGAAGAATGGACCGAAGCTGACCCCCGCCAAGCAGCCTACCGATGCGAAGAAGCACCAATCGCCGGCGCTGACCGTGGAATCGACGGGAGAACTGAAGGCGGCCGCCGTTTCGATTGCGATTTTCGCGGAGTGGCTCTCGGGAAGAGCGGAGACCGGCGGCCGTGTGGTGAAGGACGAGACCGGCCTGAACGGCGCCTACGATTTCACGTTGAACTGGACAGCGGACGATGAGCACGGCGCGCACTTCAGCGGAGCCGGCCAGGGGCCCGGAGGCTCTCCTTCGCCGGATTCCGCGGCCACGTCGTTCCTCACTGCCCTTCAGGAGCAGCTCGGACTCAGGCTGCAATCGCGCCGGGCTCGAGTCGAAGTGCTTGTCATCGATCACGTCGAGCAGCCTTCGCCAAACTAAGGCTGGAGCACGAGGACCGCGGTTCAGATTCTGTGCAACGAATCCGGAAGCGCCGAGCGATAGAGGAGCGTAGAGCGTCTTATCGACATACTCTTATCGGATTCGAGGAATCTATGCTGGTTTGCGCATGGGGCAATCCGGATGCCGGTCGCAGAAGAGGATTGTTCGCATGATGACAGAAGGTACAGCGTGCAGACTGAAGTTCCGGAGAGGAGCGCTGCCGGGCCTTTCCCGCATCGCCACGGTGGCTGGGTTCCTGGTCGCCGGACTCATGGCGTTCCCGCAAGCCGGCTCCCATTCGTCAAAGACGGATGCGGTGCCCCTGCCATCCTTCGAGGTAGCCTCGGTCAGGCCTGTAGGCCCAAATGAAACAGAGATGAATGGGCTCTATACCTATCCGGGGGGCAAGATCGTTGCCCGAGGATGCTGGGTGGAGTATCTGATCATGGTTGCATTTCACGTGCAGCGCTTTCAAATTGCGGGCGGTCCAAGGTGGATTGATGGTGCCAGATTCGACATCCAGGCCAAGCCCCCGGACTCCTCCCAATCCAGCCAGTTAAATCCAGCGTCTCCCAAGCTCCCTCCCAGCGACGAGCAGCGCCAGATGCTGCAATCGCTGTTGATTGACAGGTTTCAACTCAGGTTCCATCGCGAGACCAAAGAAGGCCCCGTCTTCCTGTTAGTAAGCGACGGCAAGGCGCCGAAGCTGAACCCGCCCAAAGAAATGGACACGTTTCCGTGGGCCGGGGGCATCGGCGGAGGACTTCCCGGAGGGTCCGGCCTGCGCGGTGAAAACATCTCGATGCCAGAGTTGGCCGAACGCATGAGCGGATGGCTGGAACGTCCCGTGCTGGACCGGACGGGTTTGCAGGGATCGTTTGATTTTGAGTATCGAAGGAGCGACGAGGATACATATGCATCCTCTGCCGACATCGAATCGTCGATCTTCGCCGGCATCCACGGAATTGGTCTCAAGTTAGGCAAGGGTAAAGGTCCGATAGAGACCCTTGTCATCGATCATGTCGAGCAGCCATCGCCGAACTAACGATGGCGGGGTTCGTTGGGAGCAAAATCTTTTTCCAACTTTCGACTTGCATTACACATACACTTGTAGTAGATATGAATACACCTGTAGGAGGAATGCTCTTGGCCGTCACCAGACTCTCGAAGCTCGAGTTTCAAATCATGGAAGCTCTTTGGGCGGGTGGAGACCTTTCCATTCGTGAGATTCAGGAGCAATTCCACGGCAAGCGCGTCCCTGCCTATACCACCATCCAGACCACCGTTTACCGCATGGAAGCAAAGGGCGTTGTCTCAAGGGTAAAGAAGGTGGGGAACTTCCATGTGTTTGCGGCTGCAATCACGCGTGAAGCAGCGCAGCGAGGCATCATCGACGATCTGCTGGCCTATTTCGGCGGGCGCAGCCAGCCGGTGATGTCCCACCTGATCGAATCGGGGAAACTGACGCTGGAAGACGTAAAGGAAGCGGAGAAGGCGTTGCGAAAGATATCGAGGAAGGAGCAGCAATCATGATCGTCCCGGCATTTTGGCACCAGCCCTGGACAGCGGCGCTGGTCAACCACCTTTGGCAGTCGACGGCCTTTGCAGTCGGGGCATGGCTGCTGACGATCGTCTTGCGCCAGAACCACGCCCGCACCCGCTTCCGGCTTTGGATGATCGCCTCAGCGAAATTCCTGGTGCCGATTTCCCTGCTGATCGGCGTGGGCGAACGGCTGCAATTACGACCTGCCGCCCAGGTGGCGCCGCCGGCGTTTTCGATGGTTATGGAGGGTCTAACCGAACCTGTCCCGGTTCATGCAACTATCGAGACGGCACGGCCCGGCCCTTCACACGCCGCACCGGCACCCGGCGAGCATTGGGGCGCGCAGCGACGCGCGGACTTGTTCCCATTGCTTCTGGTGGGAGTGTGGGGATGCGGATCGCTGTTTCTGTTGGTGCGCTGGGGGAACCGCTGGCGACAGCTTCGCGCGACTGTGCTCGAAGCCTCGCCAATGGGATTGACGACCGCCGGGATACCCGTGCTCTCGACGCCCATGCGCATGGAGCCTGGAATCTTCGGCATTGTGAGGCCCGTACTGCTGTTGCCGCGGGGCATCACGGATCAGCTTACGGCATCTCAACTCGATGCGATTCTCACTCATGAGCTTTGCCATGTGCGGCGGCGCGACAATCTGACCGCTCTGCTGCACATGGTCGTCGAGGCACTGTTCTGGTTCAATCCGGCGGTCTGGCTGATCGGGGCCGGACTAATCGAGGAGCGAGAGCGGGCCTGCGACGAGGCGGTGCTCGATTCCAGTCGTGAAGCACTCGTCTATGCGGAAGGGATTCTAAATGTTTGCAAATTCTACGTGGAGGCACCTATGAGTTGTGTATCGGGCGTGACGGGTTCGGATTTGAAGAAGCGGATTGTGCGCATCATGGCGGAACAGGCGGCGCGCAAGCTGGATATGGGCCGCAAGCTCCTGTTGTGTTTCGCGGCGATGTTGACAGTGGCGCTGCCGGTGAGTTTAGGTTTGGTCCATGCGGCGGCAGGACAAGCTCCGGCAGCCGCGTCGAGCCACGACATTGTCGGAACCTGGCAGGGGACATTGCATATTGCCAAGACAGACCAGCATCCCCAGATAGACCTGCGGCTTGTCGTGAAGATTTCCAAAACGGACGCCGGCGCCTTGAATGCCGTGTGGTACAGCATCGACCAGAGCGGCCAGAGCATTCCGGTAGCGACTGTCACTTTTCAGGATGGAGTGCTGAAGTTCACGATCACTGTGGTCGACCGCAGCTATGAGGGCAAGATGTCCGCGGACGGCAAGTCGATTGCGGGAACGTGGATGGAGGGCACGATGCCGATCTCGATGCTTCTGGAGCGGGCGACGCCGGAGACGGAATGGACCATTCCGCCACCGCCGGTCAAGCTGCCTCCCATGGCAGCGAGTGCCGATCCGAGCTTCGAAGTGGCCACCATCAAGCCGAGCAAGCCCGATCAACCGGGCAAGGGGTTCGGGGTGAACGGGAACCACTTCATGACACGCAACACGAGCCTGACCGATCTGATCACCTTCGCGTACGGAGTTCAGCAAAAACAGGTGGTAGATCAGCCGTCCTGGATGGATACGGACAAATGGGACATCGAAGCGCAACCCGACGTTGAAGGCGCGCCCAACAAGAATCAACTGATGACCATGGTCAAGAAGCTGCTGGCCGATCGCTTCCAGCTCAAGTTCCACAAGGACACAAAGGAGCTTTCGGCGTATGTGCTGACCGTAGCGAAGAGCGGAAACAAGATGAGCGCGGGCAGCACCGATCCGAACCAGCTTCCCGGACTGTTCTTCCAGAGAGTGGGCTCGCCGACTGTGCTGGGGGTACAGAACGCAACCATGGTGGACTTCGCCGAATTGATGCAGTCCGCGGTGCTGGACCGGCCGGTGGTAGATCAGACTGCACTTCCGGGCAAGTGGAATTTCCAGTTGAAGTGGACGGCCGATGAGTCGCAATTTGGGGGCCTGGGGGTCAAGATACCTCCACCGACCGACGCAGCGGACGCGCCGCCGCTGCTGTTCACGGCCATCCAGGAACAGCTCGGGCTCAAGCTGGATGCGGGCAAAACGCAGGTGCCCGTTCTCGTAATCGACAAGGCCGAGAAGCCTTCGGCGAACTAGGGCCCGTTAACAGGTCCTAAGTAATTGGCGGAAATCTATAGATGAGGCGGCGCATTCCAGGTAGCACGCTCCTTTGCGCACTCGTGTGGCTTTGCGCCTCGATTGCGGCGTGGGCATCGGAATATCACGGGCAGGTTTTCTTCGGCGGCGTGCCTGTACCGGGCGCGACAGTGACGGTGACGCAGGGCGGCAAGCGGCTCTCCACCGCTACTGACCTGCAGGGCCTGTATGAGTTCGCCGACCTTGCCGACGGCCAATGGAATATCGAGATCGAGATGAGCGGCTTCTCGACGCTCGACGGTACCGTCACGGTCGCGCCGGACATGCCGCAGGGAGACTGGGAACTGAAGCTGCTCGGTCTCGATCAGATGCTGGCCAAGGCGCAGGTTGGTATTCCGATCAAAGCACGGCCCGAGGCGGAGACGAAACCGTCTACGGCGAAAGAAACGCCGAAGGCAGCGGGGACAAACGCAGCCGAACCGCCGCAGCAGCCCGATGACGCAGAGAACTCCGCGGATGGGCTGCTGATCAACGGCAGCGAGAACAATGCGGCTACCTCGCAGTACTCTCTATCGCCAGCATTCGGCAACCGGCGGCCGGGGCAGAAGGGGCTCTACAACGGAAGCATCGGCGCCATCGTGGATAACTCGGCCTTCGATGCGCGGCCTTACTCGCTCACCGGGCAGCAGACGCCGAAGGACTTTTACAACCGCATAACGACGGTGGTCACGCTGGGCGGGCCGTTGCGTATTCCTCGTCTGATGCCGATCGGACCCAACTTCTTTGTCGCCTACCAGTGGACGCGCAATGCCGATGCGGCGAATGAGACAGGGCTTGTGCCCGATGCGGCGGAGAGAAGCGGCGATCTGTCGGGCCTGCGGAATGCGCAGGGACAGCCGGTGACGATCTACAATCCGCCGACTGGCCTTCCGTTTATTGGTAACATTCCGGTAAGTTCGCAGGCGGCCGCGCTGCTGAATCTCTATCCCCAACCGAACCTGGCAGGTAACTCGCGCTATAACTACCAGACGGAAGTGCTGAATGACACACACGCCGACGCACTGCAGTCGCGGCTGAATAAGACCATTGGACATAGAGACCAGTTATACGGTGGATTCGGATTTCGCAGTTCGCGCGCGGATAGCACGAACCTGTTCGGCTTTGTCGATACCACCGACACGCTTGGTATCGACACCAACATGAACTGGTCGCACCGCTACCGGCATCAGACGTTTGTGTTGCTTGGCTATCATCTGACGCGGTTACGCACGGAGGTGCGTCCGGAATTTGCGGGCCACACGAATGTTTCCGGAAATGCAGGCATCGGCGGCAACGACCGGGATGCGACAGATTGGGGTCCGCCGGGCCTGACGTTTTCAAGCGGAATCACAGGGCTTGGCGACGCCAACAGCGCCTTCAATCGCAATCGCACAGACCAGCTTTCAGTCGATGTGAAAACCAATCTTCGGCGTCACAACTTCGACTACGGCGGCGATTTTCGGAGGGAAGAGTTCAACGAATACGGACAGCAAGATCCGCGCGGAACCTTTGAGTTCACAGGCGCGGCGACGCAGGCCGGGGGAAGCTCTGCTTCCGGCGGCGCTTCCACAAACACCGGCTCCGACCTGGCGGATTTCCTTCTCGGCATTCCAGACACCAGCGCAATCTCTTTTGGAAATCCCGACAAGTATTTCCGGCAGTCGGTCTACGACCTCTACTTTACCGACGACTGGAGACTACTGCCGCAGCTGACTATTAACGCAGGCATGCGCTGGGACTACGGCGCGCCGATGACCGAACTCTTTGGAAGGCTGGCGAATCTTGACGTCTCGCATGGGTTTACATCGGTGGCTCCGGTGTTGGCCAAGAATCCCACGGGCTCAGTGACCGGGATTGCTTACCCAAGCTCGCTGGTGCACTCGGACAAGCACGGATTCGAGCCGCGCATCGCCATTTCGTGGCGGCCGATACCCGCGTCGACACTCGTGATCAGAGCCGGGTATGGAATTTACGACGATACCTCGGTGTATCTTGCCGCAGCCGAGAGCATGGCGGAGCAGGCGCCGTTTTCGACCAGCCTGAGTGAGGCCAATAACAGTGGATGCAAGCTGACTCTTGCAAACGGATTTCTAGACTGCGCGGGCGCCGCGACGGACACCTTTGGGATCGATCCGAACTTGCGCGTGGGCTATGCGCAGAACTGGCAGTTGTCCGCGCAGCGGGATCTGCCCTGGGCACTAGTGGCGACGGCAACCTATCTGGGAACCAAGGGAACTCACGGCATGCAGGAGTTTCTTCCCAATAGCTATCCGATCGGCGCGGCGAACCCATGCCCGGCGTGTCCGTCGGGATTTGTCTATCGCACCTCCGGCGGCAACTCGACGCGTCACGCGGGTCAACTCCAGTTGCGGCGCCGCCTGCGCAGCGGATTCACGGCGAGCGCGGACTACACCTGGGCAAAGGCGATGGACGACGACGCGCAGGTGGGTGCGCAGGGGCATACGGCGGCGACAACGGCCGGCTCAAGTCAGGCCGGGGCGGGGCCAACGATCGCACAGAACTGGCTCGATCTTCGCGCCGAGCGCGCGCTCTCGACCTTCGATCAGCGGCAGCTCCTGAACGTGCAGCTTCAATACACGACCGGAATGGGCATGGGCGGCCGAACCCTGATGAGCGGGTGGCGAGGAAGGCTGCTGAAGGAGTGGACCGTGACCAGCCAGATCTCAACCGGCACGGGGCTTCCAGAGACGCCGATCTTTCTGGCGACTGTGCCTGGCACAGGCGTGACCGACACGATTTGGCCGGACCTGACAGGCGCGCCGATCTACAGTGCGGCCGCCGGCTACCATCTGAATGTGAATGCATTCTCGGCGCCCGCCGCTGGAGCCTGGGGAACCGTGCGGCGAGACTCGATCACCGGACCCGATCAATTCAGCTTGAACGGCTCCATGTCGCGGACCCTACGCTTGCGCAACCCGTTCAATCTGGATGTGCGCATTGAGGCGACCAACCTGCTCAATCATGGTGTTTTCCCCTCCTGGAACACAGTGGTGAACAGCACGACCTTCGGGCTGCCCGCGCCGGCAAATGCGATGCGCAGCCTGCAGGCAACCGCGCGGTTGAGGTTTTGACGATGCAGTGGCTCAAGACAAAGCTCGACGCTCTGTTGCTGCTTGCGACGCTTGGCGCAAGCGCAACGATGGGCGTTCACGCGCAGAAGATCGGCTCGAATGCAACGCCGGGACAGACTGAGACCTTCAGGCTGACACTCAATTCGCAGTTGGTTGTCGAAACAGTTGTGGTGAAAGACAAGCAGGGCAAATTCATCGGCGGACTCTCAGCCAAGAACTTCACAGTCACCGAGGATGGCGCGCCGCAGACGATCAAATTCTGCGAGCACCAGCAGTTCTCGGAGACGGTCGATCCCCTGCCGCCGGCTTCGGCGGACGACGAGAATATCAAAATCTACAAGAAGCTCACGCGCACACAGTTTGCGCCGGAAGCTCCGGAGAGCAACAAGTACAAGGACCGCCGCCTGCTCGCACTCTACTTCGACATGACGGCAATGCCGCCACAGGATCAGGAGCGCGCCCTGACCGCGGCGGAGAGTTTTATACGCAAGCAAATGACTGCCGCGGACCTGGTTTCGATCTTGCGGTTCAACGGTGGTTCTGTAGATGTGTTGCAGGACTTCACGGCCGACCGCAACAAGCTGCTAAGCATTCTGCAAACGCTGATTGTGGGCGAGGGCCAGGGCTCGACGGACTCGATCGACGACTCCGCCAGCGCCGACACGGGCGCTGCTTTCGGCCAGGACGATAGCGAGTTCAACATCTTCAATACCGACCGTCAGCTTGCGGCTTTGCAGACGACGGCCAAAATGCTCGAGCAGATGAGCAAGAAGAAGTCGCTTATCTATTTCGCCAGCGGCATGCGCCTGAACGGCGTGGACAACATTGCTCAACTACACGCGACCATCGATGCGGCTGTGCGGGCCGGCGTTTCGTTTTGGCCCGTGGATGCGCGCGGGCTGGTGGCAAGCGCACCGCTTGGGGATGCGACTCAGGCCAATGCTGGAAACGCCGCCATGTACAACGGGACCGCGGAGCAGGCTTCTACCGACAGGTTCCAGCAATCGCAGGACACGATGTTCTCGCTTGGTGCCGACACCGGCGGCAAGGCGCTGTTCGACAACAACGACCTGACGCGAGGCATTGTGCAGGCCCAGCGCGCCATCTCGGACTACTACATCGTCGGCTACTACACCACCAATACCGCGCAGAATGGCCATTTCCGGCGCGTGAAGATTACCGTCGACGCTCCGGCCGATGCGAGTCTCTCTTACCGGGAGGGCTACTACGCCAACAAGGAATTCGCGAAGTTCACTGAAGTGGATAAGGAGCGGCAACTCGAAGACGCGCTCATGCTCGGCGATCCAATTACCGATCTGACCATTGCCATGGAGATCGATTACTTCCAGCTCAACCGCGCCGAATACTTCGTGCCCATCATCGTCAAGATTCCCGGTCGGGAGTTGGCGCTGGCCAAGCGTTTTGGAGCCGAGCACACTCTCATCGATTTCGTGTGCGAGATCAAGGACCTGGCGGGCGACTACACAATCAGCAATGTTCGAGACAACGTGGACATCAAGCTGAGCGATGCGACGGCGCTTGAGCTTGCCAAGCGGCCCATCGAGTACGACTCCGGTTTCACCTTGCTGCCAGGCAGGTACTCCATCAAGTTCCTGGCGCGCGACGACGAGACAGGAAGAATTGGAACCTATCAGACGGAATTCACCATCCCCAATTTGAACAAGGAGATGACGCACGTTCCCATCAGCTCGGTCGTGTTGAGCAGCCAGCGCGTGGACACGAAAGACGCGCTCTACAACACGAATAAAGGTAAAGAGCAAATCAAGAACGACGCGAAGAATCCACTGGTGCAGGAGGGGCTCAAGCTCATTCCCAGCGTAACCCGCGTGTTCAACATCGCCCGCGAGATGTACGTTTACCTTCAGGCCTACCAGGGCAATGCGGCCAGCGCACCGGCCGCCTCCGCTCCAGCAAAGCCTGCTCCGCTGATTGCCTTTGTGAGTCTTTATCGGGAGGGCAGGAAGGCGTTTGAATCGGCGCCCATCGCGGTGACATCCGCGGCCGACAGCCGGCTTGGCGTGGTACCACTTAGTTTCAAGATCGGCCTCGGAGACCTCGCGCCCGGCCGCTATCAGTGTCAGGTGAGCGTATTGGATCCCACCGGGCATCGAGTCGCGTTCTGGGTGAACCCGATTATGCTGGTGCGGTAAAGAGCCGATGTCTGCTTTGGCGTGCGATCATGGTCCAGGCTTCAAGGGGAAATCAACATGAGAATGCGGGAGATTGCGCGCATCTTGAGCTTCGCAATATTGGTTATCGCATGCCAGGCTCAGACACCGGTAAACATCAAAGTGGAATTGTCGAAGCCGGTGGGACCGTACACACCGATCTACAGATGGTTTGGCTACGACGAGTCAAACTTCACCACCATGAAGTATGGCATGCAACTGCTTCCGGAGTTGCGCGATCTGAGCCCGGTACCGGTATACATCCGCGCACATCATTTGCTAACCTCGGGCAACGGAGTTGCGGAACTCAAGTGGAGTTCGTCGAACGTCTTCTCTCTGGACGCGAATGGCAAGCCGGCCTACGACTTCACCATCACCGACCAGACATTCGACGAATACAAGAAAGCAGGTGTAAGGCCATTCGTGGAACTCGGTTTCATGCCCAAGGACCTTGCATCGACGGTGCCCGGAGTAACCGAATACCAGATTCACTATCCGAAATCTACAACAGCCGGAGCCTCAAACAATCCCCCTAAAGACTATGCGATCTGGGGCGAGTTGATTCGCAAGTACACCGAGCATCTTGTCGAACGCTACGGCAAGCAGGAAGTCGGTACCTGGTACTTCGAAGTCTGGAACGAGCCCGATATTAGCTATTGGCACGGCACGCCCGCTGAGTACTTCAAGCTCTACGACTATGCGGTCGCCGGAGTTCGCGCAGCGCTGCCGAACGCCATGGTGGGCGGCCCGGCAACCACTGGGCCCAGCGGTGAGAAAGCCGCCAAATTCCTGACCGACTTTCTCGATCATTGCCTCATCGACAAGAGCGCGGCCAATGGCAAGCCGATCCCGCTCGATTTCGTTTCTTTTCATCCCAAGGGCCGGCCGTCGTTTGAGAACGGACACGTGCGAATGGGGATCGCAAATGAGATGCAAGCCAGCGACGCCGGCTTCAAGATCGTCGCCAAGTATCCGAAGTTCGCGCATCTTCCTATCATCCTAAGCGAAGCCGATCCGGAGGGATGCGCCGCCTGCTCGATGAAGACCAATCCGGCAAACTCGTACAGAAACTCGCCACTCTATGGGACCTATACAGCGGTGATGATCAAGGCGCTCTTCGACCTGCAAGACCGGTCTAAGGTGAACCTGGCATCGATGTTGTCCTGGTCGTTCGAGTTTGAGAACAAGGAGTTCTTCGAGGGATTCCGCACCCTGGCGACGAACGGCGTGGACAAGCCGGTCTTGAATGTGTTCCGAATGGCCGGTCTGATGTCGGGAGTGCGCGTCGCCACCAGCAGCACCGGGCAGATCCCGCTCGACGACATGATGACGAACGGAGTGAGAAAGGCGCCGGACATCGACGCCTTCGCAACCAAGGCCGCGCACGAATCGGCGGTGATGCTGTGGAACTACCACGACGACGATCTTCCGGCGCCAGGCGCGGATGTGCAAGTGACGATCTCTGGAATTCCTGTGGGAGTAAAGAAGGTTCTGCTGGAACACTACCGTATCGACGACACACACAGCAACTCCTACACCGCGTGGAAGGCGATGGGCTCTCCTCAATCCCCTACGCCGGAGCAATACGTACAGATGAAAGCCGCAGGGCAGCTCGAGCTTCTTGCCTCTCCGGAATGGCTGGATGTGAGCGGCGGCAAGGTAACGATTACGACGAGTCTGCCGCGGCAGGCCATATCGCTATTGCATCTGAACTGGTAGCTTTTCCGCGCATTTCGGAAACGTGCCGGCACGGCGGCAATCATAGCCTTGCTGCAGGCCATGTTCAGCGTTGGGGAGATTCAGGCTCCGCGGGAAGGGGGTAAGGACAGCCCTTCAGCCAGCTCAACCTGAGAGGCTCTGAAGACGCGGCCGGCAGGAGTATTGGAGTCGGTCCTCTTCAGTTCGAATGAGAAGCGGGACCCGCATCCAGGTTCGCTCTCAACGCGCAACTCAGTTCCATGACGTTCGGCGATCCACTTGCCGAGCGCGAGCCCCAGTCCGGAACCGGCTGGAACTGTTTCGCTCGCCAACACGCGATAAAAACGATCGAAGATCCGAGGCCTGTGCTCAGGTGCGATCCCGACGCCTGTGTCGCGCACAGAGAGCACGACGCGCTCGCCCATCCCAACTGCACTCAGCTCTACCTGGCCTCCGGGGGGCGTGTACTTGCTTGCGTTCTCCAGCAGAATCGAGAGCAGGCGTTGGATAGCTCTCATATCGCCGAGGACGGCAAGGTCGCGGACCGGCGCCTCGACGCGGAAATCGAGCATTGCCCGATGCATTGCACTTTCCCAAGTCCGTCTCGCCTGAAGGAAGAGGTCATCGACGCGGATGGGAGCAAATGTGACCGTCTCCGCTCCACCATCGGCTCGCGCCAAAGAGAGGAGGTTCTCGACGAGGTTGGTCATGCGCACTGTTTCTTCATGCATACGGCCAAGAATCGCGCGATACTCCTCGATCTCGCGATCGCGAAAAAGAGCGACCTCGATTTCGGCGCGCAACAGAGAGATGGGAGTGCGCAATTCGTGCGAGGCGTTACCGGTGAACGTGCGCACGCTGGTAAAGGCCTTATCGATCCGCTCCAGCATCTGATTCATCGTCTCCGACAGGTCGGAGATCTCGTCCCTGGCTTTGGATACAGGCAGACGGATATCGAGATTGCGATCAGTGATGCGGCGCGTTTCTGCCGCCAGCGCGGCGACGGGCGTGAGCGCCTTGCGGCTCAAGAAGTACCCGCCAATCGATGAAACGAACAGCCCCATGGTGATCATCGTGAAGAGCTGAAAGCGAAAGTTGGAGAGAATCGCCAGCGTCTTGCTAAGGGTCAGGCCGGTCTGCACTGTGTAGCGATCGCCGCGGACAGCGATAGGCGCAATGAGAGCACTGACGGAGATCGATTCCGCGGTATATGTGAAGAACTTGCCGGCTTCCGGCGCATTCTGCGGGAGGGCAAGCGCCGGGTACGCGCCAGCGACGTGCGGGGAACGGTAGAGCCATTTGCCGCGCTCGTCGATCACTTGCAGCCACTTGCTTCCATGGCTGTTCTTGTATGCGAGCGACATTGCATCCTTCACCTGCTCCAGCGATTCTCCAGGCGGCCTACTCTCAAGGAAGCGGCGAACGCTGCGGACGCGCTGCTGCAGTTCGTTGTTCTCAATTTCATCGATCGCCTGGTGCACCATCCAGAGAGAGATGGAGCCAATGGAGAACATCGCGACTGCGATTGCGAGAGAGTACCAGAGGGCGAGGCGGACTCGGATTGGCAATGACTTCATCGAGGCGCACCTGCTTGCTCGGCCATCGCGCGCGCAAAGAGGTAGCCTGAACCACGGACCGTGCCGATCGTCTTGTTTCGGTACGGAGCGTCGATCTTTGCCCGCAACGAATTCACCAGAACATCCAGGGCGCCTGAGCTAACGGCATGGTCCGGTCCCCATAGCGAATCCATGAGCACCTGCCTGGACACGCATTGACCGGCGTGGCGCACGAGACAAGAGAGCAGCAGGAACTCAAGACGCGTTAGGTCGATGTTTTCAAAATTGCGGGTTACCGAATGCCGGATCTGGTCGATCACAACGTCGTCCGCTTTGATCGTAGCGCCTACCTCTTGGCGGCGATTCCGCGTGATCGACTGCAGCCGCGCCACAAGTTCTGGAAAAGAAAACGGCTTGGTCATATAGTCGTCTGCGCCCACGTCAAAGCCGCGAATCATGTCGTCTTCCGCGTCGCGGGCGGTCAGCATCAGCACCGGCGTCATCTGCCCTCGCTCGCGCAAGGTCCGCACCAGGCTGTAGCCGTCCAGCCGTGGCAGGCCAATGTCCAGCACGATTGCGTCGAACGTATGCGCCGTGGCTATCTCCAATCCCGTTTCGCCGTCGACCGCTGTCATCACGGCGAACTCGTGCTCATAAAGTCCTTTGCGCAGCAACTCCAGCATGCGTGGCTCGTCTTCGATCACCAATATCCGCATCGTTAAAGGATAAGGTTGAACTGAATACAAGAAGATGAAAATGTGCAAAACTTCCAGCGTCTACGGAAGTATCTGCTATTCGGCTTGCCGGACTGGTTTCGGCTGTCGTTCTGCAATCGGATGGAAACAGGCATTTTACCGGAAATTGAACCAGGCGGGCGCGTTCCCGGCGGGGAATGGGTGTGGTGCAGGGGCTCTCCCAACCTTAGAGAAAATTCACGACATTGTTAACTTAGCTTTAAGACCAGCGCCTAGCCTTCTTACAGGTCTACAAAAAAGCACACCTGTAAGAAAGCACAATCTCGATCGGCTGTCCGGTCATTGCGCCGGACCTAGGAGAGCTATGCGCAAACGAATCTTCTCTTTCATGGTCATCGTTCTCGGTCTGCTGGCTTTGATTCCCGCAAATGGCCAGACCGGCAAGGGCATCGTCAGCGGCGATGTCAAAGACTCCGGAGGCGCCGTTCTGCAGGGCGCCAAAGTCGAATTGAAGCCCCAGGTCAGGCCCATAACTACAGATGGGCAGGGCGAATTCACCGTAACCGAAGTGACTCCCGGCGAATACTCGGTAACCGTCTCCTATGTCGGCTTTGACCCCTATATGGGGAGCGTTACCGTGGTCGCGGGCCAGACTGCGCACATCGACGCCGTCCTCAAGGTCGGAAAAGCAAGCGACGAAGTGATTGTGACCGCCGATCGTCCGCGAGGCGAAGCGGAGGCAATTAACCGCACGCTCGCCGCAGAGAATATCCTGCAAGTGCTACCGGCCGACGTGATCGTCTCACTGCCCAACGCCAATATCGCCGACGCACTGGGCCGCATGGCCTCGGTCACCATCGAGCGCGACGAGGGCGAAGGCAAGTATGTGCAGATTCGCGGCACAGAGCCTCGCCTGAGCAACACCATGATTGACGGCGTAACCGTTCCTTCGCCGGAAACCGGTGTTCGCCAGATCAAGCTCGACACCATCGCCTCGGATCTCGTCGAGTCCGTTGAGATCAACAAGACGCTGCAAGCCAACATCGATGCGGACGGCATCGGCGGCTCTGTCAACCTGGTCACCAAAACCGCCGGCGAAGAGCCCACGGCGACCTTCTACGGGGTAGGCGGATACACACCGATTATCGGCGGCCGCACCGTTGACCAGATGGGCGGGACCATTGGCAAGCGCCTTGGCCCGCAAAAGAAACTTGGGCTGTTGGTGGGCGGCACATACGACTTCAATGGCCGCGGCATCAACGACATCGAGCCCGATCCACAGCCCAATCCGGACGGAAGCCTGAATCCTTACTACGACACGATGGATATTCGCGATTATATCTACTACCGCACCCGCTGGGGCGCAACCGCGACTGCCGATTACAAATTGAACGAAGGCTCCAATATCTCCATTCGCGGACTCTTTTCTACCTTCCGGAATTGGGGCAACAAGTGGACCTACACCTTGCAGGATGGCACCACTCCCAAGTACAGCCAGGACTGGCGTCGCCCCAACATGGCAATTGGCAGCCTGGCGTTGCAAGGCAAACACAACTTCAACTCCAACACGATCCTGTGGAGCGCTTCTGTCAGCCGCTCGCGTTCACTTAGCGGCAGTGGCAGCGTCAAGTACAAATGGGCCGGAGACAAGACCAACTACAGTTGCAACAACACGGCCGGCGTCAGCATCTATCGCCCGGGCTGGACTTCAAGCTGCTATGCCGCAGGCGCCGATGACTCCGAGAATCCCAACAATTACAAGGTAAGCTCCTTTGCCCCGCCGACCTCCGGCCAGAGCGTACAACTCAATCTGCAGGGCTCCGCGTCCTACGCAAGGCTCTACCATATCGGCACGCATTACGGCACCTTCGAGTTCGGCGGCAAGATTCGCAACGCCCACAAGTTCGACGATACCTACGATGAGACGTTCACGCCTAATTCGACCCTGCTGGTCTCCGCACATTCGGAGTGGGACAGCGACTTTACCGATCCCAACTACTACGACAAGACCTACCACGTCGGCCCGGTTACCGATTACAGCAAGGTTGAGGGGTACGTTTACGGTAACGCGACTGCGTTCACCATGTCGGGAGGACCGGGATTAAACACCAACAACTATGACTATATTGAGCGAATTCCTGCCGGGTACGTGATGAATACCATCGAACTCGCCAGCCGATTCCGCCTCGTCACCGGTCTTCGGATTGAAGCAACGCATCTCAGCACGTTGAGCTACTACCAGAACAACATCACCAGTAACCTCACCCCGATCTCGGCAGGCGGAGACTACGTTGACGTTCTTCCCAGTGCATCGCTGCGTTTTGCGGTCGACAAGGACTCGGACCTGCGTGTTGTGTACGGCAGAGGGCTTGCTCGTCCCGACCCGCAGGACGTAACCGCCGCCTATGGCCAGGTCGACACCACAACCACTCCGGTAGTGGTCAACGCAGGGAACCCTAACCTCAAGTCGGAGTATGCCAACAACTACGACGTTCTCTACGAGCGTTTCCTGCCTCACTCGGGCCTGCTCCAGGCTGGCTACTTCTACAAGGCCATTGAGTCCCCAATCGTGCAAGCTCGATTCCCAATGACCACCGGCCCCTACGCAGGATTGGGGTACCTCGAGGTTCAGCCAAACAACGCCGGTAGCGCTCATGTTCAAGGCGTGGAGTTCAGCTACCAGCAGCGCATGGCCTACCTGCCCGGTGTGTTAAGCGGTGCGGGCATTTCGGCGAACTACAGCTACACCTCCTCGAAGATCAGCGGCCTCCTCGACCGAACGGACAAGCCTGCCATGCTTCGTGACGCTCCCAATAGCTGGAACATCAGCCCCACCTTCGATACCAAGCGGTTCTCCATGCGCGTCGGCATGACCTTCGACGACGCCATGATTTACCAGTATCAGTGGACCGATAACGCGGACCCGACAGGAATCCACGGGCCGCTAGGCGATAATTACCTTTACGCGCACTACCAGTTCGACACGCAAGCCAGCTACAAATTACCGTGGGGCTTCCAGGTTTATGCTTACGGCTTGAACCTGAACAACGAAGTCTTCGGCTTCTACAACGGCAGCACGCAGTATGTGGTTCAGCGCGAGTACTACCATCCGACCTACGCGGGCGGCCTGCGCTGGACCTCCCACCACGAATAACGATCCAGGCACGCTACGGACCGATGTCGACAATCGCGGCCAGTCCCGCTCCAGGAATTGGGGCGAGACTGGCTGTCGAGAACCTGCACGCCTCGGAAAGAGGGGAATCCATTGAAGCGCTGCAGTTGTGGCGTCATTCTCAAACTCACGTTCGGCCTCCTGTTGGGCACAGTCTGCATTCTGAATGCGCAGGTTCCCACGGTCAAACTTGAAAAGACTCCAGCCGCCAAGGATGACGAACTGAAGTTCGTCGTGATCGTGAGCCGTCACGGCGTGCGTTCGCCTACCGGCAAGTTGGACCAACTCAACCAGTATTCAAGGCAACCCTGGCCGGCCTGGAGTGTTCCGCCCGGCTATCTGACCGAGCACGGCGCACGGCTCATGACACTGTTCGGCGCCTATGATCGCGAGTACCTCGCCGCGCACGGACTGCTTGCCCCAAGCGGCTGCGCCGATGCGGAGCACATCCGGATTGTCGCCGACTCCGACCAGCGCACCCGCGAGACCGGCAAGGCGCTCGCCGCCGGCCTGGCCCCTGGCTGCACAATCGAAGTGAGCGCCCGGCCCGAGGGAACCGCCGATCCACTCTTCCATCCTTTGAGCGCCGGCATCGGACTCCCGGATGACCTTCTTGCCGCGGCGGAAATCTCCGGGCGCATCGGCGGCAATCCACAAAGCGTTGTCGAAGCGTTTCGTCCGCAACTCGAAGCGCTCGAAGAGGTGCTGCTGGGCTGCCGCCCCGGAGCAAACTGCAAGAGCGAAGACGGGCCCGCGCCGAAATCGATCTTCGATATTCCATCCTCACTCGCCTCCGGTCGAAGCGGCCATCTGGGCGAATTGCGCACCCCGCTGGGCACCTCGGCAACGATGGCGGAGAACTTTCTGCTTGAGTATTCCGACGGCATGGAAGCCGCGGATGTGGGCTGGGGCCGCGTCGACATCAAAAAACTGCGCGAACTGATGCAACTGCACACCGCCAACGTAGACCTTAATCAACGCGCCACGTACGTCGCCCGAATCCAATCGTCGAACATGCTATTCCACGTGCTTAGGTCGATGGAGCAGGTGGAGACCGTTCATGCCGTGGCAGGTGCGCTCACCAGGCCAGGAGACCGTCTCCTTATCCTCTCCGGCCACGACGGCAACATCGCCGCCATCGCCGGGGCCTTGGGCTTGTCGTGGATCGTCGACGGCCGGCGCGACGACACTCCGCCAGGCGGGGCGCTGGTTCTGGAACTATGGAAGCGGCGGGGCGCTGAAGAGTATTCGGTCCGCACCTTCTACACGGCACAGACTCTCGATCAGATGCGCAACACCTCGACGCTCAGCATCGCCAACCCTCCCGAGCGTGTGCCGGTGTTTGTGCCCGGCTGTGGCCGGGAAGACGGCTCGTGCGCGTGGAGCGCATTTCAAAAGACAGTGTTGGCGGCAACGGATATGAAATTCGTCAAGTGATTCCGATCGGAGCATCGCAATGAAGCTGCATCTTACCCCACAGTTTGCGTTTCCTCCTGAGAGCGGTCTACACCCGCGATTAAACTGCGGCGGGTTCAGGGCTTTCTGCCGTCTCATCGCCAGCTACATCCCCCCATTCGCACCCTTCATCCGCTTTTCCAACCCTCCGTCCGGAACCCCGTTCATGTTCGGCCTCGCCAAGCCTATCTTCCAAGAAGAACGAGGACACTCTGGAGAAGGAACGGCCGATGAATGAAATTGTCAATGTCGAAGCGGTCACACGAAGATTCCCCTTGAATCACGACAAGACGCGTAACCAGGTAAGCGCGCTCAACGATGCCAGCCTGCACGTCGCCGCTGGGGAATTCCTGGCCATTGCCGGCCCCAGCGGAAGCGGCAAGACAACCCTCCTCAATCTGATTGGCTGCATCGACAAACCGACCGCGGGCCGCATCGTGGTCGACGGACACGATACTTCGGCGCTCAAGCCGTCGCAACTCAATTCGCTGCGCCGCGAGAAGATCGGATTCGTCTTTCAGACTTTCAATCTGATCCCTGTCTTTACGGCCGCGGAGAACGTCGAGTATCCGCTATTGGTGCAAGGTGTGGAAGCACACGAGCGCGGCAAGCGGGCCGCCGCCGCACTAGAGAGCGTCGGTCTCGCATCCCGCGCCGCGCAACGCCCCGACCTGCTCTCCGGCGGCGAGCGCCAGCGGGTCGCGGTGGCGCGCGCGATTGTGCATCGTCCCGCGCTGGTGCTGGCCGACGAACCCACCGCGAACCTGGACACGCACAACGCTACTCAACTGATCGACCTGATGCGCGATCTCAACCGCAGCCTCGGCCTCACCTTCATTTTTTCCACTCATGACCAGCGGCTGCTCGAACACACGCCGCGCATCGTCCGGCTCTGCGACGGACAAGTGGTCTCAGACAGCGCCACCGATGGAGGCAACAATGGGTAAGTTTCTGCTCCTAGCCTTTCGCAACGTCTTCCGCAACCGCCGCCGCACAGTGATGACACTCTTGATGGTGGGCAGCGGCGTGGCCGGCCTGCTGCTGGTCGGCGGCTTTTTCGCGTTCATGTTTCAGGGCCTGCGTGAGAGCACCATCCGCAACGGCCTGGGCCACATTCAGATCTTCACCGCCGAGCACTTCAATCGCGACGAAGTGCATGTGCTCGACACCGGCATCGACGACTGGCGCAAAGCCGCTTCCTCGGTGCAGTCCGCCGAACATGTGCGCGGTGTCGCTCCCCGCATCGAGTTCTATGGAATGCTCTCGAACGGAGTCAAATCGTCGGTCTTCATGGGCAGCGCGGTCGATCCCGATGCGGAGCGAAAAATGGGCTTCTCGCCACGTCTGGCAGCGGGCCGCGATCTCAACCGCGACTCAACCGGCGATGCCGAGGCACTGATCGGAACCGGAGTGGCGCGATCGATGAACGTGAAGGTGGGTGACGGTCTCACTATCCTGGCCGTCACCGCCGACGGCGCGTTGAACGGCATCGACGTCGAAATCGTTGGCATCGTAGACAGCGGCGTCAAGGACATCGATGAACGCTACCTGCGCATCGCGCTGCCGGCGGCGCAGCGCCTGCTGAAAAGCACTCGCGTCACCAACCTCGTTGTGGGTCTCGATGCGACTGACAACACCGACAAGGTTGCGGCCGCGCTCGCGCCACGCCTGGGCAGTCTCTCCCAGCCCATGGTTCTCAGAAAGTGGATCGACCTCGCCGCCTATTACAAACAAGTGCGTACCTTGTTCAGCGGCATCTTTGTCTTCCTCGGCGTCATCGTCTTTGTCATGGTGCTTATGGCCAGCGTGAACACGCTGCTGATGACCATGTTCGAGCGCACCCGCGAGATCGGAACCATGCTGGCCATGGGCACGCCGCGAGCGTGGGTCGTGACGCTCTTCATGGTTGAGGCCACACTTACCGGCATTCTGGGGGCGGTGGCGGGAGTGGCAGCCGGCAGCCTGCTTGGCGTGCTGCTCAACGCCTCCGGACTGCGCCTGCCTCCTCCGCCGGGCGACACCTTCGACTTGCCGTTCCGCGTTCTCCATGAGCCCGGACTGATGATCGGCTCGTCGCTGCTGGTCGTCATTGCTTTGGCGCTGGCATCCATTATTCCCGCGATCCGCGCATCGCGGCTGCAAATTGCGGAGGCTCTGGCCCATGTATAAGATCAACTGCGTACTTCGAGTATTCCTGCTGGTCTTCTTGATCGGCTTCCTTCTCACCTGCGTCCTGGTGGGCCACGCCGCGCCTGCAACGCCCGATGCGGAGGCGCTGCTGAAACGCTCCGACGAATTCCGCAACGGATGGCCCTCCTATGTGGTGCGTGTCAAGATCACCGACTACGAGTCAGGCAAATCGAACGAGGAGCATCTCTACGAGGTCTCGCAGAAGGGCCTCGACAAGACCTACGTGGATTTCATGAGCCCGCGTGAAAAGGGCGAGCACCTGTTGATGCTTGGCGACGATATGTGGATCTATCTGCCCGACACCAGCCGCCCGGTGCGCATCACGCCCCTGGAACGGCTCTCCGGCGACGCCTCCAACGGCGACGTGGCGCGCACCAACTATGCCGCCGATTACTCGTCCGCTTACCTGCGCACCGAGAAAGCGGGCATGGTAGAGTGCTACGTGCTCGAACTTACCGCCAAGCGAAAGGGAGCGACTTATCAGCGCATCCTCTACTGGCTGCGTGCGCCGGACGCGCGCCCGGTCAAGGCTGAGTACTTCCTGACCTCCGGCAAGCAGATCAAGTCCGCCACCTTCGACGAGTTCGCGCCCTACAACGGCAAGGAGTTGCTGAGCCGCCTGACGCTTTACGACGAAATCCGGCATAACTCGCACAGCGTCCTCGAGTACTCGGGCGCCGCGCCACGCTCGCTGCCTGACAAGCTCTTCTATCAAGGCCGCTCGGACAAGTTTTAGTTATGAATCGCCGCCTTCTCGTTCCGGCTCTTTTCATCCTGGGCGGCTGGTTCGGCGCCCGCGCCCAGGACTCTCCGCCTTCCGAGGAAACCCGCTTGAAGACTCGCTATTCGGTGTCGGTGATCGACGACGCAACTTTCTACGGCAATCGCAGCGAGCCAGTGCCCGGCGTGTTGAACCAGGTGCTGGTCGAGCCTTCCTTCAGCCTTCATTACCGCGACCGGCTCACCCTTTCTACAAGCGTGATTGGTCTGACCGGGACTTACTCCGATAATTACACGCAACTTCGAGTAAAAGAGACTTATGCGGGCCTATCGGCCGGTGACTTCGACTTTACGCTGGGCCGCAAGATGGTGCGCTGGGGCACGGGTTATGCGTTTACCGCGGCCGGTGTGCTCGACCCGCCGCGCATGGCCACCAACCCCACCGACCGCCTGAATGTGAACGAAGGCCGCGACATGATCAAGGCCGATTGGGTACACGGACCGCACGCGCTCTCGCTAGCCTGGTCCACTGCCGCCCTGGCCCCTGCACAATCGAACCTGCAGGACACCACGGCCTTCCGGTATAACGTTCTGGTGCGTGGATTCGATACATCCCTGATCGCCGGCGACGATCGCGGCGGAGACGCCTTTGGAGCGCTTACCTTTACGCGAGTCTTCGGCCAGGCCTGGGAAGTGCACGGCGAAGCCGCGTGGCGCGAGCAGGCGGCGGTGCTGATGGGCGCCAAATTTACCACTGCCTCCGGCGTTTCGTTTATCGGCGAGTTCTATTCGCCGCCTAACATCCCGTACTATCGCGATATGGGAGTCTCGCCGTCAGCAGGCCGACAGCATTACGCATTCCTGTACGCGGGCAAGGCGCGGCTGCGTGAATTGCCCGGCTGGAAGGAGTGGGGCCTGTCCGGCTCCGTGGTTACCAACCTGGACGACCGCGGCTATGCGGCTGTTGTCGACGCCAGCCGGTGGTTTGGAAACCACTTCTCCACCTACCTTCATCTGGAGTTTCCGCGCGGCGACAAACAATCGGAATACGGTTCAGCGCCGTATTCTATAGCCACATCGGTGGGGGTCCGCTTCCAGCTATGAATTGTGAAACAGGTGAGTTGACGCCCCTTTCCTCCGAAGGCCGGAATCCTTCGCGCATCTTCAGAGCGTTCCTGGTCAGAGGGCTCTGGATTGTTCTCTCTGCCACGCTGATCATCTTCCTCTTGTTCTTCTCTCAAGGCGTTATCAGGCTCTCCGGGAGCGGGCAGCGCCTGGCGGGGATCTTTGTCTACTCCGTTTCCATCGCGCTGCCATCCATGTGGCTCGTCACACTTCTCTCGGTGCTCTACACCGAGAGATTCCCGCGCATGATCTTTGTTATTCAGGCAGCCTCGCTCGTCACTACCGCTACCGTTGGCGGCCTCGTTGCGGGCCTGATCCTGTGGATCGCGGGTATAACGCGCACAGGCGGATATTGGATGGAGTACAAGGCGAATGTGCTTTTCAGTATCTTCATCACTCTGGCAATCGGCATGAGCCTGTCCGTCTATGAAACACTGCGCTACAGACTGCAGGCGGCCACCCTCGAAGCACGTACGCGCCAGTTGGAGCAGGAGCGCGCTTACAAGCTTCTCGCGGAAGCCCGGCTCTCTTCGCTCGAATCGCGCATCCATCCCCACTTTCTCTTCAACACGCTCAACTCCATCGCCGCATTGATCCCCACCGACCCCAGGCGCGCCGAGGACACAGTGGGAAAGCTGGCCTCACTACTGCGCTTTTCGCTGAATGCGCAGCACGGCGGGCTTGTGCCGTTGGCTCAGGAGCTCAAGATTGTGCGCGACTACCTCGAGATCGAGTCCACGCGCTTCGGCTCGCGCCTGCGCTATCGGATACTTGTTCCCGAGGCTCTCGATTCTATCGGGGTTCCACCTCTTGCCCTGCAGACACTGGTCGAGAATTCAGTAAAGCATGTGGCTGCCCAACGCCAGGAAGGCGCAACGATTCAGATTGCCGCAGAGTTTGAGACCGCCGCAGCGGCGGAACCGGAGCGAATCCGCCTCGAGGTCACCGACGACGGGCCGGGATTCTCGCTCGGCGCCATCGAGCCGGAACACGGCATCGGCAACCTTGTCGCGCGCCTCGACCTTCTGTTCGGAAACGCGGCCAGGCTCGACGTGACGCGTGAAAACGAGAAGACAGTCGTCCGCATGTCGTTTCCCGCAAGGCTGTGAGAAGCTATGGAAACCGCTCCGCTGCGCGCTTATCTCGTAGACGACGAACCGCTGGCCGTCGAACGCCTGAAGAGGCTGCTGGCCAGTTACGATAGCCTGCGCGTCGTGGGCAGCGCCACCGATCCAGCAAAGGCGCTGGAGTTTCTCGCCGGCTCGAAAGATGTCGACGTGCTCTTCCTCGACATCCAGATGCCGGGCATGAACGGCTTCGAGCTGCTCTCGCGCCTCTCCGTTCAACCCTTTGTCATCTTCACAACCGCATTCGACCACTATGCGCTGCGGGCCTTTGAGGTCAACTCGATCGACTACCTGCTCAAGCCCATCGAGACGGAGCAGTTGGAGCGCGCTCTCGCGAAGCTTCTGCGCCTGCGGCCGGTCGTAAAGCCCGACTGGCAACAGAACCCCGATCTTCCCGCCATGCTGAAGGAACTGGCTGCCTCGCTGGCCGGCCAACGAGCGGATTACCCGCGGCGCATTGCCTCCCGCATAGGCGAACGCATTACCTTCCTCGACCTCGACGCCGTGACGCACTTTGTGGCCCGCGACAAACTCACCTATGCCGCCGTCAATGGCCGCGAACACTGTGTCGACCAGACCATCGCCGATCTCGAACTCAAGCTGGACCCCGCGCGATTCCTGCGCATTCATCGCGCCGTTCTCCTCAACCTGGATTGGGTCCAGGAGGTGAACGCCTCGTTTGCAGGAAAGGTAGTCGTCTGCCTGAAAGACGCGCGGCACTCGCAGTTGCCGGTCGCGCGTGACCGGGTGCGCCTGCTCAGGGCGCGGATGGAATTCTGATCTGCCTTCCACACTGTTGCCGGCGCTCATCTGTGATCGCGGCACGGAAAGAGAGACGCCAGGGTCCCGACAAAACCAGGCGGCCACGGCCGGCTGACCGGCGCGGCCATCGAATTGCCCGAAGCCATTCCTCAGGGGCTAAAGCCCGGCTGATTTGTGGCTGTTTGCGGCACGACTGAAGTCGTGCCCTTTCAAAACATAAACGGCCAGATGCGGCGGACACCACCACAACTACGACGAATAGCCCTTGCGCCGCTCGTTGAGATCGTTGGCGATCTGCTGGTTCTTCTCGCGCGAGATGGGATAAAAGAACAGGCAGGCAGCCACGGCAAAAAAGGCGAGGCCCGCATAGATGCTGGCAGTCAAGAGGATTCCCGACTGTGCTTGCGCCGACTGCACCTGCGCTTCAGACACGAAGCCATACAGCGAGAACAACCAGCCGGCGATAGCGCCGCCCAGAGCGAGGCCTGCCCACAGGGCAAACACGACGGCAGACGTGACCGTACCGCTGGCGCGGCGGCCCGTCTTCCATTCACCGTAGTCGGCCACGTCGCCCATCATCGCCCAGATAATGGGGCCCGACAATCCGTAGGCGAACTGGCGAAGCACTTCGGTTACGATGATCAGCACGGTGGAACTGGGCGGAATAACGAACAGAGCCATATTGAAGATGCCAGACAACAACATGCTGGCAATAAAGAGTTGGCGCTTGCCCACGCGAACGGAGACGGCGGTGGAGAGGGCGACGCCGACGAGCAGAGCGACGAGGCCGAAACCGTTGAACCACGAGAATAGATCCACATTGCCGACAACAAAGCGGAAATAGGGCAACATGACGTTGCCGCGAATCACGATGGCGGCGAAATAAAACAAAGTGGCCAGAAACAGCACCACCCAGGGACGATTCTTGAAGAGGTCGGAGAGGTCCTGGCCGAGGTCGGACTTCTGCTGCGGGTTCGGCTGAATGCGCTCCTTTGTGGCGAAGAAGGCCACGATGAAGAAGACGACGCTGAGAGCCGACAGCAGGCCCATGGTGTACTGATAACCGCGCGCGTCATCGCCGTGGCCAAAGAACTTCACCATTGGAATGGCGAGGCTGGCCACAATGAAGCCGGCGGAGTTGGCGGCGATCTGGCGGTACGAAGAGATGCTGGTCCGCTCGTCGGGGTCCGAGGTCATCACCGCCGTAAGAGAGGCGTATGGCACGTTGTTGACCGTGTAGACGATTCTGAGCAGGATATAGGTTGTCCACGCGTAGACGATCTTCGCGGCTGGACTAATATTCGGCGTGGTGAAGGTGAGCACGCCGATGATGCCGAAGGGCACCGCCGTCCACAGCAGCCAGGGACGGAACTTGCCCCATCTGGTGCTGGTACGATCGGCGATCACGCCCATGACCGGATTCAGAAAAGCCACGCCCAGCCCGACGACAAGGAAGAGCGTTCCTGCCTGCGCCGCGGTTAGGCCGAACGTGTGTGTATAGAAGTCCAGTTGCAGTGCCAGCATGGCCTGGAAGACAAAATTGGCCGCCATGTCGCCCAGGGCATAGCCGGACTTCTCTGTAAAGGAAAGTTTCTCTTGCATTGCCGCCTCGTCTTTCGCCGCCGTTTTCTTGCCGTGCCTACTTTGTGACCTGCAGAATCAGCTTCTGAAGATCGGCATCGCGCGAAGAAGTCCCAATCATCACTTCAAAGTCGCCAGGCTCGACAACGTACTTCATGTCTACGTCGAAGAAGGCAAGCTGGCCCGGTGTAATGTCGAGCGTAACCGTGGTGCTTTCGCCGGGCTTCAGGGAAACCTTCTTGAATCCCTTGAGTTCCTTCACAGGCCGCGTCACCGAACTCACGAGGTCGCGGATGTAAAGCTGCACCACTTCCGTGCCCGCGCGCTTGCCGGTGTTGGTCACGTCCACCATCGCCTGGGTCGACCCATCCGTCCGAATCTTCTTCTTGGTCAGCCTCGCGTTCGAGAGATCGAAGCTCGTGTAGCTCAGTCCATAACCGAAGGCATAGAGAGGCGAGACATCGTCGAACAGATAGCCGCGCCGCGCCGAGGGCTTGTAGTTGTAGAACACCGGCAGGTGACCCACCGAGCGCGGCACCGAGATCGGCAGTTTGCCGCCGGGGTTGTAATCGCCGAACAGCACATCGGCAACCGCATGACCCGTCTCCTGGCCGAGATACCAGCATTCGTAAATCACCGGCACATTCTCGGCCACGTAGTTGATCGAAAGCGGCCTGCCGTTGAACAGGAAGACGACCACCGGCTTGCCTAGCGCGACCATCGCTTTCACCAGTTCTTCCTGGCGTCCAATCAGGTCCAGGCTGGTGCGGTCGCCCATGTGATTGAGCCCCCAAGCCTCGCGGGAAGTCTGCTCGTTGCCGCCGATCGCCAATACGATGACATCGGCCTTTTTGGCCACACGCACCGCCTCGACAATCTGCTTGCGATCCTCTTCCGGATCGCTCGGCACCACCGCATCCTGGTTCCACGAGCCGCCAATGGTGATCTTGCAGCCCTCGCTCGAGAGGACCTTCACCTTCTTGCCGACCCTGGCCTTGATGCCTTCCAGCACCGTGACGTTGTGTTTGGGCACGCCGCTGTATCCGCCCAGCAGCCCCCGGTCGGCATTGGGCCCGATCACCGCGATGGTCTTGATCGCGTCCGGATTGAGAGGCGCAAGGTTGTTTTCGTTCTTGAGCAGCGTGATCGCTTCATGCGCCGCCGTCAAGGCCAGGCTGCTATGCTCGTCGCAACCAACCACGCGGTCCGCCTCTTCCGGATCGACATACGGGTCGTCGAACAAGCCCATCTCGAACTTCCAGAAAAGCATCGGCGCAACCAGCTCGTCGAGTTGCGACTCTTTCAGCACGCCCTTCTTCACCAGTTCCACCAGGTGCAGATAGCAGTCCGGATCGGGCAGCTCGATGTTGACGCCCGCCTTCACCGCCAGCGCGCACGATTCCTTTTTGTCCTTGGCGACATTGTGGCCGTGCGTGTCCGGCCGGTAACCCAACTCCCAGATGGCGTAGTAATCCGACACCACGAATCCCTTGAAGCCCCACTCCTTGCGCAGCAGGTCGCGCAGCAGCCACCTGTTGGCGTGAGAGGGCACGCCGTCGATCTCGTTGTACGAGGCCATCAGCGTCACGGCGCCAGCCTCGCGCAGGGCTTCCTTGAAGGTATAGAGGAAGGTCTCTTGCAGAACCCGCATCGAGACATTGGCCGGTGCACAGTTCATGCCCGACTCCGGCTGTCCGTGCCCGACAAAATGCTTCAGTGTCGCCAGCACATGCTGCTTGTCCCTGAAGTTCTTGTCCCCCTGGAAGCCTCGCACCGCCGCGATGCCCAGGCGCGAAACCAGGTATGGATCTTCCCCGTAAGTCTCCTCAACGCGGCCCCATCTGGGCTCGCGCGCCACATCCACCACCGGGGTCAACGCATGATGTGCGCCGCGCAAACGCGCCTCCAGTGCCGTCATCGTGAAAAGCGACTCCACCAGTTCGGGATTGAATGTCGCGCCCAGGGCAATGGGCTGCGGAAAGCTGGTTCCATCCGGCGCCGCGTGGCCGTGCAGGCACTCTTCGTGGAACATCACCGGTATGCCGAGACGGCTGTTCTCGATGAAGAACTTCTGGATGGCGTTGGTCAGCTCGGCCATCTCGCGCGCCTTCTTGCCGCCGCCGGCATCGCTCGAACGGCCTACCTGTCCCAGTCCGCGGCCATTGCGAAACGACTTCTTCGCCTTCCGGAAATCGAAGTTGCCTTTCTCATCCAGCATGGTCTGGGCCTTCGATTGCCAGACACACATCATCTGCGCGGCTTTTTCTTCCAGCGTCATCCGGCCAAGCAGGTCCTTCACACGCTTCGCGGAGGACTGGCGGGCGTCTTTATAAGTGGGAGCGGCTTTACGGGCGGTCACGGTCTTCTGCTTTTTCATACGATTGATTCCTCGGAGTTCCTGCTTGCGTCAACGCATAGTGATTGAATCGAAAAACTGAGATTAACTTCGAGCGCCTGCGCCCAAGAGTGACAAAGATCACGCGTCGTCCTGCGGAGCCTGGAGATCTTCGGCTCCAGCCCACGGGTACGGAACCACCCGCATCCTCGCCAATGCCTGCTCTGCTGCCTCCAACAATGTAGTTGCTCAACATGGAAAGAGCAACTAGAAAAAGCGATTTTCTTCAGCAATATCGACCTCTGCGCCCGCCTGCCGCCAACTTAATTCCGTACTTGCACGTCATTCAGAAGGGACGGGCGGCCCAGTTGCCTCCCCGTTGACAATTGGAGAACAAACGCTGTACAAGTGCCGCATTCACAAAATAGCCGATTGCTGACTGTTTTCCGTATTTCCGCCTCTGCACCAACAACCCTTTCGCAAAAAAGGAGACCAATGAAAGCTGCGATCGTTCTGGCGTTTCTGGCTGCAGGAATCTGCTGGGCACAACCCCCGGCGGACTGCAAGCCTTCTTCGCTCAACATTCCGGGAGCCCCGTATCCCTGCGTCTTTCCCGACAATCGCGCCATCTTCCGTGTGGCGGCGCCCGATGCCCAGAAGGTGCGGGTCCGCGTCGGCGCCGGATTCGATATGGCCAAGGAAGCAGACGGACTGTGGTACGTCACTACCGCTCCTCTCGTGGAGGGATTTCACTATTACCTGCTCACCGTTGATGGCGCAACCGTGTCGGACCCGGCGACGGGATCGTACTTCGGCGGCGGAGCCTGGAGCAGCGCTATCGAGATTCCCGCCACGGACGCCGACTTTTACAGCCACAAGGACGTGCCCCACGGCGTAGTCCGCGAGCAGTGGTACTACTCCACAGTGACGCAGGCGTGGCGTCGCGCCTACATCTACACCCCGCCCGATTACGACACCAATGCGAAGGCGCATTATCCGGTTCTTTACCTCCTTCACGGCTGGGGAGAAAACGAGCAGGGCTGGACCTTCCAGGGTCATGTGGACCAGATCATGGATAACCTCATCGCGGCCAACAAGGCCAAGCCCATGCTGGTGGTGATGGACAACCTCAACGCCGTTAAACCGGGCGAGGATGGATCCCTTTATAACGCGCGCGGCGTTGTGACCCAGGCGGTCCCACAGCCTCAGCCGGCCATGGGCGGAGCGCCCGGAGTTCCGGGAGCGGGTCCTGGCGCAGCCCGGCCTGCCGCGGGCGCACCGCCGGCTCGTCCCATGATGCGCCTGAGCACAACGTTCAGTGAGATGATGTTCGCCGACCTGATTCCGATGGTCGAGAAGACCTATAGAGTCGCGCCGGGCAGTGAAAACCGGGCGATGGCCGGGCTGTCCATGGGTGGAATGCAGACCTTCACAACCGGGCTTCAGAATCTCGACAAGTTTGCCTATCTGGGCGGGCTGAGCGGCAATTGCGGCGGCTTCGGCGGCGGCGCGTTCGATCCGAAGACCAGTTGCAGCGGCGCCTTTGCGGATGCGGCGGCATTCAACAGCAAGGTCAAGGTGCTGTTCTTGTCCACCGGCTCCGCGGAAGGGCCGCGCGTCAAGCAGTTCAGCGACCAACTGACCGCAGCCGGCATCAAGAACGTCTACTTCGAGTCTCCCGGCACGGCGCACGAGTGGCTGTCCTGGCGGCGAGCCTTGAAGGACTTTGCTCCTCGACTCTTCCAGTAAGCCTCGTCGAACGGAGTTCCGAATCTCCGGCGCATGGATCTCAATGCGCCGGGCGTTCGGACCCTATCGGCCCATGGTGAAAATCGGGGCTTTGAAAGGGCACGGCTTCAGATGTGTTGGATATACAATCGGCGGTGATCGGGAGACACAATGAAATCCTTGTCTTTGTTTCGAGCGCTATCTACACCTCAGTCTACTTTACGAGTTCTTGCTGCTCCCATGGGTGCCGTCGTTCTCCTTGGCGCTTCGTTGACGCTGTGGTCCCAGTCCTCCGCGCACACGGCAGCGGCGCCAACGGTCGGCAAATCCGTTCGCTACTGCAATCCGCTGTCGCTTGAAACCTCATCCCACGACGGCTCGCCTCAGGGTGTCAGCCTCGGCGACGTTACGGTCGTGCGCGAAGGCGACTCCTACTATCTCTTCGGTTCCGGCGGCGGCGCCTGGGTTTCGCGCGACTTCATCGACTGGAAATACCAGGCGGTCGACGTGCGGGGCGGCCGCCTTCCCGTCGCGCCTCATGTGTTCAAGTACAACCGCGCGTTCTATATGTCCGGCAACGACGCCCCGCTCTACAAGGCCCCGAGCATTCTGGGGCCTTACGAGCTTCTCGGTCCGTGGATCAACGAAAAGGGCGAGCCCTGGACCATCACGTTCAATGGCAGGACGGCAGCGGGCGCTTTCGACGTGGATGTCTTCGTCGACGACGATAACAAGCCCTATCTCTACTTCCCTGGGCGGTCGACGGCCGGCATCTACGTGGCGCCACTGGACCCGAAGAATCTGAACCATCTGGCCGCTGCCCCCAAACATCTCTTCGGCTTCGACTCTTCGCACGTGTGGGAGCGCTGGGGCGAGAAGAACGAATATCCTGGCATCGCCTGGATCGAAGGCCCCTGGATGTTCAAGAGGAACGGAACCTACTATATCGAATACAGCGCCTCGGGAACGCAGTGGCTGTCCTACGCCAGCGGAGTCTACTCCGCGAAAAGTCCGCTCGGTCCGTTCACTTACTCTCCGAAAAATCCTCTTCTGAGAAAGACAACCGGGATCGTCACCGGCCCCGGCCATGGCTCCGTCGTAAAGGGCCCCGATGGCAACTGGTGGGTCTTCTACACCATCGTGATGTCGAACCCGCCCGGCGGCCGGCGGATCGGGATGGATCCCATCGCCTTCGACGCCAACGGCAATCCCTACACCCGCGGCCCCAGCGAAACCCCGCAGTGGGCGCCAGGCGTCGTGGCCAACCCGGTGCGCGACGGTGACTCCGGATCGATTGCGGTCAGCATCAACAAGCTTCGCGCCATGCATCAGCAGGGCGGCTTCTCCAGCGAACGCCCCGGCCATGAAGCAGCGTATGCGACGGACGATTCGAACGGAACCGTGTGGCAGCCGGCAGAGAACGACGCGCAGCCCTCGCTCACGCTCGACCTGGTCTCCCCCACCGAGTTCGAAACCAATCAGTTCTTCCTCATCGACTCCAGCCGCATCGAGTTTGCCACCGGCAGCATCCGGTTCGGCCCGCGCGGCGCTGCCCCCACTCCCGACCCGGCGCCTACCGGGTCAGTGGCATTTCGATACAAGATCGAAGCGTCCTTGGACGGGAAGGAATACACCACCGTCTTGGACAAGACCAACAACCAGGTCACGCGCTACACGGAATTCGACGAGATTCAGCCCACTAAATGCCGATTTGTCCGACTCACCATAACCGACTGGCCGCACCGCGCGGGAACGCCGCTCGGCATCACCGAGTTCACTCTCTTTGGCAAGCCTGTGTCGACTCCGATGCATTAGAACCCGCCGGGGAACTGCCACCCCGCGGCCTGCTTTGAAAGGGCACGACTTCAAAGCCTGCCCTGAGCCTGTCGACAACAGCGTCAGGGCATGCAAAATACCATCCGCGCGCCTGAAGCGCATGGATCGTTACTTCGATTTGGCGGAAGGACGCACAGGCTCAGTCTATGGGAAGGGGATTTGCCGATCGGCGTTGAACTTTTAGACGCTCAGCCCGCGGGCGCCCCGCGCAACGAAACCCAGTAGAACCGCCGCCAGCAGAAAAGGCATCGCACCGGGCGCAGCAGGAACAGGGCAAGCAGCCCATCGAACGGCCGCAACTCCGCCGCTTTGAACTTCTCCGACGTGCAAGACGGGCATCTGCGCCGTATCAACGGCATCCACGGCGCCCACCTGGGCCGAAGCCAACTCGTGTCGCTCATGCTTCTTATTCCTCCCAGTCTTCTCTGCTCTAAAGAACGGTTTCCAGATACAGAGATGGATGTTTGTCCAGCCACGAGAGCAGGCATCGGATGCTCCCTGTGGCCAGCGCTATGCTGGAGTCGGCTGCTCCGTAATACAGGCGGATGGTGTCTCCATCCGCGTCGATCGTCTGCCCGCAGGGAAATACCACGTCCTTCACATCTCCGCCGCGCTCATACGCCTCTTCCGGTCCGAAAATCCAGGAGTCTCCCCGCTGCAGGCAGACCTCCGGCCGTTCCAGATCGAAGAGCGCAAGGCCCAAGCGATAGATGCTGCCCGATGCTGTTTGCCGCACTCCGTGATAAATGGTCAACCATCCCTTTTCTGTTTCAATCGGAGGAGAGCACAGCCCGATCTTGTTCGCATCCCACCACCCGCCCCGCCGCGCTTCCAAAATCACCTTGTGGCTTCCCCAGTGCCTCAAGTCCGGCGAGTAGCAGATCCACATGTGCGCGCCGAGCGTTGTCACCGGGCGATGGATCAGTGCCCAGCGGCCGCCGATCCTGCGCGGCAACAGCGCTGCGTCCTTATCCTCCGGCTGCATGATCACGCCGAACCGCTCAAACTTCACGAAGTCCTTCGTCAGCGCCAGCGAGACTCCGGGGCCGCCCCGCGCAAACGAAGTATAAACAACCGCGTATTGCTCCAGCTCCGGCACGTACGTGATGCGCGGATCTTCAATACCCCACAGTTCCTCTGGGAACTCCCGCGGACTACCCGCCAGTGTCGGCTTGGGGTCGATGCGCCACCCATCCACTCCGTTGGCCGAGCGCGCCGCGCAGAGATGCGAAAGCCCGGTCCTGCTTTCCACACGGCATAAAAGCAGCGTGTCGCCATCCGCCAGCCGCACTGCCCCGGCGTTAAATACACTGTTGATCGGATAAGGCCAGTTTTCCCTGCTCAGAATTGGATTACTGGTGTGGCGTGTGAATAACTGTTGATCCTTGCAGTTGTTCATCGCCGCCGGATACAGATTGGCCGGCTCTGCTGCTGCCTCAACGGGAATGATGATGGAACTCAATAGGTAGCACTCATTTCCTCGTGCTGTTCCGCTGCGCTTGTCACCTTGGCCCCTTGCATGTCGAGAAGTGCCATTAAGAATGAGAGTGTCGATTCCGCTCCCTGATTTTCATTCACGCGATCGGGATGAAGCCCGTCCCTGCATCCACCTGTCGTCGGGTCGTAAAGCGGCGCACGCAGATCGTTCTTGCCCAGGAACCAGCGGAAGACGCGATGCGCCTCTTCAAGCCACCGCTCCTCGCGCGTCAGCCGGTATGTCTCAAGGCAAGCTGAGATGGTAGCGCAGGCCTCCACCGGCTGCTGATCGAATCGCGCCTTCTCCCTGCCTTCCCCATAGAACCCTTCCGAGCCGATGGGCACAAAAACCTCTTTGTCGACGCAGTGTTGTGCAGCCAAGAGCCATTCCAGCGCTTCGATGCCCGCCGCCACCATCTGCTCGTTCTCGCTGCGCCAGCCGGCCAGGATCAGCGCCTGCGCCAACCGCGCATTCGAGTACGAAAGACTCTTCTCGAACCAGTTCCAGCCCTCCGAACGGCTGCGTTCGTAAATGTCCAGCAACCGGTTGGCCAGTGCGTTGCGAACTCCTTGAACCGCCCTGTCGCCCGGAAACCAGTCAAGGTAGGCCTGCATGCCGAGGATGCTGAATGCCCAGGCGCGCGGGCTGCTGAACTTCGCAACCGCGTGCGCCGCCTCCTCAAACAGTCTTCCTGCCGCTCCGCGCAATCCGGCATCCTGCGAGTGGCCCAGCACCGAACCCAGCGCCCACAACGCCCGGCCGTGGCTGTCTTCGGAACCAATCTCTTCCAGCCACTTGCGATCGTACCCAAGAAAATTCCTGAATCGCCCATTATCGGAATTGAAGGCGAGCCACAGAAACGCCAGGTACCGGCGCGAAAGGTTGGGGTGCGCCGACTTGCTGTCGTACGCGGCGCTTTCATCCAGCCGCATCGATACCACCAGCGCCCGTGCATTGTCGTCGGTCGTATAACCCTCACGCGTGTTGGGCACCGAGAAGATGGCGTGCTGCAACATGCCCGTGTCGTCGGTCATGGTGAGCAGATGCCCCGTATTCAACACTGGTAGACGATCCATCGGATCCGCGCGGTCCATCGCGCTTTCATTCGCCTGCGCGGCGCGCGGCTCAAGCGAGCGCTCGAAGCGGGCCCGCTGAAAACTCGCCATGTAGGCCCGCGCCGTCTTCGGCCACGTTGTTTCACGCGAGTATAGATACGCCCGCTTGCGCATCGCATGGCGCTCCGCGTCGTTTTCGAGCAACGCCAATACCGCCTCCGCAATTGCCTCCGGCTTCTCAAATGGTACGATCGTGCCTCGCCCCTCGGCCAGCAACTCTCGCGCATGCCAGTACGGAGTGGAGATAATCGCCTTCCCCGCACCCAGCGCAATCGCCAGCGTGCCGGAGACAATCTGAGCCTCCTGCTTGTAGGGCGTGATGTAGATGTCCGCCGCGCCAACATGCTCCACAAGTTCTTCCGCATTCACAAAACGGTTATTCAGAATCAGTTGCGCTGAAACACCAAGCTCCTCCGCCAAGGCGCGCAATCCCTCGCGGTAGCGCTCCCCTTCGCGCTTCCTGATATGCGGATGGGTCACGCCGGAGACGATATAGACCATGTTGGGGTGCCGTTCCAGAATCGCAGGCAGTGCGCGAATTACGTCCTCAATCCCCTTGTTGGGAGAGAGCAGCCCAAAGGTCAGCAGTACCGACTTGCCTTCCGTGCCGAACTTGTCCTTGTAGTAGTTCGGGTCCATGAACTGCATCTCCGGCACGCCGTGCGGAATCACATCGATCTTTCCGCTCGGAACCGCATAGACCTCGCGCAGCATCTTCGCGGCCAGTTCGCTCATCACCACCAGGCGATCCGAGAGCCGCGCGATCTCTTCCAATACCGCGCGCTGATCCGCGTCCGGCTCGCGCAGAACCGTGTGCAGCGTAGTCACCAGCGGCATCTTCAGCCGCCGCAGCAAACTCAAAATGTGCCGCCCCGCAGCCCCGCCATAGATGCCATATTCATGTTGCAGGCACACCAGATCGTTGCCGTTGAAGTTGAGAAAATCCGCCGCCCGCTCATACGATGCAACGTCTTCCTGGGTCAGTTCCAACCGTACTTGCTCCGGGTATTCGTAGCTCGAATCCGGATCGTTGACAGGAATCGCAAAGAGCCGTTCCGCTCCGTACTCTCCCGCCACTGCATTGCAAAGGTCGGTCGTAAACGTGGCGATGCCGCACTCACGCGGCAGATAGTTTCCAACAAACGCAATCCGCGTTGGCAAAGGCAAGGTACATTCCTTCAGTCCCTCAGGCACGCAGGCCGCGGAAGCGGAACCCGCTGTTGGATACTCCGGGCGAGTCGTTTCGGGTGATGCCATTGTGTCCTGCTTTCAATTGCCTCTGTGCATGTTCCTGGGTTAGGCCTAACCTGCCAGCCGCTCTGGAACTTCACTCCGTGATCTCTTAAGAGATTTCACAATCGACGTCTGCTTCTTGCAGAATCTGGCAGCCATGCGCCAGAGCGAGACGATTCAGTCCCTAGAGAGTTCCACGATCGTTGCCAGCGGCCGGCTTGACGGACTTGCGGGGAAACGAATGCTCTTCGCGGAAGTCTTTTGCAAATGCGGATGGAATCGACGGGACCGCACCGGATGCCGGCCCTGAATTGGCGGCCGCATCGGGCTGACTTGCCGGCATCGGAGGATGTGAGTGTGCGCGCCGCCGTGCCGCAAAATAACTCTTCACATCGCGCTTCTTGATAAGGGGCATGACAAATCCAGTCGTTTGGTTGCGTGCTTAAAACGGCGCTCGTCTGGAGCGAAGCCTGGAATGCCGAAGGCGAGAAGGGGAAGCTCTTGCTACTATATCGAGCATACACCCGCCGTGGTCTGCGCGCCTTGCATCGCCTTCCCGTTCGTTGACTTTCTGCGGAATCAGTCCTTGCGCCCAGTGTGATTCCGCAGGATGTGGCCCTTCCAGCGCCGCTCGCCGAATGCGCAATTCGCTGCCTGACCAGGTTTTGACAGCACAGTGATTGCGCACCCATCGACTTGGTCTTCGCGGAATCTCCCAATGTGACCATTTGGCGCCTAGGTCTTCGGATGTTCGCCTTCCTTTTGAGGAGAACCTTGCCTTTGTTGGGGAGCCTGCCGCTGCTGTGGTTGTGGAGCTGCCTGGCGCTGTTGTTGTTGCGGAGGCGCCTGCCGCTGCTGTGGTTGTGGAGCCGCCTGGCGCGGTTGCGGTTGCAGAGCTTGCTGCCGCTGCTGCGGCTGTGGAGCTGCTTGCCGCTGAAACTGTTGAGGCGCCGCTTGATGCTGTTGTTGCTGCGGAGGAGCCTGCCGCTGCTGTTGTTGTGGAGCCGCCTGGCGCTGCTGGAGTTGCTGTTGCGGAGCCGCCTGCCGCTGCGGCTGTGGAACATAGGCCTGGTGCTGCTGCGGTTGCGGTTCTGGAGCAGCGTGCCGCTGCTGGAGTTGCTGTTCTGGAGCCGCTTGCCGCTGCTGGAGCTGCTGTTGCGGAGCCGCCTGCCGCTGCTGCTGTGGAGCATAGGCCTGGCGCTGCTGCGGTTGGGGAGCTGGCTGATTACGCACGGGCGCTGCGGCTGGAGCCCGCATGTTGCGATCGGCGGCAAGTGGCCGACTGTCAACAACGCTCGCCGGACGGCCATGGTTGACGCTGGCAAACTGCGCACGATTGGTGCTGGCGGCATGCTCATTCTGTAACTGCGCCGCCATGGGTGCGGCGTGCTGCTCGCGCATCGCTGCCATTTCGACGGGTCTGGCCCGAACCTGGATGCCACCCGATCCGCCGTTGAAGCTTACGCGAGCTTCGCCTCTGCCGCCCCCGCCAACCGGGTGCTCGTACACGTTGCGTTCGACGTTGATATTGAGGTTGTTCACCGAGCGGTTGTAGTTGAAGTGGCCACCACCCCAATAACCGCCCTCGTACCCGAAGCCGATGTAGCCGAAGCCGTAGTCGATGCCGCCATAGTAGCCGACGTGCCTGCCCCAGTAGCCGCGGTAAAAGCCGTAGCGGTTATGCCAGAAGCCCCAGTAGCCAGGGGTCCAGAGAGCGCCCTCGTAGGGAGCCTCAACCCACGCCCCCGGCACCCAGTAATAACCCATTGGAGCAAAGGCCCAATAGCCGGGTGTCCAGATGTAATTGTCGCCAGGGTCCTGAGGCTGGTCGTAATAGGGCAAGGGAGGAGGCGGCTGAGAGGCGTAGGCGTCGGGCTGCTGCCCGTAGCCCGGATCATCCGCAGGTTGGTCTGAAGTCTGGTTTGGGGCATAGCCCTGGTCCTGCGGTGGAGCGGCCTGTTGATCGCTCGCAGAGGCATTCGATGCGTACTGAACCGGCTGGCTTGAATCGGGGGCCAGGTTCGCAGTTGCCGGGTCCGTGGCCATGTCCTGCGCATCAACCAGATCAGCCTTCGCACGGCACCCCGCGGTCGAAAGTACTATCGCCAGCGAAAGCATGGAAAACTGTCTGAATCTTGAAAAATGGCTCATATTGGTCCTTCCATTCAGCTTGGATGTTAAGCGGGATTGAGAACCAAAGCTGATCCCTATTGACCGTCACCCAGCTGGAATGAATCGTGAACAGCGGAACTTCCCCGGCAGAATCTCAGCACGCCAATTGCTTGGCCGGCGTCAGCCGAGCCTGCTTTCCAGGCCCCGGTCGCGAGTTGCCGGTGATCGGTTTAGAGAGCAGGACGAAAAGGGCCGCGATCACGAGAAGGTGCATTGGGCCGCCACTGAAATGCGGGGCGAAGCCCACGAAACAGAGAACCGCGAGTCGATGAAAACTGTCCGGAGCATTGGCGCCCCTTCTCTGCATTGCGGGCACCCAGGCGGTCGACTCTCCGTGGGGTGCCCGCGATGCATTCATGACCTGAACGATTAGTTTGAAGCGACCGCCTGCTCTTTTGCATCCCTGACAGCGTCGAGGAATGCATGCGCCGCTTGCGGTACGGCTATGTTGCCCTGCAGAATGCGGCGAGTGGAGATCTCATGTCCGTAGATGGCCTCGGTGGAATCTTCGTCGCGGCGAATGGCAGAGCCGTTGAGCGTGATTCCGGCAAAAGCGCCGCGGGCGCGAGAATACGTGAGGACTTCGGTTTCCAGCTTCCAGTCGGTATCGGCGGAGGCGTGGCGCCCAACCGGCCCGGCTGCCGCTGAAGCGTCGGCGCCCAGTTCAAAGTTGCTGTTGATCAAATGCTGCATTCCCCGATCGTTCTGGACAACCATGACCAGGTCGACGCCTTCAACGCCGATCTGCAAGCCCCAGCTTCCACCGGTGATGGTAAAGAACGCTGGGGCGCTCCAACCTGCGGCGGTGCGGCAGGTGGCGACGCCTCTGCCATTTTCCGCGCCAAAGATAAAGCCGCCCTTGAGCAGGTGGGGCACGACGGCGATGCACTTTGCATGTTCCAAAACTTCTTCCGGAATACCCTTGTCGGGCGCCGACATAATCTCATGGAGCACTGCGCCCGCATGATCGAGACGGTCGGTTGTTGCTTCGCGACCGCTTGCCGCCCAGCCCACGCTCGTCAGGCTGAGTACTGCTACGAAAGTCATGAGTTTCTTCATGGATCTCACCTTCTTCTACCTATGCACAGCGTCACTAGCGTTCCGCGCACTGGGCGCACAAGGTAACTCTGACTTTAGCGAGACTCGGTTCCGATGTCTGAGCTAGAACGCTCAGTCGGCAAACTCGGCGCGTGCAGGCCCTTCATCCTGGCGTGATCTATACTGCTCAGATCATGATGACTCTGGCCGCTAAGCTGAAGCATGTTGAAGCACGAGTTGGAATGGACGAACCTTCACGAGTTGAATCCAAAGAGGTGGAACGATGAATAGGGATAGAGTCAAGGGCACGATCGACGAAGCGGCAGGATTAGCCAAGCGGAAGGAGGGCGAGTTGATGGGCAGCACCGGACTCGAGCTCGAAGGCATGGTTCAACAGGTCAAGGGCAAGGTTGAGAATGCCTGGGGCAAGGCGAAAGATGCCGTTCACGATGCAAACCAGGAAGCCGCAATCAAACATGAGACCCGTATCGATGTCGAACTTGAGTGCGCGGCAATAGAAGACAACGCCGGCAAGAGATAGCGGGTGCGGTCCGCCCTGCGGCAGGCATTGAATCTCATAAAGGAGGAAATACATGCTCCATTTGTCTTCATTGGTTCGTACCGGACGGATGCCATTCCTTGGACTGATGCTGGTATCGGTCGCGTTTTCCGGCTGCAAATCCAGGCAGGACCAGGCGCTGGATCAGGCGAGTAAGCAGGCGGTTGCAAGTGGCCAGGCGCAGCAGGTAGTTTCGGTAGACAAGAATGGGACCACGACAACAACCGTAGTGCAGCCTCCTGCCACCGGTCAGAAGATCGTAGCAATTACAACGACCTCAGTACCGCCGGTGGCTGGAACGCCTGTTCCTGCTCCCTCGGGTCCAACGGTTTCGGCTGTTCCGCTTAAAGTAAGCATCCCGGCCGGCACGAGTCTTTCCATCCGAATCGATCAACGCATAAGCGTAAAGACCAGCCGCAGTGGGGACGGGTTTACCGGAGAGATCGTTGACCCGGTGATGGCAAGCGACAATCGTGTGCTGCTTCCAAAAGGAACGCAAGTGGCGGGAGTGGTGGATGCATCGCATCGGCGGGGACACTTCAAGGGCAGATCGCTGCTCTCGTTGCGGCTGACCTCGCTGACGCTGAATGGAACACAGTATCCGCTGGACACGCGGGACCTGGCGCGCGGCAAGAAGGGTAAAGGCAGGCGTTCGGCGGCCATCATTGGTGGAGGGGCGGGACTTGGCATGTTGGTGGGAGGATTGGCCAGCGGCGGCGCAGGGCTCGCTATAGGAGGACTTGCCGGTGGGGGTGCTGGAACCGCGCTTGCTGGATTGACGGGCAATCGCGATATCGATATACCGGCGGAGTCGATTTTGCACTTCAGGCTAACAGACGACCTGATGGTTCAGCCTGGGATGTAGCGATGGCTTCATCTCTTCATTTCGAATCTGGCGTGCTGGGTGTCGCACTTTTGGCGCGATCCACGCTACGATACAGACGGAGCATGTCTGCAATCATTGGTGCCTAAGCCTCGCCCATCTCGATGGTTTAAGTCGCTTCTCGAGTCGCTCGGCCCCGGCCTCATCACCGGCGCTGCGGACGATGACCCTTCAGGCATTGCCACATACTCAGTCGCCGGCGCGCAACTCGGAACCAAGCTTCTGTGGACGGCACTGATTACCTGGCCGTTGATGGCCGCTGTCCAGATGATGTGTGCCCGTATCGGCAAGGTGACGGGCCAGGGCCTGGCTGGAAATCTAAAGCTGCGATTTCCAAGGTGGCTGTTGCTCACCTTCGTCATTGCCCTGCTAACCGCAAACACAATTAACATTGCCGCGGACCTAGCCGGCATGGCGGATGCCGCGGCAATGCTTTCCGGGATTAACTCCCACTTCTTTGTGGTTGTCTTCGCGGTCCTGATTTCATGGGCGACAGTCCGGCTCCAATATCGACAGATCGCAAACGTGCTCAAGTGGCTGGTCCTTGTCCTTTTTGCCTACCCCGCCACCGCATTTGTCGTAGGAGCCGACTGGGGCCAGGTGCTGCGCGCTACGCTGGTGCCATCGATGCCGCACAGCAGCAATGAGTGGGCAACGTTGGTCGCAATCCTCGGCACAACCATTAGCCCGTACTTGTTCTTCTGGCAAGCAAGTGAAGAGGTCGAAGAGGAAAAGTTGGCGGGCCAGAACTCGCTTGCTCAGCGCAGAGGAGCCACGGTTGAAGAACTTGGGCTGAGAAACATCGACGTGGGCGTTGGCGCGTTTTTCTCCAACCTGGTGATGTTCTTTATCATCCTCACCACCGCGATCACCCTCAACAAGCATGGCTTGACAAACATAGAAACCTCTCGCCAGGCGGCTGAAGCGCTTCGGCCTTTCGCCGGCAATTTTGCCGCGACTTTATTCACTATAGGAATCGTTGGCGTCGGATTTCTAGCCATCCCCACTCTGGCTGGATCGACCGCGTATGCCTTCGCTGAGACCTTAGGTTGGCGCCAGGGCCTGAACAGGAAACTCAGACAGGCGCGCTGGTTTTATGCATTGATTCTTGTCTCCACCGCTGCCGGGGTCGCCATGGACTTTGTCGGCGTCAATCCGGTAAAGGCGCTCTACTGGACCGCCGTCATCAATGGGTTACTGGCGCCCTTTCTTCTGGTGGCCATCCTCATCATTGCCGCCGACAGGAAGCTGATGCAGAATCAACCGAGTTCGCGCCTGGGGTGGATCGTCGTCGCAGTCACCACCATTGCCATGTTCGCCGCCGGGGTAGCGATGTTCGTTGTCTAGAGGAGTCCCGCAAAAGAAGAAAGCGCGGCACTTCAGTTCGAATGCGCGCCTGCTCCATTGGGCGCGTGTCTCTTTGCTCCATGAGCCTTGCTCAGGCTGCGCATCTTCCATACCCCATAACCGATGCCGATGACCAGCAGCCCCACGAACACGCAAAGCAGCGGAGTCGACCACGCCTGCAAAGTTCCAGTCCACATGCGTACGATCCTGCGTCCATAGGCCACACCCAGCCATGCAATCAGGGAATAGCGCATAATGCGAGCCGATCCATAGACGGCGAGGAAGCGGTTGCGCGAGACGTGGAGGGCGCCGGCGGCAAGTGCAAACGGCAAGAGGGGGATCGGCGGAGGAAGCACGGCGGGAAGAAAGACGGCGAGGATCCGGTGACGCTCGACCCACCCGATGATTCGTTTAAGAAGGCGCGCCGGCACGTGGCGTCGCAGCGCTGCTTCGCCACCCTTCCTGCCCGCTTCCCATGTGGTGTATCCGCCCAGGACGCTACCCGCAATGGCACATAGGGCCAACAGCAAGGGATCTCCGCCTTGTGCCACAAGCCAAAGCAATAACAGGTCGGTGCTGCCAGGCAAAGGTAGAGGAATTACCGAGGAATCGATCACCGCCACGAAGAAGAGCCCCAGCGGTCCAAGGTGTATAAGCCAGCGCGGCATCAGCGCCCCATGATTGGGCTTCACTGGAATCTGCGTTGCATGTTGGATAAAGACATTCATACAAATGGCCAAGTGAAAAATGAAAAAAACGCCACGGTCCTTTTCAAGCCCGTGGCGCGTCAAGCTGTTCTATTTAGATGCAATTCGCAACGACTGCGTCGTGGATTCTGCGCACGCGCCGCATTGCCATTGCGCTCGTTGTTAGAGAGCGATTGCCTTAGCGCAGGCTGCCAACGGTTGAGTTGGCTGGACTTCCGATGGCTTCGCCGGATACCACCAGTTCCACCCTCCGGTTCGCCTGGCGTCCACTCGCGTTGTCGTTTGAGGCTACGGGCGATGTGTTGCCGAAGCCCGTTGCGCCCACGGTATTTGTCGCTACGCCCTGCGCCACGAGATAATCGCGAACAGCGCTAGCCCGATTCTCTGACAACTTCTGGTTCATTTCATCGCCGCCAACATTGTCTGTGTATCCGCCAACTGCAATGTTGAGCCCTGGATATGCGATCAATATGCCGGCAACCTTCGCCAGCTTCTCACGAGCACCGGGCTTCAGCGAGTAGTGACCTGTGTCAAACAAAACGTCCGACATGCTCACGATGAGGCCGCGCGCACTGTCGCGCGTCTCAAGAATTTTGTTTAGCTGCTCGGACAATTGCGCGCGCATTGCCGCTTTTTCGCTATCCGCCTTGTTTTGGCCGTCCTGGGCTTGTTGTGCCAGCAACCTGGATCTGTCCGCATCGGCTTGAGCCGCGGTCACTGCCGCTGCCGAAGCATTCTGGCTTGTCACCATTGCGGCCTGCGAATTCGCAGCATCGGCTTGTGCCATTGAAGCATCGTTCTGGGCCTTCTGCTTCAGACGATTGGCGTCGTCGGCCTGAGCCTGCGAGTTCGCAGCATCGGCTTGTGCCCTTGCAGCGTCGTACTCGGCCTTCCGCTTCAGGCGATCGGCGTTGTCGGCCTCTGCCTGCGACCTTGCCTGCGCGGCGCTCGATGCCAGACGCTCCGCCGTCTGGTTGTCTGCCTCAATCCTTTTTACTGCGATCTCGCGCGCATCTTCCGCGGTCTGTACCGTCTGTCGCGCTGCGGCAATCAGAGGCTTGGCTTCCACGTGCTTTCTTACCGCGTAATCGTCGGCAGTCTTCATCGACTCAATGGCGTGCTGGTAGCTTTCGCCTGCATACTGCTCCGCGCCTTCGGATTTGGCGATGCGCATTGCATTCCGTGCTTCGTAGAATTCCAGAGGCAGGTTGACACTCAAAACCACGGGATCGAACTTGTAGCCGGTGGGCAGATACCCTCCGCGCTCCATCAGCTCGTACTTGGTGCTTACCGCCTCGCTGCTTCCTTTGGTGTCGCTGCGAACGACATTCTCGAGGATGACGACGTTGCTTGGCTGCCGCACGCCAAAGTAAGGCTCCGCGGTAACGATCAGTGCGAAGGCCTGGAGATTTGTCGTCGCCGTCAGTTTGCTTCGATCGTTGCTGCCTACGAGCACTTCGCCCAGGTTTTCAGCTCGTCCCTCGGGTGAAATCGCCCACAGAACATAAGTAAGATACTCATTGCCGAAAGTTGTGGGACTTTCCAGATTGCCGAACTCTGCCTCTACTTCCATCGTGCCGCGCTTGCTGCGCACCTTCACTTTGCCATTGGCCGAGGACATCAGCGTCGTCCCCGCCAAATCAACATCCGTGGCGCCGCCGCGATGCAGGTAGTCGACCGCCTGGACCGTGCGGCTGATAACGACTACATGGTATGAGGATGCGGGGCCGGCTGATTCCACAACCACGGTCGCTTGCGTATTGATCTGAGCAAACGCGCTCAAACTGAAGGCACTACCGATCACGAACAAAAACATGCGTTTCACGAGATTTCCTTTGAGGCGAAACTCTGCCATGCTGCAGTGCTTGTCTTGCGTTAATGGGTAAAACGGATGCGGTTCCAGTAATTGGAGCTGGCCATTACCCTACGCGGAATTGGGTAAGGTAGTGGAGGAGTCCAAACGCGTTGATGAGCCATATGACGAGCACAATCACGACAACTCCGTTCAGGATCCCCTTGACTTGACTTTGCATGGGGATGAAGCGATTGATCAGCCATAGCAACACGCCGACTGCGCAGATGGTGAGAACAACTGTGATAAGTGGCATTTCCTGTACTCCTGTCCACACCCATTGTTCCAAAACAAGAAATGAATTGCTGAGCTACACTGCTCACCGGAGATACCGTGTCAATTGTGTGGAATCCAAGCCAGGTCGCCGCTCAACACGTAGATTGCCAGAGCTGCAGCCATCAAAAATGCACACACCCAGAAACGCCAATCGCGATGCATCCGCTGCCAGTAGGGCCCTGGACCCGGTTCACCGTGTTCGCCGCGCTCGCCTTCGTGATTGTGCCGGTTTCCGGTCATATCGCTCCTCAATTTATTTCAAGGGTTATTGCTTTTGAACTGCCGCGGCAGTCACCTGGACCGGCCGCACTGCTTCGGCAATAGGCGAGCTGACCGGCGGCGCCGCCTTATCGGCCGGAACTGCGGTCCCCGCAGGATAAATGAGAATCTGAATCGAGCCCCAATCTGCGTCCAGGTTCGCGCCCGCCTGTTTGCCCATTCCCAAAGTCTTCAGCTGACTGTCGTCAAAGCCAAAGTTCTCCACCAGATATTCGCGCACAACCATGGCCCGGGCTTCGGTAAGTACAAGATCTTTCTGTGTGTCTCCATCCATGCCGGCGGAAACCGCAACGACCGCGACTCCAAATGGGTTCTTCGACAGGTACTCGCCACCAGCCTTGAGAGATTTCTGCCCCTTTATCTTCGCCGAATCGCGGCCATCGAATAACTCCTTGGCCGTGTACGTAAACACCTTCAGAGGCGTACCTTGCGGAAGTCCGCCGATTCGATTCGCCGCCAGATCACCCGAATCTTCGTATCCGCGCTTCTTGAAGTAACCGCTCAAAAAGAAGTTGTGTTTCAGAGCCTCCATATTCTCCTGGAAGTCCGTCACGCCGGTCTGGGCCTGGACCATCGTGGACTGTAATGTGGTCGTGGTCTGTGCCAGATTGGCATAGAGCTGCTTGTCGTTCACGAGCGCTCCCACGGTTCCCTGCCCCGAGTCGATCTTGGCGCTCACTGAATTCAAATGAGCCGTAGCAAGAGTTGCGTTGTCGATAGCCTTCTGGCTGCTATCCAGAATGCCGCTCGTCTTCTTGAACAGGTCCGCCAACACCAGCGGCGGCGCGCTATCGATAGTCTCGCCATCCTTCACTTCGGGCTGTCCTGCCGTGCCAAACGAAATGGCCACGAATTGATTGCCCAGCACGCCTTCGGTTTCGATCGAGGCCACTGAGTCGCGCTTTATGATCTCGTGCGTCGACCGGTTGAGGTCCATGAGGACCGTGACCTGTTCGCCGGGATTGTAAGGCAGCGCAATGCTGCGCACCATTCCGCTGTGAACTCCGCCCACCTGCACATCGGCCCCTTCCGAGAGCCCGGCGACATTGTCGAATTGCGCCTTCAGTTGGTATGTGGAGCGGAACAGATATTCCTTGTTCCCAATCACAAACACTCCTGCTGCGAGAATCGCCAGTGTCACAACGATGAATGCTCCAAGCCGCGCCACTCTCGACATGAATCCTCCTACGACTGCTTCAGAAATTCCTTCACGAACCGGATATCGCTTTGCTGAAGGTCCTGGAAACTGCCTTCAATCACCACATTGCCCTGATCCAGAATTGCCAGGCGATTCGCAATCGTCTTTGCGCTATGCATATCGTGGGTCACTACGATGGATGCCATTTCGTGTTCCCGCTGGAGTTTGAGGATCAGGTCGTTGATTTCCCCGGAGCTGATCGGGTCCAATCCCGCCGTGGGCTCGTCGAGCAGCAGAATCTCAGGGTCCAACGCAAGTGCGCGAGCCAGGCCCACGCGCTTCTGCATCCCGCCAGAGATATCGGAGGGCATCTTATCCAGATCACGTTCCATTCCTACCTCCGCAAGCAGTTGCTTCACTCGATCGCGGCGCTCCGGCCTGGTCATGTCCTTCCGATGGTGTTCAAGGGGAAACGCAACATTTCCGGCAACCGTAAGCGAGTCATAGAGCGCTGCGTGCTGAAACAGAAACCCCATCTTCTTTCTGATTGCGCCCATCCGATCGAGGTCCACGCCTGCAATGTCCTGCCCATGGATGCGAACCGATCCTGAATCCGGAGTCTCAAGCCCGATGATGATCCTCAGCAATACGCTTTTGCCGGTTCCGCTTCGTCCCAGCACGGCCAAAGTCTCTCCGCGGCGCACGCTCAAGCTGACCCCATTCAGAACCATGTGGCTGCCAAAGGACTTCCGTACGTTCTCAACACCGATCGACGCAGCTTCGTCCTGTTGCGATTCCGGTTCCTTCAGCGCTATTTCACAGGTTGTGGCCATCGTTGACTCTCGAGTGCCCCGTTTGGAGTTACGTGAAGACAATCAAAATGAATTTCACAAGCACCACGTCGGCCAGGATCAGGAACAAGGATCCGAGTACTACTGAATTCGTAGCGGCGCGGCCTACTCCCTCCGCGCCTCCCCTTGTGTTCATTCCCTGGAAACATCCAATGAGTCCGATAATCAGCCCATATACCGCGGTCTTGAAAGTCGGCGGCAGAAATGCGCTGAACGTTGCGCCGCTAAAGCCGGTAATAATGAATTGATGGAACGACAGCGGCTCCACCAGGGTCTGGGCGAACCAGCCTGTCATCATCGCACTTGCATCGGTTGCCACTGTCAGCAAGGGAAGCATCAATATGCAGGCCAATATCCGTGTTGCTGCCAATAGCCTGTAAGGGTTGATCGCCGATGCTTCGATTGCGTCAATCTGCTCCGACACTTTCATTGACGCCAACTCCGCACCGATGCCCGCCCCCACGCGTCCGCTCACAACCAATCCGGTAATGATGGGACCCATCACCTGGATTACCGAGTAAACAAGAGTCGAAGGAAACATCGATTTGGCGCCGAATCGGCTTAAACTGTAACGCGCCTCCAGTGAGATGATCACTCCGATTGCAGCCCCGGCCAGAGCCACCAGCGGCAGAGACTTCGATCCCACCTCGTCGAGCTGCCGGATCAATTCGCGCCACTCATACGGCGGTGTGACCGCGGCCTTGAGAACTCGCCAGGAGAAGATCCCCAGGTTTCCAAACCATTCGAAGAACCCTGTGAACACGCCCACCGTGGAGCCCGCAAGCGAAGAGAGAAGTCCCGGCCGCCCTTCTGTTCCTGGCGGGATCGCGCCTGCGACGGCAGTCATTTCGTGGTTGCTCATCGGCTCGACTCCTCTACCGTCGAATCGTGCCTGTTGTTCAGGTGCATCCATGAAAGCGGGGAGTGGCCTCCACCATGGATGAACTCAAGAGCGAGGTTCCCGCCAATGTAAGCCAGCAAACTGTAGTTGCCCATGCGGAACGCATCTTTCGCGCTGAATCGATGGGGATACCAGCCATAGACAGCAGTCATTGTGCCGGCATAGGGAGCGGCGACAGCGGGGATAGAGAAGACGCGATGGCCATCTACTCCCTGACGTGCCGTGAAGGTCGAGGTCACGGCGTGGCTCATCCGCGGCCAAACGCCTGCACATTCGCAGCGGTAATACAACGTATCCTCTTTAAAGGCTTCCGCAAGACCGAATCGCGTCGACGTTCCAATTGCCGCGATCCCGAAATCTGAGCCAAATCTCTTGCTGTAGCCTGCGCTTCCCTGACGCCATTCCGGTGGCGCATTGCCCAGTTGATTGATGGCCGCCGCGAGGGCGGCGCCCGCAATTGGGTACGGACCATAGGCGTCGAAGAGGTAATTGTCGACCTTTGTTCTGTGCGTAGGCCGCACGTATGTGACGTCCAGCGGGCCAGGGATCGTAGTTGCTGCAGTACCGGGGGAGTCTGCTGAATAACCAATTGATTGCGATCTTGCCGTTACCGATAGTGCCGCCATAATTGCTGCCACAGCAAGAAGAAGCAGCGCTCGGCTGGTTTTCATGTCGAGATGCTCTTCTGAGAATCGGCGGCCCAACTCGCTTATCGGATCTCGACGGCAAGCGCGGGAGGGCCTTGATTCCCAAGTTTGGATCGCGATCGTCAAGGGCTCTCCTCCGATCGGCATTGTTCCTCCGAGCCGCGGCTGGCGCTGTGAACGAGCTTTGGCGCTGCAAACCCGTGCGCTTAGAGATCTTGTCAGAGTTCAGGACCCCGAGGATGGTCAAACTAGCTCGCAGTCGCCAAAACGCTCCCGGTCCAGCCCTGCCGTTTTGTAACGAGGACTTTCGTGAACGCAACTGCGGACTGAACAAAACTGACCGGACGCACACGCTCAATTCGGTCCATGGTGCACAGAGGTTGATTGCGGGCGATTCGGGACCGGCTGTCCCGATGACGCGCGGGTGCCGCATCCATCGAGCGCCTGTTGCTCGATGGGTGGGAGACCACAAAGGCAAACCGTCGGCCATCGGGCCTTTCCATTTGCCATCTTGGTTCTTAGCAGTTCTTCGCTGGCACGATGACTGTGGTTTCCTGCACCTCGATCAGACCCGAACCGGTTCGCCTTTCGAGCTCGGGCAGAACCGCGTCCACCTTTTCTCGCGTTTCAATGAATTCGATTCTGATGGGCAGATGGTCGGAGATTTCGAGGATGTGGGCGGAGTGGATGCGGTGTGCATGGCCGAAGCCGGCAACGCCCTTTACCACCGTGGCTCCGGCGATTCCGCTATGGAAGAGAAAGTCGAGAATGCCGGTGTAGACCGGAACTCCGTGGTGTTTGGCTCCATCGCTTAGGTAGAGGGTGACTTTGACGGCTTTTCCGGAGGTGAGCATGAGGGCTCCTTTGGTGCGTGGCCGGCGGGCGGAGAACCAAATGCGGCCAACGAGGGATTGAAGCACCTTTGAGGTGGCTGTTGCAACTGGCGCCTGGGTTGGAACGGATTTGGCACAAAGGCAGCGAGTCAGCGCCGCTGCCGCGGGGTAGCGAGTGAGCAAGTCAGCGGGTCCGGTGCTGGATTCTAGAGCAGATCGGCGGCAATAGCTCCGGCCCAAACGGCCGCAAGTCCAAGGACGAGACTGCCCAGGGCATAGACGGCGCCCAATGCGAAAGCGCCGGAACGCAGGGTGGAGAGCGTCTCCCACTCGTAGGTGGAGAAGGTGGAGTATGCGCCGATAAAGCCAACGGGGAAAAGGTATCTCCATGCCGGACTAAGGTCGGCGCGCTTGCCCAGATAGGTGAGCGTGAAGCCAATGACGATGCAGGCCGTGATGTTGATAACGAAGGTGCCATAGGGGAACTTGGCGCCCATGCGGCCCGAGATCGTGGAGCCGACCCAGTAACGGGCGATGGAACCGAGCGCGCCTCCGGCGGCGATCAGAAGGTATTTCTGCAATGCGTCTGTCTCCTTTCTTAGATTACAGCGTTTCCCGAGCAGGCTGGCCCTCGGCGGCCTTGTGAGGCAGTAGGTGGCTAGGCAGGAAGAAAGTGTTGGCAATCAGAGTGGGCAGCACGGCGCTGGCGATGACCGCGCCCACCAGGAAAGAATACTGGGCCTGGGTGATGATCTGATGATTGAGGCCAAAGAGCGCGGAGATGGTTCCAAAGGTGAGGCCGGTGGACATCATGAGCGTGTAGTAGGTACCGGCGTGTCCGTTGTGATTGTGTGCCCGCACCGCTGGGAAGACGAATGCCGTCTTCGAGGCCATCTTGGCCAGGAAGAGAATCAGCAAAGTGGCCGGTGCCGCAATCAGAGCGGGTACGGAGACAAAGGAACCTGCGCGAATGAAATAGAAGGGGGTGAGCAATCCGAAAGTGAGCGTACGCAACCGGCGGACGAGGGCGTGATCCTTGCCCACTGACCCGGCCAGCACCGCGCCGATCATGTAGGCGGGAAGCACGGCCTCGCTGCCCGCCCAGGCCGCCAGGCCGCCCAGTGCGAAGAGAAGGAAGAGAATGTACTTGGTTTCGAGCTCGGAGACGCGGCCGCCGTATTTCTTGAAGAACCACTTGGTGAGAGTGGGCAGAATAACAAAAAGCACGGCGCAGGTAACGACAAAAATGAGCGTTTTCAGCGTGAAGGGCGAGAAGATCAATCCCAGGGCAATGACAGTGCCGAGGTCGTTGACGAAGCAGGCGGCGAGGATCGACTTTCCGTAGTCGGTGACGTTGAATCCAAGTTCGAGCATCACCGCGTAGACTACGGCCACGGAGGTTGTGGAGAGCGCGACGCCGCACAGCCAGCTCGACCGGACGCTCCAGCCGAGAACATAATGGCCGACGAGCGTGCAGCCGAGGAATGGCCCAATGAAGCCGGCCATGCCCACCAGCAACGCCTCGCGCCATTTGGTTTGAAAGATTGCCGGCTCCAGTTCAGCGCCGGCCAGAAAAGTGAGAACGATGGCGCCGGTCCCGGCCAGGTAGGTGATCCATTGTGTGCTGCCCAGCAGGCCGCCGGAGCCGAGGAAGGCGCCGATGATGAGCTGTGCGACGGTGCCGACGATGATCTCGGAAAGCGCCGTAGCGACACGAAACCAGATGGCGAGCAAAGTTGCGATCAATGCGAGACCGACCCAAAGGGCGGACAGAGCCCAGGCGTTTGCCATGACTCATGCTCCTAAAGTTAGACTCGGGGATCGCGCCGGGACATGACTCCCCGACAGGATTCCCTGTCAGGAGTCATCATCTGTCCGGCCTAATGGGAGGGACAGCGGTTAAGGGTGAACTCCTTCACCACAACCTACACTTCAATTACACGATGAACGGCGGGTGGCTGTCAATTGGCGCGGTTGATCTCGCGCCGATCGACGGCATTCGCAAGCGAAGAGCCTCGGCTACCTGTCCGTGCAGGAATAGCAGGGGTCGATCGACGCCTGGATCAGCGGCGTGTCCGCGAGGCGGGCTCCCATGACCATCCAGCGGACGGCCGGCATGTTGGCGAAGGTGGGCGTGCGCACGTGGACGCGGGCCGGGTTGCGCGAGCCTTCCTTCCAGGAGACGCTGTACATAACTTCGCCGCGGGGGGCTTCGACACGGCTGGTCGCAGTGCCGGTGATGAACTTGAACTTCTCTTCGCCGGTGTTGATTTCGCCGGGAGGCAGCTTGGTGAGCGCCTGGCGGAGGATCTTGCAGCTTTCGATTATCTCCAGCGCGCGCACGAAGAGGCGGGCCCGCACGTCGCCGGCCTTCTCGACGGGAACCGCGAACTCCATCTCGCCGTAGGCGGCGTAGGGAGCGGCGCGGCGCAGGTCCTGGCCGAGACCGGAGGCTCTTGCTGTGGGTCCGACGACGCCGCAGGAGATGCCTTTCTCTTCAGTGAGAACGCCGATGCCGGCGCAGCGCGAGCGGGCTGTCGAGCTGGTGGTGAAGATGGGGATGACGGTCTTCATCATCTCGCCTTCAAGCTGCTCGATCATACCGAGGATTGCGGCCGGATCGTCGATGTCGCGATTGACGCCGCCGATGCGGTTCATCGAGTAGTTGACGCGGTTGCCGGAGATGGCGGCCAGCACGTCCATGATCTTCTCGCGAATTTCGAAGCAGGTCATGAACATGGTCTTGAAGCCCATGAGCTTGGAGGCGATGCCCGCCCAAAGGACGTGGGAGTGCAGGCGTTCGAGCTCGGCCATGATGACGCGGATGTACTGCGCACGCGGCGGCGGCGTTTGGCCGGTGAGCCCTTCCATGGCCTGGCAGAGAGTGAGGGTATGGATGTTGGAGCAGATGCCGCAGACGCGCTCCATGAGGGCGATGACCTGGATGTAGTTGCGGGTTTCGGCCAGGTGCTCAATGCCGCGGAAGTTGAAACCGATATGCAGCTTGGCGTCGATGACGGTTTCGCCTTCGCAGATCATGTCGAGCTTGTAGGGTTCTTCGAGGGCCGGATGATACGGCCCCATGGGGATTTTGTAGCTCATTTCTTGACCTCTTCCTGCCCCGGCGCGTCCGATTCGACCTTGCAGATGTTTGCGATTTCGCGCAGGTTGACGCCGAGCGTGTCGCCGGCGCGCATCAGCAGCGGTTCGTAGTCGCGCCCGGTGAATTCGATCTTGTACTCTTCGTGAATCTCGCGCTCGATCCAGTCGACGGATTCGGTGAGGTCGTAGATGCTCTCGATCTTGGGATTTTGGCCGGGTTCGGCTTTCAACAAAAAGGGAAAACCCATCAACTGGCCTTCGAGGTCCCAGTGGTATTCGAGACGAATGCCTTCGTCCTTTGGCAACTCGTAGGCGGTGATGGTGACGAAGCGGGCGCGGGCCGCGATCATCTCCTCGCAAAGGTCGCGCACAGACAACTGGCCGGGGTCGAGCCAATGGACGCCGCCCGTTTCGGTCCATGGGTTAGCGCTTCCGAGCTTTTTGGGCAGAGTGTCGAGAAGTAGGGTCATTGTGCGCCTCCAGTTGCGGGGTCGGGAGATGGGGAGTTCTCTGCCGGAGCAGCGGCCTTCGGCGGGGCTGCGGGCTTGACTGTAGTCTTACGCGCGACGGTGTAACTCTTCTTCAGATCGCCGAGGTTGAGATAGATGGGCGGTGTCGCTTCTTCCTGGTGGATGGCGTGAGTCTTGCAGCCTTCGACGCAGCGGCCGCAGAACGTGCACTGGCCGGGATCGTAGCTCCAGGTGAATTCGCCCTTGGCGGCCTTGAACTCGATGGCGCGGGCGGTGCAGCGGAATTTGCAGATCGCGCAGCCGGTGCAGAGCGCGGGATCGAACTTCACGACTCCGCGGTAGCCGTCGCCAACCTTGGGCCGCGCGGGGAAGAGCATGGTCCGGTTGCCGCCCCAGAGGTTCTTCCACAGCATGGTGAGGATGCTCATGATCTAAACCTCATGAAGAGCGCGGACGAGATGGCCAGTACCGCGAAGATAAGCGTGCATTGCCAGTAGAAGCGTACCGTTGTGTCGATGGCGAGCCTTGCGGTGGCGGAGGCAAGCGTGGAGAGCATCAAGACAATCGCGAAAGAGAGCGCGACGAAGACGATAGCTGCCAGCCACCAGATGGCGATGTGCGGAGCGGCGAGCGTGGCGACCAGGCCTGTGGCGGCAACCCACTCGAGGCCGTGCGAGAGTTCCCACATGGCCAGCTCGGGTCCGGCATATTCGACCATGGGGCCGGAGTAGATCTCCTGCTCGGCGTTGGGCAGCGAGAAGGGGTTGAGATGCAGCTTGGCGGGCAGGCAGACAAGCAGGGCCGCAATGCCCAGCCAACGCAGCGGCGAGGCCGGCAGTTGCGCCAGTGCCTGGAGACTGAAGGTGTGTTGAGAAGCGGCAATCGAGACAATCGCGAGAAGAAACACGACGTTGTAGGCAACGCTCAGGACGGCTTCGCGCGCGGAGCCGATCTCGCCGAAGATGGAGCGCGAGGAGAAGCCGGCGGCGATGATGCACATGGAGGGGAGTTCGAGCAGCGCGAGCAGCAGGATCAAGTCGCCCTGGAAGCCGCCGGAGGAGGGAAGCACGGGCAGCAGTCCCACAGCGCCGGCCGCGGAGGCGACGGCGATGAGCGGCCATGCGCGCATGATCATGCCGGCGATTCCGCTGCGCGGAGGAGTGGTCTTGCCGAGCAGCTTGATGAAGTCGAAGAATGGCTGCATGAAGGGAGGCCCGACGCGGCCCTGCATCAGCGCGACCGCCTTGCGTTCCACCCAGAGGAAGAACCATGCGGCGGGAACGGCAAAGAGCAGTCCCGGAAAGATGAGCAGGCGCGCGAGGGGAGTGACCAGATCGAAAATCCACTTCACGACTGCACCTCCTGAATCGCGACGAGCGGAGACTTGTCGACGGGGGCCCCGGTTTCGGATACGGCGGCGATGGAGAGTGCGGTGGCGGGCGGATTCATGCCTCTCTCGGCCAGGATTTCAGCGGCCTTGGCAACGCCCTGGATGATGGCGTCGGGGCGTGGCGGGCAACCGGGGACGAAGACATCGACGGGGATGTGCTTGTTCAGCGGCCCATCGAGAGTGCGGCTGTCGATAAAGACATTGGTTGTTGCCGGGCAGGAGCCGATGGCGACGACTGCCTTGGGTCCGCACACCTGGTCGTAAACGGTCTTGATGGCGTTGACGGCGTTGTGGGTGACGGGGCCGGTGATGCAGAGAATGTCGGCGTGCCGCGGGCTGCCTTCCAGGCGCACCCCTAACTGCTCGGCGTCGTAGCGGGGAGTGAGGCTGGCCACGAGCTCGATATCGCAGCCGTTGCAACTGCCCGAGTTCATATGAAAGAGCCAGGGGCTATGGCGGCGCGAGTAGCACATCAGCTTGTTCCAGAGCTTCATAGTCTCCCCCATTTGAGCATGTCGAGCAGGCTGGGCCAGATGCCGGCAGCGAGAATGAGCACGACCAGCAGCACGATCGAGGTCCGCAAGAGGAAGGGCTCCTTTGCCGGCGAGTCAAAGTTTGGAAAAGGCGGGTTCGGTGGCGAGTCGGCATCGCTTTGCGGTCCCCACCAGATGCCGGTCAGCGCAAGCACGTATGCGATCAGCGCCAATATCGAGGAGAGAATGAAAACGGCCGCGAGCGGCCAGCCGATCTGCACGGCGGCTTCGTAGAGCTTCCAGCGGCCGACGAAGCCGATGGTGGGTGGAATGCCGAGCATGGCCAGCATTCCGAAGAGGAAGCCGAAGGCGCTGACCGGAAAGCGGCTAATAAGGCCTGTATTGGCGAGGCCCTTCTGATTGCCTTCGAGCAGGCCGGCGGCTTCCGGGCCTGCAAGGCAGATGAAGAGCAGCGCCTTGGCCAGCGAATGGGTAGCGGCGGCGACCAGAGCGCCGGTGGTTCCCAGGGCGGTGGCCGATGCCAGACCGAGCAGCAGGAAGCCGACGTCTTCAACGGTGGAGAGAACCAGCAGGCGTTTCAGGCTGCGCTGGGTAAGCATGAGCAGCGCGGCGAGGAATGAGGTTGCTGCGGCCGCGTAGAGCAAAACTGGCTGCGGAGTGAAGAGGCTCGGGCGGGCGCTCACGGTGAGGTACAACTCGCCGAAGGCCGCCATGTCGACGATAGTGATGATGAGGCCGAGAACAACGGCGGGAATCTCGTCGGCCAGACGGAGGAGCCAGAAGAAGAGCGGCACCGCGGCCAGTTTGACGCAGACGCTGGTCAGCAGCAGCGCGCGCGCCCAATCCGGTTGCCCGCGCTCGAACATCATGTCGCTGCCGACGAGCGTCAGGGCGGAGATGACCACCACGGCGAGATAGGCGAGCTTAGCGCCGAGCGAGCGCGCCGTGAGCCAGACCCGCAGGACGGTAAACAGGGCGGCCAATTCGAGAAGGCCAAGCCGCAGCCAGGGACTTGCGACCATGAGGCCCACGACGGAGAGCGAACCGACGATGAGCACGCACGGCCACATCGGGAGCTTGATGCGGGGAATCTTCAGAAACGATGCCGGCAGCAAAGCGATGGCGGCGGCGGCCACGGCGAAGATGAGCAACGCGGGCATATGCGGCCCCGCTGGCACGATGCCGCCTACCGACGGGTTGAGTTCGACCTGGGGCAGGGCCCAGCGCGCGGCTGCGCAGACGGCGGCGGCGAAGACGATGACCAGAAGCGCCGCCCGACTCTCCATCCAGGAGACCAGAACCCCAAGAGCGCGCGAGACGGCCTGCAAGCCGCTCCAAACCGCGAGATAGACGCGGTCCACATTGGACCAGCGGAAAAACTCGCCCCAGTTCTGGAGGAAGATGCCGGAGAAGTCGCCGGCGGTGAGACGGCCCTGATCGGAGAGCGGTTCGCCACCGGTGAAGATTCCGCCGCCACCCGCGACCGCCGCGCCGCCCGCGGTTACGGCGACGGTTGCCGGAGTCTGGCGCGCTGCGTAGGCAACGGCGTAGATGGCTCCGCCGAGAACCAGCGAGACGACAGCCAGCACCAGGCCGCCGGCGGTCGAGAAGTTGCCCGCATCCGCGGAGAGACCAAACCAGGTGACCTGTACCGTGGCGAGGCTGAGCGTGGCGAGGATCGGGTTGAGAAGATAGTTGACCGCCAACTGCGGGGCCACGCCAAGAACTACGCTGCCCGCGGCCAGAAGGCCCATTCCCCACACCATCGTCGGTGGAGACTCGTGCGCGTCTTTGGTGGCCTCGGTGAGCGGGCCGAGAAAGACGGCGCTCGTTGCCTTGGCGCCGAGGAAGACCGTGCCCAGGCTGACCGCCCAGGCGATCATGGCGGGAACTGCCCAGCCGGCTTGCAGAGCTGCGGCGTAAAGCATCCACTTGCTGGCGAAGCCGCTCATCAGTGGAATGCCCATCATGCTGCCAATGCCGATCAGCCAGGAGATCGTGGTGTGCGGCATCTTCTGCGCCAGGCCGCCCAGCTTGTTCATGTCGCGCGTGCCCGTAGCGTGTTGCACCGAGCCCGCGTTCAGAAACAGGCCGCCCTTGAAGAATCCGTGATTGAGGCAGTGAAGCAGGCCGGCGGCGATGGCCAGCGGCGTGCCGATACCGATACCCAACATCATGTATCCGATCTGGCTGACGGTGGAAAAGGCCAACATGCGCTTCAGATCGGTTTGCACCATGGCGTACATGACGCCGACAGCCATGGTTACGGTGCCTATCCAAATGAGAGTCGCTCCCCAGGCGGTCGGCCACACTCCAAAGCTGTGCATGCGCGCCGCCAGATACACGCCGGAGGTAACGTAACAAGCCGCGTGAAGCAGCGAACTGACCGGGGTCGGCGCTTCCATGGCTTCGGGAATCCAGGTATGCAGCGGAACCTGTACGCTCTTGGCTACCAGCGCGACCAGCATCAGCAGAAAGACGCCAGTGGTGAAGCTGTGCGCCACATTTGGATCGGTCCAGAGGGCGCTGCCGGTGCGGTGATAGAGAACCAGAATGGCGGCCAGCAGTCCGTATCCGGCGATGTGGGTCATCAGCAGCACCTTGCGTGCGCCGGCTACAGCTCCAGGTTTCGTGTACCAGAAGCCGACCAGCGAGAAGGAGCAGAGACCGACCAGTTCCCAGCAGAGATACAAGATAAACAAGTTGGCGCTGTAGACCAGCCCGATGAAGCCGCCGATGAACAGAAGCATGGTGCAGTAAAAGCGCGTGGCTGCCTTGTCGTGCGCCATGTATCCGATGGAATAGAGCAGCACCAGGGCGCCGATGCACGAGCCCATCGCGGCGAACAACACGCTGAGGGCGTCTACGTGCAGGACCAGCGCAAGAGGCGAATCCCACTGGAAAAGGTTTAGCTCGACGGCCTGTCCCGACCGCACCGAAGGCATCATGGCCAGGACCGCGAGCAAGGCCGGCACGCAGGAGAGGAAGGCGAGAATGCCCTTCGTTCGGGCGGAGCAGAGCCGCGCAACCAGAATCTGGAGCACTGCGCCCAACAGAAGCGAGCATGGAGCAATCAGAATGAGGGTCGATCCATCCATATCTCCATGTTGATCGCGTCGGTAACGTGTGAGATGTGATGTAGCACACAAGGGGAGCATGAACCGGATCAAAACGCGCTACGAAATATCATAATACGGTACGATTTATCCCCTCGCCAGCCTGACCGCAGCGGTCCCATCTTGGGCGTTTGAATTGGCTGCAATTCCCCTCATGATTCCCTTCATTTTCCTGCGATTACAGCCACAGTGATCTACAATGCGGCGGGAGTCAATTTGCCATGAATTTGTTCTCGAAAGCCTGTCTTCGCGCCTTCCTTCTGCCGTTTCTTCTTGCTACGTGCTCCTTCAACGTCTGGGCGCAAGCGGGTGATGCCGCGCCTTCGTCTCCGGTAACTTCGCGCCGGGTCGTGGGACTGCCCGCTCCTCCTCCTCGCTCCGCCGACTATCGCGCTGTGCAGCAGCGCCTGGCGCAGGGATGGAACACCTGGGACACGAACAGCGTGACCACGCAGGTTCTGCTCCCCGAGGGGCTGGCCATCCATGTGGGCCTGAAGCACAACGCCACCCTGGGCGGCGATGCGTTTCTCGGCGATGCGCAAATCGGCCGCCTGCAGCAGGGCGCCGAGCAGGTGGTTCCCGGCCCGCACGCCTGGGACGGCAGCTACACCGACCAGCGCCTCACCTGGAAGGGCCACAGTTGGCGCATTCAGAGCGCGCACGATGCGGGGGACAATGCGGGAGATCTGGTCCTGCTGGCCACGCCACTGCCGCCCGTAAAGCCGATCTCCGCTCTGCCTCCCACACTGGTGGTCTCCGCCGATTTCCTCTGGAACCGCCCCGGCACAACCCTGCGGCGCGCGGATTTCATCGAGACCCAGGGCGCCGCGGGGCCCGTGCCGGTGTATTGCACCTGCAATCCTCCATCAGCCGGGGCTTCCGCCCAGGCCGAAAGCGACGACTACGCTGACGTTCCCGTCACCGCGCCCTACTTTTCCGTGGATTTCACGGCCCCGGTGGGCATTGCCACCGGACGGCGCCGCACCCTGGCCGAGATTCAGGCCGCCATCGAGCGTCAGCGCCAGGCCCATGAGCAATCCGTTGCTTCCGCCGGCTCTTCGGCGCCCATTCTCGACGCTATTGAAACCACGCTCAGCTGGGACACCATCTACGAGCCCAACCAGCGCCGCGTCATCTCCCCGGTCAGCCGCGTCTGGAACCTGAACTTTGGCGGCTATGTGCTCTTCGACTGGGATACTTTCTTCGCCGCCACGCTGGCTTCCATCGGCGACCGCGACCTGGCCTACGCCAACGCCATCGAGATGCTGCGCGAGGAGTCGCCCGGTGGCTTCGTTCCCAACCTGGCCCGCCCCGGCGGCTGGAAGAACTTCGATCACTCCGAGCCGCCGGTGGGCGCTATCACGGTGCTGGGCCTCGATCGGCAGTTTCACGACCGCTGGTTTCTTCAGGACACCTTCGAGCCGCTGTTGAGCTGGAACCGCTGGTGGGACCTGCATCGCCAGAAGCAGGGCTACCTGGCCTGGGGCAACGACGGCCCCACCAATCCCACCAATCTCGACGACCGTTTCCGCGGAACCGGCGCGGGAACCATCTACGAATCCGGCCTCGACAACAGCCCCATGTACGACGGCGCTGGTTACGACTCGAAGTTGCACCTGATGGAGATTGCCGACGTCGGCTTGATGAGTATGTATATCGCCGACTGCGACGCACTGGCCCAGATTGCCGCCGAGCTCGGCCGCTCCGCCGAGGCCACCGAGCTGCGCGCCCGCTCCGACCGCTACCGAGCCAGCCTGGCCACTCTGTGGAGCGAGCCGGATGGAATCTTCCTCAACAAGGACCTGCACACGGGCCAGTTGAGCCACCGCCTTTCGCCCACCAACTTCTATCCGCTGCTGGCGCGCGCCGCCACGCCCGCACAGGCGCAGACCATGATAAAGAAGCACCTGCTCAACCCGGACGAGTTCTGGGGCCAGTGGATCATTCCCTCCATCGCCCGCAACGATCCGGCCTACAAGGATCAGGACTATTGGCGCGGCCGCATCTGGGGTCCGATGAACTATCTGGTCTATCTCGGGTTGTGCAACTACGACGACGCCGATGTGCGCCGCGATTTCGCACAGAAGTCGTACGATCTCTTCCTCAAGGAGTGGAAGGAGAACGGCCACGTGCACGAGAACTACAACGCCAACACCGGCTCCGGAGACGACGTGAGAAACAGCGACCGCTTCTACCATTGGGGAGCCTTGCTGGGATACGTGGAGTACCTGGAACAGAATTCGCAGCCGAAATAGGCGGGGAGGATCGGCGAGGAGCTTTTCCGTGGGCGGGCATTAGGCCGATAACCTAAGATGCTGCGGAGGGATTCTTGTCATGTTCTCTGCACCGAAATTGTTCTGCAAGGCTTCTCTTCCTTTCGTTCTGCTGGGCTCTCTTCTGTTTTCGGGGTCGGCTGCGGCCCAGCCCGGCGCGCTTCTGCCGCCCGATCTGCGCAACGTCGTCGACCGCCTGGGCAGCTTGCATGAACTGCCGGCGGGCGTCTGGAAGATGCATCTCGGCGATATAGCTCATGGCGAGAACACCGATCTCGACGATAGCGCATGGCAACCGATCGCGTTCGACGAGAAGGCGCCGAATGAGGCTGTCTGGTTTCGGCAGACGATTCAAGTTCCAGACACGCTGCATGGCTACGACCTTACCGGCGCTCGCATCTGGTTTGAGATTCATCTCGTCGGCAACGGGCCGATGCCGGAGATACTCTACTTCAACGGCCGCCGCGTGGCTCTCGGCGAGGATCTGGAGCCGGTGGTTCTCTTCGACAAGGCGCGGCCGGGAGAAAAGGTCACGGTAGCCGTAAAGGTTCTGCACACTGTGGATACCAAGACCTTTCGCGGCGTGACCATGCGCGTCGATTTTGCAGAGGGGCGGCCGAACCCCGAGGATCTTCGCGAGGAGCTCCTCTCTGCAGCACTGTTGGTTCCCTCGCTTGCGCCGGGCGATGCGTCCAAGCCGCTCGACTTGAACAGCGCAATTGCGGCCGTCGACCTGGCCGCACTGGATGCGCACGATCAGGCCCGGTTCGACGCCAGCCTGAACACCGCTCAATCGAAGCTCGAGGCGCTCAAGCCGCTGCTGCGGCAGGCGACCTTCCATCTCGACGGCAATGCGCACATCGATGCCGCGTGGCTGTGGCCCTGGACAGAAACGGTGGACGTAGTCAAGCGCACCTTCTCGACGGCGCTGCAGTTGATGTACGAGTATCCCGGCTACACCTACACGCAGTCGGCCGCGGCCTACAACGAGTGGATGGCCGACAAATACCCCGACATGAACGCCGAGATCGCGCAGCGCATCAAGGAAGGGCGCTGGGAAATCGTCGGCGGCATGTGGGTTGAGCCCGACCTGAACATGCCGGATGGCGAGTCTCTGGTGCGGCAACTGCTGGTGGGCAAGCGCTGGTACAAGCAGGCCTATGGCGTCGACGTGCGCATCGGTTGGAATCCGGATTCGTTCGGCTACACGTGGCAGTTGCCGCAGATCTACAAGAAGAGCGGCATCGACTACTTCGTGACCCAGAAGATGACCTGGAACGACACCAATCAGTTGCCCTTTAAGCTGTTCTGGTGGGAGTCGCCGGATGGTTCGAAGGTGCTCGCGTATTTTCCGCACGACTACGTGAACACGGAGCTGAATCCGGTGCGGCTTGCGGAAGACCTGAAGAACGCGCGCGAGCGCGCCCCGGGAATGACACGGATGCTGGACCTCTACGGCATCGGCGATCACGGCGGCGGACCCACGCGGGCCATTCTGGATGAAGGGTTCCACTGGGCCGCGAGTAATCAACAGTCAGGTGCATCCGCTGGTTCTCCTTGTTTTGTAACAGGGCACGACTTCAGTCGTGCCGAAAACGCGCCCTCATCGGGTGGGGCTTTAGCCCCTGCCGCTTTCTGCTTCGTCACGCCCAAATACGAGTTCGGCACCGCGCAGTCCTTCTTCTCCTCAGTCGAAAAGCAAATCGCGTCTGACAGCCCAATATGGAATTACCAGTCGATTGCAAAAGGATATGAGCCACCGCCATTGGTGGCCGACAAGGTCTCGATTCCCACCTGGAAGAGCGAGCTCTACTTCGAGTACCACCGCGGCGTCATGACGACACAGGCGAATCTCAAAGCCAACATGCGCGAGAGCGAAGAGCAGGTGCTGAACGCCGAAAAGTGGGCCTCGCTCGCCTGGCTCAATGGCCGCGCGTATCCGGGAAAAGAGATCACCGAGGATTGGAAGAAGGTACTCTTCAACCAGTTCCACGATCTAGCCGCCGGCTCCGGCATCGGCGTCATCTATAGGGATGCCCAAAAGGACTACGACGTAGTCCGCTGGTCGACAAACGAGATCGCCAACAGTGCGCTCGATAAGGTTGCGGAGCAGATCGATACGACTGCCGGGCAAGCTGGACCTGAGTCCCAGGCGGTTGTGATCTTCAATCCACTTGGTTGGGAACGCGACGGCGAAGTCAAAGTCAAAGTCCAGGATTTCGACCATAACGAAAAGAAAGTCATTGGCCTGGAAGGAGAAAACGGCGAAGTCGTCGCTGAGGTGTCAAATTTCGATCCGAAGTCAAATATTGCAGAGATAACATTTCCGGTACATCATGTGCCTGCCCTTGGATACAAGGTCCTCAAGGTCCAAACAGCTAGCTCGAAATTTGGAGCAGGGTACAATTCCGGGGAAAGTGTGCCACTTTCGAACTCGAGGAGTGGATCACGCTCACTAGGCAATCAGATTCTACAGGTGAGTGTCGACGCCAAAACTGGGTGCATCGTAAGTCTCTATGACAAGCGGTCAAATCTTGAAAGCCTGGCTCCAGGCACCTGCGGCAACCAGCTTCAATTCTTCAAGGACACACCCAAGGACTATGACGCCTGGAACATCGATCCTGGCACACTGGATGTTTTGCCTACGACCATCGATAAGGCCGATTCTGTTGAACTGGACGGTGACAAAGATAAGGGCGATTCCGCGGAACTGGTCGGCGAGAACATTGGCGGTCCCGCAATTCGTGTAACGAGTCATTGGCAGAATTCAAAATTCGTGCAGACCATCCGGCTCGACGGCGATCAAATCGACATCGAAAACGACATCGACTGGCATGAGAAGCACGTCCTGCTGAAAGCGGCCTTTCCGCTTGCGGCAACCAGCGGCTTTGCCACCTACGAAATCCCCTACGGCACCATCGACCGCCCCACCACGCGCGACAACAGTTGGGAGAAGGCTCAGTTTGAGGTTCCTGCCATGCGCTGGGCCGATCTCTCCGGCGCCGGCCCGGACGGCAAGGTGCACGGACTCAGCGTGCTCAACCAGACCAAGTACGGCTACGACGCCGCTGGCAACACGCCGCGCCTTACGCTGCTGCGCTCGCCCACCTGGCCCGATCCCGAAGCCGACCAGGGACACCACCACTTCCACTATGCGCTCTATCCCCACGCCGGCACCTGGAAGGAAGCTCTCACCGTGCGCCACGGCTGGGAGTACGACTATCCGCTCACCGCAGTTGTCACTACGGCTCATGCCGGTTCGCTGCCAGCGACTCACTCCTTCGCTTCAGTGTCTCCGGACAACGTGGTTCTGACCGCCGTGAAGAAGGCCGAAGACGCCAACGGACTCATATTCAGGGTCTACGAGTGGGCAGGGAAGAGTGCGACGGCCGAGTTCCATATTCCTCCAGGGGCAACCTCTGCCACGGTCACCAACCTGATGGAAGCCCCCGAAGGCGATTCGTTGACCGTCGCCGGCGACGTTGTCAAAGTTCCCATCCATCCCTACGAGATCCTGACCATTCGCGTGGATTATCCCAATGGAGGACCGAAGCAGTAACCGCAAACGCAGCTTCCGAATTCGCATTCGGCCAAGACCCGCCCCGGAGGGGCGGATCGAACGAGCCCGCGAGGCCAGGAAACGTTCATTCGATCATGAGATTGCGGGAGGTATGCCACCCGGTTTGCAGAAGATTCGAGTCCGCCGGTGCAGAATGGTTGCATGAGGTGCCCTGCCCAAAGGCTCGCTCCCGGAAGAGAAAAGGGCACCTCCCGTACCCCCTATACCCCGGGCGGGTATGAAAAAGGTAACCAACGTCAGTTGAAGCTATTGATAACAAACAATATTCAAGTAAGCACCTATTAACGAAACAGTAATCAAGCAGGCCCGATTTTAAGCGGTTTTGGTCCACTTTCTCGCTGTCTTTAGCGGAAATCGAGGCCTTTCTGGGCACAGCACACCAGGGAATTGCGTTGCTTTCTTCCTCGGCAAAGCGCAACGAGAATCGAGCCCAAATTTTGGTAAGCTGAAAGCAGTAAGGAGCCTGCGCGATGGATATCACTTCCCCATTCTTCGTCGTTCCCGTGATCGTTGTTATTTTTGTGGCGGCGATCCTGTTCGGTACCAGCACCAAGGAAGACGGCCACTCGACCCACTGATCCCAAGTACGATCGCGGGTACGATTCACGGAACCTGCCCCCGGAATCCGGCGTATAACAGGGCAAGAGGACGATTGCCATGCTACGGAAACCATCTCGGGTTTTGACACTGAACAGGATAGGACAAACCAGCGGCTTGTTCGCCGGCTTGGCCGTGCTCGCCATGATTGCCGGATGCAGGGTGCACGTGGATAAGGACGCCAACGGCGAGGATAAGAATGTCCAGGTGGATACGCCCTTTGGCGGCGTTCACGTCAATACCAACCAGACCACTGCCGCAGATCTCGGTCTCCCCGTTTATCCCGGAGCCGAGGCCGTGAGCGACGACGACAAGCACAAATCGGCGGACGTGCACCTGGGCTTCGGCGAGTGGGAACTGCGGGTGCGCGCGGTCTCCTACGCCTCTTCGGACTCACAGGACAAGGTGCTCGCCTTTTACAAGAAGGCCTTGGGCCGCTACGGCGAGGTGATCACCTGCCAGAACAATGCCCCGGTGGGCAAGCCGGTGGCGACTTCGGAGGGGCTGACCTGCGACGAAAACAGGACCCCCAAGGTGCAGGTCGACCAGGGCGACTACCATCTCAACAAGGGTTCGCTCGAATTGAAGGCCGGATCGAAGCGCCACCAGCATATTGTTGGCTTCGAGGATCCCAAAAATAGCCAGACGCGGTTTGCCATGGTGGCTCTGGATCTGCCCGCCGGCGTGGACAAGGGCGACGCGCAGAGTAACTGAGGCAAAAGCCGCGCGCCAATGAGCCGGGGCGCATTCCATCCGTCTTTCATACCGGGTGCGGCGATGCGCAGGTGGTTGCCGGTGCGCAAGCTAGGGCAATCGCGCGAAGAGAATGAATCACCGGAAGGAATGGCCTTGAAAAGGCTCAACAGGCCGCGGAAAAAATCCTGCTGCAATGTTGATTTGAAAGGGCACGACTTCAATGCCTGCCCTGAGTCTGTCGAAGGGTGCCGAAAACCTACCGGGAATCATCGGGCTTCAGCCCCTGCCGCTTATCGAACCGCCTCTCGCAAGCTCTTTCAAATGCGATTGCCCTGGCCGATGCCGGAATGAATCTAAACCCGTTGTCGGCAAGACACAAAAATACCCTGGCGTGAGGACCGGTGTTTGGCCGGTCCGCACGCCAGGGTGGAGACTTCACTGCATTCGTTTAGAAGCTAGCCCTCGCACCGAGTTGGAAGGTGCGGAAGGAGTTGCCCTGAATGCCGTTGACCTGGCCGGGGGTTGAGCCCTGATAGCCGGTGTCAAACCCGCTGAACTGGGTGTGGTTCAGGAAGTTGAAGCACTCGGCGACGAACGAGAAGCTTGCGCTTTCCGTGAACTTGAAGTCCTTGCGAACTGACAGGTTCCAGTCGTCGCGTCCGATGCCCTTGATGCTGTTTTTGCCGGCGTTGCCAAAGGTCAGCGGCGCCGCGCTGGAGAACGGGCTCAGATCTACCCACTTGTACTGGGAGTTGATCACGCTCTTCGTTTTTACATAGCTGACCGGTCCGGACTGGTTCGCACGGCTCGAGCAATCGCCGCCGCAGCCGGTCGGGTCTCCATTGTTGCCGACGTTCGCCGGAAGCCCGGTCTCGACGTTTCCGATTCCGGCGATTGTCCAGCCTGCCAAAGCCGTCTTGGCAATGCCGGTCATGCCGAAGTTCGGCAGAGTGTAGTCGAAGTTGACCGCAAGCACCTGACGGCGGTCAAAGCCGGCCGTGCCCTTGTCGTACTTCGGGTTGAGGGGATCGGAAATGTTGTTCCAGATCTGGCCATCGATTCCGTCCCAGGTGTGCCCGTAGGTGTAGGCAACCCCGAGGTTGGTCCGATGCCATTCGCTGGTCCGCAGAGTTGCCTGCAAGCTGCCGTAGTGGCTGTTTTCTTCGTCGCCGAGCAGGTTGATCCCTGACCAGCCCGCATAGGGACGGAAGATGTTGTTGGTAGGTATATTCCCTGCCCCGCAATAGCCGCCGCAGACAAGGGTGCGCGTGGCGGTGTTGCTCGCACGCATGGTGTTGATGTCGACGGTATCCGACAGATGAGCCGAGGCATTGCCCACATAACCCAGGCTTGCGATCATGTTGCCCTGCAACTGGTGCTGGATTCCAAGGCTCCAATGGTAGATATCGCTGATCGGCTCGCCGGTCTGCAAGCCCGTGAACCCTTGCGGGGAAACGGCTGCCGGCGGAAGAATGTTCCCGTTGAGGTAGGACTGCGACAGATTGTCCAGGTAGGCGTTGTTTGAGCTGCCGTTGTTGGAAAACGGCAAGTCGCTGCCCATGTTGTATTCTTCGTTGCCCGCGTTGCGCTCGAAGAAGGCCCCGGCGCCGCCGCGGAGAATGGTTTTCTGGTTGCCGAACACGTCGTACGCGAAGCCGACGCGCGGACCAAAGTTGTAGTAGTGAGGACTGATCAGACCCTTCGGGATTCCATTCTTTCCCGCCAGGCCCACGCCGTCCATGTAGAAGGTGTCGCCCGCCAGGGTCACGCCGAGAGACGATCCCGTCTTGAACGAGGAGAGGTTTGCATTGGCGCAACCGGCGGCCGTGGTGTTGGTGCACAGTGCGTTGGTCGCGTACGGGTAATCGACCAGGGGGTTCCCTGTGATTGTGGCGTTGCCGGTGGGGATGTACTGGAAGGTCGCCGCTTGACCGGCTTGGAAGAGGGCCGGGTAGAAGTTCGACGCACGTCCGGCTGCGTCATAGGCATGGGGCAGGCCTTCCCAACGGATGCCCAGATTGAGCGTCAACTTATGGCTGACCCGCCAATCGTCCAGAAAATAGGCATCGGGGGTGCTGAAATGGATGTTGACGAAATCCTGAAGCTGACTCTGGCCATACGAACTCGCGGCACCCAGCAGGAAATCGGCAATGCCCATGCCATTGACGTTGATGCTACTGCTGGTCGGGCAGTAGGTAGGATCGGCCGAGGTTGAGCACCCGGTCGCGCCGCCGTAGAAACCAAGAGAGCCGGCGGTGTTCGCAAACAACTGCTGCTTCTTCGTAGTCCACAACCACGCAAAGCCCGCCTTGAAGTTGTGCGTGCCGTGAACATAGGAGAGATCGTCCTTGATCTGATTGCTGCGCCACCAGTTCTGCCATGGCCAGTTGCTTGAATCCATGGACTCGCTGACGGGGCCACCGCCCATGTTAATATCCGGAATCTTGTTGGCGGTGTTTGCCGCTGACCCGAAGAGCGTCACCGGAGACCAGCCGGAAGGCGCCTTCACGAGCGGACCCGTGTTGGCGATGGTGATGTCGTTGCCGTTCTCGTTGTAGGCGATTTCGTTGAGCAGATGCGGCGTAAAGTTGGCCGTGAAGTGCACAACACCCGTCCAGGAAGGAACCGTCTCGAGTGACCCGATGGTCGGGAACGTGTTACCCGTCCAGGACACTGTGGCGGCCGACTGGCTGAGAGATTCGTAGATCAGGTGGCCAAAGAGGCTGTATTTGTCGCTGAACTGATGGTCGATACGAACGATTTCCTCGCGGAAATCCGTGGCCTGATTGGCCGAGGAGTTGTAATACGTCCCGGTCGAATCGTTGGGCGGCAGGAAATAACCGGCCTTGATGTAGGCCGCGGTATTCGAGTCGATCATGCTCGCCGGGATGACATTGTTCGGGAACTGCTGGCCAGGTTGCAACCCGGCGGCAATGATCTTCGCGTAAAGGGGCGAACTCGAAGTGACCAACGGCGCAAAGATCTCATATGGCGTTCCGTTCGTCAGAAAGGCGGATTCGTCGCCGCCCAGCTGTGCCGACGTCAACACCTTGTTGTGGATGCCGCCGCCGTTGATCTCGCGGCGCCATTCCTGGTTGTAGAAGAAGAAGGTCTTGGGCTTGCTCGACCTGAACTCCACCGGCCCGCCGCCGTTGAATCCGAAGGCGTTGTAACGGAGCTCCGGCTTCCTGGGATTCGAGGCATACGACTGCTTCTGATAGTAGTCCCAGGCATCCAGCGCATCGTTGCGGTTATATTCCCAAGCGCCGGCGTGGAACCTCTTCGTGCCGCTCTTGACAGCCATGGTGGTCATGCCGCCCGAGCTGTTGCCCTGGTCGGCCGAGAAGTTGCTCGTCTGGATGGTGAATTCCGCAAGCGCATCTTCCGACGGTGCTACTACAAAAATGCCGCCGCCGCCGCGATCGTAAGCCTCGCCGCCGTCGATGACCCAGTTGTTGCCGTCGGCACGCATGCCGTTGAAGTTGATCGAAGTGCTCTGGAACTGCGCGCCGGGCGAGTCGAAGTCCGGCATCTGCGATGAGGCGCCCGGAACCAGGGCCGCCAGCTGCTTGATGTTGCGTCCGTTGGTGCCAAGGTTCTCAATCTGGTTGGCGCTGATGGTCGTGCTGACGTCGTTCGTCTCCGACTGAACCTGGAGAGCGGCGGCTTCAACTGTTACGGTTTGCCCTACGGCGCCAACTTGGAGCGTGGCGTCGACGCGAGCGGTTTCACCCACATCCAGTGTGAGGTCTTTCTTCAGGAATGTTTTGAACCCCTGCGCCTCTGCCTGAATCTGGTAGCGTCCGATTTGCAGATCGCGGGCGCTGTAGTTGCCTGTGCTGTTGGATGTGGTTACACGGACGAATCCGTTGTCCATATTCGTGATTGTGATCTTCGCGTTCGGGACTACGGCTCCTGTTGGATCGCTGACCACCCCGGTAATATTCGAGCTGGCCTGGCCATATGCTGTAGCGCCTAGCAAAACGAACCCGATTATGAGTAGCACGGGCACTGTCAGCATGGAAACGATGCGTCTTCCAATCGCTGTTGCTTTCACTCTGTCCTCCTGAATTACGGTTAATTGTGGCAAGTTTCTAGACTTCGACATGCACACATCCGCCCCCAAGGACTGCGGGACAGATTCCTTTATAGTGCGGTCTTACGTTCTTTTCATTTGCCGCACGAATTTAAGCAGCCTCATATAGTCCTGTGAAGGGGTGTCACGGTGGTACAACGCAGAGTACACCGTGAATCACGCGAATATTTGGCGAAATCACGCGCCCATAGAATAGTACTCCCAATCCAGGAAAACCGCTCCCAAAATACATAGAACATTAGCTCGACCTGATCTCCGGCTGGCCCAGCTCACAAAGCCGCCTGCGTGTAAATCCAATAAATAGAATATCATAGACAAGGCACAAAACAAGCGCCCACGCCCCGCACAGGGCCGGACCGCTTGGTGCTGGACGCAACAGGTTCAACGTCCGCGCATGGTTCTTCCAGAACTGGTGGGATCAAAGTGCCCAGAATGGTACATCACGCCACGTTCCAATAAATTATGATTCGCCAGCCCTCTTCAGGAAAGGCAAAAGGAACGACAGCCGGGGAGATTCAGTCTATATCCAGAGTGAAGTGCAAGGCCTTTTTCTCTACTTCCCTTCATCGATTACTTCTATGGCCCTTACTTCCGCGTAGTTTGCCTTGGGCGAGAATGACAGAAACAACTTCCCTTGGCCGTTGGGATGCAGACCATGAAACTCCTTGATTACAGGCTTGAACGCACCAGGGGCAGCCTGAAAGATATCGAAGTCCTGGAGCAACATGACGCCATTGCAGGTGACGTCGAAGACTCTGCAACCCACCCCGTGGCAGTGTGCGTCTGGAATCAATGGACTGAAAAACGACTCCAGGAAATGGAGCCTCACCGTGTAGCTTCCCGGCGCAACGGGGATCGCATAGCTGAAATTGCCGTGACGCTCATCGGTGTAAAGAGATGGGATTCTCGGCCCAGTCTCCGGATTGTCGAAAGTCCAGGTGCGCCCGTCAATGTAGTACTTGTCCCCACTCCACCATGTGCCTGTCGAATCCACAAAGTCCTTTGGATGAGCGCTGATCCGGATCGGCCCCAGTTTTCCCGGCGTGCCCGGAGTCAGTTCCAGCGCGCTTAGAAAAGCCCGTTCTCCCCAATCCGAACGGAAGTTAAGGTGGATCTTGCCGTCTTCCCCAGGGCGGACATCCTTGAACGCGCGAATGTCCACCGCGGCGCCACCTCCATCGGCTATCGGGTCAAAGTTCACCAACAAAGGATGTCCATTGAGGTCAACTCCAAAATGGCGTACATTTTGCGAGTCCTCCTTCTGGTCGGTCTCCGGTATCCGAAGAGGATCGGCGAAATAGAGCCTGAGTTCGTAAACCCCGGGAGGCAGCGGAATGTTGTACTGGAACTCGCGCTCCGGTTGCGGAGTCATCTGGTCGAATGAGGCGGCCTGCCGAATCGATTTAAATAGCCCCTCGTCGGGCACCGGAGGGAAGAAGCGCCCGGGGCCGGCCATGCTGACTCCTCCAACGTAATAGCGATCGGGTTCCCAGCGGCGCCCCCACATATCGACATAAGCATCCCCGGTGTGACCGGCGGCGATACGGATATCGCCGGCATCGGGAACCACCGCGACCCGTGGACTAGCCGCCTGCGGCCTTGCCGCCTCCTGCGCAGGCTGGGTAACTGTGCCCGCAGGAACTATCCCGGACGGCGAAGGTGCGTGAGTGTGCCTCCACACGAACCACAGCGCTCCGACCAATAGCACTACAAGTCCGACCAGCCCGGCTGCAACGGCCAGAACCGGCCTTATTCCTCGGGATTTTCGCTCTGGAAGTACAAGAACCCTGGGCTGCGGCTGCGGTTCTTCGAAACGAGTCTCAAAGATGGGCAGGTATTGGCCTTTTGGAATGGTAATGACGACCGGCTCGTCCCTGCCCTCGTTGGCGAAATGATGCTCAAGCTTCATCCGCAACATGCGCGCCTGGGAGCGGACGATATTGTCGTCGTTGGGGTTGTAGCTCGGCTGTCGGCCGTAGACGTAGATCCCGATCTGCTGTTCGGTCGCCTCTTCGGACTTGTTCTCCACCGCGCACCGGCACACGTGGAGAAAGAACGCTCGAAGACGCGGCGCCTTTTCAAATGTGATGCTGGAGGCCACACGATGCACCAATTCCTCCCGCTGCCTCGCAGCCTCGTTGGGAGACTTCTTGGAATGCATCACCGTGACTACGTCTGAACTCATCGAGGAGAAACTCCGGCGCTTTCGGTTAGCTTGCTACTCCTTAATAGGGCGATAGTAAAACGATTTGCAAGCGCAAATGACCGCGCCTTCGAGAGATCCATGGTATCGTGATCAATTGTCAACCGAAAATGATAACTACACAACCCCTTTCTAATAATAGGTGTCATTCAGGACGATTGAGAGTCACCCTGCTCCTCGTGCCGCTGGCGGGGTTTTCACCTCATCGCCGGCCATCAATCGGCGTCTTCCCTTGGCTTGAAGTACTGATACTCCTTCAAGATGCGGCATAAGTACACATTGTTTCTCGATTGAAAAAATCGATCCAATGAACACAGAGACCACGATTGCAGTCTGGAAGTCCAACCTGCGGCCGCCGCTGGCCGGCCCGCTCTTTTAACCTTTGGACGACCGGCTTCGCCTTCGCAAGCCCACAATCACCACTCGCGCTCGTTCTTCCTTCCGCCCATCCTTGCTGCCTGCTTGGCAACCGCCATTTGCGTACTGTCAAGGGAGCCGGCAGCCGCGGCTCACTTGGGTTCGCTTCCAACGTTTTGCCCAGCCGGCTTGGCGTCAACCTGGTTCATCTTCTCTCGAAGCGATTGCGTCTCCTCCTGCTGCAGGTTCCGTGTCTTGTCGAATTCGGCCTTCGCTTCCGCCTTTTGACCGGCAGACTGATAAAACCGTCCGAGACGCCAATGGATCAATGGGTCGCCGGGGCTGAGCCCCTCCGCTATCTTGAGTTCTTTGAGAGCATCGTCCTTGAGTCCCTGGCCTTCATAGATAGTGCCCAGGTCGCGATGTGCAAGGGCAATGGACGGCTGCAGCCGGACGGCATGTTCCAGGTACGGCGCTGCTTCTTCGGGACGATTGAGTTGCATCACCGTATCGCCTAGATACGTTAACGCCAGTGGATGTTCCGGGTCGTTTGCCAGCTCAGACCGGAATTCTTTTTCCGCTTCATCGAATTTCTGCGCCCTCCATAGCAGGTAGCCATAACCGAAGTGCACATTCGGCGTTGCCGGATCGGCTTTCACCGCGGCCTGATACTCCGCAATCGCATCGGCATCTTTCTTCATCTCGTCGTAGGCCTGGCCCGCGAGCATATGCGCTTCGGCCGAATCGGTATTCAACTTGAGAATCTCGCGGTATGCGTCCAGAACACACGGATACTGCTTGGACCATAAGCAGCTATGAGCGAGCATCATCTTCATTTGAAGGTTCTCAGGATCGCCCGCCGCCGCCTCCTTTAGATACGGAACCGAAACTGCGTAATCGCCCAGGCCATAATGGGCCAGCCCAATCAGCGTAGTTAGCCGAAGCGCTTCCGGGGAGGATTTGGGCTCGCTCTTGAGCAAAGGTTCAAAGGCCTCGATGGCCCCACGGAGGTCCCCTGTCTTGTAGAGAGAGAGGCCAAGATTCAATCGTAAGCCCGGCATCTTCGGGTTCAGAACCAGACCCTTGCGGTAGAGGACGATCGCCTCCTTGTAATGCTCCTGGCGCGCCTCCAGCAGACCAAGATGCGCATAGGCCTCAGAGTCATTCGGTTGACTGCTCAGCAGCGATCTCCACGCAGCTTCCGCCTCGGCGGCCTTGCCCTCGTGCTCCAGCGCCAGTGCTTGCTGCCTCCGGCTTTCGCGTGTCGGCGCTGGCTGGCCCAGGCAATTAACCGTGCACGCAGTGAGCAGCAGCAACACGCCGATGAACCTCAGAAACCCAGCGGCCTCAGCCGACCCAGCGATGCCAAGCGCATCGCCGCGCTTCAACCTCATTTGCCCGTTCTCATCGCGTTCTTCAGTGGAGTGCGTCATAGCCGACTTCCCTGCTTGCCAAGCTTCCATAGGATAGCGCGGAAGTTGCAATCCCCTCCAAATCGCCCGCCGCCCCATCGGGAACCCTCTGAATCCGGCTCGTCCCTGCCCGCCGATCCTTTTACTGGCGCGGATCGATCGAGCGCGGTCCGGTCATGGTCGTCAGGTCGGTGAATGGGCCGGGCATCCGGTCACCGCTTGCGGCGTGCCCGTAGAAATCGCTGTCAATGCTCTTGTACAAAGGCAGCGGTTTCACGTCGCCCTTCACCGTAAGCGTCAACTCCAGCTTGTCCAGATCGATCTCGGCCCCGATCTGCGCCAGGGCGCCGTTCATGTCCCACTTGTACTCTTCGCGCCACGATTCAAGGTTGTGCCACTCCGCCGGCTCGGGAAACTTCACGCGCAGATACGGAGCGCCCCCGAATGACGACGCCCCCGCCGGATACACATTCCCTTCGGCCTCGTTGCGCGCGTTGTTGAACTCAATCGCCGAGCGGCCAATCTTGAAGAACACGTTATCGTGCACCTGCAGATTGTGCACATCGTTGGTGTGCCCGCCGACCGGCCTCGGCCCGTTGATGCCCGAGACCGTGTCGACACACACCTCGGTGCAATCGAGAAAAAGATTATAGGCAACGATCACGTTGTTGGTGTCGCGGATCAGTATGCCGCCCGTAAGGTGATCGAAGATGTTGTTGTCGATCTCGTTCAACACGTTGCTGCCTTCAATGTGAATGCCATGAGGATTTACGTCGCCCGGAATGTCCGCGAATACGTTGCCGGTAAGCCGGTCGTTGGCGTTGCCGATATCCAGCCAAATGCCGTTCGCGTGCCGGATGTGCCGGAGAACATTGTTGCGGAACAGAAGATTCCGCGTGTTATGCATCTTCGTCCCGCCCGACTCGGACATCATGGCCGCATCCTGCCAACCAATCCACTCGAACAAATTCTTTTCGACAAGCGTCGATTGCGGACCGCCCGTTCCGCCCAGCCCCTCGATGCCGCAATAGCGAAATGTGTTGCCGCGCACCACGTCGAAACCCACCGGCTGCGGAGGCCGCGAAGCGCCCCAGTCCTCGTTGCCAATGTCGAGTCCCACGCTGTTGGCCCACTCGAAGGTGTTGTCTTCAAAAATGAAGTGATTGCCGCGGTTCGTCGACACCATGCCCCGCTGTGGCACCGGAAAACCGTTGCCCGCATATTGGAAAGTGATGCCCTTCACGCGGATGTACGACTGGTAGCGCTCCGCCGGAGAGAATATCTGCTCCTGCGTGGTGATTTCGATAACATGCTTGCTCGGGTCGTCATCATTGGTCAGGCGAATATGCAGCGTCATGCCGTTGGTCTCGACCCAGGCCTTGCCCGCCTCCGGCGAAAACTCCTTGAACAGCGGCTTCCAGTGCACCTCGGTAAAGTAATTCATCGACCGTGGCGATGGTCCGGCCAACTCCATAGAACTCCCCACTGGTTCCAGCGGCTTGCCGTCCACAAACACCAGCCCTCGCCGCCGGAAGTAGGTCTCCATGTTGTCCTCAGAGTATCTGAGCCATGTGCGAGAGCCGAGCACGTTATCCACTTCGAATGGGTTGTAGCCGTTTGGGAATAGCTCCGGCCCCAAATGAAGCTCCCACGCCTTCACCGGCTGGTGCGTCTCCCGGTCCATGCCGAAGTTCCAGCCCTCGCTGGGCTTCCAGTCCTTCACCACCGCCGCGCCTTTCACCACCACCTTTGCGCCCGGAGCGGCCTCGTAGCTGATCATCGCGTCCGCACTGCTCCCGCCGCGCGCGGGGCGGATCATCTCGCGATAGACGCCCTCGGCAATCACCACGCGCTCACCCGGCTGCAACACCTGCGCCGCGTGATTGATCGTCTTGAACGGATGCTCCTTGGTGCCGGGGCCATTGTCGTCCGCATTCTTCGCGTTGATGTCCACGTAGTAAGTCTTGGTGAAGTGCAGCGGTTTCTCCCACGCGGGGAACTGCGTGCCGTCCGGCAGTGTCGAGTTATCGGCACGGGCCGCAAAAGATACAAGGATGAAAAGAAGACAGCAGAACGCGCGTTTCAACACAGTTCCTCCCCGCGGGCCGGCCGCTCTCGCACCAGCAGCCGTCCGGTAATCGTGGTTTATAGCCGCGCCCATAGTAAATCGCTTTTGCTCGCTTGTCGAGCACCGCCCGCCAACCTGCTGCCTTTATTCGACCCGCTCCACTTGGTCTGTCCAATGAACCACCCAAGTCGAAGTCAGTTTCTTGTCGGGACCTGAGGCACGCATTTCAGGCTCTTCGTTCAAACTCCACAATCCGCCATTCATTTGTGGTCTCGGAACGCCGCTCTGTATAGTGAGGAGGTTCACGGTAAAGTTCATCAGCAGCCCGGCTGCCGGCAGCCTAGCTGAATCGCATCACAGCGGGATTGGAACGAAGATGCTGAAAGATCGAATCGCCAGGCTGTGGACGCATACAGTCCTGATCGTTTTCCTGGGCTTCGCTGGTTGCCCGCGTCCAGGGTTGGCGCAAACCTGGACTGCCGACAACGGAAACGGCACCTATTCAAACCCGCTCTTCTATGACGAATTTGCCGATCCGGACATTATTCGGATCGGCCCGGACTTTTACCTGCTCGGCTCGTCGATGCACGTCATGCCCGGCCTCGCGTTGCTGCATTCGCGCGACCTGGTCAATTGGGAGTTCCAGTCCTACGCGCTCGACAAGCTCGACCTCGGCCCCGAGTACCGCCTCGAAGATGGCAAGAATGTTTACGGCCAGGGAATCTGGGCGCCCTGTCTTCGTTATCACGACGGAACTTTCTACATCTTCGCCAACGTGAATGGCAAAACCACGCAGATCTTCCATTCCAAGAGCCCCCTTGGGCCCTGGACGCACACTTCGATGAAGCGCAGCCTCCACGACCTGTCGGTGCTCTTCGACGACGACGGCAAGGTCTACGTCGTGTGGGAATACAGCGACGTCCATATCGCGCAACTCAATGCCGACCTGACGGACATAGTTCCCGGAACCGATCGGCTGCTCATCGCACGCCAGGCCGGCATGGGCGAGGGGCACCACTTCTACAAAATCAACGGCAAGTACTACATCATCGATGCCTGGTACAACGGCGTCATGCGCTTGCCCGTGGCGCGCGCCGACCACCTCACCGGCCCCTGGGAAGTAAACCGCGACATCAGTGTCGGCGAGCAGTTCGGCCAGGTGCTGGGATGGCGCTTGAAGCAATTCCGACCGCCGCTCACCACCAAGCCCCCGTACGACATCGAGCCGCCCGACCCGACAGCCATCGGCCGCATGGCCATCCACCAGGGCGGCATCATCGATACGCCAACCGGCGAATGGTGGGGATTCTCGATGGGCGAAGCCAACGCCATCGGCCGCACCGTTACCCTCTCGCCCATCACCTGGGTCGACGGATGGCCGTACTTCGGGCTGCCCGGCAACCTTGGCCGCAGCCCGCGCATCTGGGTCAAGCCCAACACCGGCACGGTGGAAAAGCCGCACGCCCCCTACGTCCGCAGCGACGACTTCTCCGGTCCCCAGTTACAGCACGTCTGGCAGTGGAACCATGTCCCTGTGGATAGCAAATGGTCGCTCACGGAGCGTCCCGGATTCCTGCGCCTCCATGCCCTTCCCGCAACCAGCCTGTGGGATGCGCGCAACACGCTCACCCAGCGCGCCATGGGTCCGCATTCCATTCCCACCGCGGTCCTCGATACATCGGGATTGCATCCCGGCGATGCTGCCGGCCTCGCTCTTTTCATCCAACCCGATGCCTGGCTTGGCGTCGAAAAAAGCGATCAGGGAGCCGTGCTTGTCCAGCACAATGGTCAGACCATGCACGATCAACGAATTCCGCTCACCCAGTCCCGCGTCTGGCTCCGCGCGGATTGCGAATATAGCTCGCAACTCGCCCGCTTCAGTTTCAGCACCGACGGCGTCTCGTTCCATTCCATCGGCGAGCCGTTTCGCATGGTCTTCATCGGCCTCCAGTTTCAGGGCGTTCGCTACGCGCTGTTCAGTTTCCATCGCGGAGACAGCGAGGGAGGATTCGCCGACTTCGACTCATTCCATCTCCAGGAACCCAATCCGCACGGAATCACGCGGCTCATCCCCTATGGCAATCGCATCGTGCTGAGCGCGCACGATCATCAGCCGCAGGTCAGTCTGTCGGCGCGTGGCTCTACGCTGCAAGCCGGCACGGAGAAGGCGTCGGCATTTGCTGTTGTTGACCGCAGCCTTGGCCGGGTCGCACTACGCAGCGGGGAGGGGTTCATCTCTGTAGCGAAGGACGGAAGCGTCTCAATTCACTCCGGCGCCGCTGGACCGGCAGAGACATTCCAGTGGATCGAGACCTTCACCGGCGAGCTCACGCTGATGTCGCTCACCACCCACCGCTATCTGCGCGTAGACTTCAAGACCGGCGCGCTCGTTGCCGATAATCCCGGACCCGAGCCCAACGGACCCGAAGGCGTGCGATTCGATTGGAAGCTAATCAGCCAGCCCACCCGTGTCCTCAAACCGGCTCAATCGACCTCAACGCACTGAAGCGTGTCTCAAGAACCGTTTTGGAAAAGGGCACGGCTTCAGCTGGGCCGTAAAGGCCGCAAATATGAATGTGGGCTTTAGCTCCTGAGGGACACCACGCGACCGGTGCCCCCATTGGCAATCAGAAAACAATTCACGGATGCGCCGTAACCGCCTGCCCCTTGTAGGTCACCACCGCATCCGGCGCTTCCGTGGGCGCAACGCCATTCCCATGACCCGGCCGCACCCGCACCACCTGGAACGTCCGCTCGGCAACCATCCCCGGAAAAGAACCCTTGCGGGCGCCAACCGTAAGAGTGCCCTTGGCGTCATCCCAGTGGATATCCACTGTCGCATAGCTGCCGTGCTCGTAATCGTACGAGTCGCCTGCATCTTCATAAAGAGTGAAGTCCCCGTCCGCGCCGGGGTAGATGCGCAGTTCGATGGGCGCCGTGAGTTTTTCCTCGGCATAATCCACCGTCGGTCCGTACGGCACAATCGAACCCGCCCTCACGTAGATCGGCATCCTGGTAATCGGCGCAGCAGCCTCGATCGTCTTCCCTCCGCTGACACTCTCCCCGCTCCAGAAGTCAATCCACGGTGACTTCCCCGGCAGATAAACCTGGCGCGATGTAGCGCCCGCCGTAGTCACCGGGTTGATCAGCAGCGATGGCCCGAACATGAACTGGTCCGCCGAGGCCCGTGCAACCTTGTCGGTGCGGAAATCCATCACCAGCGGCCGCATCAGCGTATACCCCTCGTGCGTCACCCGCCACGACGTCGAATAAATGTAGGGCAGCAGGTGGTAGCGCAAACGGATGATATCCGTCAGCGTGGCCTGGGTCGCCGCATCGAAGCGCCACACCTCTTTCGGCTTATTCGTGCCGTGAACCCGAAACATCGGCGTGAACGAGCCGAACTGATACCAGCGCGTGCACAACTCGGTGAACTTCGGGTCGTCGGGATCGTTGCCGAAGAAGCCGCAGATGTCGGTATTCCAGTAAGGAACCCCGCTCGCAACAAAGTTGAGGCCGGCGGGAATCTGCTCCTGCAGAACCTTCCAACTGCTGCGGATGTCCCCTGACCACGTCACAGCGGCATTGCGCTGCTGGCCCGCATACGAGGCGCGGGTAAGAATGAAAACACGCTTGCGATCCGTGGCCGAGCGCTGGCCTTCGTAAATTGTCCGCGTGTGCTCCAGCGGATAGGCGTTGTAGACCACCGCGCCCGGGCCCTTCGCCGTTTTGAAGTCGCGGTACTCTCCCCAGTTGCCGCTCAATTCGGCCTCCGAAGCATCCAGCCACCAGGCGTCCACTCCAAGCGAGAAGAGATTTCTGTTGAGCTGGCTCCAGTACACCCGGCGCGCCTCGTCGTTGAAAGGGTCATACCATTTGCCGCGTCCCGGAGGGTAGACATAAGGGATGGCCGGCTCGTAGACCCCCTTCACCGCTTCCAATTCCTTGAGATTCGGAATGCTCACGCCTTTGTTCGTCACGTCGAACTTGGCCCACGAAACGATCATCAGATGCGCATGTTCGTCATGCAGTTCCTTCACCATTCCTGCCGGATCGGGGTACCGGGAAGCATCGAAGATATGAGAACCCCAGCCGTTCTCAGCGGTCTCCTGGTTCAGCGGAGCCCAATACTGCCAGTCCTGGATGATGCCGTCGAGAGGAATGTGGCGCTCGCGATACTGGTGGACGATATCCAGGATCTCCGCTTGCGTTTTGTAGCGCTCGCGCGACTGCCAGAACCCCCAGCTCCAATAGGGGAACAGCGGCGCCGCACCTGTCAGCCACCGGTATCCCGCAATCGCCCGATCCGGCTCCGGTCCTAGCGCGACGTAATAATCGATCCCGCTGCCGGCTTCGGATTGCCATGCCAGCGTTCCGCGGTCCGTCTTGCCGATGTCCACCTGGGTCACGGCCGGATTGTCCCAGAACAGAAGGTAGCCCTTGGAAGACAGAATCACCGGGACGCCGACATGCATGTTCTCCTGCAGCAGACGCAGGCTCTTGCCCACCAGATCCATCGAGCCCGCCTCGGGATGCTCCCCCAATCCAAAGATCGACTCGTCGGGATCGAGCACGAACTTCTGGCCCGATGCAATGGTGCTGTCGGCGCTGCCGGCTCTGACCGTCGTCAGCCACGATCCATAGGGCTGCTCCTCAACCAGCGACTCGCCATGCGCATCGGAGATGCTCACGCTTCCACTGTTGCGATCGACCCGCACCGTGAGTTTGCCGGTGTTGATCGACTCCGCGCTGGCGCTCTCCGTCAGCTTCCAGTCCACGCCCTCCGCAGCGGCAACAACGGTCAGGCTTGCCGGTACGCTGTCCAGTGTTACCGGCCGGTGGGTAACCCGCACCAGGTCCGCGCGCCACACCTCCACACGGGTCGAGGCGCCGCCGATGGTCACAGTAATGCCGTGCTGATCTCGTTGCACGGCCGGGGCCGCCGTCAAGGCCGTGGTTGAACCGAGCGCCACGGCGATGCTGAAAATTACCGGAAACCCAAATGCCTTACTCTTCACCCTGCACACTCCATCGATACAAAAATCCGAATTGAAACCGGGAAATCGCCCTCTCAACAACTAGCCAAGAAGAATACCAGAAAGAAACCAAACTGAAGAAAATCGCTTTTCCTAACGAAATGCAGGGCAATCGCATTTGAACTTTCATGGCAAGCGAACGCCTCCGGCTGTTGCAAAGACTCCATCGAAGCGCGCCTGTGCATCGTTCTTATCAACCACTTACGGCACGGCTGAAGCCGTGCCCCTTCAAAGCCACACTTTCACCATCGGCTGCCAACCCAGGACCTCTTTCGGCAGGCTCACGGCCGGCGTTCGACCCTGCTCCGTATCGCTCAGAGATGGAGGAATGGACAGGTTAGCCGGGGGGTTTGCACGCGTCTCGTATTGCGGTAATTAATACTTTATCCCGATATACAGCCGCGCCGAGCGGAGTGCATACTGATCAATAGGCTGTGATCGTGAGGTGGGCCGTTCCCCATTGGTTCCCTCGTCTTCATTCCGGCCTTTACACTTGCAAGATGAACCGTTTCAGGCAGCCCTTATAGCAGGGCTGCGGACGCGACAGAACTGGCGCGGCGCGATTGCGCCCGGATGCGATTTCGATACGTTTTCTTCCATCGGGGAGATCGATGCGCATGGCGCAGAGATGAACCGAAGAACACGGCTTACTGAGAGGGATCAATGGCAACAGCGCGTTTTCCTGGCATTCGAGTTACCGCGAACGGCAACCAACTTGTTTCCTACCATACCGAGACGCGGATCGCCGACGCCGGCGTGTTCTATCCAATTACTCCATCGACCGAGGGCGGAGAGCTGTTTCAGCAGGCATACGCCGAGGGTCATCTGAATGTGTTTGGGAAGAATACGATTGCCATTGAGACCGAGGGAGAACATGCGGCCCAGGGCGGGGCCATTGCCCACTCGGTGTGCGGCAAGCGGGTGGTGAATTTTACATCCGGACAGGGCGTTGTGTACGGCGTGGAGCAGTACTATCACGCGCCGGGCAAGGGATCGACGATGGTGCTTGAGGTTGGCGCGCGCGCGCTGACCAAGCACGCTCTGAATGTACACTGCGGGCACGACGATATTTATGGAGCGCTGGATACAGGCTGGATCATGCTGTTCGGCAAGGATGCGCAGCAGGCCGCGGACCAGGCGCTGATATTGCGACGGGTGACGGAACTGAGTTTGACGCCGGGCATGAACATCATGGATGGCTTTTTGACGACGCACCTGGAGCGGACGTTTTACAAGCACGAATCGGAGCTGATTCGCGAGTACCTCGGCGCGCCGGACGACATTATCGATTGTCCGACCGAGGCGCAACGGGTTCTGTTTGGGCCGACGCGCCGCCGCGTACCGAAGATGCTGGACCTCGAGAATCCTGTTCTGCTGGGGCCGGTGCAGAACCAGGAACACTACATGAACGGAGTGGTGGCGCGGCGGAATAATTTTGCAGAACCGATTCTGCAGTTCCTTGAAGATGCTTACAAGGACTTCGCCGAGTTGACAGGACGCACGTACGGGCTCATCAGCGAGTACAAGACCGCGGATGCGGATACGGTTTTTGTTTCGCTGGGTTCGGCGGCAGAGAACATCGAGGCCGCGGTGGATTATCTGCGAGAGACGCGCGGGGCGAGCGTCGGGTCTATTCATGTGAATGTGATCCGGCCGTTCCCCGAGGCCGCGATCGTGAATGCGCTCCGGGGCAAGAAGAACGTGATTATTCTGGAGCGGACCGACGAGGCGCTGTCGCCCGACAATCCGCTGGGCAAGGATATCCGCACCGCACTGTCAAAGGCGATCAAGACGGAAGGGCGTCCGTCGGCTGAGGGATTGCCCTCTGTGTCGCTGGATGAAGTGCCGACGATTTTTGGCGGGACGTATGGGCTGGGGTCGCGCGATTTTCGTCCCGAGCACATCATAGGCGCGTACGAGTATGCGACGGCGGGGCGGGCGCGCAAGGACGGCAAGACGGCGGCCGACGGTGTTTCGTTCATGGTGCTGGGCATCGACCATCCTTACTCGGTGGTGGGCGACGAGACACCGTCTCTGTTGCCGCAGGGCGCGGTTGCGGTGCGCTTCCATTCCATCGGTGGATGGGGCGCAATCACTACAGGCAAGAACCTGGGCGCGATTCTCGGCGACTTGAACGATCTGCTCTACGACCGCGACGGATTGAAAGACGAGCTGGGCAATCCCAAGGAAGTGATTCACGTCAGCGCAAATCCTAAATACGGATCGGAGAAGAAGGGCGCGCCGACCAGCTACTTCATGGTCGCGGCCAAGGACCGCATTCGTGTGAACTGCGATCTGCGCCACGTGACCGTGGTGCTGTGTTGCGATCCCAAGGCGTTTACGCACACGAATCCGCTGGACGGCATTCAGGAGGGCGGCAGCCTGGTGTGGGAGTCGGATGTGGACGGCGAGCACGCGTGGGAGAACCTGCCGCTGTGGGCGCGCAAGCAGATCATCGACAAAAACATTCGCGTGTATACGCTGCCCGGCTTCGACATTGCGCGCAAGGCCACGGACCGCGGCGATTTGCAACTGCGCATGCAGGGCAATGCGTTTCTGGGCGCGTTCTTTGCTGTGAGCCCGATGCTGCAGGAGTTCGGCATTACGCAGGAGCAGTTCCGCGAGGTTGTGTACAAGCAGTATGTGAAGAAGTTCGGCAAACTGGGCGACGCGGTTGTGCAGTCGAACATGGAAGTGATGCTGCAGGGCTTTGAGCGCGTGAAGGAGATCAAGGTCGGCGCGCTGTCGGCTGCCGATCACTCGACGCTGCGCGGCCAGGCGCTGATGCCGATTCTGGAACTGGCGACCGCGGGCGGCTCGTGCGGAACGGGATGTCGCTCCACACCGGTGCCGGCCGGACAAGGGCCGCGCGCGCCGATCGACAGCATTGCGACATTCGATGCGGAGTTCCGCTCGCACTATGGATACAATCAGCCGGCGACGCCGTTGTCGGCGATGGGCGTGATTGCTGCGGCGACGGGGGATACGGCCTCGAAATACGTAGCGCGGCGCGAGACACCGCTCTACATTGCCGAGAACTGCACGCAGTGCATGGAGTGCATTTCGGTTTGCCCGGATACGGCGTTGCCGAACTGCTCGCAGGATCTGGGCACGCTACTTTCTACGGCGATTTCGTACTACGTGGCGGATGGCGTGGAGCGGACCAAGATGCTACGCGCGCTGCCTGAGATTGAAAAACAGGCACGTTCGCGCATGGTGGCGGAGATGAAGACGGGCACACCGCTGCAGAAGATTTTGCGCGAAGTCGTCGAGCAGGTGGATGGATTCGGCGCGACGTCGAAGGAGCAGTTCTTCGCGATCATGGACAAGGTGCCGATGGCGTATCAGAAGGTGAACGCGATCTTTTCCTCGCCGGAGCGCAAACAGCCGGGATCGGGCGGCATCTTCTCGATTTTTGTCAGCGATCTTTGCAAGGGCTGCGCGGCTTGCGTGACTGCCTGCGGCGATCACCAGGCGCTGAAGATGGTGCAGGAGACCGAGGAAGTGAATGCCGAGCACGAGAGCGGGACAGGCTTCCTGGATCTGCTGCCGGATACATCGCAGAAGTTCCTGGGCTTGTATAACGGGGCAAATCCGGCGGACTCGAAGACAGCGACACTGCGCAACATGCTGATGGTGCGGACCAACTACGACGCGCTGGTGGCGGGCGACGGAGCGTGCGCGGGGTGCGGTGAAAAGAGCGTGCTGCGCTCGATTGCGGCGGTGACCGAGGCTTACATGCGGCCGGTGTTCCACGCGAAGAGCGATCGCATTTTGGCCAAGGCCGGCGAACTCGAGAAGACCGGTGTGGCGAAGCTTGGGGCGTTGAAGGAAAAGAATCCGGCAGAGTACGCGCTGCTGCGGCAGAGCATCCTGCACCTGGTAATGGGCCTGGGCGGCGAAGACGAAAAGGACACCAAGGCGCGCATTGCAGCCTACGAGGCCGAGCACGGCGCGGTGACCGATGCGCAGCTCGTGGAGGCGATTGCGGCGGTGCTGCTGACCGAGGCCTTCAACCACAAGAATCTGCAACCGGTGGATGGACGGCTGGCGAACGGCATGAGCGTGATGGCGATGGCGGCGCACACGGGCTGCAACACGGTGTACGGCTCGACGGCGCCGAACAATCCGCATCCTTATCCGTGGATGAACTCGCTGTTCCAGGACGGCGTGACGGTGGGCTGGCTGATGGGCGAAAGCTTCATCGTCGACCACGCGCGCAGGTCGGTGTTGCCGGAGCGGATCGCGGACATTCTGCTGACGCGCGAGAGCGACGTGATCAGCGAGGAAGAGTATTACCACTTCACGCACTTCACCGATGCGCTGATGACCGATCAGGAAATCGTCGAGCTGCCCAAGGTTTGGGTGGTGGGCGGCGACGGTGGCATCGGCGATATCGGTTATCAGAACACGTCGAAGGTGATGTTGCAGAATCGGCCCAACGTGAAGGTGCTGATGCTCGACACGCAGGTATATTCGAACACCGGCGGGCAGAACTCCGACTCGACGCCGATGCTGGGCGGCAACGACATGAACGTCTTCGGCTCCGCGACGCAGGGGAAGAATACGGAGAAGAAGACGGTGGCCGAGACCTTCCTGGCCGGGCACGGATCGCCGTTCGTGGCGCAGGTTTCGATGGCCAACGCGCCCAAGCTCTACCGCGCGATTCTTGACGGCCTCGAATATCGCGGCACCATGTTCCTGCAGGCATTTACTACATGCCAGCCGGAGCACGGCGTTGCCGACGATATGGCGCTCCATCAGGCGCAGCGCGTGCGCGACTCGCGCGGCGCGCCGGAGTTCGTGTTCAATCCGCGTATGGGCGAAACCTATCAGGAGGCGCTGGATATCAAGGGCAATCCTTCGATAGAACTCGATTGGTACGAAACCAAGTCGAAGGCGACCGGCGAGATCTCGCGCTACACCGTGGCGCACTGGTGCACGACGGAGGCGCGCTTCCGCAACCACTTGAAGAAGATCAAGCCAGAGGCCGCGGAGAAGCTGATTCCGCTGGACAACATGCTGGTGCGGATTACGCAGCAGGATGTGGTCTACCGCTACTACGTGAAGCCGGGACACCGCGCTTACATCCCCGATTTCGGCGTGTACATCAAGCAGGAGCAGGATGGCAAGACGGTCTACTACGCGCTGAGCCGGCAACTGGTGATGTTCTGCGTGGAGCGACGGAAGGCGTGGCGGATGCTGCAGTCGAAGGCTGGGATCGTGAACAAAGAATACCTGGCGCAGAAGGCGATTCTGGCGGAGGTGGACGCTGGGAAGCTGCCGATGGATGAGCTGTTTGCGCGCGGGCATGAGCTGGTGCGGGAGCGGGTCGCTGGTCCGGTGACGGTTAAGGCTTAATCGGTCACTTTCAGCAATATTTATCGGGATAAACAAGAACGCGGAACCCAGATGCGGACCCCCAGGGGTCCGCGTTTTTGTGTTTGATCAGGTTTCTGGTTGGTGCATTTCCATGGGCCAGCGGGTTCCTGCTTGACTTCCAAGAGGGCACGGCTTGAACGGCAGGACACCCCCCTACCCCCTGCTTAAGTCCGGACTCTTTAAAGAAGTTCCTTTGTTTCATTGTTTTACTGAGAGCCGGCCGCTCCAAAGTCCTGAGAGCATTGAAGTTTTCCGCAGAGTCGTCTCAGCAAAGGAGTTAGGAGTTCACTAATCGCGAGTGGGCCATTTATTGCCACGTCTCAGCACCCGGCGTCGAAGATTTTGCCGCGCCGCATGGATTTTCCGGCTTCCATGCGGCCTGCGGAGGTTTGCATTTCGTGCCACTGAGCTCTCGATACGCTTCTCTGCTTATCTATAGTGTGCACTGAAGGCATTTAATTATGTGCAAAGCGCCGATAGAAAGTGGGCGGGAGGAATGCAGCGGAGTTGTTGATATTCTGAACTCGGCTTGCGACCTGCCGCTGGAAGATCTGTTTGCACGCGGGCATGAGCTGGTACGGGAACGGATCGCCGGGGCGGTTGCGGTTAAGGCGTAACGCATCATCAATCGCAGCAAACACAAACGCGGACCGGAGGGCCCGCGTTTTTGCGTTTGAGAAGTGAATTCGCCACGCATGCTTCCGGCGTTGATTTGCCGGAGTCAATTTTCCGTGCTGAGCACGTCGTAGTAGTAATTGATCGCCACTTTCTTGATCGGCGCCGGGAGCTTGGGTAACTGCACGGTCTGTTCGACGGTCCTTTGTCCGTGGATTACGACCGAGCCCATGCGCAAGACCTTGCCGTCGGTAAGTTCCAGATAGACTGGCACCGCATTTACAAAATTGTCCTTTACTCCCGACTGAATCAGCTTGAAGTGCAGGCTCCATCCGTCGCCGCTGGGCTTGGCGTCGCCTTCAAAACGATACACGGGCAGGTCGGTTCCGTACACATACTCGCGGAAGAACCAGTCCATGCGGCGATTGCCCTCCAGATCCATGCCCGGGCTCATGTGCTTTTCCACGATGGCCTTGAAGTTCTCGGTGGTCGCCGCCTGCAGTCTGTACGTGCTGACAAAATCCTGCATGGTGGCCTTGAAACGCGCATCGCCCTCCTTCGGCGTCCACATCATCATGCGGACCATATGCAGAATGAATGCGCCCTTCGGATAAACAAGATTCTGGTAGACGCTCCATCCCGTCTTGGGCGAGCTGAGACGGACACCCATGGTGACGGGGCCGACGTCGATTGGCCGGAAGCCGAACTCGGTCTTCTCGGTAAGCAACCGCCGTTCTTCTTTCCAGAAGTTGAGAAAGTCATCCGGCTTGGGCCGCGTGAGCTGCAAGAAGATCGACGCAGACGCATGGGCAAACCCTTCGCTCATCCATTGGTCACGATAGCCGCGGAACCCCACGGTTTGCCCCCACCACTGGTGCGCGGTCTCGTGCGAGGTCACGGTCTTCCAATACATGTCATCGGGACGGAGTCCGAGGACATTCTGTTGGGTCTTGTCAAGAAAACCGCAGATCGGCAGGTAGACAAGCATGGGCCAGCTTTGCCCATAGTTACAGGCTGACTGCTGCGTGACGGCGATGTGGGGGAAAGGAAGCTGGCCGAAGTAGTCGGTATAAATCTGCGCGGCCGCGCGCGCCTCGCTCAACTGCTGCGGAAGCATTCCGGTGGTGCTCATGGTGCCGACCGAGCCCATGATGCGAATGTTAGAGGACGGGCTCGAACTGTTGTCGAAGAAGTCCGTAATGCGCTTGAATTCGTCCGGCGGGAACTTGTTTGCGTAGGCATCGATAGTCAGGTTATCGCCGTGACTGCCCGGGACGGTTGCTTCTTTCATCTCAAAGCTGCCGAGGCTGAAACCGACCACGGGAAGCGGCGTCTCGGTCTTCCATTCCGTGGTTGTGACTTTGCCTTCGGTGGTCTCGTTGATTTTTGTCCCGGTGGCAATCAACTGCAATTCTTTGGGAACGTGGAAGCGCATATCGTAAGTGGCGTAATCGCCAAACCCCTGATTGGAATTCGGATACCAATCCTCGCGCGCGATGGGGTAATAGTTCTCAGAACCTTCATTGATCACCACTTCTTTGCCGCTATACGAGACTTTGAACGTTGTCGTGTCGCCTTTTTTGAGCGGCTCGCCGAGCACCACGCCAAAATCCGGATCCTCGTCTTTCGGTTCCTGCACCCAATCCAGAGCATCGCCCTTGCCGGAGTTCACCTGGCTGACGCCCAACGTGGGATACAGGTCGAGCGGGATGACCGCGACGCCATCCTGTTCCGCGCTCACTTTGACTGTGGCAAGGACGGTAAGAGATCCGTTCTTCTCGATGCTGACATCGAGATCGTCGTTCAGGATTCTGTAGGCCTCATTGTGCTCGTTGCCGCTGGCTGTTCCGTTGGCGTATTCCGCTGCACGATGGAATGCGAGAGGGTATATCTCCGTATCCTCTGTGGCGTTCCAGTTGATGAGCGCGACTTCCTCTGGAGCGACCTCGTCGACGCCTCGGGGGTCATAGATGAAAAAGAGGTGGGCGTCTTTCTTTCCATGAACCGCGGCCATGAAATACTGGCCGGGAGCCGGGCTGAGTACGTCCTCAAGCAGGCGCAGATCGAGGTTTCCGTAAAGTTTCTTATAGTAGAAGGTGAAGTTTCCCGCCGTCTGCGAACCTTCGGCATGATGGCGCAAAAAGCTCTGCAACTCCTGCCCAGCCTTGACGAATTGGTTGTCGGGCTGGCCGGCGCCGGTCGATGCTTTATGCAGCTCGTCGGCGGTTGCGTCGGTAAATCGCAGAACAACCTGGTCGAAATCCTCGTCAAACTCCTCGGTCTGGTTCAGGATGGACAGGTTGTGCCGCTCCTCGGCTGTTGGCGGGGTAATGTGCAGGTGGCCGCGGCCCCGGAACACCGCCCCCGTCACCTTTCCGTTCACCTGTCCGTAGAAGGCGATGTTTCCGCCGCTGAACGTGAAAGTAGCGGCGTCGCGCTTGAGCTCGAGGTCCTTGACGGCAATGACTTCGCCGCCTGGGAGCAAAGCGCGCAACTGCTGATAGGAGGCATTGGTGTTGGCGCGTTGGGCCGTGAGCGTGAGGGAGGAACCGGCAAGCAGGACGGACAAGGCGAGGCAGCAATACCGATGGTTAGGCAGCACAGAGATCGTTCCTCATTGGAAATTATGGTGGCAATACTATAGCGCAAGAGGAAAAATCGTGCCGTGACGGGGATTAACTGGTTTCATCGTTTAATGGTTTCCCAAGCGGGGCGGAGGATGCGACAATCGTCGGGTTGGGCCTGGTCACGCGAATGACGGGCTCGGCACCAAGGAGATCAAAATGAAACGTCGAGTTTTTCTGGCTGCGGCATTGATGGCCGTCACCCCGTTGATTGCTCAGACTGCTCCCAAAAAACCGCCAGCAAGCCCGCCTGCCACCGCCTCGGCAACCATCGGCGGCAAGACCATCACCATTAACTACAGTTCGCCAGGCGTGAAGGGCCGCGAGGGAAAGCTGTTCGGCAAGGATGGACGGATCAGCCACGATCCGCACTACCCGGTGTGGCGCGGGGGAGCGAACTCGGCCACCACGCTGAAGACCGACGGCGACCTGATGATCGGCGACCTGATGGTGCCGGCGGGGACCTACACGCTGTTTGTCGACATCTCCGACCCCGATAACTGGACTCTGATTGTGAGCAAGGATACCGGCGAATGGGGCCTGAGCTACGACAGCAGCAAGGACCTGGGCAAGGCAAAGATGACGATGAGCAAGCCGGCGGCTCTGGTGGAGAACCTGGTCTACACCCTTACCGACGGCGGCGGCGGCAATGGCACGCTGACGCTGGCCTGGGAAGACCACAGCGCATCGGTTGCAATCATGGTGCACTGAGAAGCTTCGGGCAGAGGACGAGCGACGGCAGGGCGGCAATTACAGGTAATTGCCGCCCTGCCGGTACAATGGAGGGAGTGGGTGATTTCTTCACCCCAGGGGGTAAAGAGCCTTGCCGTTGTATGCGTATCGCTGCACCCAGTGCGGTCATAAATTTGAAAAAATACAGAACTTCAGCACCGAGCCGGAGTCGGTGTGTCCGAAGTGCGGTGGTGTGCTGGAACGGCCGCTTACGGCGCCGGGTTTGAACTTCAAGGGCGCCGGGTGGTACGTAAACGACTACGCCTCCAAAAGCAGTGCACCGGGCGGCGATTCGGAGTCCAAGGCCGATTCGAAGGCTGAGTCGAAGGCCGATTCGAAGTCCGACTCCAAGTCCGATTCCGGGACGGAGTCGAAGGCGACGAAGCCCGCCTCGACTTCGAGCGAGAGCAAGGCGAGCGCGCCGGCGGCGTCGACTACCCCGGCGTCGACATCGGGTTCTTAGCGCGTCCTGTTCAGGTACAGCGCTCGATGGTTGGCGGACGGATTCCAGTCACTTTTCAATTCAAGAAAGTTCGGGCGTGGGATTCTCAACAAGTCTCAAGCCACGGACACTAAGATAGTTCGTGACCATGTCTTTGCTCGATCCAATTCCGCTCCCGGTGGAACATGCGGACTTTGCCGCGCTTGAGTGGGAGCCGTTGCTGGGGCTGGTGGCGGGGTTTGCGGCTTCTGCTGTGGGGCGGCAGGCGATTCTCGATCTATGGCCGTCGACCGATGAGGAGTGGATTACGCGTCAGCATCAACTGACGGGCGAGGTGCGGTTGGCGCTCGAGGAGCAGGTTTCGATTCCTCTGGGCGGGCTGTTCGATCCTACGCAGCTTGCGGCCAAGGCGCAGATTGCCGGGGCGGCGCTGGAGGCGGGCGAGCTGCAGGCGGTGGCGCGGCTGGCTAACGATGTGGCCTCGTGGCAGGCGCTGTTGCAGACGCCGCCGGCACGCCTGGTGGGGAAACTGCCGGGGTTGTCGGCTTTGTCTTCCGCGCTGACAACAAGCTTGCGGCCGTTGGCCGAACAAATTGAGCGCACGATTCAGCCGGATGGATCGCTGGCCGACAACGCATCGCCGGAGCTGGGTCGGATAAGGCGCGAGCAGGAGAGACAGCAGCGCGCGATCGAAGAGAGTTTGCGAGCGGCGCTGCGGAAGTTGTCGGGCGAGGGCGCGACGCAGGATGACCTGATCACGATTCGCGGGGAGCGGTTTGTGATCCCGGTGCGCTCGGAGTTGAAGCGGCGCATCTCGGGCGTGATTCATGGGGCGAGTTCTTCTGGGCAGACGGTTTATGTGGAGCCTCTGGAGACGATCGAGCAGAACAACGAGCTGGTGCGGCTGATCGAGGAAGAGCAGGCGGAGATTCACCGCATCTTTGTGGCGTTGACGCGGCAGGTGGGCGGCTATGCGCACGGGCTTCAAGAAGGCGCGCGGGTGCTGGCACTGGTGGATAGCGTGCAAGCGCGGGCGCGGTTTGCGCGCGAATACGACGGCGTTGCGCCGGCGATTACGGCGGAGTTGCTGCATCTGGATGGGGCACGGCATCCGCTGCTGGAGAAGCGGCTGCGGGCCACGGGCGGCCGGATTGTTCCGCTCACATTGGAGCTGACTGCGAAAGAGCGGCAGATTATTATCAGCGGGCCCAATACGGGCGGCAAGACGGTGACGCTGAAGACGACGGCGCTGCTGGCGATGATGGCGCAGGCAGGCGTGCCTGTGCCGGCGACAGCGGCGAGCTTTCCGGTGTTCACGGCGTTCCTGGCGGACATCGGCGATGCGCAGTCGATTGAGGCGGCTCTGTCGACTTTCTCGGCGCACATCACAAATCTGGACCGGCTGTCGCGGCTGGCCGATGCGCGCTCGCTGGTATTGCTGGATGAGCTTGGTTCGTCGACCGATCCGGAAGAGGGTGCGGCGCTGGCGGTTGCGGTGGCGAGTCATTTTTTGAAGACGGGAGCCTGGTCGCTGATCTCGACGCACCACACATCGCTCAAGGTGTATGCGGCGAATACCGACGGTGTGCTGAACGCGGCGGCGGGTGTGGACGAGGTGACGCTGGCGCCGAACTACAAGTTGCGGCTGGGCGTGCCGGGGGCTTCGGCGGGCATTCAGACGGCCGAACGCCTCGGGCTGAATCACGAGATTATTGTCGCGGCGCGTGCGCGGCTGGGCTCCCAGCAGGTAGACATTGCGCGCTTTCTCGACCAGATGCATAACGAGTTGACGCAACTGGAAGAGGAGCGGAAGACGGCGCGTGAGCAGCAGTATGCGTTGAATCAGGAGCGGACGAGGCTGGCGCGCGAGGGCGATGTGGAGTTGCGCAACCGGACACGGGAGCTTGAAAACAAGCTGGGGTCGCTGGTGAAGGACTTCGAGTTTCAGATGCGGGAGACGGTGCGGGCCATTGAGGATCGCGCGGCGCAGCAGAAGTTGTCGAAGGAAGCAGAGCGGCGGATTCAGCGGCTGCGGCGCGAGTTTCAGGAGAGCTTCAATCAGACGGTGGTGGCACATCGGACGGGCGCGGATCAGGGCGATGCGCATGCACAGCCGCATGTGCTGAAGCATGTGGCGGCAGGCGACCGCGTGCTGATCAAGTCGATGGGCAAGGTGGCGGTGGTGCAGCGCGAGGTGGAGAAGGACGTGTTTGAAGTGGCGCTGGGACCGATCAAGATGCGGGTCAAGCGCGCAGACCTCTCCGATGTTTCGCGTTCTGAAGTCGAGGCTGCGCGCGGGGAGAGGGCCGATCCGCTGGCGGCGGCGCGCAGGCAGAAGGGCGTGCATGTGACAGTGACGAGCGCGAACACCGACGACATGCGGACGGAGATCAACCTGATCGGCCGCACGGTGGATGAGGCGACCGAGGAGCTGGAGAAATATCTCGATCGGGCGTTCATGGCGGGGCTGCCGCGGGTGCGCGTGATTCATGGACACGGCGCGGGGATTTTAAGGCGCGGGGTAAGGGAGTTTTTGAAGGGGCATCCGCATGTGGCGGGGATTGAAGAGGCTCCGCAGAATGAGGGCGGGCAGGGGGCTACGCTGGTGGAGTTGCGGCAGTAGGCGAATCATTGCCGCACCGATCCTTCAGGTTGGATACCTCGCAAAATGGGGTCCTGGGAGTGATCCGTCCCCTGCCCCATCCCGTCAAGAGACACGCTCCCACACACGCTAGTGTCCGTTCGCCTACCCAATTGGGGGTCGCGGGAAAAAGGGAAGAAACGTTCCATCTGTTCCGCAAAGATTTGCAGTTAAACTCGGAAAGCTGATCGCAAGTGATTGCAAACACAGCCGGAGCGCCATAGTTGAAATGGAAGCCGACGTGCATAGATGATTAAAATTCTTTGAATCCCACCTTCCGAAAGGGACACAGTGAAGAGACTTCTGCTTCCGGTATTCCTGCTGTCGTCGACATCGCTGGTTTTTGCTTCGCCGACGACGTATACCATCGACTTTGAACAGTACCCTGGGTATACCCAAATCGACAACCAATACTCCGCCGAGCATGTCACCTTCGATAACGCATTACAGTTGGTCGCACCCACCTACAACTACTTCGACTATCCTCCCCATTCCGGCAGCGGTGTCATTACCAACGATCCCAGTGACCCGATCCAGGTCAACTTCACGGGCATTGTTTATGGTGTCAGCGGATGGTACGCCGATCCGAACGGCGTGACCGTGACTGCCTACGATGGCAGCGGCGGCGTGCTCGACACCTTTAGCGGTGCTCCTGTGATCGGTTCGAACAACGAATTCACCATCGCTAGTGGAAGCCCAATCGCCTATTTCACCATCAGCGACGATGCTGGCAACGCGGACGGCGAAACCGTCGACGATATCACGTACACGGTGACCCCTGAGCCCGGATCGATCTTCCTGCTGGGTTCCGGCGCTCTCGTTCTGGCCGGCTTTTTGCGGCGCAGGTTCGCCCGGTAGTCCGCTAACCCTGTTTGTCGGGTAAGCGCCAGGCGCGAAAACCTCGGGCCTGCTCACGAACACCACTTATTAAGGAGAGACTGTGACTTGTGGAATCCGGATCCCTTCCCTGGTTCTCGTTGGGGCCGCAATGGTCTTCAGCGTCAACTTAGCAGCCCATTCCCAAACCAAGCCGCGCCTTGTCACTCAGAAGATCGATGACGGCGTTCGCATAACTCTTGCTGGCAACGTCCGCCGCGAAGCCAACGCCAAGAACGATGTTGGCGAGGTTTCGCCGGATATGCAATTGGACCACATGCTGCTGCTGCTGCAGCGGCCCGCTTCGCTGGAAGCCCAGCTGGAGCAGTTCATCGAAGATCTTCACAATGCCAAGTCGGCCAACTTCCACAAATGGCTGAGCGCAGCTCAGCTCGGTCAGGCGTACGGACCGGCGCAAAGCGACGTGGATGCGGTTACTTCCTGGCTGGAATCGCAGGGCTTAACGGTAAACATGGTCTATTCCAACAACATGTTTATTGATTTCTCAGGGAACGCCGAACAGGTCCAGGCGGCCTTCAAGACGCAACTCCGCAACTATGAGGTCAACGGCGAAACCCACTTTGCCAACGCCAGCGATCCGCAAGTTCCCGCTGCGCTCGCTGGGGTCGTCAAGGGCGTGCTTTACATGCACGACTTCAAGCCCAACGCCATGCATAGGCAGATCAAGCAGGCGCACGTCGACGCCAGATCGGGAGCCCTCAAGTCGGATTACAATGCAGGGGGCGGCTATTACCCGATTGTGCCCTGGGATCTCCAGAAGATCTACAACATCGCGCCCCTGCTGAGCGCGGGCATCTCCGGCCAGGGCATGAAGATTGTGGTGGTGGAAGACACTAATCAGTGGAACTGCAATGCCACCAATTCCCTCGGCGCCTGCAGCCCCACCACCAGCGACTGGGCCATCTTCCGCAACATTCTCGGCCTGGGCAAGTACACCTCGGGCAGCTTTTCGCAAGAGAACCCCGGACCGACGGTCAGCAGCAAATGCACCGCTCCCTCGACCGGCTCCGGCTATCCCGCCGGCTCCGGCATCAACGGCGACGATGTGGAAGCCACTATCGACGTGCAGTGGGCTACCGCGGCCGCTCCCAGCGCGTCCATCATCAACGCAGCCTGCGCCAGCCCGCGGGGCGGATTTGGCGGCCTGACCGCAATCCAGAACATCCTCAATCACCCCAACGCCGATAACGTCGATGTGATCAGCATGAGCTACGGCGAGTCGGAAGAATCGACCGGCGCGACGCTCAACGCCGCATTCAACACTACTTTCCAGCAGGCTGTAGTCCAGGGCATCGGCATCTTTGTCTCCTCGGGCGATGAACTGGCGGCCAGCTCCGACGGCGGTGGGTCGACGTGTTCCGGTGTCTCCGGTTACTGCGCCAAAGACGGCATCACGATCAGCGGCTGGATGTCGTCGCCGTACGACGTTTCCGTCGGCGGCCTGGACTTTGCAGATACCTACCTTAGCCAGAACAAAACCTATTGGAATGCCAACAACAACGTCTTCTATGGCACCGCCAAGTCGTACATCATGGAGCAGCCGTGGAATGATTCTTGCGCTGGCGAGTTGCTTGCCAACTACGCAACCGGCTCACCTATAACGTATGGTTCGACAGGCTTCTGCAATACCACTACCGGGGAAAGCTTCCTGGAGGCCGTGGGCGGCAGTGGTGGCCCCAGCGCCTGCGCCACTGGAGCTGTGGCGGTGAGGGGAGTAGCCGGCGGTACCTGCGCCGGTTGGCCCAAACCGACTTACCAGAGCAGCTACCTCGGCACTATGGCCGGCTTGGTGAACGATCATGTGCGCGATACTCCCGACGTGTCTCTGATGGCCGCCAACGGCCTTTGGGGCCACTATTACGTGCTCTGCTATACCGACACGACCACTTCCGGCCTGGCCAATGGCGGAATTCCCTCCTGCACCGCTGTTGCGCCAGCGAGCTGGCCGGGTTACGGCGGAACTTCGGTCTCCACGCCCATCATGGCTTCCATCCAATCCCTGGTGGTGCAGCACAAGGGCGGCCGGCAGGGAAATCCCAATCCCCGTTACTACGCCCTCGCCAACAGCGAATACGGTCCAGGCGGGAGCACTGCTTGCAATTCAGCCAAGGGTAATGGCGTCGCCAGCTCATGCATCTTCTACGACGTCACGATGGGCGACATTATAGCCGACTGCCAGGCTCACAATGGGGGCACCAAGTACAACTGCTACCTGCCCTCCGGACTCGTTGGTGCGCTTTCGACGAGTAACAGCGCATACCAGCCCGCATACAGGACAGGAACCGGCTGGGACTTCGGTTCCGGCATCGGCAGCGTGAACGCCAGCAACCTGGTGATGCAGTACTAGGACAGCGCCGGCTCAAACTCAACGGCAGGGAGCGCTGCAAGCGCTCCTTGCCGTTTTCCTTTTTGTTGGATTTGATTTGAAGTCCCAAGCTCTGCGAATGAGCGGGAATCCCGCTTATAGCAAATTTGGAATTGCTGTAGACCGAAACCTCAAAGTCAAGTGGCTTTTTCCTTAAGAAAAGGCCGCCCTTCAATGCACTCGAAAGGACCACACTAATTCCGAATTTGCACTGGAGCCCAAGCGACGCTGAAGTGCGAATCCAATGCAGAACCCGTCACCCACGAATTTGCAGAGTCGGTGTGGAGTCGCGGATTGCGCCGCTTCCGAGACTTATCCAACAGGCACCAAACCAGCGATTGAATTGTCGAGGGATCTTTCCTTTGTCGCAGTCGTGCCGGCCTCGTGGCAGATGACAGTATTGGGGCTCGACTTGCCGGCGGAGGTTGGGTTCCGTGCGCCGATGCTGGCTGTGGGCGCGGCTTTCAGCTCGTGCAGCAATTTGACCAGACGCGCGAACCCTTGTTCGCGCGCGGTCTTGTTGCCGGGGACGGTGTTGCTGGGGTCTTCGCCGGCGCGCATGAAGCCGTGGCCGGCGCCATCGTAGGTGATGGGCTCGTACCTCTTGCCGGCTGCTTTCATGGCTTCGGTCGTGCCGGGAACGGTGGCACCGATGCGAGCGTCATTGCCGGCGTAGAAGCCGTAGACCGGGGCGAGGATGGTTGAGACGTCGGCGGGGCCGGGGCCGTAGAAGACGAAGGCTGCCGAGATGTCCTTGCGGTGGGCCGCGAAGGCGAAGGACTTGCCGCCGCCCCAGCAGAATCCGACGACTGCGATTTTGCCGTTGGCCGCGGGGATGTGCTTGCCATAGTCGGCTGCGGCGTCGAGGTCGGCATTGACGTCAGCGGGATCGAGGGTGGAGACGGCTTTGACTGTTGCGTCCTGACTGGGGAATTCGCTGGAGCCGCCGCCATTGGGACCCAGGCCACTGAGCATGTCGGGCGCAATCACGATGAAGCCTTGCGCGGCTAGCTCGTCGGCCATCTCTTTAGCCCAGTCGCTGAGGCCAAAGATCTCGTGAATGAGGACGACGACGGGGGCCTTGTCTTTGATCTCGGGGTAGACGACAAAGGCCTGGACGGTGCGGCTGCCAACCTTGAGGGGCACGTACTCGCGGTGACGGGGCGAGGCTTCAAGGCGGGCCTTGGCCCAGTCCTGGCCAACTGCGGTGGAGGTGGCGACGATGGCGAGAATAACGCCGGCGACGAGGGGAAGAACGGGACGCGTCGACAGTTTCATGGGGGGAGTGTAATGCGGGCGAAGAGCGGGTGGCAAGGGATTCTTTGAGAGGGTTTGGATTGACCGGAATTGTCTTGGCATTACAGTCTGGTTAAGGTACTCGCGTCCTGCGCCGAGAGCCCGATTTCGAAGGTGGCTCGGGTTCACGCAACGCGGCAAGAATGGCTTGCGCAATCTCGGCGTTGGAAGTTGCGCAATCATCCATCTGCTTCTTTGTCTTCAGTGCAAAGAAGAGCCTGTTGACCTCTAACGCGAGTGCCGCCAATTGAACGGGATAACGTGGCAATATCCCGTCCGGAAACAAGTCCCTGTTGCCTTCCAGAAAGGCGGCCGTTTCTTGCACGTTGCGATGTTCGTCGCGGCTCGATTCGCTTTCATACGTGAAGACCCACTGGCGAACACGGTCCGCAATCTCAGGCTGGGCCTGCGCGTCAACGGATATGCCGGTTGCGGCAAAGACCCGGCAATCGTAATCGCGGCAGGTCTGCGGGCGATCTTCGTAAATGGAACACTCGTTGCCGATCAGCATGGGGCACTCGCCCTTGTCGTTATAGCCCATGAGCAAATGTCCCTTTGGCAGGCCGGGAGCGGAGAACAGGAGTTTGCGGGGAATGCGCTGAATGGTTTGTGTTTCCTCAGGCCCGATGTGGACGAACATGGATGAGCGGCAACATCCTCGGCAGGAACCGCAAGGGACGCCGGCCGCGCCGTTTCCCGATGGCAAGGAGGACTCGGTGGTACGGAGCCACGCAGAAAACCCGCCGGCAGAAATGGCCACAAGCCCGGAAGAAAGATCGCCATTGGTTTCGAGCTTGTTGGTCATCCGGAACGGCCTGCCCTGTTATAAAGAAGGAACGTGACGAATACTCCTAATCTTCACACGGCGATCAGCCGTTATCTCAATCTTTCCGCAATGAAGCTGCGGAAAGATTGGGCACGGCACCCAATTGAGGCAAGACCCGATTGAAAGGACATGAATCCGGGATCACAGTCCTGCGTTCGCGAACGTGCCACAATGAAGCATGAATCGGGCGGCGCACGTTGTTATGTTGAGAGACAGATGAAATCGCACTGCGTGGGAATCCTACTTCTTGGGCTTTGCTTCCGCGGGGCGTTCTGCGAGACCCCATCCGAGCCGAATCCAGGCCCTGTGCAGGCGGAACTCATCGCTCCTCTCAACGTCCGTCGTCTCGAACCCGGAGCGACGGTTTTTGCGCGAGTCACTCTCGATTGGAAGGGACTAGGCTGCACACTTCGGACCGGCTCCGCCCTCGAGGCCACCGTAGAAGTTGCTGAGCGCCGCAAGGGCCTCAGCCCATCGAGGTTAGCGCTGGCTTTCAGGAAGGCTCAGTGCAACGGTCCCGACATGAAGCCAATCGACTTGCTTCTGGCAGCCGTGGCGCAGCCTCCCGAGGACTGGGCAAATGCGCCTAATTCGACCCTCAGTACGCCGTTGAACTTCGCGAGTAACGCTGGGACCGTCAACCCCGGGATGGGAAGAGTGGTAGCCGGAGAATTCACCATACCGCAGATGGAATTGAGGGGGATCCTTCACAGGTTTCCGATGAGCGCCAAGGTTCAACCCGGCGCCGTCATCCAAATCAGGGGAATGAGGCTTGGGATTGGAACCGGCCCAAATCGCAGTTCGGAACTCACCACCAAGGACCGGGATGTCTCGCTCGACGTATATACGCAGCTTCTGCTGGTGCCAGCTGCCCTCGTCTACAGTCCGGCCTCCATGGCTCTTGCCTCGCCCGGTTCAGGAACAACATTGGGGACACCATCGGAGGCGGCCCTGGTTCATTCTCCTCCAATTCCTGAAAACAATCTTGAAGTCTGTGCGCCGCCGGGCTGCGCCGTCGATCTTCCGCTGAGCCCGCACGAACTCGAGGGTCACGACGCCGCATCGATCGCGGTTCGCCCACTGGGGTATGAACCGCGACCCAGTCAAATTCTGCATGACTTCAGCGATGAGGAGACCCTCGCGTGGCTCGGCTCCTCGCATCTGCTCTTCGCTTTCAATGCGCATCCTCTAATTCGACGTTCCGGGACTTCAAACTCCAGCGCGTTGCGCCGAGTGATTCGAGCCGTTTTGCTCGACGCAAAAAGCCGCACAGTGGTGCGCGCCGTCGATTGGGAGATCACGGACACGCACCGCTATCTTTGGCCAATTGAAGGGAATCGCATCCTCGTTCACGTAGGGAACGAACTGCGCGTCTACGGCGAGAACCTGGAAGTTGAGCGCAGTATCCCCCTCGCGGGTCCGCTTTCTTTCGTTCGCATCGCTCCGAACGGAAGCATCGTGGCCATCGCAACTCTCCGGGAACGGCACTCGACGGAGCTGCACGCGAGACTCCGCGACGGCGGTGGGGGCGAGCCAGAAGAAGATATCGATGTAACGATTCTGGACAACAGGTTCAACACCATCGCACGGGCATCGTCCGTTTCCGGCCTGTTGCCTCCAACCCTCTTGAATGAGGGCCAGGTGAACCTGCTCTCCCAGCCCAACATGCACTATCGGATCGCACTCCGCACGTGGGACAACAAGGCGACGACGCTCGCGCGGTTTACTTCGAGTTGCACCCCCAAGCTTTCAAGCGTGAATCCCGATCTTTTATTTCTGCTTACCTGCGGTACAGCCGGAGGCACCGGCGAGTATCGTGTGCTGAGAGCGGATGGCAAGGTCCTGTTGCGGCGGGAGGCGGGCCCACACGAGGCGGGACAGGAAGTGATAGGAAATCAACAGACAGGATTGTTTGCCATCAAATTTGTGCGCGCGACCAGCGACCTCACCCCTGGTGTCGACTTCACGTTGACTGACCTTAAATCGGAAGAGGTACGGGTTTATCGCGCCGTTGACGGGAAGCGCCTGCTTGCCGTCCACGTGGACGATCCCTCTGCAAGCAACGGCGGCTACGCATTATCTCCTGACGGTGCTCAACTTGCGCTTCTTTCCCAATCGCAAATCCAGGTGATTCCCGTAATTGCGCCGTAGTCTGAGTAAAAAAGGCCTCGATGATCCGCGGGCGCGCTCTAAGAAGTGGTTGTACAAATACCATTGAGTCTTGGACGAAGAGACCCTCAGGGGCTAAAGCCCGCGTCTATATTGCAGCAGGAGCGGCACGACTAAAGTCATGCCCTGTTTCAAAGCGTTGAGGTCTTTTGCTGAGGACGAGTTTCTCCGCAGCCTGTGAGCCGTGCCCATTCAAAGGCCCGTTTGTGCAACCAGACCAACATCTCCTTGCAATCACTGAAGCACAGCGGGCGGTTACGTCATGGCTTCGCGGGTCATGGGCTCGAAGTGGAGTTGGTTCGACTTGCGGTCCACGTCGATCCGCACATGAGCGCCGTGCAGGACTTCGCCGTTGAGGATCTTGATGGCGAGCGGGTCCTGAACCATGCGCTGCAGGGCGCGCTTGAGCGGGCGCGCGCCGTAGGCGGCATCGGAGCCGGCGGCCAGGATGAGTTGGCGCGCCGGCTCGGTGAGTTCGAGCGAGATGGCACGGTCTTCGAGCAGCTTGCCCACATCGTTGAGGCGCAGATCGAGGATGTGGCTCATCTGGGCGTTGCCGAGCGGCCGGAAGATCACGATGTCGTCGACGCGGTTGAGGAACTCAGGGCGGAAGTGCTCGCGGAGCACGCGCATGACGGACTCGCGAGCCATGTCGTATTCATGTTCGGTTTTGAGCGCGTCGCCGACCAACATGCTCGCGCCCAGGTTCGAGGTCATGATGAGGACCGTGTTTTTGAAGTCGACAGTGCGGCCTTTGGCGTCGGTGAGGCGGCCGTCGTCCATCACCTGCAAGAGGATGTTGAAGACGTCGGGGTGCGCCTTTTCGATTTCGTCGAAGAGGATGACGGCGTAGGGGCGACGGCGCACGGCCTCGGTGAGCTGGCCGCCTTCGTCGTAGCCGATGTAGCCGGGAGGCGCGCCGATGAGACGCGCGACGGCATGCTTCTCCATGTACTCGCTCATGTCGATGCGGATCATGGACTGCTCGTCGTCGAACAGGAATTCGGCGAGGGCGCGCGCGGTCTCGGTTTTTCCGACGCCGGTGGGGCCGAGGAAGATGAACGAGCCGATGGGGCGCTTGGGATCGCTCAAGCCGGCGCGGGAACGGCGGATGGCGTTGGCGACAACCGTCAATGCCGCATCCTGGCCGACGACGCGCTCGCGGAGCCGCTCCTCCATGTGGACGAGTTTGGTTACTTCGCCTTCCAACATGCGGGAGACGGGAATGCCGGTCCACTTGCTGACGATTTTGGCGATGTCCTCTTCGTCGACTTCTTCCTTCAACATGCGTGCTGTGCCAGTGCTACCGCTCTGGGCGGCGTCCAGCTTGTTGAGCTCCTTTTCGAGCTTGGGAATCTCGTCGTATTGAATTTTGGAGACGCGATCGAACTGGCCCTTGCGGGTCTGCTCCTCGGCTTCGAAGCGCAGGGCCTCGATCTTCTTCTTCAGCTCGCTGATGCGGCTGATGGCGTCGCGCTCTTTGGTCCAGCGGGAGCGGAGGGCGGTGATCTTTTCTGTGAGGGCGGCGGCGTCACGCTCGACAATCTTGCGGCGCTCAATGCTGTTGGCGTCGGTCTCGCGTTTGAGGGCTTCGCGCTCGATTTCGAGCGAGGTTTTCTCGCGCTCAAGCTGGTCGATCTCGGTGGGCACGGATCCGATTTGAATGGCGAGCGAGGCGGCGGCTTCGTCGACCAGGTCGATGGCCTTGTCGGGCAGGAAGCGGTCGCTGATGTAGCGATGCGAGAGCGTGGCGGCGGCGACGATGGCCGCGTCCTTGATGCGCACGTTGTGGTGCGCCTCGTAGCGTTCCTTGAGGCCGCGCAGAATGGCGATGGTGTCTTCAACGTTGGGCTCGCCAACGTAGACGATCTGGAAGCGACGCTCGAGAGCCGCGTCCTTCTCGATGTACTTGCGGTATTCATTCAGCGTGGTTGCGCCGATGGCACGCAGCTCGCCGCGCGCGAGCGCGGGCTTGAGCATGTTGCTGGCGTCGATGGCGCCCTCGGCCGCGCCGGCGCCGACGAGGGTGTGCAGCTCGTCAATGAAGAGCACGATTTCGCCGTTCGATTCTTCAATCTCTTTCAGCACTGCCTTGAGGCGATCTTCGAATTCACCGCGATATTTTGCGCCGGCGAGCATGGAGCCGAGGTCGAGCGAGATGACCCGCTTGTCGCGCAGGCTTTCGGGCACGTCGCCGGAGACGATCGAAATTCTCAAGGGCCTGCGCGACCGCTACGAGGCGCACCACCGCGTGCGCATCACCGATGGCGCCATCGAGGCCGCCGTCGAGCTGGCCAACCGCTACATCACCGGCCGTTTCCTGCCCGACAAGGCGATTGACGTGATTGACGAGGCGGGCGCGCGCGTGCGGCTCAACTCGATGACCGCCCCGCCGGACCTGAAGGAACTCGAGGCCGAGATCAACCGGCTCAGCAAAGAGAAGGACGAGGCGGTGGCGCTCCAGGATTTCGAGC
>Ga0182014_10000050_pt1 | contig 112465 bp, 98 predicted proteins | sample 612S2DmetaG_FD_120489 | JGI IMG/M metagenome (GOLD analysis project Ga0182014, IMG submission 120489) | Permafrost microbial communities from Stordalen Mire, Sweden - 612S2D metaG | ecosystem: Environmental > Terrestrial > Soil > Wetlands > Permafrost | place: Sweden: Stordalen | collected... | reverse complement strand
TCAATAGAATAATTTCTCCTTCATAATGCTTCCATTTAAAGGAATTAGATAGCATATTACTATCTTTGGTTTTCTTTTTATTCTATTGTATCATTAGAAAGGATTTATTGCAACGGAACCCCAAAAGCTCTGTAAAATAGAATCGGGGCACGTCTCTAAACGGGGAAAAAAATGGATGGAAATGATGGAAACCCAGACACTTTAACAGCAGGATTATGCATACATAAACTTTGTAACATATTGATATTTTTCAATAAAGGCTATTCTAATAGTCTAACCATTTTATGCTCTTCACACCTCAAAGGCAAATGGAAATACCTTATACCAATGAACTGTAATATACTTTACTTTTCATATTAAAGACTATATTTAATCAGTATAAGTTCTGAATATGATAATTTCCTCTGAAAAACTTCAGTATCAAATGAAAGTTTTCCATGAGCATTGCCTATATTTTTGAGAACTCAATGATTCTATAGCATATAGGAAGTACAATTTTCTATCGATTAAATGCCCAGTAAAGGCTAAAAATGCATTAAACTTCCTTTGATGCCCATTAAAGGAGTCAAGTTTAACCCAATTTTCTAAGATCACCCTTATTTTTGGAATAATCAACCCGTTTGAGACCCTATAATCTATTTTAAGGGATTATAATACATTTCCCATTGCCATCAAACGAAAACCTTACCTTGAGCCTATCAGTGGCCTATCCTTTGTTTACATTTATAAGCGCTAGATAACCTAAATTTAATCAGTGGGCAGCCTATATTATAATCTCGAAAATGAGACACCATTTAGTTTCCCAGGAGAGATGTATAAGAATGATCAAAAGACATTATTAAAAGCTATATCAAAAAAAATAAAAAAACTGTTAGATATATCGAAACTGATATCTCTAGAGCAAATTAGTCTATGAAAATATTTTCACTAGTTCTCAGCAAATAGTATTTCTCAACGTTGTTTGGATCTTTTTTGCTTTGACATTGGAGCAGGTGTTGGAATGGAGGTAGGAGTTGATGGACGAGTACTAACAAATTGCCCAAAAGCGACCCCACTGGGTCATGAATATTTAGTTGTAACTCTATATCTATATAATAATGGTGATCAAAAAATAATGACAAATCCAAGTGGTTAGAATTTGATTGCTGAGGGCTTAAGTATGAGTATAGTTCAACGACATTTGATAGTTTCATTAGGCTATCAGGATATAGAAATTGTCAAATGTGGGATATTGAAACAAAAATAGTATACCTAGTAAAAGGCCATTCAACCAATACTCATTTCCAATCTAATGAACTATATGGTATGGATCCTAGCTTTAAACAAGTTAACCATTATGAAAATCAAAGTTTATCATTAATTGGTTTGAGAAATACTGCTGATGCTGCACACATCAACAATATCTTAGTTACTTCAAGGATTTTATTAATCTGTTCTGCGAAGTAATATTGATTGTCATATTGTATAAATTTATTTATGATTTCTTTTTTTGAAATTTGACTTTTTTTTCTATACAACCCACAAATGCATTTGCTCAGCATTACTACAGCACTTTTTGGTTTTTTGATTCGTTTATTTTTGACAATACTCTATGAGTATCAATTTATTGATAAGATCTATGGGATGTGTAAGTAGAAAAGAATAAATCACGTGTAGACTTTGTAACAATAGAAATAAACGACTTTAGATTTATATGGAAGCTAAATTTTGTTATATTCAAAGAAAAAAAATTAAGTTGGAGAACAAAATGGATCAAAGAAAATCAATCAAAATAGGATTTGCTTGTGTAATTTTTTGTTTAATGGGATTCTGTTTAGTAGGGATTGCAGGCGCGACACAGTCTACAAATATTTGGGCCCATAAAGGGAGCAAGCTAATGAGCTCAGAAAAGTACAATGAAGCCATAAAAGCATATGACAAAGCAATTGAGATTAACCCGCAGGATTCAGATGCTTGGTACAAAAAAGGAAACATTCTAAGCAAATTAGGAAAATATGATGGAGCAATAAAAGCCTATGAGAAAGCAATTGAAATTAATCCGCAGAATTCGAATGCTTGGAACAATAAAGGAGTAACTTTAGCGAAATTAGGTGATTCCGATGAAGCAGTAAAAGCATATGACAAAGCGATTGAAACTAACCCAAAAAATACAGATGCTTGGAACAACAAAGGAGATGCTCTAGGCCAATTAAATCAACCCGGTAAAGCAATAACAGCATATGACAAAGCAATTGAAATTAACCCGCAGAATTCAGAAGCTTGGTACAATAAAGCAGTTACTCTAAATAGATTAAATAAATCCGATGCAGCAATAAAAGCCTATGACAAAGCAATTGAAATTAACCCGCAGAATTCAAAAGCTTGGTACAGTAAAGGAGTTGTTCTTGATAATTTAAACAAGTATGATGAAGCAATAACAGCATATGACAAAGCAAGTGAAATTGACCCACATAATTCTGCTGTTTGGTACAATAAAGCAGTTACTTTAAGTAAATTAGGTGATTCCGATGAAGCAATAAAAGCATATGCTAGAGCAATTGAAATTAACCCATCAGAATCAGAAGCTTGGAGTATGATGAAGCAATAACAGCATATGACAAAGCAATTGAGATCACTCTGCAGAATTCTGCAGTTTGGTACAATAAAGCAGTTAATCTGAATAAATTAAAAAAATTCTATTTGTAGATCGAATAGTTACTTAATTTTCATTTCTTTTTTATCCTTCGCGAGATAAACATAGTAACTTTTTGGTTTTTGAATACAGAATACATTTTAATAAAAAATAGGCATTTTCTGCACAATCAGGTCAAAATGTTCGGTGATTTTAGCTGGAAAATGAGAAGATACATATGTTTTGGTACAAAAAAACCTATGCATAGAATTATTTAGAATAGAAAGATAACTTTGTTAGCATAACAATTAGTTCAAAACTATGCTTTTTTGCAGTGAAAGAAAAAGGATATGGTAAATATTCCATATCCAACAGTCATCGTGATGATAGTGACCAATGATCGTGGTTTCAATGATGGCCGTTGTCTCCATCTTTGTGTTTATGGCCCCCATGGAGATTCCACCAATGTTCATGGCTTCCATGATGATCGTGGCTTCCATGATCGTTGGTCGTGATCTGGATCAGCGCTCGATGCTGCAGCTGTCAATGACACTACAAATAAGACTACCAGCAAAATAGTCAGTATCTTATTTATTCTACTAACTTGTTGTTTCAACATTCAATTCGTCCCTTTTTTTTTAATTTGATATAATTTTAAAACACTTAAACTATCCATGCTCTATACTATGGCTTTATAGCTTTCGTTTCGGCTAGTTATGATCATATCTTTATTTATTTAGCTATCAATAACCATGTCCTTCCTAGTCTTCATTAGTCTAGAGATGGATCTTATGCATAAATATATACCCTATTTTTCAAAAATTATAGCAAGAAGAATATTCTTATCTTGAGAATATTTAGAGTAGAGCTATTATATAATCCCTACAAAAATAAAAGTAAAGTAAAAAAATTATACAACATATACATTTACACATAATTTATATAGTTTGCCATTAATATATTAAACCAATGCATTACAAGTAAATAACATATTTTGACATTAATATTTAGAGTTATTAGAATTAATAAGTTCTAAAATTTATCGCTATTGCACCCAAATACAGATGATACTCCTTTTTAATTTTTAATATATGACTCTAGGGAAGTTCGAAAGGTAAAGTAGATTTTAGAATAAGCCAATTTATATAAAATCAAAAAAACGTGAATAGAATTTGCATATCAATTTTAAATAAATGTACAAGGTAATAAAAATGAAAACGAATCATAATATAATAACTGATGTATCTGTAATAAAAAAAATATCCATTTTTATTGAAGTTCTGATTTTGTTCTTAGTTATAAGTTCATCGATGGCTATGGCATATACAGAATTTTCAGAAGAAAACATGTCATCTAATATTCACAAAAATATTGTGAATCAAACTAAACTTTCTCCAAAGTTTGGACTTGCACCAGAAAATGCTAAATTGACCGAGTACATAAAAAATAACAGGTACAATCAAGCAATTATCACACCTTCTCCTATAGATTTTAGTTATCTCAAAAATATTTTCAACCCCGGCTTAAATGTTTTAGCAAGCACACCTATTCCGGCTTCCTATGATCTGCGGACATTGAACAAAGTAACCCCTGTAAAAAACCAGGACCATACAGCTACGTGTTGGATATATGCAACTTACGGATCCCTTGAATCAAATCTTATGCCGGGACAAAACTACAACTTTTCAGAACAGAATATGAAAAACCTTCTTTCTGAAAACTACACAAATGGTTTTGATCGCCGTTCAAACGGCGGTGGGAACTATTTAATGACAAGTGCATATTTGACTAGCTGGACAGGACCAATGAACAGCCAGGATGATTCATGGAATCCTAAGGTATACACTTCACAAATAGGACTCCCTATACAAAAACATGTACAAAATATAACTTATCTTGCACTTAGGACTAATTCTACAGATAATCAGGAGATAAAAACGGCAATTATGAAGTATGGCGGGGTTGGAACTTCAATTTATATAGATTCCAACAATACCACTAGTTGTAACAAAAATACCCATAGTTGTTACTATAATGGAACTTTAGATTCCTATCACGCTGTGACCATTGTAGGCTGGAATGATTCTTATAGTAGAAACAATTTCTCCAAAACCCCACCCGGAGATGGAGCATTCATCATAAAAAATAGCTGGGGTCCACAATGGGGTGATAATGGGTATTTTTACATCTCCTATTATGATTCCAATTTAGGAAAACAGGGTGAAAATGCAGTCTTCAGTGCTGAACCACTTAATGATTATACAAACATCTACCAACACGATCCGCTTGGATGGACCGGATCATTAGGAGAAGGAAATTCCATCAATACATTTAGGGGTGCCAGCGTCTTTACTGCAAGATCTAACGAAACTCTCAAAGCTGTAAGTTTCTACACACCAATCTATAACTCCAATTATACGATTAGTATCTACAATAATACGGGATCCAACCCTACTAGTATATATGATCCTGTTGTTACGCAGACTGAAACAATTCCAACAACCGGCTACCACACAATCCCCCTGAGATTTGGAACTAATCTCCAGGCTGGCCAAAATTTCTCCGTAGTATTGGAGCTTACAACCCCTGGATACACTTACCCGATATCAATATCAAAACCCATCCGGGGCTATAGTAGCAATGCAAACGCGACTGCTGGAAAAAGTTTTATAAGTAGTAATGGAATTAGGTGGTACGACCTAACATCATTGGTACCAAATGCAACTATATGCATCAAAGCGTTTACTGACCCAGTAAATGCATCTCAGATCAAGCTTGACTAAAATCAAATTTTTCTGTGGTTCTCTATACTAGTAAGCTTGTAAGTGTTAAGGTATAATGCAGAAGATTGTAATAGAAAGTTGATCTTGACAAAATAAGTGTTTTATTTCAAAACCTATGTATCAGTCCGAAAAAGAAATACAGATTAAACGAAACATAGAAAAAAATATTCCTGGAACAGATCAGGAATTAATTGATTTCAGGACAGCAATTTCGCTGCAGTCTGGAAACTTTGAGCATCTTATGCAGCCGGACCAAATTTTTCTGGGAAGACAATTTTTGTCCACTACCTTAAAACCCAGAGTCGCAAAAAACTCAGGCACATAAGTAAGAGCAAAGACCTCTTTCATATCAAAGTATTTGGCATCATCAAGGCAGGCCGAAACAAGCTTAGTACCGATTCCTTTTCTTGAAAATTCAGGTCTCACGGCAAGGGCAAGTATCTCTGCAAGCTCTTCCCAGACCACATGGAGAGCACCACATCCCACAACCTCTTCATTGATCTCATATATATAATAATCCCTGATATTCTCATATATCTCACTAAGAGAACGGGCAAGCATGAGCTCATCCTTGGAATAAATACTGATAATCTGCCTCATTACAACAACGTCATTTACCCTGGCTTTCCTAATCAATTACTTTTCCCTCTGAAGTAACATTGTAGTTTCCCATGACCGATACTGTTCTTGACTTTACTTTTTCTACAATCCACTGAACAAAGCTATGAAACTACTATTTTCTCAGATAAAAAATTTTCCTATAGACTACAGAACATGTCTCCCCAATTTAGCAAAATTTATTTCTTCTACTAATAGATACCCGATATTTAGAACGTAATAGTCGATTGAAGAGTACTTATTTAAGGTAGAAGCTAGAGAAAGCAGAATAAAGGAAATTAACGGGCGCGAAGGGATTTGAACCCCCGATTCACAGCTTAGGAGGCTGGTGCCATATCCGGGCTAGGCCACGCGCCCATTATACAATCCCAGAGAGAATTCAGCCATATAACTGTTTACTGAATCTGCATTTCAGGTGAAGTATCCATAATAGCGATATAAGATATATATATAATTATCTTTCAGAGAACGAGCGAAGTCCACCTGAAAAATAAGAATGATTTTCTGGAGAGGATAATAAACAATGCAAAATCATTTAACTTGATCATGTTAATAATACCCTGATATTTTATGGGACTTTTCAATATGAGCTGGGATTGACAGAATATAACATTAATTCCACTGTAATTGGCTTCAATCAATCCAAAAACCAAAAAAAATATAAAGGCACCATTTTAGTGGATATCTATCACATAGAGGTTAATGACTAACAGTTTAGGACGTACATACTCGAAGCCCAAAATAAAGTACATTTATACTTTGTGTTTCAAAATTAATTTACATACAGTTGATGCCTAAAGATATTTATTTCTCAAGTCAATCATGTAAGTCCTAAAGCGAGATATTTACTGCTGAGAACTGATTAAGTAATATATATGCTAGTTTCAGTTATATTACAACCTCACTTTCTACCGAGGCCTATGTTCATCTACCCCTTAAGACCATACAATCTTTGATAGACTTTCACAAGCAAAAATTAGAAAAATCTAGAAAATGAAATGAAAAGAAAAAAAAGTGTGCAAACAAAATACAGTAACTCCTATTCAGCAAATACTAATAAACTCAGGATTACAGGTTTTCTTTGTTCTACTTGCTGGCAGTAGGTTGGGAAGCAAATGGGGAAGTCTGAGTATGATAGTGTACACGCTTCTTTGTATTGTAGGGCTCCCCGTATTTGCAGGAGGCAGTTCAGGGATAGGAGTGCTTCTTGGGCCCACAGGTGGGTATATATTTGGTTTTATTTTGGCTGCCTATATGATAGGAAAACTTTATAGGAAGACTGGAAATGGTGCCAAATCCAGTTTTTTCATTAATGCTCTTAATATGAGCGCAGGAGTGCTGGTTATTTCTGCATGTGGAGCTTTCCGTTTAATGATGGTGGCTGACTTGTATCTTGGAAAAACTCTTGCTCTTGATGTCATTTCTTTTCTGCCTGCATATATTATCAAAACAGCAGTTACAGCCTACATAATTCCTAAGCATGAAATCTAAAAGTCCATGATTTGGTTCATTTCAGTCAATCATCTCGCAGCTTGGTGTGGGCATTGGAGCTGCTAATAGGCACGCACATTGCCCAACTTGGTTATTTCAAGCCATATTTGCACTTAAAATAGAAGTAAGGGCTATAAATAATGCTAACTATAATACAAACGATCTGGTATTTTTTTGTTTATGAATGGTTGGGGAAAAATTTTCCCCAAATAATGACATTATCAACTATTCGAAAAAGATCTGCAATGAAATTGGTAAGAGGTACTGTTTTTGAATTCTATTAATAGGCAGTGATGGTGATCATGCGCATTTTTTCATTGGTGCCGGAACAAAATATTTTCCTTCAAAAGTGATGCAGATCATGAAAAGTATCACAACAAGAAGAACCTTCAGAGAATACTCTGAAATTGAAACACAGTTATGAGATTATGAACTGAGTATTGATATGGAAAGTACATTGGAACTGGAACTATGGCACAACTTATGATGTAATTTAACACTATGTCGAAAATTAGGGAAAACTGGAAGAAAAAGAATCATATGAGCAAATGAAAATATTTGAGTTGGGATAATTCATTTATACCCAGAAGATAGCACGAACATACTCCACGGCTTGCAGCGCGGTGTAGACACCGAAATTTTGATTTGTGTCAGATCCTGGAGTATTCAGGAGAACTTAAACAAAGGAGAATAAAATTTGATTAAGCATGATCAGACTTGAGAAAATAAGTTATAGTTATCCTGATGGGACTCCTGCACTTGAGGACGTGAATTTGACGATACAAAAGGAGAATTAATAGGGATAATAGGTAAAAACGGTAGTGTTAAGTCTACACTTGCCCTTCACTTCATTGGGCTCCTTAAACCCCAAAAAGGAAGGGTAAGTAATACGAGGCATGGAACACCAGTGACCCTTCAAAGCTCACCGAGGCTCAAATGCGTAAGTCCCACTCTATCTGAACCTTAGTAGTCTTGCCCATAAAATAATTTATAACAATATCTAGTTAAAAGATTCATATTGAGGTAGAATCAACTCAACGATTAACTGGCCATTTTTTTTGCCTCACAAATGTTTTAACTCGATTTTGAGCAAATTATTTGGATTCAACTAACTCAGTATGTTTATTTATAATTTATTCTTACCACTAAAAATTTTAAAAAATATTTCTTAAGTTTCTCCATTATGCCTTATACAATCCATTAAAATTGATAGAATCAGGTGGATAAAAAATATATAAACCCCAATATTATATACAACTTTTATTCCCTGTTGAGTGTTATGTATGAAAATGCGTTTTTGAGTAGTATGGTATGGATTAGAAGATCAAAGATTAATTTTAGTTTTTATTCAACTTACGAAAGAATGTTATTCTGTTTACCTACAAAACATTTCGGGATAAATATCATTACCGATATAATTCCTGGTCATTTCCATGAGTAACCGATTAATTCGAAGAAGATAGTATTAAAAACTGCATTTCGGAAATGCAGCAAGATTTTTATGCTAATGTTTTCAGTGATTCGCAGATATTGCAGATGCTCAATTTTTCAATGAGAATTTTTTCATTTGTCTGTTCTACAAAAATAAGTTTCATGTTATCTACACGGTTATCCTTTTCCCCGACGACAAGACGGAAATCGGAATTGTCTCGCAGGGTGATGATAAATCTGTAAGCTCCTATCATTCCATTCGATTGCTCCTACATAGTGAACTCTCTTTGAAGTTCAACTACTCCACCTATTTTCTTTCTTCACTAATACTTTCACAGGTCATTAGTTTTTTTAGGTCTGCATTCTAAAACTAGTTATTTCTTCAAGATAATTATCTATTAACTCGTAGTGACCTCTCTCATATACTGCCAGCATTTCGAAAAAATTTCTTTGGATATCGTCTTTGGTCCTTTTTGCCAGTTCCGAATAAAAATACTCGCTTTTTCTCTCATGTCTCATAGCTGCAAGAAGAATACCTGTATCTCCAAAAATGATTTCATTCCCCTTTGCTCGATCTGTATTGAACTCAGGAGTAAAAGACTGACCGTTATGAACTCTCGCACTAACGACTGGTAATTCTTTTGTGTCACGATATTTTTCAAGGCAGCCAAGGTGTTTCAATTCCTCATTTGCCAGATACTCGTAAAGTTCCTTAAACTTTTGGTTGGCCATTATATTTGCCTTATTTAGATAGAACTCCCTTGCCTCTTTTTCCCTACTGATCGCTATACCAATGGCTTCTTCAAAAGATTCAAGATCTTTTAATTCCTCTAATACATCCTGATATACGCTATTCGTACCTTTACCCTCCTCAAATTTTTAACCTACCAACTACCTCTATTTTAGAATTTTTTGATTTTGTCCCGGTTTTACTCCACTTTTGAAAGAACAATGAAATTTTATCAAATCATGAAATTACTGTTCTCATTTAAAAAAGTTGATCCACTTATATCTAAATACATTCCCTTATTAAGAAGACACTTTTTATTATTTGCTAGGTTTTGATCGATTACATTCACTTGCCAATAGAACTAATGGTAAATTTTAGTAATCCTATAAAATATCAAAAAATTTCTTGCTTCAAGGTTTTTAGTACCTATTTTTTATTTTCCAGCTTTTTTTTTCTTTTTTTCGGATGTTTACTAATTTTTTCCTTTATGCTTTCTGAAGATCCTTCAAGCCCAAAGATGTCGTAGATATCATAGGGATTTTTGAGTATTGTGATATTTTCCATCTGTGCAAGTTTTTCTGAGTTTGTAACATCTACTTCACGCATAGTTAGCTCAAAAGCTCTGCCACTAGGTGCAGCAGTTTTTACAGTCCCCCTCTTCTGGTCTACAGGCAAAATGAAGATAGGTGTCTTTCCCTTTGCAGTCTGAGAAACGGTATTTGTAACAAGGGTATCTGCAATCCCGTAAACGATCTTTGCTACGGTATTAGCTGTTGCAGGAGCTATTAGCAAGAAATCGTAGTGGCCCATCTGCAGTGGGCCTGCAATGAATGGGGAGTTTGGACCTGCATCTACTTTGAAATTAGGGAAATCATCCTGGATTTTATCCCACAGATGGTACCATTTCATTACAGTCTCCCCCTCTTTGGAAAGGAAAACCATTGTATCAACACCTGTTTTTTCCTTAATATCCACAAGAACACTATAAGTCTCAATCATCTGGTCTCCTGAACCTGTAATTCCCCATGCTATGCGCTTAATTCTTTTGCCTAACGGTTCTACCAAAATAACACTCTCCTTAAAAAATTTCAATCTAAACTTTGAATGGATTTATTATCCTGATTATCCGCTTTTTTAATCCTGTTTCTGAAATTCATAGATTTTTCTGCAGCCCTTCTGAAATTTACCTCTCATCTACGGCCGTCACCATTTCAGGCATTTTGGCTTCAGATTTTGGAACCTTTCTATACTATATGATTTGCCTGGATTAGCTTTTCCGGAATTTTTCCAAGGTTTTTAATAACTTTCGGATCCTGGGAAATTCCTTATATCCTGTTATCTTCAGAGCATAATTTTCCCCCATATTTGCTCCAAAGGAGCTACATCCAACAGGATTCATTTCACTGATTACGTAAAAATTTAGGATTCTCTGGAGGCAAATTACTTCTAACCTATTCATCCTCATCAATCTGAGATTCCCATCCCAAGTGTGATGAAAATCTAATTATCTAACATAATACTTGAATAGCTCCTCATCTGCATAGAAGAGAGGATCGGTGATCAAGGATGAAATCTTTTGATCACTAATTTGGTTAGAAAGACCTTATAGTCTTTGACAACAACATCTAAATAGATTACCATGATCTGTTTTGTCTGATCACTAATTGTTCTCTAATATCAGAAGTTCCTATTAGCCAAGCATCAAGCCAATTATTTTGACGTACAGCTCGACCGAAATACAATCCCTATGAATAAAGCCTTTTTTGCCCTTAAACAGAAATCACAGTGAATACAGAATTTCATCTTTGTCCCTTTTGAGAACAATTAATAGGTTTCAATATCTCATTTTTCATTTACGACCCTCAAAGCATCCTGAACTAGATAATCAGTTATCTTACTCCTAAGACTTCCTTATATTATGAGAATCTGGGTAGGTTTTACTTCGATTTCTTGCATATCCCCTCCGAAGGTACCCGTAAAAATTGCTAATTTACCAGAAGAATATCGCGTATACTAGCATATATCTGTATGGTCAATATTTCCGAATCTCATTAGATTCGAACTCATTTAGACAACACAGATGTATAGGGGATTTCAATAAATCCCTAAACTATGCCATATGCTTATAAAGGGTACATCAAAAGACTTGTGAAAATTAGAAGTTTATCGAAATCCTCCTCCAAAGATACAAACAGTAAACTGGCTTTACCTACAATAAAAATGGAGTCCTTTTTGTTTCCATAATCTAGTATTTCATTACCTTAAACAACTTTTATATATTAGCTTGCGATTGTATAAATATATTCGAAACTGACTAAATCTAGAAGTATTATTGGACAGAAAAAGGATATAAAGCCGTATAAACTCATTAGTTGTTAATGGTGAGTTAAATGCCTTGTGAATACTGTGGGGAAAGGATAGAGTGGCTAGCGTTCAATTGTCATCAGTGCGAAAGGTCTCTTTGCGTAAATTGCCGATTACCAGAGAATCATGGATGTACGCCTGTTACTCGAGGTTTAGGAGTATTTGTATATAAAACCATAGAGAAACCAAAAAAAGGAAAAAGATGACGCATATGCGAGCATAGATACTTGAATCTTTTTGACTTTTTTTGGTTCTTCTCCATTTTTGGAAAAACAATGAAAATTTCATCAATTTCATTGAACCAACTTTCCGCAGGTGTACACAAAAAAGTTAACAATTTTTTCAATATCAAAGTAGCTTCAAATTTAAGCCAACTTTCAATGACTAATATAGCCAAATAGGCAAACAAATTTTGAATCTTCGTACATTGAAGAATGTCGGAACATAAAAATCAAACTGTCAAATTAGATATAATGGAAAAAATTGAAAATCAGATGCCTCCATAAAGGCACTTACTAAATAAAAAGGAGGAAGTACAGCCACAAAATAAATTTACTCATTTCTTCAAATGTTCATTGGATACTAGTTTACGTGCTCAAGTCCATGTATGAATATCCTTTTTCACGGTTTTCTTATCTATTATGCCTTAAGATAAATTTCATCGACTGCTTCCAGGCATTTTGTAATGTGTCAGTCTATCATTTTACTGCTCTTCTGTCTTCTCTATTAGTTCCAGCTGATGGGAACAAACTTCTGTAAGGTGTTATAGGCACTACTATGAGAATTGTATATCCTTGTGCCTTTTACTCCATTTATCTGCTTATCCAGGCACATTCCGGCCGGCAAGAAATTCTTCTACACTAGGCTCATCAGGTTTGAGGGGCCGATAGTTAAGGTAAGGTGCATATTGCAAGTACAAGTGCCTTGTTTTTCCTGTTGCATCTAATTCTACATACAGCCTCCTTCTGGAAATGATCCTCCTCTCATCTGAATGTGGCGAATAGCGTCCTGAACGGAATGCTCCAAGTAGAAAAGAATGCGGGTATCAAGGCTAAAATAGCTTTCGTCTACTTAATTACCGTACACGGCGCAAAAGGTCGCGGTTTCTCTTCAGTGTGAGGTCTATGCAGGCAGCAAGCAGGGGGTGTCCGGGAAAAACAAAAGCTGCAAGCTGTTGCCCCTGAGGAGCAAAAAGAGACTTCCAAAAAGCTATGCGTTCGTACCTCGATAGTACACGCTCTCCTGTCCCAATCATTCGGTCCCGGTTTAGGATCTGTACACGCATGGGAGTTATTTCGCAGCGGTGACGCTCACGTTTTTTCACAGAACATCCCAAGCGTTGGAACGCTTTAAGGAAAAACGATTCAATGTAATGTGGCTAGAGCCTGCTGGCCTCAGCTCGCTCCATGTTCTCACGGATCGGTAAACCCTACTTACGTCCATTTCATCATGTCAAGAGCCTTCTCCTCAAGCAGATCCTGAAGATAGTTACGGTCAAAGGCATTGGATACTCCTGTGTTAGTCTGGCTCTCACATAGGGATGTCTACTGTAGCGGAATGTTAGGATCAGTAGCTCTCGAAGTGGCTTACCATCGCACTAGAGTTTGTCAAGGACATTAAATACCTAACCTCCAAGTGTTTGGAGTGCCTATTCCAGCTTATCATGGAGTGTTAGATAAACATCGCCTTAACTTGTCTTTTCAGCTACAAGGTTCCATAAGTGACACACTTCAATCTGACCTATACGGTGAATTCGTCGGAAACATTTTTCAATGCGGTTTAGGCTCCATGGTAAGTCCCAATTGACCATCAGGGAGGTCGTTGCAGGTTGATACCTTCATCATATGCGTCTGTCGCAACCAGAACCCGCACTTCAGGATCGTGTTTGAACGATTCCTGTGCTTTCATCCGCTCTTCACGTCCCATTCCACAGTGAATGATAACGACTGCTTCCTTATGACCTAGCAGTGTGGTGATTCATTTCTCCAGATACTTTTACCCAATCCCTCCAAAAGATCTGTTAAGCAAATTAGGAGTGCAAAAGCTTCTGTTCTACTTGCAATTTAGCCAATTCCTAAATGATTAATGTCCTCAGGTTTTACGACTGGACCATTAAAAAGGATGGTTTTTGAAATACTGAATTCTATGCTCGCGTATTGCTGTTCATCAAATAACGAGCGCTTACTTAAGGCAGTTCATCCTATGTTTAAACTTGAGATAGCCACCTTTATACTCAATTTTCTTAAATCTCCTTTTCCTTTGATGAGCGAAAATAATCATAATATACAGTTTATGGGGGGCAAAAATACCCCATTACTGTTTTTTGCTGTAAGTACAACATTGAAAAATTCTGTGGATGTGAATAAGTGTTTTAGGTTTGCAACATAAGTGCCATCGCTGTTATCTCCAAAGTTCCACTGCAAATCAGTTGAATCTGTTGACAGATTAGTGAACTGCACGTCTAGTGGAGCATAACCTTCAGTAACATTACTGATGAAGTTGGCAACAGGAATAAACGGAGTGTTTTTAGAGCTAATGGTTTCCGTTAATAAATTGTTCCATTATTACCAACGTCATAGATTATAACCATCGAATTTACGCCCTTTGGAAGAGATACGCTTCCATTAATATCTCATGATATGATTTAAATCGATCAAAATTTTTTGAAATTATATTCCTTTCATAATCTATTCCGATTTTAGTCATAGTTATCAAACACCCTATTCTCGGAAAGAACCGACGAAGCTACAATGAGGGAGGGGGCTGAAAGAGCCAGATCGTTTTGGGCCGAATCCCAAGGAAGGAGTGTTCTCCGTTAATGAAATTTTCCTCGCATCGGGTTGTACGTTTTTCTCCATCCGTATGTTCCAAAAACTGACGGAGGTTCCAAAACGAAAACTATAACTAAAGCGCTGGAGAAAGTAATAAGTTAACGTACTTTATGTAAGGGTAACTATCTTAGAACAATCGTACTGAGAGTGCCTTAACCACGGTACAGCCTGAAGAACACCTAATCGAAAACGAGGCGATACCATTTCGAAAGTTGTAGAGATCTCTCCAACCACGAGACATGAAGGCCACTCCAAGCTCACCCTGAAGGTGAATGATCAGGGGATCGTCGAGCGAGGAGACTGGCTCTCCATCACCCCGGTCAGGGGTATTGAGAAGCTCGCCATAGGTAAAACTATGGACCAGGTCCCGAAGATTGCCTCTCGGGTCTGTGGTATCTGTCCAATCGCCCACTGCCTGGCGAGCATCGAGGCCATGGAGGCCTCGGTAGGCTGCGAGATCCCCACGGACGCAAAGCTCCTGCGGGTCATTCTCCATGCTGCGAACCGCCTCCACAGCATCGCCCTGCACAACATCCTGATCCTCCCGGACTTTTACATCCCGGGGACGGAGACGAAGATCAACCCGTTCACCAAGGAGCAACCTGTCAGGAGCGTTGCGCAGAGGATCATCCGCATCCGTGAGATCGGACAGACCATTGGAGCCATCGCAGGCGGCGAGGCGATCCATCCCTCCAACCCGAGGGTCGGCGGGATGTACCGTAACGTGAGCCCCCTGGCAAAGCAAAAGATGGCCGACCTGGCGAAGGAAGGCCTCGTCCTTGCCCACGAGCAGATGGAGTTCATGCTCGCAGTCATCAGGAACATGCAGAACCGGGAGTTCATAGACGTCGCGGGCAAGAAGATCCCGATTCCCAAGACGCTCGGGTACCACGACCAGGGAGTCATGGCCACATCCCCAATGTACGGTTCATCCAGCCTGGACGAGAAACCCATGTGGGACTTCACCAGGTGGAAGGAGACCCGGCCATGGGACTGGTACATGGGTGAGGTAACCATCGATCTTGAGGACCCCGGCTACCCAATCGGCGGCACCACGAAGATCGGCACCAAGGCCAACCCCCAGATGGAGGCCTGCAACGGTGTTCCGACCTATGACGGCCAGCCGGTAGAGGTCGGTCCGAGGGCAAGGCTCGCCACCTTCAAGAACTTCACCGAGAAGGGGACCTTCGCCCAGCACATCGCCAGGCAGCTGGAATACCCCGACTGCTGCTACACCATCCTCAAGTGCCTTGACAACCTGGATACCTCGGGCGAGGTCCTCGCATACCACATCCCCCAGGGAGACGGGGCCATGGGCTGGGCTGCGAACGAAGCCCCACGAGGGACCGATGTCCACCTCGCACGAGTGAAGGACGGGCGAGTGTTGTGGTACGAGATGCTTGTGCCCACCACCTGGAACCTCCCGACCTGCAGTCGCGGTCTTACGGGAGCGCCCTGGCAGATCGCCGAGCTGGTCGTCCGGGCCTATGATCCTTGCGTATCGTGTGCAACACACATGATAGTGGTGGACGAAGAGAACAAAATAGTCGCCCAGAAGCTCATCCAGTGAAGTGAATGGAAACTCTGTACTCCGAGATCGTGGTGGCAGGCTGCGGCAACCCACTCTATGCGGACGACGGGTTCGGACCCGCAGTAGTGGAAAGTCTCCAGGGCCTCGAGCTCCCCGATAACGTCACAGTCGTTGACGCGGGACTCGGGGGGCCCCATTTTGTCTTTACCCTCCTCAATCCAGAGTCCACGAAGACTCTTATCATCGTGGACATTGCGGACTTCGGAGGGGAACCCGGCGAGCTCAGATGGCTCGCCGTTGACGAGCTCCCCGTGGGGAGCTACCGGGACTCCCACTCCTGGGATCTGACCGAACCGCTACAGCGCATCAAGGATGATATCCGGGTCAGGATCCTTGCATGCCAGAAGAAGTATGTTTCTGCCCCCGATATGGTCATCGGGATTACAGACGAGGTACAGAGAGCCATTCCCAGAGCTGTATCAGAGATACTGAAGGAAATCGTGATGAACTATGGGACTGTTTAACTTCATCAAGAAAACCATGGGCTTGGAAGCCAAGCCCACTCAGGTTGCGACGGAGAAGAAGGTGTAAGCTACAAAGGAGGCAAAACCAGTGGCAAATAAGATCAAGCTCGGGCATGTACATATGAGCGGCTGTACCGGCTGCCTCGTGTCCGTGGCCGACAACTACTTGGGATTCATCAAGATCCTGGACGACTACGCTGACCTCGTCTACAGCCTAACGCTCGCAGACGTCCGGCATATCCCAGAGATGGACGTGGCCCTCGTCGAGGGATCGGTCTGCATACAGGACCATGAATCAGTGGAGGAAATCAAGGAGACGCGAAAGAAGTCCAAGGTCGTAGTGGCCCTCGGCTCCTGCGCAAGCTATGGGAACATCACCCGGTTCTGCCGCGGTGGGCAGCACAACCAGCCCCAGCACGAGTCCTTCCTCCCCATAGGAAATCTCATCGACGTGGATGTATACATCCCCGGATGCCCCCCGAGCCCGGAGCTCATAAGGAACGTCGCTGTCATGGCATACATGCTTCTGCAGGGGAATGCAGACCAGAAGGCCCTTGCGGATAAGTACTTAAAGCCCCTCATGGCCCTTGCGAAACGCGGCACGACAGCATGCTTCTGCGACCTGATGAACGACGTGATCAACCAGGGCCTCTGCATGGGCTGTGGTACCTGCGCTGCATCCTGCCCCGTGCGGGCGATCACCCACGAGTTCGGGAAGCCGCAGGGTCAACGTGACCTCTGCATCAAATGCGGCTCCTGCTACGGTGCCTGCCCGAGGTCTTTCTTCAACTTCGACGTGATTCCTGAATTCGAGACCATCAGCGAGATAATCGCTGGAGCGCTTAAGTGAGGTGAGAGAGATGATTGCAGATCCATATCTCGGCAAATACACGACCTGTGTCTCAGCACGGAGCACGGACAAGGAGATCCTCCAGAAGGCACAAGACGGTGGCATAGTCACCACCCTCATGGTTTATGCCCTTGAACAGGGAATCATCGACGGAGCCATTGTGGCAGGCAAGGGCGACCGGCCCTGGCAGCCCAGGCCGTTCGTCGCGATGAGCCGTGAGGACCTCCTCAAGGCACGAGGGACGAAGTACAACATCAGCCCCCAAATCTCCTTGCTCAAGGAGGCGACTCGATCCTTCGGCCTCGACAAGGTCGGGGTCACCGGCGTCTGCTGCCAGATGCAAGCGGTCCGGAAGGCTCAGCTCTATCCCATCAACATGCGGGATGTCCCGGACAAAATCGCCCTCGCAGTAGGGCTCTTCTGCATGGAGAACTTCCCGTACAAGTCCATGCAGACTATTGTTGAGGACCACGCGGGCCAGAGCCTCAGCTCCGTGAAGAAGATGGAGATCGGGAAGGGAAAGTTCTGGGTCTACACTGAGCGCGGGAACGTAGTCACCCTGCCGCTCAAGGTGACCCACAAGTACGAGCAGCCCGGCTGCCACGTCTGTCTCGACTATGTCTCCAATCTCGGCGACATCTCGACCGGCTCGGTCGGGAGCCCCGACGGCTGGTCCACGGTCTTCATCCGAACAAAGGTGGGGAATGACGTCTGGTCCAAGGCGGTCGCCGAGGGCATATTCGAGACAAAGCCCATAGAGGAGGTCAAGCCAGGCCTCGAGCTCGTCACGAAGCTCGCTAAGGAGAAGATCGACAAGAACCGGAAGACGGTCGAGGAGCGCAAGACCTTCGGCATCAACAAGGCGCTGCAGAACCCCTATACCTAAAACTCATCTTTTTTTCATCATCGAAATTATTCGCGTTATCTATACTGAATAAGGGGATGGGATAGGTTCTCATCCCCAATTTATCAGATCCTGAACCTTAGTGTTCTTAAGAAAGTGGTAGAATACACTGGTTTTTGTCGCGATAACGCCTGGTATGTTCCTTCTTCCGGAGTTTTGTTTGATTTCTCCGTTTTTTTCTCTCTCACTTCACCCATGTAAGACCCCCTTTATTCCAAAAATAAATACATCTGAGAAGAAGTAGGAAAATAAAAGCAAATATTTCAACTACCGAGATCGAGGTGATCTCGTGTCCCTTATATACAGTTATCTACGGATAAAGGAATAACACCTCTAATCAAAGAGAACAAAAGCAATTGCATAAAGATAATACTAAACATTGAACTGAATCCTTGTAGTTCCTGTGGGGACTGAACAAGATTCGTATAGAGTGTATTTGCTAGCTACCTTGCTCCTTGGAATCAGTTGCTTTACCATAAACATCGTCATTGAAGGCATAACAAGTACCAAGACAAGAAATATTGCAACCGGTGTATAGTTATTAATTATTCCAGATATAATATCCTCTGCCAAAGTGCAGCAATCTGACATTGTAACATTATATGACCTGAACTGTGGACTCCCATGTATCATTAGGACACAAAAACTATGTTCTTTTACCCTAATTTTAGGAAACCCTGAAAATGCATCCGAAGGTTTTGATTTCCTCCAAGTTTTGGATAGCTTTATTTAAACTTTGCGATTATTTAACCGACGTTTCATAGATTTACACCGATATAGAATTAGATTGCCTATTTATCTACTGCTATTTATTAAGGATTTCGATAAACCCCTATTTTCATGAGTCATTTATAGACTATTAATAAGCATAGGACGAGATATAAGGGTTCATCGAAACCCTCCATTGAAAGTTGGATTAATTTTTAAGTTACTGGCATATTGAGAAAATATTGGCATTCTTGCGTACATCTTCGGAAAGTTAGCTCTGAGGCTAAAAATTAAATTTGAAAGACAAAAAATGATTCAAAAGAACTCCGACAATAACCTAAAAAAGAACTGATCACTTATAGAGTTAAAATAGAAATTATTGAGAATTTCGATAAGCCTCTGATTTTCATGAGTCATTCATATGTTATTTACATGTATATGACAAAATTTGGGAGTTTATCTAAACTCTCTATTGCTGGTCAAAGTTCCTTTTCAGTAACTTGAAGAAAAATCATAAGTATGAATAAACTGATAGCAAATACCAATATACTACATTATGATATGTTTTTAGGGAATAAATAAATTACATATCATCGATTACACGATACTTATCGTATTAACTGCAGGAATGAAAACATGCTTGAGAAATTGATCTTAATAAGCAAAGGAAGCTACACATTGAACTATATATACATTACAATAACTATTATAACGATAAAAAAGCTGGTAGAATCGAATGAAAATTAATGATAACTGTGTCGGATGCGGTCAGTGTGTTTCTTTTTGCAATCAGGGAGCAATAGAGGTAAAAGGAAAGGCAACAGCAACTGCTGCCTGTATAGGATGTGATATATGTTTTCTGTACTGTCCGGTTAAAGCCATAGAGGTATCTGTGTGAAAGCGATTATTATTGGCGCCGGTTTAGGAGGACTCTTAAGTGCCGCCAAACTTTCGCAGGTAGGATACCAAGTAGAAATTTTTGAAAGACTTCCAATCACAGGAGGAAGGTTTACAAATCTCAATTACAGAGGCTTCCAGCTTTCCAGCGGAGCTTTACACACACTTCCTCATGGACCCACAGGCCCTCTAACCCAATTGCTAAAAGAAGTAAATGCTGATGTGCAGATTATTCGGTCAGACCAGCCAACCATACGCATGCCTCTGGAAAAAAGTAATCCTAATTACAGGAAAGGCTTCAAGGACATTTTTTTCAACAAATTTTTCACACCTCTTTCCAACAAAGATCGCCTGAAAATTGCTCTCCTTATTGTGAGTACGAGAAAAAATCGCCCTTCAGGGAGCAATTTGAAAGCATGGATCATAAATCAATTTAAGGATGAATGGCTGTTGAAACTTGCAGACTCCTTCTGTGGCTGGTCCCTTAGCCTGAAAAGTGACAATGTCCCTTTGGAAGAATTTTTTGAAATGATTGAAAATATGTATAGATTCGGTGGTCCAGGCGTCCCGATTGGAGGCTGCAAAGGAGTTATAGATGCCCTAGAAGCTGTAATTATTGCAAATGGTGGAAGGATTTACAATAAGACCGAAGTATCGAAAATTATTGTGGAAAACGGAAGAGCAGCAGGCATTTTTGCTGGAGATAGGGTGTATGAAGCAAATCTGATCATCAGTAATCTTGGCCATGCAGCAACTGCCCTTCTTTGCAGTGAAGCTCTTCTGGATAAAACATACGCCAGCTACTTCAAAATGCTTGAGCTCCTAAAGCCCTCCGCTGGAATAAAGATTTGCCTTGCAGCAGATGAACCTCTGGTAGGACATTCCGGAATCCTGCTAACTCCGTATGCAAAAAGGATAAATGGAATTAATGAAGTTACGCATGTTGATCCAAATTTGGCTCCTCCTGGCAAACACCTTACAATGTCCCACCAGCATATAGCCCCTGAGAATTTGAAAAATCTAAGGGTTGAAATCGAATTAGGTCTTGAAGATCTCAAAGAAATTTTCCCAGGTAAAAAATATAAAGTTTTACTCATTCAGTCATACCATGACGGTTGGCCTGTGAATAGGGCAGCATCAGGTCTGGATCCAGGTAATGAAACCCCAATTCTGGAACTCTACGTAGTCGGAGACGGTGCAAAAGGAAAAGGAGGCATCGAAATCGAAGGAGTGGCATTAGGAGTGGCTGCAACCATGACGAAAATCCTCGGCTGAATTTAAGGATGAAGCAAATTCAACAGGTGTTTTACCATTCAATCAAAAAATTTGTACTTTGTTACCTACACAAAAAATGTTTTCATTCCGGTAACCAATATGTGTAGGAATTACTGCGCTTACTGTGGCTTCAAACGGGAACCAGGCCAACCAGACGCCAAGCTAATGAGACCCGAAGAAATTATTCCTATTCTAGAAAATGGGGTAAAAACAGGATGTACTGAGGTTCTTTTTACTTTTGGGGAGTATGCAGAGGAGGTACCAGGGTATAAAAAATTGCTTAAAGAGCTCGGTTACTCCTCTACTCTGGAATATCTACTCTTTCTTTGTGAAACGGCAATAGAGATAGGGATCCTTCCTCATACGAATGCAGGGATTATGAACCGCTCGGAACTTGAGACACTAAAACCTCTGAACGCTAGCATGGGGCTAATGCTTGAGAGTACGGCAACCCTTGTTGCACATGAAAACTGTTGTGGAAAAGCTCCAGAACGTAGGCTTCATACAATTCGAGAGGCTGGGAAACTTCAGATTCCCTATACTACTGGCCTCCTAGTAGGGATCGGAGAGAAGCGGGAGGACAGAATTAAATCCCTAGAGATTATTGCAGATCTTCACAGGGAATATGGACATATCCAGGAAGTCATTATCCAAAACTTTGTCCCAAAACCAGGGACACCCATGGAAAACTTTCCTGAGCCTACAGTCGAAGAAATTATTGACACGGTGTTTCTTACCAGGCAGATTCTTCCATCTGATATGGCAGTTCAGGTAGCACCAAACCTCATTGATCCAAGCTCCCTTATCAAAAAAGGAGCAACTGATCTGGGAGGCATATCACCATTGACCATAGATTGGATCAACCCTGAAGCCAAATGGCCGGTATTAAAGGACCTGCAGGATAAGCTGGGGGACATCTTACTAAGGGAACGCTTACCAATTTATCCACAGTATATAAAAAAAAGATGGTACTCAAAAAGAATAGGCAAGTTGATCGGACAGCTGTCAGACACTCAAGGTTACCGGAAACAATCTTTAAAGAGCCTCCGGAGGAATTAAAAAATGAACAGCAGAATTCCAGAAGACCTCATAGAACGCGTATACCAGGGAAAGAGCACAAAAGAAGATGCACTTTTTCTCCTTAAGGTACCTCATTTTGAACTTTTCATGTTTGCGGACGAACTCCGCTCTCGTACTGTAGGAGATACAGTTACCTATGTAGTAAACAGAAATATTAATTTTGCCAGCAGATGTTTGGGAACATGTGGATTCTGCGCATTTAAGAACAAAAATGGATATATTCTCACTATTGAAGAGATTATGGCAAAGGTTAGAGAAGCAAAGCATGCTAATGCGACTGAAGTCTGTATCCAGGGGGGACTCCTTCCTGATCTAGGCATCGACTTTTACATTGAAATCGTAGAATCCATAAAAGCTGAATATCCTGAAATGCACATTCATTCTTTTTCGCCAATGGAAGTATACCATGGCGCCCGCATCAGCGGAATTACGGTAAAAGAAGCCCTTTTCAGACTAAATAAAAGTGGTCTTGACACTATGCCTGGGACTGCAGCAGAAATACTTTCTGAAAGGGTGCGGAAGATTATCTGTCCCACTAAACTGGGGACGAAGGAATGGATCGAAGTGATCAAGCAAGCGCATGCTGCAGAAATTCCTACTACTGCAACCATGATGTACGGACATATTGAAACCCCTGAGGAAAGAATCGAGCATATACTGATCATCAGGGACATTCAGAAAGAAACAGGTAGGATTACAGAATTTGTGCCTCTACCGTTCATGCCCTACAATAATTCTTTAGGGAAAAAATTAATGGAAGAAGGCAGATATGCCACCTCAGGCCTTGAAGATTTAAAAACCTATGCTCTCTCTCGAATCCTCTTAAATGGACACGTGGATAATATTCAAGCAAGCTGGGTAAAGTTAGGGAAAAAGCTTGCCCAATTTGCTCTTTGCTGCGGAGCTAATGACCTGGGTGGTACCCTTATGGAAGAAAACATTTCCAAATCTGCAGGAGCCTTGAATGGAGAATGGATCTCAAAAGAAGAACTTGAATGGATGATACATGAAGCTGGCAGGATTCCAAAAGAGAGGACTACACTATACAAAGGAGTTCATAAATTGGCTTTTGCAGATCCAAAAAAATACCACGGTGTTGAATCTCGGAATGAGTTCATCTATCGGGAATAGATATTAATGTACCAGCTAAAACAGGAATGATCATAATGTACATGAAAAAAGAGACATCTATCCGAATGATGTCGTTGACAGAGTAAATGAGGAGAAGTGCATCAAAGAAAATGCTCTTTTTATGCTGCTTGAAGGACGTCCATTTGAGCTTTTAGAACTAGTAGATATACTATGATTTCAGGCCATAGATGATGTTGTTAGTTATGTTTCATACATGAAATATACAGTTAATACATGCAGGAAACTGGGGATTCTATGCATGCAAGAAAGAAAGAGGCTATATAATGGGTTTGGAAGATATTCTCACAAAAGTGGTTGAAGCAAGAAAAGCCAAGGTTGTCGAGTATGTATGAAGGAGTATTTGCCCGACATTGACATGGAATTCTATCTTGAGATTGTAGAAGCGAGATTGATCTACTCGCAGGTACCTCAGCTGATATTTATTTCCAAGAGAATTAGAAAATTATTTGTCCTGAAAAAATTAATACCCAGAAATGAATCAATACCATAATTTTAGCGCATAAGATTGAAATTTCCACCAATGTAACCACCATATACGGGCATTTAGAGACTGTAGAAAAATAACTGGACCATATAATTATTATCCGCGAAATCAGAAAGAGACCGGAGGGTTTTTCAGAAATAATCTCCATGTCTTTTTTTCCCTAGAATAACCAATAGATGAAAAGATGCTGGTATAAGGAAAGTTTACCCGTAGTGGACTTGAAGATCTGCATATCATAACCATTCCCACATAATCCTCCACACCCACTTGATCAACATTCAGGACCCACGGGTTAATATCGGGAAAAATTCGCTTAGGTAGCTCTGAAGTGTGGAGCAAATTATATGAAATTGCGCTTATGGTGAATCGGATCTCAACAGCATCCTGAGAAAGCCATAGAGAATGGGTATTACTGAAGAGTTTGAATGGTTGAAAAAAAGTGTAGGAAGAATTCCTATTCATAGGGGTACTTTTACAGGACATTTAACCTCAATTTTCCGGGAATAAGGATTCACTTTCGAATTGCTGAAGAACCAAAGTAAGTACCAGGAAATGAGAAAAATCAAAAATAAAGGCTTTCCTAATTAAAAGATCCTTTTTAAGGAGTCAAGATGAAAGTAGTAATTCCCTATAAAAAATCCAGTGCAAAGTCCCGATTGTCCTCTGTCCTGACCCCGGAAGAAAGAGAGGAATTTGTGGAAATCATGCTGAATCACGTAATAGACTCAGTTCGAGAAGCTGGAATAGAAAATATCGATATCCTTAGTCCTTCAATGTACGGCCTTGAGAACATGAAGAAGGCCAGAGTTCTCCTGGATAAAAGCGACTTAAATGAGGCTCTCAATAGGTATCTTGGACAAACTGAGGAGCCAGCACTTATTGCTATGGCTGACCTGCCCCTTCTTTCGCCAGACCATATAAAAGCGATAATCTCAACAAAAGAGGATGTCTGTATAGTCCCAGGACGGGGGGGAGGGACAAATATTCTTTTTGTCAAGAACCCTTCATGCTACAGAGTCAAGTACTACGGCTCAAGCTTTCTGACACACTGCTCGATCGCTGCAGAATCCGGGCATAATATCGAAATATATGATTCTTATTTTGTAGGTATAGATATAGATGAACCAGATGATCTTGTCGAGCTGCTCATACACGGAAAAGGATATGCAAAAAAATATATCAGCCAAAAGTTCAGGCTTGAGATTAGCAGAGGAAGAGTAAGGTTGTCTCAAATTTGAAGCTTGTTAAAATATAGTTCTCAAATAAATGGGAAAAAAGATTAAATTGAAGCGAATTCAGATATGCGTCTAAGTTTAATGAATTGAGTATGTACTCTTTATAAACAATCAGCTAAATTTAGAGGTTTATCGAAATTCTCAGGAGTTAAAGAAAAGAGAATTATAGATAAACCTCTGATTTTCATGAGTAATTTATATTCCAGTTGAATTATGACCAGAATATCCCAGATACTATAGATTAAAATTATAAGAGTTAGAGGCCCAACATAGAGTACTGAAGCGGCTAAAAGGGATCCTTACTTGCCCTATTGGGATGAATAACTCTTAGATACCCTCGCATACAAGAACACTCAGCAAACTGAGAATGCCACTTGAAGAATTATAATTCTTCTGCTTTAATAGCATTTTCGAGTCTCTTCAGTTCCGAGACCATTGTTACAAATCAGAAGGATTAATGAAATCATTGATTATGACAACTAAAAGTGGCTCAACTTCCGGTATGGACACATCCAGTTTATTATCTAAATCTTCTGAATTAGGGGAATCTTTGATATAATAACTTTACTTGACGAAGTTTTTTGTTATTTTTTATCACTAATTCAAATTTATAGAGATAAAATTATATTTCAAGATAGAATTGCGAAACGAGTGACAAAATGAAGGTAAAAAAATCTGTTTTAGACTTTTATAAATTTAATGGAGAAAGCCGGTAGCATAATTGTTGTGAAACTGCAGGCTTTGGAAAGCAGAAGTAACTACACTCTGTGTGCCATCAGTGTTAATTTTTTAAGAGCTGCAGTAAGTATAATTGACATAAATTCCTTTTTATTTCTATGTTAATAGGACTCACCGGTACCCCAGGTACTGGAAAAACCTCCGTTAGCAGGTTTCTTGAAAAAAAGAGACACTGGAAAGCAATCCACCTCAATGACTTGATTAAAGAGGAGCATCTATACACTGAAATTGATGAGAAAAGAGATACTGTCATTGCTGACATGGAAATTATCCGGGAGTACCTTATAAAAACTATTGATGAAGAGAAACATAAATTGGAGCAAGGAAGGAAAAGAGCTGTACTGATTCTGGAAAGTCACCTCTCTCATTATATCGCAGACATTGTTATTGTACTCAGGGCATATCCACCTGAATTAAATATAAGACTGAAAACACGTTGCTATTCGGAAGAGAAAATAAATGAGAATATTGAAGCTGAAGCCCTTGATGTGATCCTAATTGAGGCGTTGGAATGGTGCAAAAAAATTTTTGAAGTAAACACTACAGGGAAAACCATTGAAGAAGTGGGACAAGATATTGAAAAAATCATAGACAATATTTTAAATGGAAATGAAAAAGATTTGCTGGAATATAAACCTGGCTCAATTGATTGGATTGACCTGATTCCATAGAGGCTTTTGATAAACCCCTAAATTTAGTCATGTGTTTATAAATGATATATAAATGACTCGGGAAAATCAAAGGTTTCTCGAAATCCTCCATAATTTGTGAAGTTAAGAGGATTGAAGAGAACGAGAGTAGCTCATCATATGAGGTATTCTGGCAGCGTTCAAGGGATATACGCAGATAATTTCCGGCATAGCAAAAAAAAGAATGAAGAAATAATGGAAGAAGAATGAAGAAATAGTGAAAGAAAATAGATCAGATGAAGGTATTTTATCTTCATCCTATCTTTTTTCTATAATGAAATTTTTCAATCTCCTTTCTTATTTTACGCTTTATTTTTTCCTACAAAGGAATACAGCCAACAGGCCAGTTATACCGCAAATAATTTCGAAGCCAGGAATGCTTGTCTTCTTTCCTGCCTCAGGAGGAATTGGACTTTCTCTTTGTCCAGGCGATTTAACATTTGCTGGTGTACTTCCAGAACTTTGCGGATTATTAGTTTTAGCCTTTGTTTCATCCACAGATTGCTTTGCAGTTGTCTTGCTCATTGAGCTGCTAAGGCTGCCACTGCTCAAGCTACTTTCTCCACTGCTACTGCTGATTAAATTGCTTTCGCCGCTTACAATATTGCTTGTTACAGGAAGAATTTGTGAGTCGGCAGTCTCAGGAGCTGGGTTAGCCTCAGGAGCTGGGTTAGCCTCAGGAGTTTTTAGAGATGGTGCACTGATTTTCGACAATACTTTGCTACTCGTTTTAGCCGGGAGCTCGCTTTGTTTAACATTTTCTTTATTTTTAGTAAGTATACGATCATTGCAATTATTGTCTACGCCCACCTTGGTTAAGTTGGGATATCCTATCGGTACTATATAACTGACCGATTTAGGGCCCAGCTGATCACAGTTAACAGTTGCAGTGTCCTGGATAGACCCATTTTCATTATTAGTTATATTTTCCTGAGGGACAGTGTAATTGCCAGCATAGGTCCTTGTTTCCCCTACTTTGAGAATTCCATTATTAATCTGAATATTAGTGGGATCCTGATTATTTACTGGTCCTAAAAGCTCAGTCAGAGTATCATTAACTGTTACATTGGAAAGATCAACTTTTCCATTATTTGTCACATCAATCCGGTAGCTAATTAAATCTCCAGCTGATGTTACATTTCCTGATGGGCCTCTTCCAGCAATATCAGTGACGTTTATGGAAATAGAGCAAGAAGGATCTATAGGTACTGCAACACTGGCTGATTTAGGATCCAACTGACCTGAGTTGACAGTAACGTTGTTGACGAACCCTCCACCATCATTATTGGTTATATCTGCACGAGTAACCGTATAATTTCCGGTATAAGTCCAGTTTTCTCCTACGTTGAGAACTGTGTTATTACTGTTCGACTCTATAGGTCCTGTTAAATTCACCAGGGGATCATTGACAGTTACATTGTTAAGGTCAATGTTTCCGTTATTTATCACATTAATCTGGTAACTGATTACATCTCCCTCTTTGGTGATATTTTCTCCAGGTCCGTTTCCGTTAACATCTGTAACTATTATGTTAACTGTATATGAGGGATCCTGAATTATAGGTGTTTGGAAACTATAGTTTTCCACCCCTAGTAGATCACAATCAACAGTTACATTATTGGTGATGAAACCAGTACCGTTACCATTACTGTCCATATCATCCTGAGTAACCGTATAATTATCAGTATAAGTCCAGTTTTCTCCTACGTCGAGAACTAAGTCATTACTGTTTGACGCTATAGGCCCTGTTAGATTCACCAGAGTATCATTAACACTTACATTACTAAGGTCAATGTTTCCATCATTTATCACTACAAACTGATAACTGATTACATCTCCTGTTGCTGTTACATTTACCCCAGTTCCATTTCCTACAACATTAATGGTTTCGTTAATGGTATATGAAGGATTTTGGATTATAGGTGTTTGAGTACTGATACTTTGGCCTTGAGGATCCTGCCCCTTCACATAAACTGTTGCTGTGTTATTGATGAATCCTGTCCCATGCCCATTACTGTTTATGTCATCCTGGGTAACCTTGTAATTACCAGTATAAGCGGCTGATTCAAAAAGGTTAATCATGGGATCAGTAACTTTTACATTTGCCAGATTACCTATTCTAACAGGAGTTGTCACATTAATCAGATAGCTGATTATATCTCCAACTTTTGTTACATTTCCTCCAGGTCCTTGTCCTGCAACATCTGTAACTGTTTTTGTAACTGTGGTGCCTGAAGATGTCTGTGGCAAAGGTGATGCCTCTCCTGCTAGCACAAACGGTGTAAGAACTATAGTAATCATCACTAAAGAAATAATTGAGAGCAGCTGATGCTTCGTAGCTTTGTCTATTCTTGGTATCAAAGCAATCAATCGATTGCTTACAACCGCAAGTTTTGTTTTCTTTTTATCCATTTATCCACTTCCTGTTACAAATATAAGCATTTGTTAACTGCCAGTATAAGCTAAACAAACGCCATATTCCCCCATAAACGGAGTATTTGTATTCTCTTCAAATTAGATGTGGAATTTTCCAAACCAAAAAAATTATGTGAAATTTGTATTAATTATAAAGTTGAATGTGCTTCTGAGTATATTTTTCAGACTTGACTGAATTTTCTAAACTTTCAGCAAGTATCTGGAATTCACTTTTTCCCATACAATTCGAAGAGGATATTAATACTTTTAACCGTTTGACTTATTTTATTTTTTGAGGCGTAACTTTATCAATATTCATAATAAGATATCTTCCAATATAAATCTTGCCATCTATTTGCTTTAATTATTTTGTTCGCTTACTAAATTACCTTGCTCCTTTTAACATATTATGAGCTTTTTAGTTTAATTTTTTCCACAATTTTTTAGCTTCATAAATTGTTATCAAAATTTATATTGTTAATCGCCTAAATAACAAAATAATATTTAATATTTTTTGGAAATTTCAGTTCTATAGATAAGGACCCTGATATTAAAAATATTAAATATGATATTTCAGATAAAAATTATATTGATTCAATGTGAAAATGAGACGCAAAACCAAAATGTTGATATTAGCTGCCCCAATGAGCCTTGTATTAGATACTACCCCCTTACAATGTAAGGGAACGTTTTCTTAGAGGTACTCATCGAATAGACAACAAGGACATCTAAAGGCACCTCTGCAGTAGTTGCGACAGAGCCTGTTGTAAGTATACTAATACGTTATTTCATGACCTGTGTATTGATGAAGGGTTCCGTTGCAAAAATAATATTTCTGCATTTTGACACTATATTTTTCACCTTTATGTGTCATTTTCTATCTGATGAAAATGATTAACTTTCCTAATTGTGAAGGTTTGTTCTGATTCTGCAAGGGAGTCATATTTTTTGCAACGGAACCTGATTTGGTGTGGAGTAGTTTTGTAACAAAATTAGAATATAAATCAGAATTGTCAGGAAAAACCATTCTTATGATAGGTAAATTTGAACCATCATCTAAGATCTGTCGTGTTTGTGGATACCATAACTGTGAGCTAAAACTAAAAGATAGAGAATGGAAATGTCCTGATTGCAAGACAAAACGTTATCGAGGCATTAATGCTGCAATTAACATCAAAAAAATTCTCATTCATTGATCAAAATCTAGTTGGAATCTGAAACCCGTAGAATGTAGGGGATGACCTTGGGGACGTATTCTCAAAAGAAAAAGGAACGAACCAAGAAGTTTCTTAGCCTTCAGCTGAGTGGTAGTTCTTGGAAAAGTACCACCTGAAAAGTTAAGTATTTAGCATTTAGAATATATCTTTGATTAGATCATGATAAGAGAAATTGAAGTCGAGTGCCCTTCATGTTCCCCTAAAGAAGAAGTAGGGCATCAAGTTCTGAAAGAAGGACAGAGCGCGCTAGTTCGTTGTCTGGAGTGTGGCCATGTACGCCCAGCGAAGATAAAAACACCAAAAGCCTCTGTTTTGAAGGTTATAGTCAGCAAGCTGGATATTTCGCGCACATACAAAACTAAACTGGATTCCGAGATTGTTCTTCATGTAGATGACGAAATAGTTGTAGATGATGAAGAAGCAGAGATAGTTTTCCCTATCATGATTACTGCCCTTGATGCAAGAGGGAAGCGGGTCATGATGGCGAAGGCAGAAGATATTGAAACAATATGGGGCAGATATATTGATGAGGTGACTGTAAAGTTTTCGGCGCAGTCAGGGATTGAAAAAACAGAGGTTATCGAACAGTGCGTACCTGGAGATTATGAGTTCGTTGTAGGAGCAGAAGAAAAAGTTGGGAACACTCGTCTTTTCATCACCAAAATTAAGGTAAAGGATGGTGAATTCAGGTCCAGAAAAGGTGATATTGTGCTTGCAAAATACGTAAAAAGGATTTTTGCCAGAAAGAAAGGAGATGGCTCATATCAGCGTGCTAGCCAAAAAGGACCGTGGTAAGAAATTCATGAAGAGGTAATCGATGGGGGAAGGGGATCCAGGGAACTATGCAAGCATCTCATTAAAGGGGAACTTTTTATTTCAATCGAACACCCTGCAGCTTTCTTTGGAGATGGGAACTTCACCAAGAACCGTTATTAACTAACTGAACTATATTTTTAGTTATATTTATAATGTAAATAAAAATGAGGTTTGAAAATAGTTGTGTAAGTAAAATAAAGTTTAAGATGCCTTTTTTTGTGTTAACTGGCATAAAAAATCTATTTTAGGCACATAAATCATCCGCTTTTTGAAAGCTATGTTTTTTAACTTATTTTTGCTATTTGATTCTTGGGGTATTGTAAGGAGAGTTCAAGATGTACAATCACATTAGAAATATCCTTGTGTCCTTCCCTCAGCTTTTTGCTGACCCTGTGAGAGAGATAATATGGGCATCTTCAAGAGACATGCCAAATTGAACAAGCAGGTATATATGACCTGATATCCCCCATGCTTCCTCATGTCTGGATTTTATGACGGTTCTTTACTCCATCAATTTTGATAATTAATTCCCTTATTTCCTCTTCTTCAATCCTGGACATATCTAGAGGGATCTTGAGTTCTCTTTTACAATTACGCATCCGGCTTTGAAAATCATAAAGGGAATATTTAAAGAGCTAATCGGAGTAAATACTGAGAAACCTAACTTTATAGCAGCCAATCTTATTATAGTCAAGAGAGAGCTATAAAGATCACTTTTCATATTTATAAAATTTGTCATAAGCACCTGACTTCTTAAAGATTGACCCTTTCTATACTCATATCTAGTGACTAGATAATTAATACACATTGTCTAATACTATGAAAAAACTCACAGCTGTAACCTTTGGCTTGTTTGGGATCAAAAAATGGTTGAGAGCGTTTTGGAAAATTTCAATGCCCATAAAGATTAGCAGTAATGCAATAAAAACAGAGGCTATAGTTTCATCTTTTTGGTGTCCGTAAGAGTGATCTCTATCCGGCGGATGGGATACAATAAAACTTCTGCCAATCCTATAATGCTGGAGATCCCCTCAAAAAGAGAAGGATACCAATCTGTAATCCTGCTTAAAGTACCGGTTAGAGTCCCATAACTAATTTTTGCAAATGCGACTACAAAATTTAAAATTAGGCATAGACAAAGGCTCGATAGATTTTTCTGAACTTTTTTAACAAATTTAATACCTTGTAATTAAATAGTATAGAACCTGGATATATAATAATTGAAAAAGGCTTTACATCGAAACTATAGAATATATATTAGTATAAATATATTAATTTGTCCTTTTGTAATTTATCGAATTTATACAGGTTTGTTTTGGCCAGTTAGCTGGTTAATATTTTCACTTTAGTCTAGTTTTTTAGGGAAAAAACTCAATGTTAAATTTGTGAAAAATCTCCGGTATTAAAATATTTTATACGAACGTAAGTTTTATTCAAAAACTATTTTTTGTATCATTAATTAAAAATAATACGTGGAAGTAGTAAATACTTGTTTGCAACAAATTACTTTTATAAGCTTTATAAACAATTTGTTAAAACCATACATTAATAAATACTAAAATATTTGATCGCTCTTGAAGTGTAAATTTACAGAATATTATCGGTGAAAGGAGATATTTAAATATGCACGATTTAGCAGGAAAAGGTCCAATAATGCAGACTGTGATGACTCAGACGTGGGAACTTCTGACTGAAGAACAGAAAAAGAAAGTTACAGTAATGAGAATGGATATGATAATAAAATTTTTAGAAATGAAAATATGTAATCTGGAAAAGATGATTGAGATAAAAAAAGAAGCTATAGTTAATGTTCGAAAAGCCCAGGAAATGATCAAACAGGGCAAGTGTTAGATAGAAGAACAATATCGGAATTTAGGTGCTGTAGAAATTATCTGAACTATCAAATTTCCAGGACTATTCAAGTAGGGCAGAGTGCATAATTTACTCTACAATCTGCCCTATACCCCTTAATCTTCTTTTTTGATTACTGTTCCATTATATCCATAGCAAGGTAAGGAAATATGTTTTGTAAGTCATTTATATTTAATATATAATTGCTAAATGCATAGTTTTTTTGGATGAAAATCGATTCATTTTCGCAGTTTCAGCCAGATTATAGGAAATTAATTCCTTCAATTTTAGCAAAATGCATAGTTTTTATTAAAAATATATGTTGTTTTAAAAAGTCAAAAAAATTGTTATGTTAATCTCGTGAAGGATAAAAAATGAATGAAAATTAAGTAATTATTTAACCTGCAAATTGGATTTATTTAATTTATCTAAAGTAACTGCTTTATTGTACCAAGCTGCTGAATTCTGCGGATTAATTTCAATCGCTTTGTCATAGGCTTTTATGGCTTCATCGGGCTTACTAAATTTGCTTAGAATATTTCCTTTATTGGCCCAAGCTATTGAATTATGCGGGTTAGTTTCAATTGCTTTGTCACATGCTTTTATGGCTTCATTATACTTGCCTAAAAAGGTTAGAATAAGTCCTTTATTAGTCCAAGCCATTGAATTCCGTGGGTTAATCTCAATTGCTTTGTCATATGCTTTTATGGCTTCATCGAACTTACTATATTTACTTAGAGCATTTCCTTTATTGGTCCAAGCTATTGAATTCTGCGGGTTAATTTCAATTGCTTTATCGCATGCTTTTATGGCTTCATTGTACTTGCCTAAAATGGTTAGAGTAAGTCCTTTATTGGTCCAAGCATCTGAATTATTCGGGTTAATTTCAATAGCTTTGTTATATGCTTTTATGGCTTCATCGGATTTATTTAGGTTAGTAAGAGCGTTTCCTTCATAGATCCAAGCATTTGAATTCTGCGGATTAACTTCAATTACATTTTCAAATGCTTTTATGGCTTCATTGTACTTGCCTAAGGTGGTTAGTGTAATTCCTTTATTGGTCCAAGCATCTGAATCCTGCGGTTTAATTTCAATTACTTTGTCATATGCTTTTATGGCTTCATCGAACTTGCCTAAGCTGATTAGAGCGTTTCCTTTGTTGTTCCAAGCATCTGCATAATGCGGGTTACTTTCAATTGCTTTGTCATATGCTTTTATGGCTTCCTCTGACTTGCCTGAACTGCTTAGAGTGTTTCCTTTATTGTACCAATCAATTGAATATTGTGGATTACTTTCAATTGCTTTGTCATATGCTTTTATTGCTTCATCGGACTTGCCTGAGCTACTTAGAGTGTTTCCTTTATTATACAAATATATTAAAGAGTTATGTGGGTTAATTTCAATTGCTTTGTCATATGCTTTTATTGCTTCATCAGATTTATTTAAATAATCTAGAGCAAGTCCTTTATTGTACCAAGCATCTGAATCCCTCGGGTTACTTTCAATTGCTTTGTCAAACGCTTTGATGGCTTCATTGTACTTTTCTGAGCTCATTAGCTCGCTTCCTTTATGGAACCAAACATTTGTAGATTGCGTTGCTCCTGCGATACTCACTAGTATTAAAAGTGCCAGTGCAGTGATTCCTAAAGCCTTTATGATTGTATGCTTTCTACTGGCTTTACCACATTTAGCTTCGTTCATTTTCAGTCTCTCGATGTTTGTTCAGATATTAATGATTAAAAATAACTACAAAAACACAAATGAATAATACTTCACTCTACAAAGTAAACTTTTCTACTAGGAAAATATATTTTTATATTAATTAAACTCATGGTTATATGCTATTAGGTGTTAAAATTTTAAAAATTTTAATAATATAATCAAGACAACAATATTTTAATTGACAAAAAAATTATTCTAAAAAAATGATCTAAATTTCAACACAATCCACAAAAAAATTGCAATGTAATGTAGAACATAGCCATCTAAAAACAATGGTGCTGAGGGTTTATTTCAAAAAACTATGCATGCTTGAGATTGTAGAGAATACAATTAAAGTCCTCGATCCTGCAATTTTACTCAAACTGTTCATGCATCATGTGGAGAAGTCATTCAAGCTGAACTTGTTAGTTCTTTTTATGAATAAAGTAGTATCCATCATTTTCATACATTTCCATATTTTGGAGATCAGATGTAGGCATGAATTATAAGTGCTGAGAAATCTCTAGATCTTTAGTTTTGGTAATCATAGAACCAAATCTTATCAAATATGAACTGCTTCTTCTCTTGGAAAAGAAAATATTTGGAGATCAATGAGTTTCTTAGATTAATTATTTCCAAAATAATGTTGGATCGCCTGAAAAGATAAAATAAGGAAAATTTCGATAAACCTCTGATTCCAACAAATTGCTTTTATAGGCCTTATAAACAATCAGCCCAAAATTGGGATTTCTGATATACTCGAAGGGTAATGAATCCTTAAATACTTTTTTTGCTGGAAATTTTGGGAGAGTAACTTTTATAACAAGGCTAAAATTCCTATAATTATTAATAATGTATGACTTCTTCCAAATTATTAATGTTTCTCTTAATTATTCCAAACTTTCACCAAAATTTGATGTTTTTTGTTAGAAATGAATCGATGAGTCAGAAACTACAAAATTTTGCGTTTATAACCACTCTACTAGCTAATTCGCTATCCAGAGTTAGATATGTTACCCCACTCAGAATCAGATTGATGAATATTTCCTATCAGATGAGACTATTCCTAAATTTTTTAATTAATCATGAATGAAATACGTGATCAATAAACAAAAGTTGTATTCTATAGCCTTACTTTCAGCAGCTATGATTTTAATCCTAGTGAGTATAGCATGTACGGCTCCATATGCATATATTACTAACTCTGGTAGCAATAATGTTTCTGTAATTGACACAGCCACAAACAAAGTTGTTACAAAGGTGAGTGTAGGAATAAACCCTTACGGAGTTGCAGTTACGCCAGATGGAACAAAGGTATATGTAACGAATGAAGGCAATGACAATGTCTCTGTAATTGACACAATAAACAATACTGTTACAGCTACAGTGAATGGATTAAACTATCCTTATGGAATTGCAGTAAATCCAACTGGAACAAAGGTATATGTGGCGAACTATGTTAGTGGCACTGTTTCTATAATCGACACGGCAACTAACACTGTTACAGCCACAGTGAATGGATTAAACTATCCTTATGGAATTGCAGTCACTGCGGATGGAACAAAAGTATATGTGGCAAACAAAGGTAACAACACTGTTTCTATAATCGATACAACAACTAACACTATTTCAGCCACGGTGGATGTGGGAAGTAATCCTTTTGGAATTGCAGCCACACCGGGTGTAACTAATGTATATGTGACAAATTCTAACGCAGGGGTTGTCACTGTGATTAACACAACAAGCAATGCTGTTACAGCCACGGTGAGTGGATTATACGGGCCTTCTGGAGTTGCATTAACACCTGATGGGTCAACAGTATATGTGGCTAACCAGACAGCAATACTGTCTCTGTAATTAACACAACAATCAATACTGTTACAGCCAAGTTAAATGTAGGAAATGATCCTTTGGGAGTTGCAGTCACCCCGGATGGAACAAAGGTATATGTGACGAACTACTACGAAAATAATGTTTCTGTAATTGACACAACAACTAATAATTTTATAGCTATGGTGAATGTAGGACGTGGTCCTCTTGGAGTTGCAGTCACCCCAGATGGAAAAGATGTATATGTGGCTAACAACGGAGAAGGCAGCAATACGGTCTCTGTAATTAACACAACAAACAATACTGCCTATGACACTGTAAATGTAGGAAGCGCTCCTATTGCCTTTGGCCAGTTTATAGGTTCTGCCCCAATAAATCTATCATCAGTAACCGTACATGTCGTTCAAAGTCCATCTCTGAACATAACCAAATCAGCTAATCCATCCACTTACAACTTTGCAGGAGAGTCTATCACATACACTTATAATGTCACTAACACAGGAAATGTGAATCTCCTAGGAGATCTTACGGTTACCGATGACTATATCTCTGGTCCAATTACTATATTTAGCGATGATCTTTCACCTGGTACCAGCGTTACAGGAACCGGTACCTATTCAGTAACACAGCAAGACCTTAATAACGGTTCTGTGACCAATTTCGCATATTCAACGACAACTAATGGTCTCCAGTCAAACACTACTACTGCAACAATAACTGCAGTTCAGGGTCCAGCTCCGATAATCAACATCATCTCACCAACAAGCGGCTCTGTTGGTACCCTAGTAACTCTAATTGGGACAGGTTTTACGGGAGCTACAGCAGTCAATTTTGGATCCAACATCGGTACTAATCTTACTGTTGTCTCTGATACAGAGATCACTGTGAATGCCCCGGCAGGAACCGGAACTGTTGATGTCACTGTCACTACACCAGTTGGCACGAGCGGTACTTTTACCTATAATGCAGTTACGCCGGTTGCAAGCTTCACTGAAGATCAGACATCAGGAACATCTCCACTTGCGGTTCAGTTCTACGATACATCCAGTAACGTTCCAACCTCCTGGCTCTGGGAGTTCGGAGACGGAAGTAGTTCAACTATGCAAAATCCGGAAATTTCAGTTATTCTTCCCATGTGTTCTGAATACTTACTAGCTGCTGCAATGCTTCTTTCCTGGATATCATGTTCCTGATTTTCTGAATATATGTTCCTAACCTTTTTCCTATCTCAGATTCTTACTGAAATTCCCCTATTTCGAAGGTATTCTTTAACTTCCTTTATTGAATACTTACTAAAGTGGAATATACTTGCTGCAAGAGCTGCATCAGCTTTTCCTTCGGAGAACCCCTCGTATATGTGTTGAGGATTTCCGACCCCTCCTGAAGCTATGATAGGTATATCCAGCTCTTCGGAGAGTTTTTTTGTAATGGGGATATCATAGCCAGCGCATGTCCCGTCCCGGTCCATACTGGTAAGCAGAATTTCTCCAGAACCAAGTTTTTCTGCCCTTCTAGCCCACTGTACCGCATCAACTCCTGTTGCCTGCCTACCTCCATAGATAACTACTTCGTACCAAGCAAAAGTCTCATCTTCAAGTTCCATAATAGTTTTTTCAGGATTATTTTTTATGTCATTATTCCGCCTGCAGTCAATTGCAGTGACAATGCACTGGGCTCCAAATATGTCTGAAGACTCTTTGATAAATTCAGGGTTTTTAACTGCTGATGTGTTGACAGAAACCTTATCTGCTCCAGCCCTGAGAATCTGGCGGATAGCTTCAATGGAACTTATCCCACCTCCAACTGTGAGAGGAATAAAAACTTCGTCTGCAGTTCTTTCAATAACATTGATCATTGTTTCTCTACCATGGGCAGAAGCTGTGATATCCAAGAAAACAAGCTCATCTGCGCCCTCTTCATTGTAGCGCTTGGCGAGTTCCATAGGGTCTCCAGCATCTTTAAGGTCCATAAACTCTATACCTTTAACAACACAGCCGCCGGCTCTGTCAAGGGTCACATCAAGACATGGTATTATTCTTTTGGTGAGCATCTATGGGATAATTAAGTAAAATGCTATTAAAAGCTTATCGAAATTAAGACAAATAGTAATATCTTAGATTTAACCTGTTAAAAATAAAAGCAATTAACTGTAAAAATGAACCCGAAAATAGCTCTCAAGATAAGAGAAATCAAAATTTTAGAGTAGAAGGTTCAAGATTGAGAATTCTGTATATATAACTTCTGCGTGATCTAACCAAAAATATTTATCACACGGGCACCATCAAGTTTAGACATCTCCACTTCAGAACTTTCCAGTACCTTTTTTCTAATCCTTATAGGAGCTCCTGCACGGAGCGCAAGAGCAATGCAGTCGCTTGGTCTTGCATCAAACTGCATGACATTACTATCCTTTCTTATAAGAAGGCGAGCGTAATATATTTTATCCACTTTGTCGTCGATCATTACGCACTCAATTTTAATTCCCAATCTATCAAAAATATTCATCATAAGGTCATGGGCCATCGGGCGAGGAGGTGAGATCTTTTTAAGCACATTTCCTATTGAGAGAGCTTCTAAGTGGCCTATGAACATAGGAAGCAGATTCCCCTCCATATTTTCAAGGAGCACCATAGGTGTTGGATCCGCAAAAATATCAACAATATAGACATCTTTGACGCGAATTTCTTCGAAGTCATTATTGACATTGATGTCCATAATCAATAGTTAATCTCACCCTATTAATACTTAATTAAATTTTCTGGATTAATTAACGTCTCATTTTTTTAAGCATGAAAATAATACTCCAATAACAGAAAGAACATTTCCATTTGATTGTAAAAATCAATGCTTTAATCATGCAGAAAATTTCAGTTCTTTTTGGTTCCGTAAATCTCTTGACACAATAATCATTTTGAACAATTTAATTTATTGTAGACTAGATATTTATTTGTAATTATTCAGCCTGGGGAAAAAATTGCAATAAATACCATTACAAGGATTATAATAAGCAAATTCCAGTGGATTTATTTTATTTCACTATCGTCGATTGATCATTTGTTTCTATTTTCCAATCAGTTATTAATCAGAAGTATCTATCGCGTTAAAATGGATATCATCCAACTTATTTTTAGTAGGCTGAATAGTTACGTCTTCTTCAAAATTTCCATGTCTGAACAGCCATACAGACTTGACAAGATCCGATCCGCAGGATCATATTTATGCGCTCCGAATGTATTGTTCGAATCAGATTTGTCATACGAGTCGAATGATAACTGCCTGACCGACGTGTTTTCAAGAATCCTATTATATGAGCCGAAATGATTATCGGGCCCGATTTGGACGTTCATATCCACGGTATTGAAATCTCCGAATGTGACATTATTCTCAAACCAAACTTTGGAGGGATCAGTTATTGGTTCCCTGCAAGGAATTGTGTTGAATGAACCAAATTGATCGCCTGAACCAAGAATAACGTAATGGCCGATGACGTTATGCTGATTAAGTTTGTTATACGGGCCAAGTACCGCATTGTTCTCGATTACATTGAACAGATCAATCTTGCTATCGTGACCGATCGTGAAGTTGTTCCGGATTTCATTGAACGGAAGGATTTTTATGCCGTAATCTATGATAACATTTGAACCAAAGTAATTGTCATGGCGAATTGTGACATTGGCACCAACGAAACAATTGTCGCCAAATGTAACGTTTTCACCGATATTTGCGGTTAAGCTTATTAAATCATTCTTGCCAAATTTTACTGAACGTGGGAACTCTTTTTTAACGAGTGTCTTGGGTTGAAGAATCACTCCATTGACATCTCTTGCATAAGTCAAGTCTACTATTGTTTTCCCCATATAGATTGTTGAGGGTACTATATCGTTTCCGCCCGACGCTAACGAATGTCCGTGGCAATCTGAATGATGCGCCGAGGAATACTGTGTGCAAGCCAGTGGATACTGCGGATTAATTTCAATTGCTTTGTCATAGGCTGTTATTGCTTCATCTGATTTATTTAAATTCGATATATGTTGCTGCCGGAGTTAGGAATATATGCAAATGACCCTGCACCTGCGAGACTCACTAGGATTAAAAGCATCAGCATAGTAATTCCCAAAGTCATTATGATGGTATGCATTTTGCTTGCATTGTCATAGGTTGCTTTGTTCATATTAGGTCTTCTAATATTGTCTTAGATATTGATGATGGAAAATAACTAAACAAATGTACCAGAATTAATACCCCACTCTCTAAATAAAAATTCACCTACATATAAATCATATTTCCCAATTTATTAAAAAGACTTTAATACTATTTTTAAAATATATTTGAACTTTCAAAGCTCTATAGGTGCGATAACATTTTAAATTGGAAAAAAACTATTCAGGAAAAACTTTTAATCTGAATTAGGATACAAGCCAAGAAAAGTTGCATTTTAAGGTCTACATAACTGTCCAAAAACAATGATGGATAGAGAATACAATCAAAGTCCTTGGTCCTGCAATAAACAATACAGAATTGGAATTGATAGTCAGATGATGTGGATCTATTATAAGTCTTACACCATGCCACTATTGACTATTCGGAGATACTCTAGTCAACTACGAACGTTTGTGGAGCTGTATAAGATACATTTAGGAATCTGATATGGGATTTCATAAGGAACTATCCAAAAACCTACTATAGTGGGTTGAGATTCAGTAATTTATTGATTATCAGGGAAATGGCTTTCGCTGTCCTAATTCATGCGCCCAGGATCAAGTAATGTTAATACTAATTATTTTTTATTCGTACAATATACTCATAAAAGCATATAATAAATTGAATTAAATTATATTTAAAAAATTTCCCCGTATTTTAAATGAGATACGAGATCGAGCTGTAGGCATTCCCTTCATCTGCAGCTCATAAGATCAACTTTTTTGATATTTTAGATTAGCCGGATCACCAAACTATCCAAATGAATTTTGGAAAAAATAGAAACTAACACGGTTTGAACTGATTCATGTAGTTTAACCACACCGGGCAATAAAATATTTAATGAGAAGCATTTATGACTGTCTAAATATCACATGTTTATCAGGTTTTTTTTAATTCCACATATAAAAAAGAAAATGTCGAGTTATAAGATAGTTAATAAAGAATGTTAAAAAAATATATAATAAATGAATTGAAAAAAACCTGATAAACATGTAATTTGTGATAAATAGAAAACACAAAAATAACAAATACTATCCCATAATAATGAGGCTTGTATTAATCATATAAACGTCAGAAGATCAAAACGTCCATAACGTTCTATACTAGTACGTGGAATTAAAAAAATGAAATAAAAAAAAGTTAACAGCGATTAACAATCTCTAATTGTCTCGTTGCTATTTCAGTGACCATAACATTATATAGTGCCTTCTGAGTTTGCTTCCACTTATAAGGTAGTATGTATCACCTATTCATACCGTTTTTGCCAGCAAACATCCGCTGAGCATCGGTCTCCCATCCACAAATATCCACTAGACTTGTAAGATCTTTTAATGAACTTGGGATTTATCTTGGATCCATTTTAGTATCCAAACACCAAATCTGTAAACTTTTAAATAATTCTTCTTTGATAATAGCCGTTCCCCTTGAACCTTTAGATCCACTAGCTTTTATATCTAGTATTTCAGGATCCATTAATTCGTTAATCATACAATACAGGGGATTTCCGGCTAACATCCATTTCTCTCTGGTTTCATAACAGTTTGTTTCAGATGATAGTTTTCCATTTTGACCGATTTTCAACATCTCATCGATTACGACGTTAAGAAACGCTGTCAAGTTTTCCGAAATTCTCTATAGTACAAAGATAGCTCAAAATATACCTAAGTTATTAAATTAATAGTTCTCGGAGAATTTTCCATCCTAACAGAAAGCTGCAGAGTATTCGAATAGGATTAACTTGAACTAAAAATAAGATTGATCCTAATTATGGATTAAGTGAATACTGTCAAACCTAGGTTTCAAAGATTTTTATCCAGGATATAAAATTGCTTCATAGCTTGGAATAATTACAATGTATACCAATCTGTTGATACATTCTACAACAACAAATAACAAATGAATTCTCAAAGATATAAGGCAGATTCTAACTCAGATTGCTTAGTCAGCAGCAAAAAAATAGCAAATTAAAAGGGTCTTTTAACTTAAATAAGAAATCAATTGGACATTCAAATGTAATTATTGCACTGGCAAAGAAAAGTGCCATAATAATATGGAATTTTATTACAAATGCTGAGCTGTGCGAGGATGAAAACGATGCCAAAAGGAATAAATTCAAGCGAGAAAGATTTTGTTGAGACTATATATTTTTGGATGATAATGTATAATCAACTTTTTAAAGATGTACACAATAATGCAATCTGTTATCTCCATGTTTCAGTAGCTTAAAAATTAATCTAACTTTCAATGAATAATGGTGGGCAAATGCGCCAAAAAATTATACATCCTGTAAATCTGCAAATTTCAGGTGTAAAAATAATTGATGAAATGATTGCAATTATGGGATAAAAGAAAAGTAAGAGTACGTAAATAACCATTTTCATCATGTACTTTCATGATAAATATGAAGAATAATTTGCAGACCGCTTCTAATTTATCAATACAATTGCCAACATTCTGGGGTAATTTCAAATAGTGCTCCTTAAAACTTACCCAGTTGTATTTCCAACCTGTAGACAAAGACCTTGCATCTTCACTAACTGAATATGTAGCACATAATATTTTCAATAAGAACTTGATTTCAGGCTTTCAATTTATTCATGTTCTTCTATTCTTTCAAAAACTTTTTCTTATTCACTTTTGCATAATAAATGAGATACTTTTTTATTTCTTAGAGACAACATAATATATAGAGTTTTATATGAATCCTGTATTTAGAGGAGTAATTAATAATGTCAGAAGCAGAAACTATGGAAATTTTAGAAGGTTTGCAGTTGAAGATTTTGAATAATACAGGTGGGGATCTTGTACTTCAGGCCCAGAAACTAGAGAAAGGAAAATACAAAACAGGCCATCAAGCTCCAGCTAAAATAGAATCCTATGAAGAAAAGGAAATCGAACTCGTAGCATGTGAAGGAAGCTGCGAAGGTGGAGCTGATATAGAGGGTTGGATCAAGTACGGGCTAAGTTGCTCAGAAGGATACTGCAAGTTACATTTCAAATATGTAGGAAGGGAAAACAAAGTCACAAATTCCTGTGAATGCCATATACACGATGGTAAAATGCTCTATGAAACCTCAATAGATCCGAAAAATGGAAGAATCGTGAGCTGGATAATAGGCCCTAAAGCGTAAGTAGGGAAGCATTCCGATATTGAATTTATCCACAAATCCCTTTATTAATCATCTTATTTTTTATTATTTTTGCGAAGTTGTTGTTTTTGAAAAGTGTACTGATTTAATCTGAAGAATTTTTCTTCCTTATTTATTTTCTCAGTTTTTTCTTAGATGTTCAGTATTTTATAATCACCTGAAGATGAAAAACACGGAGACAGAACTATGGGAACAATATTGCCGTGTCTTTCAATGCTTTTCAGTGATTCAATTTGCATTATAAAGTTGTGAAAAATAAATTTAATTAACGGTAGATATATTTTTCCTAAGTTTATTAACTGTAAAATTTTACTGTAGACTATAGAATAAAATTGAAGGAACAAAAATTATGAGTAAAAATTATCCAAATTGCCTACAATTAAGCATAAATAAATTCTGAAACATGCAAAAATGAATTTAATTTGACAACTCCTACTTGTTTGTCTATCTTTTATTTTCGATATCTATAAATCTCGAAGTAAAGTAAAGTTGATTAAGGCTAAAATTAATTTTTTAAATAGTATTATATATAATTACACGCTTTTATGATTTAATTTCACAATTTTCTACTGACATATAATTATTGCATCCCAAACTCCGTATATGTACACAGATGTAGAATCTACTTGCCTATTTGCCTACTATTCTTCATTGAAAGTTAGATTAATTTTTAAGCTACTGTCATATTGAGAAAATAGATGGCATTCTTGTGTACATCTGAGGGAAGTGGATTGCATGAAATTTTACTCATAAAAGACAGCTTGAGGTACTAAAGATGACAATTGTAGAAGATGCTCAAAAAGGAATAATTACAGACGAGATGAAGATCGTTGCAAAGGATGAAGGACTCAACCCTGAATTTATCCTACGTGGTGTTGCAGCTGGAAGAATCGTCATTCCCACCTCCCCCTACAGACAAGTGAAAATCTGCGGAATTGGAGAAGGACTCAGGACCAAAGTCAATGCATCCATTGGTGTATCCTCAGACATCGTTGATGTAGATATGGAAGTCGAGAAAGCAAAAGCTGCTGAAGCCGCTGGAGCAGACACCCTCATGGAACTAGGGACTGGCGGAGATTTCCTAGCAATCAGGAAAAAGGTAATTGACAGTATTTCCCTTTCTGTAGGTTCTGTACCCCTATACCAGGCTTTCATTGAGGCTGCAAGGAAGTATGGTTCAATTGTACATATGGCTGAAGAAGAACTATTCAAGGCAACTGAAGATCAGGCAAAGCTCGGGACCAATTTCATGGCAATCCATACAGGGATTAACAATATCACTATGGATCGGCTCAAAGCTCACGGGAGGTATGGTGGACTCTGTTCTCGTGGCGGAGCATTCATTACTTCCTGGATGCTCCACAACGAAAAGGAAAATCCGCTCTATGCGAACTTTGATTACCTGGTTGAGATTCTCAAGGAACACGAAGTTGTACTCTCCACTGGAAATGGAATGAGAGCAGGAGCAGTACACGATGCAACCGATAGGGCACAGATTCAAGAACTGATTATCAACGCCGAACTAGCAGATAAGGCCCACAAGAGGGGGCTGCAGGTCATTGTCGAAGGCCCGGGTCACGTCCCCCTCGATCAGATCGAAACCAATGTAAAACTCATGAAGGAAATGAGTGGTCACAAACCATTCTACATGCTCGGCCCACTTGTAACCGACATCGCACCCGGCTATGACCACATAGTAACAGCAATCGGTGCATCAGTATCTGCGTCATATGGGTGTGATTTCCTATGTTATGTAACTCCTGCAGAGCACCTTGCCCTTCCAAACATCGAAGACGTAATCATGGGAGTCAAAACAGCCAAGATTGCAGCTCATGTCGGAGACATGGTAAAGTACCCAGGCAAAGAAAGAGAACAGGATCTCATGATGGGTAGAGCCAGAAGAGAACTCGATTGGGAAAAGATGTACTCTCTTTCAATCGACCCGCAGCATGCAAGAGAAATCAGGGCCAGCAGAGCACCTGAAGACACAGATACTTGTACCATGTGTGGGAACTATTGTGCCCTGAAGATAGTTAACCAAAATTATAACCTCGCAAAATAAGCATTCATTGGTAAATTAACATTAAGGATTTAGTGCTTTATTATCTAATCCTTTTAAAAAAGAGGATATTAAATTAGCTCTTAAAATCCGTGATCTAATTTGACAATTGTTGCTTTAAAAATATTCCCCAAATTAATTTTTTTGAAAATTATTTTACAAATAAGGAAGCACCAATAGTGATATTCAATAAAGCTCAGGATGAGTAGTGTTCCCTACTCCTCTTCTTTACTCTCCTGATTCCAAATTTTCTGTATTCTTGATATGGCCATATATTTTTTTGCATTCAGCACTTTTTTTGGTATAGTTCTTTGAATGAATCATATCTAATATTTTAGTTTCTAACTTTGAAAGACAGAGAGTTGATCTGCTCTGAATGTTTAAAAAGCACGATATAGATATGAATGCAGCTATCAATATTAAGAAAAATTTTGATAAATTAATATGCATTTGAGCATTGGTTAGTTAAAATCTCTTAACAATGATTTTTACTCATGAAGATTTTTAATGATTTTGCTCTTAAAGAGAGATATAAACTTCTTCAGTTAATCGGAGACAAACTTGTTGAAATTGATTCCTTAATTGACTGGAAAACTGTTAGTATCATTTTTGAGTCAATGTATTTTAACAAATAAGTTTCTCGAGCCAGATATGAAGCTGATTCATCATTACGTTAAAAATACTTGTTTTACAGCAATTGCATGGTCTTTCTGACTTTGAACTTGATAAACAAAGAATTGCTCAGATTTCTTTCAGGAAATTTATTGGTTTTCCTGAATGCATACCATAAAGTACCACAGTCTGAACATTCCGAAAAAGAACTATTAATAACTACAAAGAAAATAAATATGTGGACATTTGCAAAGCCAACTTAATTGCTTTGGTTTTGAAAATAAAAAAGGGAATGATTCATGACATAATTTTATCCATTCAGACCCTGGACATGCAAAATCGGATAAACCTCGAGAAAATGAAGCAAAAAAAGAATATTCAGAGACGGAAGTTTGACAAAAAAGTATCTTAAGTAACAATTCAGATATAAATTCCATAGCATAATGGACAAAGATTATGAGCCAACCAGAAGACTCAAAATATTAACTTCATTACTTCATAATTCTCAGATAATTATCAGAAAAAATGAAGTGGTTTGCAGATATAGAGGATACTTCGAAGCAAAATAAACAGGTTATGATACAACAATGAAAAGAGCAGTAAAAGAACATCCTCTGTGAATGAGTTATGTATTATGAAACAATAGAATTTGCTTAAAAAGAGTTACTGGAACGAGTTTATGCATCACTACAAAGAAATTCAAAATAGGAAACGTTCTTTTTATTAATTTTTAAAAAGTAAATCTAAAAAAATTGTGGACAGCTTATGCTATAATCTCTATCAGTCGATGACACTGAATATAAAATAAATATTTTGAGGATGTCATAAGCTATTTTTAAAATTAAAGAATACTGAACCAGAAAAGGAAAAATTGGAGCAAATACCAAAATTAGCGAGAAAGATATGAACAGTATTCCCGCGAAGATAAAAAAATAAGAGGTAAATCTTTATCCTCTATCAACTTAGTGTTAGATAATCAAAAATAATATCCTATGGAGAGATTTTTATTTTTTGTATTTTTAACCTTATATCTTTACCTGTAGATACAAAATTATTTATAGAAGATATTTCAGCATGAAATAAATTATTAAATGAACTTTTTGAAAGCTATAATTTGATTCATCAGGATAAGTTGTTATATAACGCTGCTAATAATTCAGAAGATACAGGAAGTAAACAAGCTATATACCATAAGTGAAGTCCTTTTTCGTAGTAACAATCGACCACTCCATTACCTCCAAGCCCTTTTTAATATTCTTCTGAATTGTATAAATGGTTTTGGAACTGATGAGATTTGGAAATATTGACATGTGATACATAATTGGAGATAAATAAAAATATAGAAATCGAGGGGATTTTGTGTATAATAAGAGAGTCATGGACCATTTCATGAACCCAAGAAATATAGGGGAAATTGAAAATGCTGACGGCATTGGAGAAGCTGGAAACCCACATGGGGATCACATGAAAATTTTTCTAAAAATTCGCGATAACCGAATTGAGGACGTAAAGTTCAAGACATTCGGTTGTGCAGCTGCAATTGCATCCAGCAGCATGGCAACAGAACTGATAAAAGGTAAGACCCTTAAAGAAGCTTGTGAGCTTACAAATGAGTGTGTTGCCGAGGCCCTTGAGGGTTTGCCTCCCGGGAAGCTTGAATGTTCAGTAGTTTCCAGAGAAGCTATCCATAGTGCAATCAATGATTATCGCAAAAAACAAGGTTTGAAACATTTTAAAAGAGACCTTTAGGTAAAAAATTAGAAAAAATCTCAGCTGTACAGGCTTACTAAAAAAGATTCCATTTACCTCTTATTTTTTTATCTTCGCGGGAATACTGTTCATATCTTTCTCGCTAATTTTGGTATTTGCTCCAATTTTTCCTTTTCTGGTTCAGTATTCTTTGATTGATACCTATAGAAGCTACAAATTGCAGTATTGCATAAAAGAATGTTAAAATAAATGTCCTTATGGAGTTGCAATTACACCAAAAGGAACAAAGGTATATGTTGCAAATTATGGTAACAGCAATGTTTCTGTAATTGGCACTTCAACTGATACAACAGAAGTACCAAATTCGGATTCTCATAGCTACAAGGCAAAGGTTTCTTCGTCTAAATGTTTCAAGGCTAAATTGAGCAGTTCCAAAACGAAGGCTTCTTTGAGTAAACATAAGCAAAAAAACCACTCCAAACACCATAAAACAGGAGAAAATCACTCCGAACAGAGAAATTGAAGTAGAACTTGAAATTAAACATATATGGTTATACGTTGCAAACAAATAGCTTTATGGTGTGCGCCAAGCAATGTATACCAATGTATTCTCGCAAGGAATACACAATACTTTTCTCAATGTAAACTGGTATTTTTCATGTATCTAAGCACTTTAGCACATGAATTAACTCTTAACTAGTAAACAATTAGTTTTCACAGACGGCTTCGCCGTTGGTACTACATTTGTGACAAGATATCCCATTGCAGCATTGACCGTGGATGCAGGTATGACAGTGGGAGCCACCACAGTGATGATGTCCATGCGAATGGCATCCATTTGCCGCTCCAACAGTTAATGATGCTACAAAATAAACTGCTAACAAAATAGATCTCTTTATTTCACCATGGACATCACAAAGATATTAGCAATAACAATAAAAAATAATTCATAGAGCAAAAAAATTATTTATAGAACAACGAAAAATTATAGAAAATTCCGATAAATTACAATTTTATTCTAGTTGTTTATAAAGTCTATATAGTAGCATGTTTTAATCAAATGTAAATCGGAATTCACTATATAGAATATATTATTCATAATATAATATTAACTGGCTAGTAGTAAGGATAAGCTATTCTCCAGGGATAACCTCCCCAACCACAATCACAGCAGCCATCGCCACCCAAGCTGCCCCAGCCCCGCCATAGTCGCCTCGGCCGTGATGTGCACTAGCTGCCACAGCTGTCAAAGACACTACAAAAAAAGCTGCCACCAAAATAGACATTCCCTTCTTCATTCCACTAGAAGATAGTTTCAACATTGTTACCACTCACATTTTATTCAATTTGATACAATGTAAATCAGTTTAGGACTTACGGAATTTACAGCAAAAAAAGTAGTTGTTAAATGTGTAAGTCCTAAAATTTCAATAAACACCAGAGTTTATCACATGCTTATAAATGGTCTACGTACAACTAGTGAAAAATCGGAAGGTTATCAAAACTCTCTCTATTTAATAGCACATGCCTACTCAGCACCAAAACACAGTGATGAAATGTAAAAATCACTAGATTTTGGAACAGAGTCGTGTATGGCAAAAGGAAGTGATTTTGAATTGTATTGTCAATATATTATTATTCAATGAATATAAAATATCGAGAAATAGAAATACAGAATAAGAGTTTCTTATATTTAATTATTTTTAAAAATATTTATTAACTCACCAGACTATTCGTCATATGTTAAAATCAACTTTTTCCCAATCAGACTGAATCGGTAATAATGCTGTTTTTCTGGATTAAGCTTTAAATATGGACAGCTTTATTATACACAGTTTTTGTGACAAAATCTATGTGTTTTCTTATTTTTGAGCCGAAATAATAGGGCATTTTTACCTGATTGTGCCTAATATTCACAGTTTTTTTAAAATAGATGCTATGTTCAAAGCCAAAAAGTGCTGTGGAATGCTGAGCAAATACAGGTTGTGGGTTATATAGAAAAGAAAATAATGTTTCAAGAAAAATTGAATAAAAAAATTTATAACAGGAAAGCCCAATACTGTTCTGCAGAAAGGGAAAATAAAATTTTCTAAGTGTCTAGATACTGTTGGTGTGTGCAGCATCAACAGTATTTCTCAAACCAATTCATGATAAACTTTGATTTCCATAATGGTTAACTTGTTTAAAGCTCGGACCCATACCACATAGTCCATTATATTGTAAATGATCATTGTTTTAATGTCCTTTTACTAGGTATACTATTTTTGTCTCAATATTCCCATCCTTTAACAATTCATATATCATGATAGCCTGAAGAACTATCAAATGTAGTTGAACTATACTCATACTTAAGCCCATAAGCAATCAAATTTTAACCACTTGGATTTGTCGTTATTTTGTGATCGCCATTATTATAATAGATATACAGTTACAGCTAAATATCCATAACCCAGTGGAGCTGCTTTCGGGCAATTTATTAGTACACGTTCATCAACTCCTACCCCTGCTCCAGCACCTGCTCCAATATCAAAGCAAAAAAGATCCAAAAAACGTTGAGAAAGAATATTTGCTTAGAACTATTATGAATATTTTTATAGTCCTTTGAGTTTTCGCTAATAAGTTCGCTGACTAGGGATTAAATCTTCATAAGTATTTCTTCATAAGTATTAATAGTGCAAAATATGAAATATAAGTGCTTTGAACAAAAAGTTTGGTGTTCTGTTGGTGACTTCTCCAATTACCTGGAGTAAGCCTGCTGACATAATCTATAGAATGTCATTGAGCAATACTCAGCTAAATGCATCTTCGTTAGTCGCTAAAACTTTTGTCCACACCCACTATCAGAAACTTTAATGGGTGCAAGTGATCATACATAGCATGCTGATTTCACACTTTATGATGCTTTAAAATACAGTGATGCATCAAAAAATATTCCAATCATTGTACTGATCCTGTGCAGAAGATCCATCAAATGATTACTCTTTTGCAAGGTTTAGTGACTTAAGGTGAATTGAATTTGGGGTAAAGCTATCCCTTGATTCATAAAATCATTGATATGGGGAAGATTCTGTATATTTAAGAAAGGTATTTGAATGCTGGCCATACAAAAGTAGAAATTCATGAACTTAAAATTTCTATTATCCAAAAAAAACATGTATCAACATTGAGACAGTTTCACCAACAAGTCGCAGATATTTACTGATTCAACAAATGATATAATTGATGTTTTAAGTAACCAAGTTACGTATGTAGAGATTATTTAGAATATATATACAATAAGTGAAACAGCATATGAAAAGTAAGAAATCGAATTATTCCTTATTTCAGTTATTGCAATGTGTATCCCTAAGTCTTGTCCTCAAGTTATTGATCAAATTTGACAAATATCAACCATTGTGGTGGAAGGGGAAAGCTCATGGACTTCGAAGTGATTTTCTTGTTGATATAAGCTGGTAAACTCGTAGAAATGAACTTCAAATCAGTTAATACCTTAATTTGACACTTTTATCTTTTGTTGAAATGAGATTTTCTACTTGAGACCAACATTCTGCATCGATATGAATTTATGAAAGTCTTTTTCCAGCCTTTTCATTTTTCCAGTTTATTCTTGAGCATATCAATGGCTACACTGAGCTGATTCAGACCCAGTTTCAAGGCTACAGTAATGATTTTGTTATTTGAAGTATTGCAGAACTGTTGCTTGATTGAAAATAAATCCATTATGCACTGCTGATCTAGGACAAGTGGCCCATCAAGCAGATCTTTTGAGGTAGGCTTATTTTTAAGTTCAATTTTCCTTGAATCCATATTTGATTTGTTTTCTGATTTTGCACTTCTTCCTCCGTGTTCAGATGCTTCAGATTCTTGTCCTTGGATAGATTCCATTTGCTGAAGGCAGTGAGTAAGACAATTTTTTTTAATAAAATCTTCAACTTCCATCCCATTAATAGCTGCATACTTTTTCATTTGCTCAAGCTGCTCTTCAGAAAAGGATATACAGAGCAGCGTTTCATCACTTTCTTCGCTTATCCTAAACCCTCCATGTACTTTTACGTTTTCATTGCATCTTTAGCTTCTTTAATTCTTTGTTCTATACTTTTTCCACGTTTTAGTCTATGCTTTATTAAATCCTAGTTCTTGAGACTCTTAATTATACTCTAGGATCACGAAAATTCATTATTATTTCCAGAATTAGCGGCTTTAATGAATCAGGAGACCAGAAAACAATAAAAAGTCTCTAGTTCTTTCACTAATTTGTTCTTTATTAAGGTTTTCTTTTAATTTCAGTAGTTCCTAATCTCGTTAGTTCCGGAAGTACTTATACAAACCAGAAAATATACTAAAAACAAATATGAAATTCTTCGAATAACAAGCTGAAATAAATCAAAGTATTCTCCACCTAAATCTATTTAGCACATTGATTTACAGAATAATGGAGCTACAGAATAGTATCTACAGATAGAGTAGGTATCTGGAATGAATTATGGAGAAGGCACCATAGAGGTTCGGATGGTGAATAAGTCGAGCTACATAACTATTAGATGTAATTTTGCAGGATGCATTGTGATGGTATTCTATATGCACTCACAATAACAATGCTCTGATGTGTTTGGACGGGGAATATCCATTGATGTCGTGGAAGATATCTGAATCGTCAAGGATGTGTAAATAACGCCTTGGTGATGGATGAGACTTATCAGTTTTCAATATTAAATGCCCCCAACCGAATATTCTGTGATATCTTTTGCTCTTAATTCAAGTTTAACGACTAATCCAGTACTAGATGTACTTGGATTGATAGCTACTTATGGGAAAAACTGTGAAGAGTGCGAAATGAACATATATGCTGGAAGAAAATATATTCTTTTTTAAGAATTCAGCGTCAAACAGTATTCAGAGAAGCTAGAGCAAAGCTAGGTAGTTCAAAATAATCCCCTAGTGAAAAGCTTAGATCAGGAAATTTCAACTTTGGCCTTATTTAATAAGGTTGATTCTTATAGGGCATTTTTAATTCGTACTTTAATACCACTTTAGCAAATCTTTGCCTTAATACGGTTTTAAAAATTAATTTGACTTTAATTTCATGCTGAGAATTCGATGTCTTGTTCTGGAGTTATTGATCAAATCTGAAAAAAGATTACTACCAATGCATTTGGAAAAAATACGAAGAAATTCCTATGCCCATTTTTTTCCGTAACTCACCAACATGATAATAAATTAGTTTACCATGAAATCCACTCACATTTATTATGAGGATGCTAAGCCACATGAATTTAGATAATGAATCAACTACTTTCAAATTTGTATTTACATAACTTTTAAATCCATTTGAGTAGCGTACCGAGTAGGACAGTTAACTGCAGAAGATTAACTCTGCAGAAGTAACTCGGATTTATATATAATGTCCAAGCTTTTAATGAACAATGGTCAAAATCAGCTTCGAGCAGGGAACTCTACTTATAAAAGGTAATGTGAGGGTCCCAAATGCAACATGGGATGAAAGGAGCGGAAGCTTTAGGGCTCTTGCAATCCATTATATGCATACAACAAACTATTTGAGAAACTCAAAAATTCAGTTTGAAGATGCCGTGCTTAGCCTCCTTCCCTGTCCTGACCTTGCAGCAGCATACGAAGCTTCAGGAAACAAACTGAAATTAAGGGATTATCAGGCAGATCTCTCGTTTCTTGGGGTGAGAATGATAAATGGGGCGTACTTGTCCTGCCTACGGGAAGCGGAAAGACCCTTGTCGGAATTCGGGCTATAGTTGGGTGCAATACCCCTACTCTTGTGATCGTTCCTACACTTGATTTGCTTGAGCAGTGGAAAAAGCAGCTTGAAGAGAGTTTTTCCATGAAAATCGGATAGCTTGGGGGTTGGGCAAAAAAATTCTTTCTATTACAGTTTCTACATACAACTCTGCCTATATCCAAGCCGAGAATCTTGGAAACATGTTTTGCCTCGTTGTTTTTGATGAGGTGCATCACCTGCCTGCAGCAGGGTACAGGAATATTGCTGAATTTTCCGCAGCTCCTTACAGGCTTGAGCTGACAGCCACATACGAAAGAGAAGATGATCTGCACTCGGAATTAAACAGATTAATTGGTGGGAAGGTCTATGAAAAGAAGGTCTCGGAACTTGCAGGTGGACACCTTGCAACCTACAGTATTAAGCGGGTAACTACTCAGCTTACGAAGGAGGAACGGAAAGAGTATGAGCAGTATTATTCTATTTTCCTTAACTATATCAGAAAAACTAGAACAATAATAAAAGGGCCACAAGATTTTCAAAAGTTTGTAATTAAAAGCGGGAGAGATCCAGAAGCTCGAAAGGCTTTACTTGCAAGAAATGAGGCCAGATACCTTGCTTTCAACAGCAACTCAAAACTTGAAAAACTAAAAGAGATTCTGGAGACACACAAAGAAGATAGGATCTTTATTTTTACGGAACACAACCGCTTTGTCCACCAGATTTCCAGAGATTTTTTCATCCCTGCAATTACCTACAGAACACCTGCAAAAGAAAGAAGTTCTATTCTTGAAAAGTTCAAGGCAGGAAAATATAGGGCTGTTGTCACATCAAAAGTTCTTGACGAGGGCATCGATGTCCCTGAAGCAAATATCGGAATTATAGCAAGCGGGACAGGTAGCAAGCGGGAATATGTCCAGCGCCTCGGGAGGATTTTGAGAAAAGAAGAAGGAAAGAAAGCCATACTCTATGAAATTATATCTGAAGAAACAACCGAAACCGGAACTGCAAGGAGGAGAAAAAAAGCTTTTTCGGTCCAAAAAAATTCACACGACACAGGAAAAAAGTCCGATAGAGAGGAAAAAAGTACTGAAAACTCTAAGAATCCTAAAAATTTCGGAGGTAGCTCTTCTGCTCACATCTGATCTTCTAATAACCCACATTTCTAAGGGGAAAATAAGGCCTTCATATGCAGCTTTTGATCCAGAAAACCTGGAGATTTCGAGACTACTGATAGAGACATTCAAACAGCACATCGGGAAAACCTATGGAGACCTTCTGATCAAACTTGAGAGTTATGAACAAATGAACTACCGCTTTATAAGAGGCCTCTCACAGTTACTTGGAAGGCGGGCTATGATATCGAAACAGATGCAGCTGTCGCCCCTTCTTTAGCCAGAGAAACGATATTTGAAGCCTGTGGAGGAATGGCCCTTCATGTTGCCGAAAAAAACGAAGCACTGCAAAAGGCAGCAAAGAAACTTTCAATTTCTGTCCCAAAACTTGAAAAGGCACTATGGGCAGATCTTGAAGAAAACCAGGTTCTGCAAAGGTTCCTTTATATTTCGCCCGCAGAACTCCTCAAACAATACAACATTTCCCTGACCCAGGCACTATTCTTCCGTGCAATTGACTTCGATATATGGATCAGGGACGATTTTCAAACTATTCTGAGGAATATTCTTCGTTCGGGGCTTATGTACTCCCTGGACCAGGACACAGGAGATAAGACGGGTGAGAAGGAGGATGGTAAACAAGAAATGATGAAAAAAAAAGGTATGAAGAACTAAAAGATGTTCATCTTCATATTGAAGGGCCAGCCTCTCTTTTCCGAATGTCTGAGCGTTACGGGAATTCCTTTGCAAAAATATTCCCGATTTTGATGAAATCAAAAGGCTGGAGACTGAAGGCAGGAATTCTCTACAAAGGTTACCAAGGAAAAAGTATCCTCGAATTTACCCTCAAAAGACTCAGATGAAGTTTTCAAACCTGTATCTGAAAAGACCAGATGCCTAGAAGCCTGTTATTCAGAACTTCAGCTTAACGAAAGAAAGGAGGGAGATGTAACAGGGAAAGAAGTCAAAACTGGATTTTCAAAAAATGAAACTGAAACTATGGAAGATGATACTGAAATTGAGACATATGACAGTACAATTGAGCATATTTTTAGCAATCTCAGTTTAGGGAGCTGGAAAATAAAAAGGGAACCTACAATTCTCAAAGCCGGAAAATACGCTTTTGTTCCAGATTTTTCCCTGGAGAGGGATGCATGAAGGTATACCTGGAAATAGTGGGCTTCTGGACTCCGGAATACCTTGCAAACAAGATTAAAAAACTCAAGGAAGTAAAGGAACCTGTTATTCTCCTTATTAACAGGAGACTTAAGTGTTCTGAAAAAGACTTCCCTGCTCAGGAAGTGATTTTCTTTGACAGGAAGATTCCGATAAATGAGGTCATGAAGGTTCTAAAAAAATACGAGAAAAAAAGATTTGTAGAGGACTACTCAATACTTCAGAAAAAAGAAATCCCGCTTTCTGGAGAACTGGTAAACCTTGAGGAAATCGCAGTTGAGAAAAAAGTACTTCTAGAAGCCTTAAAAGAAGTAATTGCGGACAGGCATACTAAATCCGAGAAATGCAGAGAATTCGAGGTATCTGAAGAGTTAGAGAATTGTGGAGATTATGCTCTCCTTGGAAACTACTTAATCCACATAAGGCTTCTTGAGAGAATCAAACTAGAATTTGAAAAGCCCGGCGCAGCAGAGACATATGCAAGTGCAGTAAAGGTTTTTGAGAAATTTAAGTTTAACAGCAGCCTTTATTACCCTATTCTCGAAAAACTTGGGTATAAAGTTATCTGGGCAGGGCTGAGTGAAGAAGAGGCAAAAATTAAAAAAATTTCTAAAATAAATGAAAAGCACAAATATTAGAGAATTTCGATAAACTCTTAAAATTAGTCATATTCTTATAATTAGTGTATAAATGACTCGAGAAAATTAGAGGTTTATAAAAATTTTCTATTTATATTGATAAATGCATAGTTTCTTGTCTGGAAAAACTATATTGGTGCTTTTAATCTTAGCAGGTATCTCTAGCAACAACAATGTTTCTATTTTAGACAAGTCTGATGAAGCAATACAAGCATATGACAAAGCAACTGAAATATAAGATCAAAACCTTTCACATTTAATCTGAATTTCTAGCCGATTCAGATGATTGAACAGTATCCAATTGCTACTCACGTCCAGGTTGGGTATATTATCTAAAATATGGACATATGAAAAGTGGGGTGTATATAACACTCACTTTTTGGAATAACCAAACTTTTTCATAGGAATCTTTTTTGATTAGTAAATTCGGCTGTCTCGAGATATTTTCAACGTTTCAGCGAATAAACTTTGACCATGTGGTGTGGATGATACCGTATCTTTGCTTCTCGAAGACCAGAGACACCAAGATCGCTCTCACGGTTGATATATTCCACTTCTCCAGCAAGAACCATTGCAGTATCTTTGCTGATACCTTTGTAGATTCCTTCATAATCAGGCAATCCTTTCTCAAAATGAACAACTGCAGTGTCTGCATTGAGACGTTCAAAAATGGAAATGGCACCTACCTGCGAATTAACCCGAATCAAGAGGCCTTTAAGGGATAGCTCGTTTAAATGTTCAATTGCATAGGCTGCTGCCTCTATTTCGTGGGCAAGGTAGGAATCGTTCTCACATCCTTTCCACTCACGCCACTTCGCTAGGAAACTCATTATCTTTTCTCTGTCTCTAGCTGTGATATTCTCTACCGTATGGCTGTAATTATTCCAAAACTTTTTGATATGACTACGGATCTTAATATAGTTCTTTCCTGTGAGCTCTGCAAGGTCAGTGGCTTTGTAAACATAATCGTAGTGGTCCCGGTCCGGCACCAACATGAGATTGGGATCGATTTTCTGTAACCACCATGCTGTATCCGGATCGATGAACACAAGGGGTGTGTCGTCGCCCACATCCAACGCTAGCCTTAAAAGCGCACTCATGAGCGTAGGATCACGGGGACCGATCGGCGAATGGAATCGCGTCACGCCTCTAATAGTGCTTGAAATAATCACATTTCCATTCACGTAAATATACCGGTAATGAGCAAAATGGTTCCAGCATACCATGTTAGTGAACATATTGCTGCTGTGGATCTGTGGGTAGAGTGCATAATGGTTCTCGAAAAAGGTGCGGTCTTCTAGTCTTACAGGTTTGAAATCCTCCAGATCAAGCATTGCAGATTACCCCAGTATATCAAGGGAACAGTCCCCTATATATGGCCAAAGCCTAATGGTTGGTGAAAGTTTTCCGAGTTGTGTTCGGCAATAAGGCTTAAAATACATATTCCAGACCTTCGTATTGTAATCAAGATCCTATACTCTTTTTTCTGTATTTAATTACGATGACAAGATAGTAAATGGAGCATCAATTCTACTTTCATTGATTACACATATATAAAATTTATTTGCCTATTTGCTTACGATTATTCATTAAAAGTTAAGTCAATTTAACATGAAGGTACTTGACTAAACTGGTTCCCCCCATTCTCTATGCAACTTTTTTTTTCAGAATTACGATTATTCCAGGAATATTTTGGCATGAAAGTATATGCTATAATCGTCAAAGACGCAGATGAAATTAGAAAACAAATTCTAGCGAAGTTTGCTATGGTTAGAGAAAGAAATGAGTCATTAATTGGTTAGATTTTTCATCTGAACTTGATCTATTTTTACTAGAATATACTTTCCTTCTCTTGTTAGCATGAGATATAATTGTAGCCGGGGTTACCAAAATAGCCATCAGAGATTTTTAGCTCCTGGTATTTCTATCTGTTTTTAATTAATTAGAGTTTGCATCTGCATCATATAGTTTCTTTTGTTTCCTGGCTAATTTCAAGCTCTTTCTTCAATGTCTAATCATGCCTTTCTAACTCTTCAGATTTTGTGGCAATTATGCTATTTCTATCGGATCCGATGCTTTTGATAATTCAATCATTAACCTTACAATCTCAGCGTGTTTTTCCTGTAGCCCCATTTCTATTTTTTTGATTTCTGTAATACGGTCGTATGACTTTTCGGTGTTATATGATTCTGCTTGATGCGTGTTACTAGTTAGCTCTCCACTGCTACTGTAACGTATGAGGTTTTATTTTTGTATTTACTTCCGCAACCCTAAGTAGATTAAATCGCGTAGATTTTCAAGGATTTTAAAATTAATATGTATGTGTGTTTCGTTAATCATACTACCATGTTGGCTGTATTACTTAAAAATGTAATGAAATTTTTTATTCAAATTATTTAGTTTTGAACTATGAATATTATTTGTATACTACTGATTATAATATTATTCTGCGTAATATATCCTAAAAAAGAGCACTGAGTGGTAGGATCAAGTCATGGGTGATGTCATTAATAATAATTATATATGCAAAGTTTGAAAACAAAAAGCCTGTGATTTACGAGTTTTGAACCCATATTTACCTCTAAATGGAAGCCAAAACTGAGAAGATGCATAGGTTTTACTATAAAACATATGCATCAATAAAACCAAGAAATCTTGTTTTCTAATGAAAGAAAAGGATTGATAACTGTCATTTTTACGAAATTTTCAGTCCACTGCTAACTTTGGTAGTGTTGAAAATCTGCTGTAAATTATAAGTCTTATTTTGCATATGGAATCTAATTAGGTTTTTCTGATATGATATTCTTTTTTTTTAACTTTTTGAAAATGATGTTGATAAAATAAATTTCACTAATTAATTTAATTAGAATAGATAGTAAAGGAATTTATTGATTTTACTTATGTGGTTTTAATATTTTTTTCATTTACTGGTCATGTACAAAAATGATTGATCTTCTCTACTCATAGAGAAAACTGATGATTTCAGTTCGAATAACTTTCCCACACGATAATTTGACAGCTTTGAGCAGAATTGCAGAATCAAGGACTTTACTTGTATTATCTACAAACATTGTTTTTGGATAGTTATGTATGATCTTACAATGTAGTTTTTCTTGCTTGTATCTAAATTCATACTAAAAATTTTTTTCCCTGAATAGCTCCCTTGCAATTTAAATTTTATTGCACTATTAAAGTTTTGAAAAATCAGATAAGTTTTAAATATAATATCTAAGTTACTTTAATAAGTTAAAGAAAATAATTTTTAAGTATGAATATTTAATTTAGAAAGTGAAGCATTAATCCTTGCATATTTGTTTAGTTATTTTTCACATTAATATTTTTAAAAAAAAGAAGGAGACTAATATGAAAAAAGCACCATATGATAACGGAAGAAAAAGGCATACCATCATAAAGACTTTAGGAATTACTATACTGATGCGTTTAATCCTAACGATTTTCGCAGGTGCGGGGTCATTTGCAGATGTTTCGAACTCTGGCAGCAACAATCATAATGATTTAAATAAAATATGAAAATGACATAAAAACCCAGGACACGGTAATTGAAATTAATCCGCAGAATTCAGAAGCTTGGAAAAATAAAGGACTTGATCTAGTTGTATTGCAAAAGCCTGAAGAAGCAATAACAGCATTTGACAAAGCAATTGAAATTAACCCGCAGGATTCAATAGCTTTGAAATACAAAAGAGCTTTGTCTAATACTGAACAACCAGCATATCAAGATTCAATGGTTGACAACATATATGGTAGATTAGCTCATTGTAGATAAGGATATGAAATACCTAGGTACTGCATTAAATAACACCAATTTCACGTCAGTTTTTACATACGCAAATACATTATATACAGACAGTCAGAAGGCTCTGGATGACAGTGCTTTATATAATGTATCGCCTGATTTACAAGGTGCAAAGGATGAATATCAATTATCAATGGTACAGCTCCAAAGTGCTGCAGTTTATGTTCATTCTGGAGTCGAAACGTACAAAAAAGGAAATGCAGAAGCCGGAAACTTTGAGATGAAACAAGCTGTTCCAAGTATTAATTCCTTCAGAGAACATTTTAGTAGAGCACAAAACCTATTAAAAACTTATAAATACAAAAATTAATCAATTCGCTGGTGTTTGTGATAGCCAAGTTACCTTTCGGAGAAAAAATCATGATGATGAGTTTCATCTTGCATTACACACGTAGAAATATGGTTATTTCTTGATACGAAGGAATTCACATGAATAAACAATAATCAGTAGTATTTATTTTCTATTTTTTTCCGATGTTTCGAGCTTATGCTTTTGAGAACTAGATCGCCCCCTAGCGTATAAAAATGTACAAGTTTCTGCCTATTACATGCCAATAAATGCAAAAAAAGTTTAAGAAAAAATAGTAAAATTCTGGCAATTCTAATAAAGAAAATTGGTATCTTGCAGTACAAGGTTTAATGCTGAGTTTCTATAAGGTGATAAAGTTGAGAGTGTATAGTAGCGAAGATATGAATCTCATTTCTCAGGTTCAAGCAGTAGCTTTGTGTACTGCACTACCAATAGTTCTTATTATATTTAAGAACTTTTTCAAAATTTCAGATCACAACGAGCAGAAGTTGGAAGAATATGAAAACCTAACTTTCGAAGAAATTAATTATAAGGTTAAAAATGATCCTTATTTAGTAAATGCCAATCATATTATTCCTGATGAATTTATCGAAAAAGGTATTAAAGGTCTTATTGAAATAAAATTTTTGAAGCAATACAGGAACGGTTTAAGGTTAACAGAAAGTGGTCTAAAGGCGGTAAAACTCCTGTTAGTTATGGATACAAATAGCAGGTGATTTAATGAATTGGATAATAGGTATTTTAGCTTTTAGTGGTCTATATATGAAGCTATTTTATAATTTTTTAGAGAACAAAGAACTATTAAAAGACAAATATAACTTAAAATTATATGTGTTGCGTATATATTTACGGCATTTGTTCTAACAGCAACCAGTTAGTATCTAGAATGGGCAAGTTCAATGCTTGTTTTTAATTGGCTCGTCGGTTTAACTTTACCACAAATATCGTTTTACTACATAACAAAGAGCAGTTATAAAAATTAGGAAACATGGGCGGATAGTAAACTTAAGGAAAAACAACGAGCTATAGAAGATTTGAATAGGTCTCAAAATGATTTAAAGAAATCTATTGCGACTTTTCTAGCTCTTTCTGATAGTTTTTTTGTGGAAATGTTGTTCAGTGGTGGCTGCAATAAGGACGAGATTGAACAAATTATGAGAGACCGACGCGATGATCATATTCTACAAGGACTATTGACTAAAGATGTAAAACAGATTTATGATGATTCTATCAAAATAATTATTGGGAGCAAATTTATGTTCAAGGATTACAAATTAATGGGTCGTCTGGGCAGTATATCCAAAGTTCTGTAAAATATGATTGACTCTATACTCATTTTTTTGCCACAAAAATAGAATTTATTATGTTTACTGATGCACAAATTATACTTTAAAACCTATCTATATTCTCAACGTAAACTCTCTATTACTATTTTATTCGCTAGTACTCCTACTAACAAACTTAATAGTATAGTAAAATGCATATATATCTATTTAATTGATTATACACAAAGACGTTTATTTCAAGCCGAATCTGTTTTTTAGTAGATAAGTTCCATACTAAATGTTATATACTTTTCACGATTATTATGTAGGATGCTCCTCGCTTCAGGTGTGAATACTCTATCTTATAATCGTGATATTTAATATAGTCAATTCTATAGCATCGATTTTATGGAATTTTCACAACTTCAATATATTTAACTATATTCGGTTTCAAAATTTACATATCACCTGTTTCAGATTGACCACGACTGAACTCAGATTTAGTTTTGAAATTATTATCAAGAGCATATACTACTCTTTCCAAATATGTTTTTTAAATGATTTTCTGAATCATTTTCTATTAAATCATTCTCTAATTCATCGCAGAAATCCATCGTATTTCCGAGTGAATTTATAAATTTTGAGAAATTCAGCCTTGTTTTTAAATGTATCTATAATTTCAATAAGGGTTATAAAAAATCTATAAAAAGTTAGTCAGATATAACTGACCATTTTTGAGATAGCTTGAGTTTGGTTTTTATCTAGTTCATAGTTTTCACAGTCTCATAAACAATTTTGTTAATCTGGTCTATGAAAAATTAAATATAATACACCTTATCTGCAATTTCTGATCCAGTGCCAACTTTTGAAGCCGCTTCACTTTTTTTGAAGATCCGATATATCCTGGAAAGCATCAATCCTGAAAGCATAAATGCCAGAAAGTCAGAGATCGGAAAAGCTGCCCAAACTCCGACAAGACCGTACAACTGGGGGAGGACGAGGACAAGCGGAATGAGGAAAAGAAGCTGTCAGCTCATGGAAAGACAGAAAGCAGGCTTTGCTTGTCCTAGAGCCTGGAATAAGGTTGTTGTGACCACATTTATTCCTATCAAAAGTGTCCCCAGAACCATGATGGTTAAAGCAGTTTTTCCCATTTCCAAATATTTTGGGTCGGCATTGAAAATTCCGAGAAGTTGTTCTTTGAAGAGCGTCATTACAAGCAAACCAAAAATACCAAAGACTGTTGTCGCTGCAAGTGATAATTTTACGGCATCGGTTATCCGTCTAAATTTTTTTGCTCCATAATTATATCCTATAAGCGGCTGCAAGCCAAAAGGCATTCCAATAAGAGGCAGGAAGATAAAGCAATTAATCTTCATTACTATACCAAAAACTGCAATTGCTATATCTCCCCCATACCTTGCAAGTTCACGATACACAAAAATAATCATCACATTGCTTGCGCTTTCCATCACAAAAGATCCAATACCTATAGCCCCAATTTCTTGAATAATTTGCATATTCGGTTTCAAATTTTCGAATTTGAATTTCATAGCTCCTTTTCCTTTGATGTAATATTGCAGAAGCCAGGTTGAAGCTATCCCCTGGGAAAGCACAGTTGCAATTGCAGCTCCCTGCACCCCCATTTCAAAACCGAAAATAAAAATCGGGGCAAGGATGATGTTAAGACCAACTCCTATCAGCATTGCGTTCATGGCAAGGCGAGTATTCCCTTGGGCTCTAACAATGTTCTGAACCGAGATCCCAAAGACAAAGACAATTCCTCCTGCAATTATAATTTGAAGATACTGCCGGGCATATGGCAGGACTCCAGGAGTTGCTCCAAACAGCTGAAGAATTGGATCAAGGTAAAGGAGACATAAAACGCCAATAAATATGCTGAAGATCAGATTCAGGGTAAAAACATTTCCAATAACCTTTTCTGCTTTCTTGATCTCCTTTGTTCCAAGGGCATGCGAGATGATGGAAGCACCTCCGGTCCCAAGAAAAATTCCTAAAGCCAATAATCACCATCTGAACTGGGAAGGCTATAGAAAGGCCGCCTATAGCCGCTACACTCTCTGCTCCATAGGCTCTTGCTACAAAAAAAGTATCCACAATATTATAGAGAGCTTGTACCACCATTCCAATAATTACAGGAGTTGAAAGCATGATCCGAAGCTCCCGCATGTTTTCTTTTCCCAAAAATTCACTTGTTTCATCAACATCTTCTATACTTTGTGCTTCCTTCCCGTTTTTACATCAGATCATCATGTCTATTGGATAGATATTTGAATTCAGGCTCAAATAGATTAAATGCAGCTTTCTTGGTTAGTTTCCTGAAAGTTTCTTTTTCTTCAGGTGTAAAGTCCGAAAGGAGTGCGTCAAGAAAAGCAATCAATTTTTCAAGAATAATTTCTCTTATTTCCTTCCCTTTTTCAGTAAGATAAACCCTATAAGCCCGAAGGTCACTTTTATCTCTTTGCCTGAGTAAACATTATAACCTTCTTTTCCCAGGTGCTGGATTGGCTCTGGTGCTCGTTGCTTTGCTTACCCTCAAGATCTTTGCAAGGGTTTCTTGAGATATGCCATCCTTATGATACAGAACCGTTAAAAAATCAAATTGTCCATTTCCAATGTGATAAGCTTCAAGTTCCTTTACTATATATGCTACGTGGCTTCGATAGATGTGTACTATTGGATCGAGTGTCTCTCTTGGATCTTCGTGTTTTATTTCTCCCACTTTACAATGCTTTGAGGCTTATTTAAGGTAAAAGCTATTTGAATGATAGTTCTATAGAAAACTACAATAAATACCTATATTGTTTACATCTATAGTTTGCCATAACTTGAAAATTAACTAATGTTTCTCCCATAAAATAATAACTATTTGCTTCCTTCTGTGGCCCGCAAAAAGTAACGGAAATTGTATGAAATAGTTGTAATTTTCTGGATCTGACGAAAAAATAATCGAGTTGATCCCCTAATAACTTAATAAATGATTATGTACTATTTATACCTACAAACATTTTATTAAGTTAAAATATATAAAAATATTACCATTTTTAGAACAATTGCATCTTGCAGATGTAGATACTCATCAATCCGAAGGTAATTGAAGCACCATACTTTTGGATCATCAAAAAATACTATTACTATCCCCCCCAATTAATTTCTTAGATGATCATAGGCGTAATGGGGCCTGAAGGTTCCTACTCAGAAAAAGCTGCAAAGTTATGGATTCTAAAATGTGGCTTAAGTGACGCAGAAATTCAATATTTTGCAGACATAGAGGATGCATTTTTGGCGGCAGTTCAAAGAAAATCCGATATTTCAATAGTACCGATAGAGAATTCTATTGAAGGATCAGTAGGTATCACTCTTGACCTTTTTCTCGAAAGCGAAGCTGTAACAGTTGGAGAAATTGTTGTTAAAATAGAACACTGTTTGCTCTCTAAAGGTAGACTTGAGAATGTCAGGATCATCCTTTCACATCCACAGGCGCTTGCTCAGTGTAGAAACTTCCTAAAAAAATACATTCCTAAGGCCGAACTTCGAAGCACAGGCAGTACTTCCCATGCAGCCAGACTTGCAGGAGAGTTCGAAGAAATGGCAGCAATAGCGTCACCAGAGGCTGCAGAGTGTTACGGGCTGAAAATTCTTCTTTCAAACATTCAAGATCAGAAAGAAAACTACACTCGTTTCATTGTTTTGAAAGCCGGGAAAGCCGATTCATTTGAGCTGGTTCCATGTGCCTCAAATACCAAAAGGAAATTACAGTTAGGATTGGAATCAGGGGCTGAGTTTCAGTATGAACTTGTAATAGAACCTGAGAAGTTTCGCCTTTCAGCTTGCAAAACTTCCCTGATTGTATATCTTGAAAAAAATAGACCTGGGGCTTTATATGATATCCTTGGGGCTTTTGCAAAAAGAAAAATTAATCTGACAAAGATCGAGTCAAGACCTTCGAGAAAGGGTCTCGGAGATTACTACTTCTATATCGATTTTGAAGGGTATACCAGCAATGCGGTTATAAAAGATGCCTTAGAAGAAACAAAAGCTAAAGTTGATACTTTAAAAGTACTGGGTTCTTATCATGTTTTTAAGAGACCCAATTCTTAGCCTGGAAACAATGGTTTATACTGCAAATTTTATCTCATTTCTCACAAATTTCTAAAAATTGGAGAGTTCCCACTCAAAAACCAAGTTTTTGATACAAAAACTTACTCAAAAATAGCTTTAACTATCGAAAAAGCATATTTTCATGATTCCATTTTTTACTTACTACTGCAAGATGTAACAGGAAGAACAAAAATATTTATCTTCAGATTCTTGTTGTCTAAGGGAATCGTATCTTAAAGGAAAGTGGGTTATCTTTTTTATATGATTTCCAGTTTAAATCGTATGCATGTTTGAAATCATAAGAATTTAAAATTGAATGCCTTAAACATTCACTATTTTTAGAAGATTTCGAGTTACTCGAATTGTTTTCTTCATGGCCCCCGGTTCAAATCTTTCTTGCTAATTTCTATATATTTGACCTGACTTTTTCTTTTCTGGTTCATTATTCTTTTATTTTAAAAATAGATTCCGCTATCCCTAATATACTCTTTTTAATTACATTTTGATTTTGCTCCAAAGTATCCTCTGGCCCTGTAAACAAATTCATTTTTTCAGATAAATCTACATACGAATCATGAAGTTATGCAATTATTGTTTTGGATTTTCTGATCAGCTCATAATCCTTGGCTATTATGCTATGAAATTTATATGCAAAGTATGACTTCCCCATCCACTTTTTGTCCATGTCCTATCTCCCTCCCTCCTTTTTTTGCTTTATTTTCTAGAGATTTATCCGCTTTTGCATGCCATGATTTGAATGAATAAAAGTAGCTCTCTGAATCATTCCTTGTCTTATTTTCAAACCAAAGGCAAACAAGTTGGCTTTGCAACTGTCACCACATTTGTTCTTCTCTGCAGTTATCAATAATTCTCTTTCCGAATGACCAGACTGGGGTGCAATCTGGCATATATTCAAGGAAATCAAGAAATTTTCTGAAAGAAATTCGATTAATGCATTGTTTCTCAAGTTCAAAGTCGTAAATACAATACCCTTGCTGTAGAACCAAAATTTTAAACATAACAATTACTTAAGCTTCAGGTCTGCCCCATGGAACTGTTTTGTTAAATATAAAGACTCAAAAATGATACGAAAAGATTTCCAGTCAATTAAGGAATCAATTTCAGCAACTTTGTCTCTAACTGTCTGGAGATGTTTGTATCCTTTTTTAAGAGCAAACTACGTAAAAATTTTGATAAGTACAAATTAATGTTAAGAAATTTCAAATCTTCAATACTCAAATTCATGGGAGTTTATCGAAATTCTCGAAATTAAAAATTTTGATCAAAACCCCTCTCCTGTATTTTATTTTCTGGAACAGAAAAAAGTATATTTGCAAGCTTACTTATTCTCAGCACTTTCCGGCTGCAGAGCCTGAATTTCTCCGTGAACTATCCTATACGATTTGACAGCTTTTGGGGCTCCGAGAAGGAGTTTTCTAATCCTGTTATGAACGCTAGGATACTTCTGGTAGTCCAGTTCTTCAAGGAGATTTGCTAGGATTTTTATCAGTGGGATATGATACTTTACCTCCATTTGGTCTATATTTGCAAAAGCGTTGAGCATATTGACCGTACTATACTCATTTACTGGGGCCAGTTTTCGCAGGCTCTCTGCAAAGAGATCTCTGCCTTCTTCTGTTTGGAGAGATTTCTTGCGGTTGCGAGCAAAGCTTCCGTAAAGGGCTCGCTGATCATTTGTTTGCTCAATCCTAAAGGCTTTTGACCGTCCGATTTCTTTGATCAGTTTGACAGCATCAGCACTACTGTTGTTTCCTATAACTGCAAGGAAGGCTTCCCAGGCAACTAGGTTCTGCTTTGATTCTGCTTCAAAAGCTCTCAGGACTTCAATTTTGTCAGATGCTGAGCTGTTAAGGTATGCAGCAAATGCACTAAGTCTATCAGTTGCGCAGGTTGCAGTCTCAAACTGCTGTTTTATGAGGGAATGGATGTCAGGCGTGTCAAGGGTTGCAAAAACGCCTAGGCAGATATTTTTTGCCTGTCTGTTTTTGATTGCTCTTGCTGTCTCTTCCAGCGTAAAATCTCTCATAACTGAGGTATTTTCAAAAAAACGGTAGGCTGAAACAACTGAATTTTTGTATTTCCAGGCAACTGCCTTTAAAAGCTTCTGCTTTACATCATAAAGTGCCTGATAATGGTGGGCAAACTCCTCGTCTTCCACGGATTCAAATATGGTCAAAAATTGGCCTCCTGCCTTTTCGAGAAGCTGTCGATCATTCAAGAGCTTGTAGTAGAGCTCAATAAAGTCTTCTGAAGGCTCTGATTCAGAACTTGTTAGGAGCCTCATTTTTTCTCTGTCCACCAGTGTATAGAAAGCTGTAAATCTGCCTATTGTATCTCTGTCTTTTTTTGCCTGCAGCAAAAGCTCATCTTGACTGGCTCTGTAGACAAGTTTCCCGTAAAAAGAATAGCCTCTATTTAGGGAGAGAAAGGCTGGAATATCCACGTTTTCAACATTTATTTTCGCAGTTTCTCCACTGACCCTTTCCAGAACTTCTACAAGGTCATTTCCGTTTTCATCCACAAGTGCTGCTCTGAACGGGAACTCCCATGGCTTTGCGCCCTCAGGAACCTTCTGTTTCAGGAGGATAGTAAGCGTTCGAGAAGCCTTTTCGTATTTAGTTGAAACCTCTACTGTAGGAAATTTTATCTGTTTTAACCAGGTCTCAGACATTCTTTTTAAGGGTTGTCCGCTTTCTTTTTCCATTGCTTCTATCCAATCCTGCGTACCTGCATTGGAGTGCCTAAATTTCCTGAAGTAAAGATCCAGTCCTCGAACAAATGTATTTTTTCCTATCAGTGTCTCGATCATGCGCACGTATTCTGGGGCTTTTATGTAGGTAACTGCAGTGATCAGATCATTAGGATCGTTAAAGCCATCAGGAATAATTGGCATGGATGCAGCTCCAGAGTCCAGGGCTAGAGTACCAGATGCAGGCGCGAGCAGTTCTAACACCCTGCCCAGTCTCTGGTAGTCGTCGCCGAAGAGTAAGGCATGGTACTGCTCTTCCACATGTACAGTCACGGCTTCATTCAACCAAATCTCAAATGGGCTTTTTCCTGTGACTTCGGATCCGTTCTGGTTATGGTAATATTCATGTACCTTGACCCGGATCATATACTCAAAAGCTGCGTCAGTTGTCTGAGGAAAAGGCATAATGCGATTTGTGCTAATTGTGGTGTTTCCAACATTTTCCATACCCCCAAAGTCCGAATTCTGCATCCCTATTTCCCTGTATACGGTACCTGTGTATTTGTACCCGTGACTTATGGTTTTGACAATTTCTTTAAGCTCATTTCTGACCTTTGCGGATTCTTCCAGCGTGGATTCTGATTTTGCCTCAAGTTTTATTTTTTCTTGTTTGTGGACAAGTTCCCAGAGTTTCTTTCTGATTGGCAATTTTTCTTCGTTGAACTGCTCAGGCCCTGTGAAGATGTACACCCACATGATTGCATCATGCAGAATGCTGAGAGCTCTTTCTGCAGCTTCTTCGTTTGAATCTGGTGGCACGAGCAGCTCAAGCATGAAGGTTCCACCATCAGGGTACTCAAACTTCTTGGTAAAGGTCGAATAGGTCCCCACCCCTAAGAAAAAGAGATACGTAGCCATTGGAGTTATCGAGTTCTCATAGACTATTTTGTCCCTTACAGGCCTTAAGGTGTGCCGCTTGACCAGTATATTTCCGTTTGTAATAAGGTTTGTGTACCTTGAGTCTGCAATTATGGTAGTTTTATAAGTGCACTTTGCTCTCATGTCATCAATGCAGGGCACAATCCTCTGGAATCCCCACTGCTGGCACTGTGTGATTTGCTGCGGAGGAGCTTCTGTGGGGGTCTCGTCATAATACAGCCCCTCAAGGATATTTTTGGTTGGTCTACATACCGTATCCGTAATGATCGTTATCTCAGTATGTGGGGGGATCATATCCATGAAATTAATTTCAAGAATCGCATCCTGTTCCCTATATTTGTAAAAGACCTCGTACTGTATGCAGCTCACAGCCCGAATCTCAAGGTTCTTGCAGTTTAATTCAAGTTTCTCTATCGGCTCATCTCTGGTCTTTACCCTTAGCATGGATTTCACATTAGTTCTATCATCATAAACATCAAACGCAAGGTCCATGTGCAAAACTTCAAATGTAAGCTCTCCGAAGTCTTCGGGATAATACTTGTAAATCCTATGTTTCATAACAAAGTCACCTAGTGAAATTTACAAGAGTTATATTATGGGATAAAAAGGGAGGGATGTGATTTAAAGTTGTAGCTTAGGGAAAAAGAGTATCTTTTTTCGTCCTCCTAATTTAATTGTTGTTTAGTAGACTCATGGATAAATTCCATTTTTTAAAAAATTGACAGTTTTAAATGCAATTATTTATGCTTAATCTACTCAAAATTTTGTAATCACGGAAAACTAGAAGGGAACAAAAAACGGTTGTTTTTTTCTTTTTTCAATGTCTTTCTTTCTGTCCGTGGTACAACTTTGCATTTAAGTTTTGTAGAGAGATACATATATGTGGCTACGGATTCATCTTGGTAATTGTCAAATATTTTTTAACTGTTATTCAACATTTTGCAAATGTATATGGGTTTAATAATTTGTTTGCTATTGATCACTATCATTCATAGAAAGTTAGATTAATTTTTAAGCTATTTTCATATTGAGAAAATATATGGTATTTTGTGCATACCTGCAAAAAGTGGATGACGGCTATATTTCACAATAAATCTTTTATTATATCCTAGTCGTTTTGTTTGACATTTAAGTGAGGCTAAGCATCTCTGCTTCAATATATGAAAACATAAAATTCGTTACAATGAAAACTTAGGAGGGTTTCGATAAACCTATGATTCTCACAAGTAATTTATATATCATTTATAAGCATACTAATAAATATGGGGGTTTATAGAAATTCTCAATGAAATCTATTTTCCTTGGGCTAATAAAAAGCCTCGTTAGCTATCACTTTATTGCTACCGAAACCTTTAATATATAAAAGATTCATGAAAAGAATTCATCACAGTTCCTCTCATCTGTATGCGACTGTGGTTTAGTGGCTATGACCTGAGCTTCCCAAGCTTAGAACCCGGGTTCGAATCCCGGCAGTCGCATTGATGACTTATTTGAATGTCCTTTCTATTAAAAATACTGACTATTTTTATTTGCAAGATAATATTATAAAAAATTTCTGCAGAATAACTTTTTGGATATTTTTCCAGCAAGATCCTCTTTTGGAATATACTTTTCTAAATTCAAAAAAGGGGCAATCCTGTGAATATTTTTCCTGTAGCTTATTTCCTGAAATATTCTACAATGGTAACTATTTAGCTGGGCAAAATGATGTAAATAGCCATCTTTACAATGATTCAATAAGCAAATTTTGGTGGGCTGATTTTATTTCACTGTTTGTTATTGATATTTTTTTATTTTTCTTCCATCAATAATCGTAAGTATCTATTGAATCAAAACAGAGATCTAACTGCTTTATAGTAGGCTGAATTGTTACTCACAATGTTTTCTTTGTCATCAGTTATATTCACAGTATATGTGGCAATTGTAAGGCTCATTGATGCTTCTTTAGACTCGGAAGTAAAATTCCAGTTTGTTGCAGCTTTTAAGAGAATATATTAAAATTTTTATAGCTATAATAATTCGAATTTCGTCGGTACCAAAATCATTTATACAAACCAAAAGAAGATCTAAAAAATTATTTAAGATTACAAAGTCGTTTATTATGAATAAGAAAAATGACCCCACTTCTGGTATAGACACAGCCTTTTTGTTATCTGTATCTCATGGCTCACATAGTATCGTTGATTATAGTTACTTTATTTAATACAGCAAGGTATAGCTATAGGAAGTTCCATGAATATATATCATTTTTCTGGGAAACCACACAAACATTTTTTTCTAACAAGTGAAATATAAAGTTAAATATGTTCATAATATTTTTGCTTTAGTAATGAAGGTAGAGTTTTTTATATACCTCCCACATTGTCGTCATATGCTTATTAATTATATGTAATTACTAGTGAAAATCATAGGTTTATGAAATTCTCTTAAATCACTCAATCTATTATGGACCGTGTAATTGCCTAAAGAGCCAATCTCAACATCAGTGATCAGAATTACATTTGAGCTTTGATGGCAATTTATTGATTCGATTTTAGATGGCTTTGCCTACAAAGATTAGAAGCAAATGTTCTGCTTGAAATAACATTTATCGAACATTTAAAAACAATTTAATATTGGATCACTTTAATTTATTCGAGCTGGACTTATAAGTTATCTTTATGATTGAGTGTATACTATGTAAAATATAAAGCAAAGATAATCGAATCGAAAAGTCCATTTTGTAAAAAATTATGACCATAAAAAAGATATATAGTTTCTTATTATAGACTTGGGAAAAATAAATTTTTTAAGATGGTATTTTTCCTTATAGGGCTAAAGCTTATGCATTCGTTAAATGCTGATATTTAAAAGCACAAACGTATTTTTCTTACTTGACACCAAATGTGTAGATGTAATCAATCCGGATATTTTTCGGATAAAGTGATTTAGGGGGTATAGACTAAACTAAAAATAGAAATATCTGGTGGTCCGTGAACGATCTCATCTCGCCAGTAGAATTCCTAAGATAAAGGGTGATCCAAGTATAAATGCGTCAGCATCTTTCAGCTTCTCTAGAACAGGTGTTAGTTCGTCATTCATCGCGCATTTTCCATAACTTCCCCACACTTTAGTTTAACAAGCAAAAACTTATGCGCTATTTTAAACTGAAATCATAAGGATGGATTATTTCTCTCTCTGTACCCTCTGAGGCTGCAAAGTCAAGCTTTTCTTTCAACAGGGCTGCAGTACTCTATTTATTATTTGGACTTACATTTAATGTTATTACTTTTTATAATTTTACCTTCATCCTTCTGCTTTTCTCCGGGTTCTTTGGAATTATTGTAGAGCATTTCGACAAACCCTATTTTATGGCTTGTTGTTTATAAAGCTTATATCAGAATTTGTTGAAGTGTGGGATTTATGAAATCCTCTATCGCCTCAGTTACCCCAAATTATAGCAAGAGTAACCATCAAAACCGATCCCACAAACCCAACTAACCCTACCCAGGAAAAAGCACCTCCATTGAACAGCACATAAGTCGAAACTATAAGCAGGACAGCAAAGTAGAATTCCTTTGAAAAAATATTTATTATGCTCTCATTTTGTTTCATGAAAATGAACTTATCTCCCATCATTTCCATTTTCTCGGCAAGTTCTCTGATTACAGCTCTTAATTCTGCCTTTTCATCTGCTGGTTCAGTGCTAAATTCAATATTAAGAGCAGCGCCTTTTGAGATATTAAGCTTTTTAGAAGCTTCCATGAGAATAGAGATCGCAATAGGTTTTATGTTGTATTTAGGGTCGAGTTCCAAGCAGACTCCCTCGATGAGAAGGATTGCCCTCTGAAGAGTTGAAAATTCTCCGGGGAGCCAGATATCATACTTCATCCCAAGTTTTGCAAAATTGTCACTCTGCCTGCTTTCAAGCCCGTAGTTCTGGTTTGCGATCAGGTTATCCATATCTTTCCTGAGCCTGCGAATATCCACATCACCGGCATCTGCAGCTCCTATTTTCAGAAAACTCTGAGTTGCGCCTTCCACATCCCTGTTATTGACAGCGTAATAAAACTCCAGAGTATTTATTTTAAGCTCGTCATCTATACTCCCAACAGCCCCAAAATCTATGAAGGCAATAATATCGTCTTCTTGAACTATCATATTGCCTCCGTGAGGATCGGCATGATAAAAGCCATCTATATAGACCTGTTTAAGGTAACTCTTGGTAATAGTGCGTGCGTATTCCGATTTCTTGCTTTGCGGCTTTGACATGTCGATTAGATCTTTGATCTGAATTCCCTGGATAAATTCCATTGTAAGTACATTGGCAGAACAGTAATCTGGATAAATTTTAGGCACTGCAACATTTCACATTCTTAAAATTGTCCTCAAAACGCCGCATATTAACAGCTTCAATTCTGAGATCAAGTTCCCGGGTAAGCATTTCCCGGATCTCTAGTAAAAAAGAATCAATATCGAATTTCTGTTCTATCACGAGCATTTTTTTTATAATCAGCTTGAAATCTTTTAGGATAGAAAGATCTATATTTATAGTATCAATGAGATTTGGGCTAAGAATCTTTACAGCTACCAATTTACCTTCAATAGCTCCTTTGTAATTCTGAAATAAGGTTATACTTTATAAGAACTCTTGTAACCTCAAGATAGCGTTTTGTCTTCCCCAGCATCCTTTATGGATTAGCAATTATTGTTTAATATAGTTTTTTTAAAATGAATTAAGATTATTATGTCTAATGTCATCCTTTTGATAGATAAAATATTATATAGAGAATCTCGATTTACCTCTAATTTGTTTCTTCGCGGGAATTCTGTCCAAATCTTTCCCGCTAATACTTGCATTTTGACCTTATTTTATTTTTGTCTTGTCCAGTATTCTTTGTTTTTAAAGATAGCTTCCGCTATCCTCAAAATACTCTTTTATTTTCAATCTTCTCAATTGATAAAAATTATAACAAAAAACTAACACAAAATCTTCAGATTTACTCTTTGAACAGTAGTGGGAAGAACTTTTTCTGCTGGGAATATCTTTTTTTAATTATTACATAAACTAGTTATCTTGGAGCTCTTTTTGAACTGATCCTCTTGTTTTTAAATATATCACTAATTCCCAGAGGATGTTCTTTTACTGCTCGTTTCATTGTTGCATCATAAATTTTGATTTTGCTCCAAAATATCTTCTTCCTCTGTAAACGACTTCACTTTTTCTGGTAAATCTACCTGAAATAATAAAGTGATTCTGTGGTTGTTTTGTCTCTTTTGACTAGCTCATAATCCCTGTCTATTATGTTATGCAGTTTATACCCAAAGTATGACTCTCAACCCATTTTTGTTCAAGCTACATTTCTGCTTCTCTTTTTTTGGCTTCATTTTCTCGAGGTTATCCATTTTTGCGTATCCAGGATCTGAATGGATAAAAATAGCATCCTAAACCATTCCTGTGTTTATTTTCAAAAACAAGTCCATTAAGTTGTCTTTGCAACTGCACCCATATTGATTCTTCTTTGTAGTTATCAATAATTCTTTTTCTGAATAACCAAATCTGGGTATTGTCGGATATATACTCAGGAAAACCAAAACATTTTCTGAAGAAATTTTGAGCAATTCATTTTTCTCAAGTTCAAAGTCTGATAGATCGTGCAATTGCTGTAAAACAAGCATTCTGAACATAATGATGACGTCAGCTTCAGGTCTGCCACTGAAAACTGTTTTGATAAAATATATGGACTCAAAAATTATACAAAAAGATTTCCAATCAATTAAGGAATCAATTTCAGAAAGTAATCAACAACTAGCTGAATACGGGTCTATTTCTCTTTAAGAGCAAAATCAGCAAGATTTTTCACGAGTAAAAATTATTTAAAGATATCTAAACTCTCCAATGGTCATAATGCATCGGAGTTTATCGAAATCCTCTATAACTTATTTCCAGAGATCTTTTATTAAGTTGGGGGCTATAAGATCCACTTCCAGCAGGCCCTCTGGATAAGGTTCAAAAAAAGTCTGATGCAGAAGATATTGATCCTCAAAACGTACTATCCATGACCTGATTGTGTTTATTGCTGGGCAAAGAGAGGTTTTTCTTTCCCTGTATTTTTGAATCCACTCAAAAAAAAGGGTTTTTTCACCGTTTGAAAGATTCTCTGAAAAATGCCCGAAGGCATGCATGAGTACGTTAATACTCGAAGTATATCGAGGAGGTTTGGTTAAAGCATTGTAGAAGTGTCTTTCATAATCTGAAATCATTTCATAAAAGGATTTTTTTTCTTTATTTGCAACAATTGCCCCCATTTTCCGGAGTTCTGCCTGGCTATAAGCCATGAGAAGATACTTATTTACAGTATGAAACCTGATCAGATCCCTTATGTTCCCTTCGGATTTTACTTTCCGGAAAGCTGCAAATACAAATAGCTTTGTCAGGAAATGTTCTTTTATACGGGCGTTTATGAGCCTTCCTTCATCCTCAATTGGAAGGAAAGGATATCTTTTCAGGACTGCTTCCCCAAAATATCCTGACGTTTTCCCAATTGCTCCTGACTTATTAACAGAAGAATAAACTTTTACATCTTTCAGCCCACAGGAAGGAGATCTGAATTTAAGAATAAAACCGTCAACATTTACTAGTAAATCAAGAAAATCAGTACAAAAAACCTTCATATCTTCAGTTACATCCTTACCGCTTGTAGGTTGGATCAGCCTGTGTTCTCCTTTTTCAATAATTATTCTCACTGGACTTCTTGGAATACCAAGCCCTATCTCCACTTCCGCGCAAACAGGCAGGAAATCAACATACTCCTTAAGCTTTGCCACGATTAAGCTGCTTATCATACCTCCGTTATATCGGCAGTGATCAAACTCAAGGCATTTACTAACCACAACTCTCGGCTTAACAAATTCTCTCATTTTTAAACCTAAACAAAAAAGAATTACTAGCATAAATTATTTTTCAGAAAGAAAGGCTTAAAATCTTTTTTGTTCGGTCATAGGAAAACGATGACGGATTTTTATCCCATCTTCTCGATTGCTGTTGAGAATAAGTTTTGAGCAAACCAGCGAATAATGGGTGAACGGTGACACGCATCATAAAACCAAGAAGTGCATGAGAACCTGCTTTCAACTGTCTCCAGCTTAATCTATCTGCCCATGTTAATAATGGCTACCTACTAACTGGTCAAGAACCACAATAACAAAAACAAGGGTTACAACTCACAAAATCATAGTTGTTAAATCTCCCTTATTTACTGTCTCCTTAAGGTAGCTGCCTAATCTAAGAAGTATGAAATCACGCTGACTGTGGTGAATATCTCTACAGCCATCAAGAAAAATCATCCTCCAGTTCAATTCATCATACTATTCCAGATTAAGATTATGGCGGCAAAGGGTAGTTCCAGCGTCTTAAATCACATCCAGCCGTTGAAGCGGAAAATAGTGCTTGCTGCACGTAGCTACATGTAGCTACATTGGTATATCCTTAAGTGATTGATACCAGGCAAATATCATATTCCATACTTGGGTTATGAAAATCAAAATAATAGATGCTAGTTCTATTACAAATCTCTGCGGCAGAAAAAACTGAAGTTCAATAAGACGACTAGCAGAAATGAGAGAATTGGCTCTTTGCAGTATATCAAGTAATGGTGAGAATACACGCTCTGCATTCCAATTATAGGTGGCTATATATCCATAAACTAAGGTAAAAAACACAGGAAGTATGTAAGCAATAACCATTTAGCACAGGTTATAGGTGATTCAGCATGGAATAGTTTTGTAACAAAATCAGAATATAAATCAGAATGGTCAGGAAAAACCATTATACTATAGATAAGTTTGAACCATCATCTAAGATCTGTCATGTTTGTGGATACCATATCTCTAAGCTAACACTAAAAGATAGAGAATGTAAATGTTTTGATTGCAAGACAAAAAAATAATAGAGGCTTTAATTCTGCAATTAACATCAAAAAATTCTCTCTCATAGACCATGATCCAATTGGAATCTGAACCCGTATAATTCGTGGAACGCGCTTGGTGACTTGTTCTCAGAAGCGAAAGTATGAACCCCAATAAGTACTTAGCCTTCAGTTGAGTATAATTCACAAGAAAAAGCTGTCGAAATGAATAAAGCTCGAAACTAGATAATTATAAAATTTAGTGCGAGGGATGGGATTCGAACCCACGAACTCCTACGAGAATAGGCCCTCAACCTATCGCCTTTGACCTGGCTGGGCAACCCTCGCACATAGAATGTTCATCTGTCTTAATATCAAGCATTTATCAATATATTATTTTTTGTCAGCAAACGAAGTTTTACTCAAAAATATAAAAACTGTCCTTAGACTACTTACTCTGCTGAACTAGGCAACCCTTAAGTCTCGTTTTATTTTGAGATATATGCGTGCTTTGCACCCGGCAATTCCTCACAATATCATGGATAATATATAAACATTTCGAGACTTAAAAGATCATTGCAATACTTTTTAAAGACCCTAATAAAGCAAACAATACAAAAAATATTCAATTATACAAAATGTCGGAGAATTATCTCCCATTGAAAATTTCAGAATCATAAGACTTGAATTATGACAAAAGCAAATTATGGACTGCATCTAAGCAGTCGTTAGAGCTGGTTTAATATGTGTAATATTTCTTCAGCTTTACCTTTAATTACGTTCGCTGCATTTAGAGCAAGGGCTTTAGCTGTGTAAGAACCATCTGATTCCATGGTAAACACAAAAGCTTTTTCATTGAAGTTTATTTTAATTGCATGGATGTCACATACCTGCTCACAGAGCCTGCAGAGAAAACATTTAAGGATATCATCCTCAGCAACTCTAGCTCCGGTTCCTTCGATTCTTATGATGCCCTTTGGGCATTCTGCAGCACAGTGACCACATGCATCACAGTTTTCAACAGTTATAATAGGTACGTTCTTGTAACCGCATGCTACACCAGCTTGCCATTTAACACTATCTCTACCGTATCCCATATGGGCAATAGCTTCAAGCACGAGTTTTTGCCCCTTTTTTAGCTCAACAATAGGTATATTAGGATCAGCTGGCTTGATTTTGGGATCAGAAGAAATAAGATCCCGCGAATAAACAGTTGCTGGACCTTCTGCGCTAAGGGTTAATGAAACCTCGCAGGCAGGACAGCCTCCTCCTCCGCAATTACATTCTGCCTGTGGTACATAAGTCTCTATATCCGTTATGAGCGGTATTAAGGACAGACGGAGGACTAGCTGCTCATCATAGAGTACCGAGGTATTGTCATAAAGGTTTACATACTCAATCGCAAGAGTTGGTACATCTGCGATCATGGCACGCCGAACGCTGTTGGCAAAAGATGTACTTACATTGGAAAGTACGAATTTTGCAGATCTTTCCGATAACTCCAGAATGTCTACTTCCATCGTCATATACCCTAATTTCCCTTATATTTTTATCCATTCAAAAAATAGAATTTTGAAAATTCACTCAGACACGCCTTCCGCCTTTTGGGCGGGTACCATCATGCGGAACAGGAGTAACATCTTCGATCCTACCAATTCTGATTCCTGCTCTTGCAAAAGCTCTGATCGCAGCCTGTGCACCAGGGCCAGGGCTTCTCTGCTTGTTTCCTCCAGGAGCTCTTACACGGATGTGGATGCCGTTTATGCCTTTATCCCTAAGTTGGTCTGCAAGCTGGCCGGCCATCTGCATGGCAGTGTAGGGAGAGCTTTCATCCCTTGCAGCTTTTACGACCATACCACCAGAAGACTTTGCAATGGTTTCAGCTCCTGTTATATCTGTTACAGTGATGATCGTGTTGTTAAACGATGATTTGATGTGAGCCACGGCCCATTTCATATCTGCCATCTTTACCTTCTCCCTCTCTTCTTCCTTCCGCCGCCCCTTTCAGGAACTTTTTCTCTAGCTTGTTTTGCATCGGCAACAGCTTTGAGAGTGGTAGTTTTGTCTGCAAGAGAGGATGCCACCTGGACAGGCCTTTCAGAATGAGATTCACTCATGAGCGGAGAAGTCTCATAATACCCGATATGCATCTCTTCTTCCTTTGAAACCATCATCCCTGGAATAGTAGCTTTTCTTCCGTTAACTGCAATATGCCCATGAGTGATGAATTGACGTGCCTGGATGACGGTCCTAGCAAGCCCGAGACGAACAACCTGGGTTTGAAGCCTCCTTTCAAGGATATTTTCAGTCTTTAAGGATAGGATGTCGTCAATCTCAGAGTTCGGCTTGATAATACCATAACGGATAAGTTTTGAAAGAATTTCTTCAGACTGGGTTTTCAGGTGTCCCACAAGTCCTTCTTCCTGACCATTTGCAACATTTGCAAGCAGTATCCTAGCTTCGGATCTGAACATCCTGAGAATACTAGCTGCTCTCCACACTTCTTTTTTATTCCTGAGGCCGTATGCCTTTACCAACTGAACTTCGGCAGCAATCCTTGCTTCCTGCCATGGATGCTTCGGAGTCTCATAACTTTTTCTTTTTTTACCTGGATATCCCATATAAAATCACCTAATCGAAAAATTACTTCTTCCTGCTGACTCCAACAGTTGATCCACGGCGGCCTGTAGATTTAGTTCTCTGCCCCCTCACCTTAAGGCCCCTTTCGTGCCTGAGCCCCCTGTAAGCACGGACCTTTTTCAGGTTATTAATATCTTCTCTGAAGGTCAGCAAGATATCCGTTCCAAGCAGATGTTTATCCTGTCCTGTTGTTACGTCCCTTTGCCTGTTTAACATCCAATTAGGAACAATATCCTCAAATTTTTCGATAGAGTTGTCTAATTTAGCCACTTCTTCGTCTGGCAGGTATCCAAGTATAGCAGTTGGACTCACTCCTGCTCCTCTTGCAATGAGTATTGCAGTGCGCCTCCCTATTCCTTGAAGGCCTGTGAGGGCATACTGTACCGGCTTTGCCCCCATCAGATCGGTATTCATAATCCGAACAAGATGCCTTAATTCTTCGTTATTTTTTTCTTCTACCATATACTTCCTCCAATGGAGTGCATACAGCATCCTGTAGCCCCTGATAGAACACCCAAAATAAATATGCGAAAAACTCAGGAGCAGCTCTCTAAAGGAGCTTCTTTACAGCATATACTGATGAGTTCAGTTACATGAAACTACCAGTATATAATTTTATCTTCACTAGCTTTCTATTCAATACGAATTCCAGCAAGATTAAATGGAAAAATAATCGAAGATCGAGTATTTGAGTAAAGTGCTGAAATATAGATGAAAATATTGAGAAACTTGCATTAACAATTTCGTAGAAAATACAACGCCGAGAGGGAGATTCGAACTCCCGAGGGGCTAAGCCCCACAAGCTTTCCAGGCTTGCGCCCTACCACTAGACTACCTCGGCATAAAGCAGATGGCTCGACCTATACCATAAAGGAATTGTAATATATATATGTTATTCTAAAGGTAGTATTTCCGATTTGCTGCAATTCTGGATAAGAAAAGTAGATGGCATTTTTGTGTACATCTACAAAAAATGGATTTAGGATTTATTTTGGGGAACATAATTTTGGAGTTTATATTTTGGCTTTTTAAAAACCCTTTTTAAGAGTTTATCCGAAAAGTGCTTGACCTCTGTAACTTTAACAATTGACAATATGCACAACCTGAACGGATACTCGGATATTAAATACCTATTTGTAATTTTACAACATTCCATTAGTTATTGTTCTGATATAATTAAAAGCTAGAGCACACAACATCTACCTTAATCTAATTAACTCCTGTCGACTGATATAAGATAAGCTTTACTGCTATGTGGCCCTATCCTCGAATAGAAAGCCGAATCATTTATATATATAATATTGAAAAGTGGCGTGAAAGTACGCTCAATTTCAGCTTTTGAAATCCTCCTGGGCCCATAGCCTTCGGGCTCTTTATCGGAGAAACACAGCAGGAAATATTTACCGCCTGCTTTTAGTACTCTATGTATCTGCCGTGCAAAAACTTGCCTTTCTTCATCCGTCATCGTATGAAACAAACCGGAATCTATAACGATATCGAATTCAGCCTCCATGAAAAGCTTGTCCATACTTAACACATTCCCGACGACGAAATTTACCTTAACATGGCGTTCTATGACCTTTGCCGTTGCGTCAGAGATGGCAGCTTCAACAAGGTCGATACCTGTGACTTCACACCCATTCATAGCTAACATTATTGCATTATCACCCCGGCCGCATCCAATATCCAGGGCTCTTCCAGGCTTAATTTCTCCGTCCTTTATAAGAGCTTCGAAAACTGGCTGGGGGTGACCGACATCCCATGGGGGTGTACCCTTATATGCTTCATTCCAATCCAAGCTAATTTCCTCACGATTAAAAATTCAGCTACCATTTGATTACAGATAAATATTTTGATAATTGATCACTGGATGCTTTCAGGTTTCCCAGAATAAAATTACCCGATGAACTATAGTACAGTTTTCTCAAGATATGAGACTTTTTATTATTTTCTGGGTTTTCGATTGATTGCATGGCATTGCTCGAAAGTTATGCAATATCTGATTGACTCTATATACTGTTTCTTTCGCTATAAAAAGCAGGATGCAGAGTCAATGAGTATGTGATAATGGTTATTATTTGTTGTTTCATTGATGCATAGGTTTTTATCAGTACTTATAGATATTTGAATAGGTATTAAATTTTAGAAATTTAACCCTTTTTATTACCTAATCTAAATAAATATATTATGAGCATGTAGATTCCTTAATAGAGTACAAATTAAAGAAAATCAGCTCACTGAAATTTGTCATTTGAATCTTAATAAAAAGGGCTATTGATGTAGTTTTGTCCAGGTTGAATAGTTACAAAACATATTCGAATAGAAGAGTCCATTCCAGACGAAGATTAACAGTATTCCTGCAACTGCAAGCAGAGAGTATCATTTGCAAACATTTAAGGTAAATTAGGATATGTCTTGTGATAAGGCTCATCACTCATGTACTTTTTCCATTCCTCTTAAAAAACCCAGACCTGGTGTGAAATTTTTCAGGATCAGGCCAGAGCCAGAATGGAAATTCGACACTTATCTCTTGCATTTAGGTGGCAACAGTGAAGGGGAAGGAAAATATCTCCTAAATCCAGATCCGTATTCTAAGGTGATAGAGACAAAAAAGCTCAAGCTTGTCAGAATTTACTTTGGAATTACATACAGGTCAGGTGAAATCTTTCTCTCAGAAATAGCCATACCTGACACAGAAGGTAAGGATAATGAATATAATCGCACACGAAGGATTGCTTACACAATAGCTGAAACAAAATGGGTAAAGCTCCAAACAAATGATTCTATTGGAGCTTAGGATACTGTTTTAGCAATGAGTGAACTCCCGGCCCCAGAATGGCCTGAGGAACCGGAGAATATAATAAAAGCTATTGAGGTCGCTTTCAAGGACAGGTTCATAGACGATATTAACCACCCTGTATTAAAGAGACTGAGGGGTGAGCTTTGATGCTTCCCTTTTCATTTTTTGACCATATTTATGTAATCGACTTCGAATTTATAGCAAAACCTAGTGAACATCCAATACCTGTTTGTGTTGTTTGTCATGAGATAAACTCTGGAGAAACTAAAAGACTGTGGCTTTTTGAAGAAAAAAATAGTCAGCCACCCTACTCAATAGGTGAAAATGACTTATTTGTCGCTCATATGAGTTCAGCAGAGTGGGGATGCCACCTAGGCTTAAACTGGCCCTTACCGTCCAATGTAATCGATAAGTTCGTAGAATACAGATGCTTTTCTAATCATTCTTATGACAGAAGAGGTGCAAACCTACTGGATGCATGTAAAGCTTTTGGAATAGAAACTATTAGCAAAGTGGAAAAAGATGCTGCAAGAGATCGTATTTTGGCTGGTGCTCCTTACTTTGAGGAAGATAAAGAATATATTATGCGTTATTGTGAATCTGACGTGCTGGAAACAACAGAGTTATTCAAACGGATGATTATGGTCCCTGATTTCGACATACCCACTTCTCTCTATCGAGGGGGAGTATATGAAATCTGTGGCAGAAATCGAATATAATGGTATACCAATTGATACCAACCTACTTCGTGAATTACAAGAAAACTGGGAGAAAACAAAAATAAAATTAATCAAAAATATTGAAAAGTTTGGAATTTACGAAGGTACCAGTTTTAAGATAAATAATTTTGAGAAATTTATTCAAGTCAACAATTGGGCGTGGCTGAGGACTGACGCAGGTCTGCCAAAAATCGATAAGGAAACTTTCAAGGAAATGGCAGAAATCCATCCTGAAATCGGGCCTTTGAAAGAATTAAAAGCTCTCATCGGCGGGTTAAATTTCAAGTCTATTATAGCTGGTTCAGATGACAGAAGTCGAACCTTAATCTCTCCTTTCTGGACTAAGAGCGGTAGAAATGCCCCTAAGGATGACGAAGAGAAAAAGAATAGAGGAGAATTAAGAGTTAGGTTTATGTTTGAGCTTCCTGCTTCTCTGAGAAGTTTGATAAAACCGACCGAGGGGAAAGTACTTGCGTATATTTATTATGCACAACAAGAATTCTTTATTGCAGCAGTTCTCTCCAATGACCCAAATATGATTGAGGCATATAAAAGCGGGGATCCATATCTGGCTTTTGCAAAATTAGCAGGTGCAGTTCCAGTAGACGCTACAAAAGAAACGCATGGTAATATGAGACAGCTCTTTAAATCCTGTGTACTTGGTGTTCAATATGGCCTGGGTGCAGAATCACTTGGGTTTAAAATTGGTAAACCGACACCTTATGCAAAAGAATTGCTTAGTCATCATAAAAGAGTCTTCAAAAATTATTGGCGTTGGGTAGATATGACCTGGACTCAAGCCTGTTTGATGAAAAGGATTGAAACCTGCTATAAATGAGAATGATTGTTTCAGGCTCCAGCAATAAGGAAATGTTGACCGTCCGAAATTTCCCAATTCAAGCCACTGGAGCTGAAATTCTTAGAGTCGCATGTATCCTTCTCGCGGAGAACAAAATTAAAATTGTTGCTCCAGTTCACGATCGTTGATGATTGAGTGCGACTAGAAGGCGTCAGACAAAGAGATAAAGATAGCGAGAAAGTTGATGTGTGATGCATCCGAGATCGTTTTGGGTGCAGGTAGTAGATTGAAAATAGATGTCGATATTGTCCGCTATCCTGACAGATATATAGATGAGAAAGGTGCCGAAACTTGGGAGCTTATTACGCGGATACTCATGGAGATAAAACAAGAGTAAAACCCACCATAAATGAGGCTGAAAGATCCTGGACAGACTTTTCAATTTAGCTGTAGAACCTAATCCCAATTTCGCTGTAGAGCCATATTAATTAGCTGTACAGCAAAATTCTAAAGTCTCATGATCTCGGTTTTGCTACTTATATTTCTTTAATATATCTTCTTTATTTCTTCTTAATATTTGATAATAATATTAAATGGGAGTAAGATAATGCTGGTGAATCCTAAAGAGAAAATAAAAGGATCCTTCATATCACAAATGCCTTCAGAATGGATTGTAAAGTTACCTTCCAATTCAGTGGGGCATACATATAGAGTTGCTATGTACATTTGGCACTTAAAAGGGGTGAAAAAATCTAAAGATTTAGTAGTCACCCTGAAGGGTATAAACTCATTTCTACCTATCCCTGATTGGGCTTTTCCGAAAGCTTTGGATGAGTTAGAAAAATGTGGGATGATAAAAACTGTAAGACAAAGAGGTAAGAGTCCCACTGTGACTGTGTTATGCAACAATTGCTATGAAGGGTATCCCACTTTAAAAACACACGCCTTAATAGCCAAATAACGATCCCAACAATAAAATTAATGTGGATATGTATATATCATAGATAAAACATCAGATCAGAGCTCCCACAATCTATTTTCTTCCAATTTATTTAATGAGTTGGGGTAAACAGGCTAACCTGAAATGCCAAAAAAAGTTGATCTTGTTAACTGGTGAAAGTCGTTGCCTGCAGCCCATGAGTAGATTTGATTGAAGGTTTGAAGAGAACCCTATAATTATAACTAGATTTAATTAATTATATAAATATATCGTATATACCCTAAATAATACAAACTTGAACTAAATAGCTAGGAATATATATAGATTTTACTAAAAATCTAAGTAAATCTTCCATTCTTCCGTTCTCTCCGAACTTGATGTATATCCTGTTAAAGTGATAAAAATATATGAAAAATATCTCATGACTACCTATCGCTATATTGCAGTAAAATCAGGGGGGTTTAATTTTATCTAAACAATGACTTATTCTGAGGTTACTAGGGAGACTTTTATCTAATGTCCTATGAATTTCCATCGCCCCACCCATAAAAGCGTCTCAAAACGCCTGAGAATGGCTCATTGTTGATTTGATGTATATAATCCCCGCCAGTATGTATCAGAAAACGAAGAAAATACTAAAAATGATATTGTATAGAGCTTGTAATGAGCTTAATAATTAAAATTGGGGGTTACTCCAGCCCCGTGTATTTTTATCTTTTTTGCCTACACTACTTTCCGCACTTGTGGAATCTAGTAAGTTTCATTTAAAACCTTTGGACATAGTATATAAATTCTCAATATAAGCGAAAAACAACCGTACGGGCTATCTTCCATGAGATAGCCCGTTGTACTAACAAACGAGGGCAAAGAATGACTAAGAAACCTTTTAAGGGCGTCATCAAACTTGATGTTCGCGATTCTGTAGCGGACTGGGAACCGTATACACCAACCAAAGCTCCTGAGGGAGCGCCTAACATTCTGTTCATTCTGTACGATGATACCGGTCTTGCTGCCTGGTCACCATTCTGCGGGAGGATCAACATGCCGACACTGCAGATGTTGGCAGACCGAGGTTTGGCATATTCACAATGGCATACGACTGCGCTTTGCTCACCAACCCGCTCCACTATGCTGACCGGGCGAAACCATCACGTCAACGGCATGGCCTGCGTCACCGAGGGGGCAAATGGATTTCCCGGTGCGCACGGTCGCATCCCCGATGAGTGCGCTACGATTGGACAGATCCTCCAAGATGGCGGCTGGAGCACCTTCTGGGTGGGTAAGAATCACAACGTCGCAGAGCAAGACGTAGCCCCGGGCGCAAGTCGAAAGCAATGGCCTCTCCAGAAGGGGTTCGATCGCTTCTATGGTTTCATTGGTGGCGAGACAAACCAATGGTATCCAAACCTCGTCGAAGACAACCGGTTCATCGACCAGCCTTACTTCCCTGAGGATGGCTACCACCTCTCAAAGGACCTAGCTGACCAGGCCATAAAAATGATACGAGATCAAAAAGCCAGTCACCCCTCAAAGCCGTGGTTCATGTGGTTCTGTCCAGGCGCCAACCACGCCCCTCACCATGCTCCGCAGGAATACATTGACAAATATAAGGGTAAGTTCGATGACGGCTACGAAGCTTATCGGGAGTGGGTCCTTAAGCGCATGATTGAGAAGGGAATCCTGCCAAAGGAAACTACGCTCACCCCAATTAACCCGCTGCCGGATGAGTTAGCGAACCCTACAGATTTCGTGCGTCCCTGGGATTCGCTCAATATTGACGAGAAGAAACTATTCTCGCGCATGGCCGAGGTCCATGCGGGATTCTCAGAATATACGGACGCTCAGGTGGGTCGCATAATCGACTACCTGGAGGAGAGCGGCCAACTCGACAACACTGTCGTCCTCTACGCAGCAGACAATGGCGCCTCCGGAGAAGGCAGCCCCAACGGATCGGTCAACGAGAACAAATTCTTCAACGGCTACCCTGATTCCTTGTCAGAGAACATGAAGTATCTGGACGTGCTAGGCAGCCCGGAAACATATAACCATTATCCTACCGGCTGGGCCGTCGCCTTCTCGACGCCGTTCAAGATGTTCAAGCGCTATTCAGAATATTCGGGTGGCACCTGCGATCCGCTGGTAATTTCGTGGCCAAAATGTATCAAGGCGCGGGGGGAGGTCCGGCATCAGTATCACCATTCCACCGATATCGTCCCGACAATTCTGGATATATGCGGGCTGGAGATGCCCAAGGTCTATAAAGGAGTGGAGCAGTACCCGCTAGCCGATGTCTCGATGCGCTACACTTTCGATGCGAAGCCCGATGCTCCGACACAAAAGAAGCGTCAGTATTATGCTATGCTCGGTACCCGTGGAATCTGGGAGGAGGGGTGGAGGGCTGCTGCACTTCATACTCCACTGACTGGAAAAGGTAACTTCGACAAAGACCAGTGGGAACTCTACAATGTGCAAGCAGATCGCTCAGAGTCGGAGGACTTAGCAAAAGAGTATCCTGAGAAGCTTCAGGCTCTAATTAAAGTCTGGTTCGAGGAGGCGGAAAAGAATCTTGTACTGCCGCTCGACGACCGCAGCGCTTTGTAAATAGTCCTAATTGAACGACCTACCGATGAACCGCTGCGAGAGAGGTATATCTACTATCCTGAAACGGCAGCGATCCCGGAAAGTGTTGCCGTTAACACACGTGGTCGTTCGTACAAGATCCTCGCAAACGTCGAAATCACCGATCCAAACTGCTCGGGCGTGATCTTTGCCCACGGTTCGCGCTTCGGCGGTCATGCGCTTTTCATTAAGGACAAGAAGCTGTACTACGTTTACAACTTCCTTGGCATCAAGCCTGAACAGCAGTTCGTCTCACCCACGCTAAATCCTGGTAAATACACACTCGGTATGGAGTTTACTAGAAAGAAAGTAGGCCCAAACAAAGAGTCTCTTGGCACGACTAAGCTTTTTGTCAATGACAAGGTCGTTGCAGAGGGTCCAATGCGTGCACAGGTGGGCATGTTTACGCTTTGTGGTGATGGTCTCTGCGTTGGATATGATAGCGGTGATGCTGTCAGCCAAGAATATAAACCACCTGGAAAGTTCAAGGGCGGAAAGATCCAAGGCGTCGGAGTCACTGTCGAAAAAGCACAGTACTTAGACCTCGAGAAGCTTGCTGCGGCAGCTTTCAACTTGGACTAAGCATTAGATGCGCCTTGCAGCACCCTATCGAGACCGTCAGCTTATCTGAACAGAAGCTAAAGGTCTCAGAGTGCACTTGAAACATGATGTTATATTCTGAAGACTCTGGGATATTAAAATAAAGTGTTAATATTTAATTTTTTGATTGTGAAAATCTTTTGTGAGGTATTTCGAATTAAATATACTTGCAAGAGTATAATGTCGGCGAGCTGGTACGATAAACCAAACCGAGAAATAAATATGAATGCATGAAAGGAGTTTCAGTAATGGCAACTTTAACAGTTCTTAAGTTTGACACCTCTGATGGTGCAGAAAATGAACTTGAAGTGATTGAGAACTTAAGTAAGCAACAAATGATTAAGCTACATGATGCGGCTATAGTCACCTGGCCTCGGGGAAAAACTAAACCAAAAACAAAGCATTTGATCTATTTAACTCGCATAGGTGCACTTAGTGGCGCTTTTTGGGGGTTATTATTCGGTATTCTCTTTTTTATTCCTTTGGTTGGTCTAGTCGCTGGGGCTGCGTTAGGTGCGGTAGTGGGTTCAATGAAGCATATGGGGATCGATGAAGATTTCATAAAATCTATCCGTAGCAAAGTGACTGAAGGAACTTCAGCTCTCTTTCTTATGACTAGCGATGCCGTTGAAGATAGGGTAGTAGAGGCTATGAAGCAATCAAAGTTTGAAATCATTGCTACCAACCTATCCAAGGAAGAAGAAGAAAAGATGCGTACAGCCTTTGCTGAAGAATGAAGTTAGCTAAGAACAAAATTAAGTTTTACCCTGGAGAAAACTCTTTGGTAAAACACCTTTTTTTAAAAAATCGATTATAAGAGCAAAGAACATCTTTTACCAGAAAAGATTAAGAAGAACCTAAAGCAGCATTTTGTACTGGTGAATAATTAAGGAGTTGTAGAATATGGGAATAGTGGAAGAAACGCAGGTTATGGAAAATGAAACTTTTTTGCCAACAACTACAATCAAGGGGTCTAAAGTTACCAATGTCAGTGAAGAACACCTTGGAATGCTTGAAGAAATGATGATTGATCCAGATAACGGAAAAATAGCATATGCAGTACTTTCTTTTGGTGGTTTTCTTGGTATAGGTAATAAATTATTTGCCATCCCTTGGGAAGTTCTTGAGTCAAGTAGGGGCGATTATATCCTGAGAATTGAGAAATCTGTTCTAGAAAAAATGGAAGGTTTTGATAAAGAAGAATGGTCTTTAACCCGCGATGAATTAGCCAAGGTATATGCACACTTTGAAATTCAACCTTATTGGGAAACTAAAATGGGAATAGTTGAAGAAACGCAGGATATGGATAATGAAATTTTTTTGTCAACAACTACAATAAAGGGATCTCAGGTTATCAATGTCAAAAAAGAACACCTTGGAAAGATTGAAGAGTTGATGATTGATGTGGGTATGGGAAGAATCGCATATGAAGTACTTTCTTTTGGTGGTTTTCTTGGTATAGGTAATAAATTATTTGCTATCCCTTGGGAAGCTCTCGAATCGGATGGGTGGGATTATATTCTTAAGATTGACAAATCTGTCCTAGAAAAAGCTGAAGGTTTTGATAAAGAAGAATGGTCTTTAACCCGCCATAAATTAGCTAAGGTATATGCACACTTTAAAATTCAACCATATTGGAAATCAAAAAAATATATAAGTTAGACAAAAAACAAACTTGGAATTTGTTAAGTATCCAGATCGTTTACCTGGATATCTAACATTAAGAGGATTTTGATAAATCCCTACATTTTATCATGTGCTAGTCTATTAATTTCAAAGTGGAATGAGACAAAGCTCTTGAAAGACTGAACACGTTTAAATGCAAAAATAATACGCATCGCTCTTTCAAACGAAGATGAGCTTAAACTCTAAATGGCATTTGGTACAGGAGAATAACTAAGAGGTTAAGAATATGGCTGATTCAACGTATCTACCAGCACACACAATGCGAGGAGCAAAGGTCGTCAATAGTTCTGGAGAACATCTCGGAAAGATTGAAGACCTAATGATTGATATGGAAAGTACCCGAGTAGCTTACGTGGTGCTTTCTTTTGGCGGATATCTGATGGGTATAGGTGATAAACTATTTGCTATACCTATGGAAGCTTTCAAATTTAGCCAAGATGGACACGATTGCACTCTTAATGTCGATAAAACAGTTCTGGAAAAAGCAGAGGGTTTTGACAAAGATAAATCATCGTTAACTCACGAGGAACTAGATCGTGTGTATACTCATTATGGATATAAGCCTCATTTGAAGAGATAAATCGGAATCCTCTGGAATGGAACAGAAGGCGTGGTCAATAGAATAGTTTGCAATAAGGACAAGATTATGAGCAAGACAATACTCATTACTGATGCTGGGCACGGTTTGGGAAAAGGGATAGCATTTGGTTTGGCCAAAGCAGGTCATAAAGTTATTGCTGCTGCACAAATCTGGTTTCAGGTGTGGGATTTAAGATGTGAAGCCAAAGAACAAGCTATCGATATTGAAGTAGTTAAGCTCGATATTCGAGATTATATCGATCAGCAGCATGCACTGACTTATGATATTGATATTCTGGTTAATAATGCCGGAATTATGGAAAGTGGTGCAATGATCGATATACCTATGGAAAGAGTACGTGAATCATTTGAGACAAATGTGTTCAGTCATCTAGAGCTGACGCAGGGCTTTGTGCATAAAATGATAAAACAAGGCCATGGTAAGGTTATCTGGATTTCATCGGTGGCTGGAATTTTTAAGGTACCGTTTGTAGGAACTTATTGCGCTACTAAGCATGCTATCGAAGCCATTGCTTGGGCAATGAAAGAAGAGCTTGAGCCCTATGGTGTGAAAGTCGCGACTATTAACCCAGGCGCATTCTGAACTGGTTTTATCAAAACCTATACATCAGTAAAAAGATAGATGCTATTTTTTGTGGTGAAAAAAAATACAGAGTAATTCATAATTTGCAGAACTTTCGGTGCACTACGATGCGTTTAATTTACAAAACGTTAAATAGCGTTGTTAGTACTAGTATATATGTATAAGATGTTATAAAATAACTAGATATAATATTCAAATATGTGCATGAAATATTATTGTCCAATAGCAAATGATAAAGATAGTCGTTTTATAATTCTTTAAAAGATCTTTTAAAAAGCATTAATAAGTATTTTAGTCCAGTATGATTCGGATTTTTGCGGAACCGCAATCCTAGGAAAGGCCAAAATAAAGTTCGAGGAGATGCCCACATCTGATCCTCCATAAGGTGAAAAATAGAACATGAAGCAAGGGTAAGGACTTTGATATCTCCTCTTTTATCGTAAAAGTATAACCCTGTAAGAAAAAGGGTAAAAGAAAATAGCAATGTATGAGCTATCGTCCGTCCGTTTGCAATGGTAGAAGAATAGATGATTATTCCAATAGGTTTATCAATTAAGTCTGGAAGAAGCGATCCAATGACTATATATGTTGGATCTATAATAGTCTGCAATTGTGGTATGAAAAATAAAAATCCAAAAAATATTCCCAATGTAACGCCAATATGTCCAAAAAGAAGCATTGTGATTTAAATGTACTTAATCTATATATAAATATTGTCTATTCGTTAGAGAATGTCTTCAAATTGAATTTGATTCTACAGATAGGATGAAGTACCATCCTATAAAGTTAATGTGTAATTGAATTTCACGTTCATCGGTTAAGTAAGGAATCGTGCTAAATTACATCGATTGTCAAACTTTTTAAATTATTCATAATGTAAAGTTTAAATATCATACAGATTTCAATTTAAGTGATCAAAACTTGTAACTAATTTTTGCTTTGAAATCGAGATTATAAGGAAAGAAAAATCCCGAGCCGATGACCAATGATAACGTAGTCAAATAGATAACTAGAATTACACATGTATGTATACATGTGTTCATCAATGGGATGTATGTTCAATAGCTTCAATTCTGATTATGGTGACTGAACCGAGTATGAAATAGGGAATATTCTTTTTTTCTCCTATTTTTCTTCAAGGTATGCAAGGACAATCTATCTTCGCTTATAGCTGTAATCTCTGTTTGTGTTTAATTAATTATAAAAGTGTACTCACAATTAAGATAGTACAAGAGACAATAATAAAATGTTACCAGATAATCTATCAATGTTTTAATTTGATCTTTGTATAAAACAACAAATAAAACAAGTGAAATTCGGAGATAAATTGCAATTTTGAAATATGGAAAGCCTTTTATAACCAAATTTACCAGTATAAAAATAGCAGCAAAGTGTAACTATATAAATCATAGAATATAAATTATATCACAACTACAGTTTGGCTCAGACAGGCAAGTCTGCAAACCAGATATCTTAGAAATTATATAAGATTAGAGCTTAATCTAAGAAATCGTTTTGAGAGCAGAATAATAGAGGTAATTTTATGACCAAGGATCCAGAGTCCAGAGAAAATATCGAAAACGCAGATTTCAAAAATGATAACAAAGGTATTATAATTGAATTTGTGAAAGCTGAATGTTTCAAGCAGATATATGCCATTGGAGCCGCGGGCGGGCATAGTCCATATGATTTCAGGATTGGTTTTTACAACGATACTCCAAAGATGTTCGGGGATGTTCCCGATTCAAGGATTGTTGAAAGGCGTGTTGAAACTGAAGTAATTCTCTCTCCAGTTGCTGCTCTTGAACTTAACCGTTGGCTTACTCAGCATATAAATGAATACGAGTCCGTCTTTGGACCCATCGCAAGAGCGATTCCAAGATCGAATAAAGAATATACAAAGCATGATGATGAATGTACGGAAATTAAGGGTTACATCTGAAAGATAAAGGATACAATAGTTGCTTATACGCCTTAGATGCTTGAGATCTTATTTTTGAATAGAGCCACTTGAACTACAAGTATTTAAGGAACTATGGATATCGATGGTTATATATCTCTGTAAAGGGTATGTAATTTTTAGTTTTCCTCAAAGTCGGTGAAGTGAAGATTCAGAATAATTTCCGGTTGTTTTCAGGAGCCTTTGATAGGGGTAACATGCTGAAAATAGTGTATTATTACTCTGATGAGGTTTTCTTGTACTGGCTTTGGAACATAAAAAGCAGGAACCCGATAGTACGGGAACCAGAAATAATTAAGCGAGGGTTTAAATTTGTTCCCAAATAAAAAAGTTCAGAAAATAGTTGGATCCAGGATCCAGGTAGAAATGAAAGGCGATTTTAATCTGCTTGAAGGTACTCTTAAGAGTGTGGATGATTATATGAACCTGCATCTCGTGGATACCATGGAAATTGTAAAAGGAGAAAAAGTTCGTTCCCTTGGTTCTGTAGTGCTTCGGGGCAATAACATCATACTGATTACTCCTGTCGAAGAATAAAACTTCACAAGGAATCTCATTGTGTGGGATTATGGATCTTGAAGAAGAAGCATACGATATCATAAAAAAACACACGGAAGGAGTTTTCCAGAATATCATCTGGAAAGAACTGCAAATAGACAGCAGAAAATGTTCCAGGATCATAAAAAAGCTTCTGGATAAAGACCTTATTATCCGTGAAGTGGGTGTCTCAAATGGGGCAAGGACATACCTCCTGAGAGCAAAAGAAGAGATTAAGGAGAAATACGACCTCCTACTTGCAGGGGAAATGTTTTCAGTTTGTACTGGCTGTAGCTGTGACTGTGAGCCCGAATACTGCGGGAGGCTAAGCGAATGGATCGGAAAACTAATGGAAGAAGAAGCTAGAAAATCTGAAGAAGTCGATGAAATCGAAGAAATTTTTGAAAGCGTTGGAGAAGCTGGAGAAAATATCTGAAAAGGTTGAGATAACTATTCAGCTTACATAAAATCAGTTAAATGATATTTATTTTAATATAAATTAATACTTCTGAATGATAACCACAAAACAACTTCAATAGCCAATAGTTAAATAAAATGTACCCTCCTAAATTTGCTCAGTGAATCTTGGTAAAGATGAATATTGGTATTGTTTTTCCCAGGCTGAATAGCTACAAATAGTTAAAATTGCATAAAAAATAATATGTAGTTAGAAGATCGAAAGTTCATAACTGTTTATAAATATATTCCTTATTAAAGAATAACCTTAATAAGACTACAAAATGCAAATACACAAAAAGAATGGAATGGATTCAAACCCAAATATTCTAGTCTTTAGAATGAAAACTCGGATTTTAATCCTGGCAGAAGCATAGATTCAATTTGTATAATTCATTGTCTTGAAATAGATTTCGCTGACAAATCAGATAAAGCTATAAAAAAGTATAATTAAACCTGGTAACTATTTTTATAAAATTATATCTAAGTAGTAAAGTCAACGAGAATAACTTTAGGATGGATAGATTTATATATTACAAACATATAATGAGGTCTCGCTGCAAGATGCAACGTGCTCCGGTAGTGTAGTCCGGCCAATCATTCCGGCCTTTCGAGCCGAAGACTCGGGTTCGAATCCCGGCCGGAGCACCAAAACGAATTTATTTTTAAATCAGTAATAAATTTCTGAAAGTTTTAACCGATTTACAAACTTTTCCAATTTATTAATACTCAGCCCCTTTCCAGGATATTGGAATTTAATTTTAGTATTCCCTCTACTTTTTTAAAATTCTGTTCTCCATCAAGCTGTAATTAGGAAATTATAGCATCGATTTTGCTTCACAGCAGACAGCTTTAAAACCCTGAACCTGGGTAAAAATCCAGATGGTTTCCAGAGACCGTGCTGTCTGGATTAGTGCACTATTAGAACTGTAGGAAGTGTGCTAATTTTTCTGATAAATCATACAGCCAAATAAATTATGAGAAAGTTAGATATACTTTGGAATAAACAAAAAAAACATATAATATCTAGAGATTCAACTTAGAATTTGCAGCAAGTATGCGATACCACCTACTCCCTTCAGCGGTATAATTTTCTTAATTATTATGATTATTCTGGTTGTCCCAGCAATAATATCAAAACTTAAAAGGATTTCGTTGGACATCAATTTTCGGCTTGTTGTTCATAATACCTATATAAACAATTTGTTGAAATTGTAGGCTTATCGAAATTCTCCATAGAATATCTTACGATCCAAAGGAGATTTTCAAAAAACTCTGAAGAGGAATTAAAGAAAACACATCACATAATAAGCATTATTTATATAGGATTTCGATAAACCTCTGATTATTATAAATATATTATGTACCATTTATCAGCATATGAATAAATTAAAGGGTTTGTCAAAATCTTCTGTAATTAATTGCTGAATTTACTATAGTAGAGAGATATGGGTCCTTGATGACAAATCCATTTTTCTAATTTTTTGAAAGGTTAATTTTTACTATGAGATCTGTATTCTTCAGTCTTGCATTCAATATAACATACTGAAACAAATGACCGAAGTTTAAATTCGATTATTAGAGAGTTAATTAAGTGTCGATATCGTGACTATGGGTCCCGAGGATAAATATTTACATATGAGCAGGTATTTTTAAAGAGCAATTTTGCTGGAATGACTTTTATATCCTCAACTATGTTCAACAAGAGAAAGCTGCTTTACTAAGGCATTTCACCTAAAAGGCAGCAATGAGGTATTTCATGAATACTAAACTTGACCCGTGGAATTCAAGCGACATCACTGACTATTCCAAGTTATTCGAAGAATTTGGGATTTCTCCTTTTGAAAACCTGCTTCCAGAAATCCCTTGCCCGCACAAGTATATGAGTAGGAAAGTTATCTTCGGTCACCGTGATTACGAACAAATTGTAGAAGCAATGCGGATAGGTGCTCCATTTTCAGTCATGGACGGATTTATGCCCTCAGGAAAAGTTCACTTGGGACACAAAATGGTTATGGACCAGATAATCTGGCATCAGGAAAGAGGAGCTAGTGCTTTTGTTGGAATTGCGGACAGGGAAGCATTTTCAGTGCGTGGTTTTTCCTGGCAGAAATGTAGTAAAATAGGTGTAGAAGAATACATATTAAGTCTTATTGCTCTCGGTTTCAAGCCAGACGGCTTGATTTACTTCCAGTCAGGTTGCAACAGCGTTAAGGATATGGCATTTGAACTCGGGGTCAAGGTTAATTTTTCGGAACTGGGAGCCATTTATGGTTTTTCAGGAGAAACGAACCTCTCTCACATGTTAAGTGTAACAACCCAAGCTGCAGATATTCTTCAGCCGCAGCTCGAAGAGTTCGGAGGGACAAAACCAGTTGTAATTCCTGTCGGACCTGACCAGGACCCTCACATTAGGCTAACTCGAGGACTTGCAGGCAAGATGAATATGTTTAAAGTGGAAGAACGAGAAGATGCAAAGACAGGTAGAAAATATTTGAGTATCCGTGGAAAGAGTGCATCTAAAGAGGCTATAAAGGAGCTAAATAATCGTATTCCGTGTAAAACAAAGCTATATGAAAAGCATCTGGACTTACTAGAGCTCCCTGATTTCTCATTGCTAGAGAAATTTGGTTTAGAAATTAGTCAACGAGATAGGCAAAAGTATTATTTAAATAAAATTGAAGAAGTATCTGTCTTTATTAATGAAATTAGCCCTTATACATTCATTTACTACGAAAAACATTTAGTTCAAAAACAAATATCGAAGCTTTTCAGAAAGCTGTTAAACGAAATTGTAAGCGAGGTGGCTACCGAATTTAGGGGCTATGCTTTTATTCCTCCTGCATCTACCTACCACCTTTTCATGAGCGGTCTCCAGGGAGGTAAAATGTCTAGCAGTGCCCCAGACAGCTACATAGCGCTCACTGATGATCCCAAAGAAGGGGCAAAAAAAGTGAAGAAAGCAAAGACTGGAGGCTGTGTAACTCTCGAAGAACAGAAAAAAAAGGGGGGAGATCCTGAAGAATGCTCAGTTTTCGAACTCATGCTCTTTCATCTACTTGAAGACGATAAAGAATTGCTGGAGATAAAACAGGAATGCATCTCAGGAACGAGGATGTGCGGCTCATGTAAACAGCTTGCAGCGGAAAAAATATATGAGCTATTAAAAGACCATGGGGAAAAACGAGAACTTGCGCGTGAACACCTCGACGAATATAATATCATATACAAAAACTAAATCTTGAATTAAATATAATGCTTGTAATCTCAAAGATTTAATATTTTTAGACTATAAGAATGTGATCACGAATGAGTTTTCAGGAAAACCTCACAACTAACGAGAAAAAAGTCTTGCTTGCTCTTGAGGAACTAAGGTCTACAGCACCCGAAAGATTGGAGCAGAGATCAGGACTTCAGATAGATGCGGCAATGCAGGCAGCTTTCATGCTTGCAGAAAAGGGATTGGTGTCAGTTTCCGAAAAGGTGCTTGAAAGTTACTTTCTTACAAAAGAAGGAGAAGAATACACAAAAAATGGGCTCCCAGAGCGCCAGATTATTGACGCACTAAAAGCCCCTACTTCTCTTGAAGAACTAAAAAGCTATTTTTCTCCGCAGATGGTAGGTATTGCAGTCGGATGGGTCGTAAAAAAAGGCTGGGCAAAAGTTGAAAACGGACTAATGGTGCCATCTGGAAAAGCGGAGGTTGGAAAAGATGAAGAAGCTTTTGCAGCTTTTAAAGACAAAGTAAAAATTATTGGAAAATTTGTGGACAGGAAAGGAGCTGTAAAAGACCTCCTCAAGCGCAAACTTGTCACAAAGCACGAGGAAAAAATCAGGACTGTTTCCATAACGAATATAGGCAGTGCTCTAGCAGCTCAGGGTATTGTCCTTGAAGAGGAAATTGCTCAGATCACGTCCGAATTACTTAAGAGTGGATCTTGGAAAGGGAAAAAATTCAAGTCCTATCGACTTGATATGACTCCTACCCCTCTCTATGGTGCTAAAATACACCCTTACAGGCGCCTTATAGAAAAGATGCGCCAGATCTTCCTGGAAATGGGCTTCACAGAGATCAAGGGCGAAATTATCCAAAGCTCTTTCTGGAACTTCGATGCCCTTTTCCAGCCCCAGGACCACCCAGCAAGAGACATGCAGGACACTTTCCATCTGGGTAGCACCTGTCAGCTTCCAGCTGAGTATTCAGAAAAAGTAGCTGCAATGCATGAGTACGGAGGAGATATTGATTCATATGGGTGGGATGGGGTCTGGGACAGGGATCTTGCCAGGCGCAATGTGCTGAGGACCCATACAACTGCAGTCACTATTAAGTATCTTGCTGACAATCCAGAACCGCCAGTAAAGGCCTTCTGCATTGACAGAGCTTACCGCAGGGAAACCATTGACCCTACTCATACTCCTGAATTTGAGCAGCTTGAAGGAGTAGTTATGGATAAAGAAATGTCCTTTGCAAACTTGCTCGGGCTGCTGACAGAGTTCTACCAAAGGATGGGATTCGAGGATGTTCGCTTCCGTCCTGGATATTTTCCATATACAGAGCCAAGTGTGGAACCAGAGGTTTATGTAGATGGCCTCGGTTGGGTTGAACTTGGAGGCGCGGGGGTTTTCAGAAAAGAGGTTACGGAACCCTTCAGAATCAAAGAACCAGTTCTTGCCTGGGGACTAGGGGTTAGCAGACTCGCCATGCTTAAACTCGGGCTTAAAGACCTGAGGCTTCTTTACCAGTCCGATATTGACTGGCTCAAAAAGAGCGAAATATGTAGAATATGAATAACTGCCAGAAGATTTTAAATACTTGTATAAGAGTAAAGGCTGAAACCTGCCTGTTTAGATCCCAACAGTTCTTCTCTTATTTTAACCAATCTTATTTAACGTAAAAAGGACTTAATTATTCAGCCTAGTAAAAATCAGTTTAAGGATATATATTTCCCTGCGATCATTCCAACATTCTACAGGTGCACACAGGTGTAGAATTTGTTTACCTATTCGCCAACAGTAATTTATTGAAAGTTATGTCAATTTTTAAGCTTTCGTTATCTTGAAAAAATACATACTGTTTTTGGTACGTCTGTGGAAAGCGTGAGAATACTTCTGTTTTGTGACTGATCTGAAAATGATAAGCGTGATCAATAGCTAACATTTATATAAAATGAACCATCAGATATTTTGCTCAGCAAATCTTACTAAAGACCACTATTGCAATTTGTTTTGTCAGGTTACTAGTTACTAAAAGATAATTAAAATCAATTAAGGAACCAATTTCAATAGGTTTGTCTCCAAATTACTGGGGACTTGTGTGTTCTTCTTTAATAGTAAAATCATCAAACATTTTTATGAGTATAAGTTAATGCAAAGAAATTTAAAAACCCTAATTCTCAGATGGATAGAGGTTCTCTAAATTATCCAAAATTTAAAAAAATTAACTCAAAAAATGTGTCCATTGAATCTTGAAAAATTTTTGTTGGTGTTTTTTATCTTAACTGAATAGTTACAGATAAGGTTTGGTACTTCAAATAATTGTCTACAAAGAAGTTTATTGTTTTTCAACCTTGGATTTTCTTTTTAAGCTTCTTTGCTTCTTCTGCAACTCTCTTTTGTGAGTACACTTTTGCTATTAGTTCCACAGCATCAAGATTACGCACTGCACTGTCAAGGTATCCGAAAACATCACCCTGGTATGCGGAAATCCCGTAATTATCTTCAAGTCTTTTTATGATTTGTGACGGATCCAGTTCTTCAGTACGCAGCCGGATTATTTTTTCCGAAAATTTCTGTTCTGCGCAACCGCAGTAAGGCGAGTCCTTGCATGCACATGTTAAAAAGTCTGAAGCAAAGTTCAACATGAGCTCCCGGATTTTTGTGTCAAGCTGGTCGAGGGAATCTCCATCAAAAATTATGTCAAGGGTAGCTCCCTGAAAAATCCTTGAAGGCATATTCACATGTAAAGAACTGCCTATATTTTTTGCATACTTAAAATACGCAGCATCGAAAAATTCCAGGTTTGTTGCAATCTTTAAAGGATCATTATCTTCAAGCACTGCATCCCTAATAAGGAAAGCTTTGGATATAGGTAGAAAATGGGCTGCAATAACTTTCCCTAATTGCGTAAGCGTTATCCTGTTTCCCTTCCTTTCTAAAAAGCGGTAGCTTTGCAGACGCAAGATCAGTTTATCCAGATCGAAGCTTCCGAACATAAGGCTGTGGATCTTTTTGAGATCCTGGATAGAAGAGGTGACCGCAACGGATGCAAGAACTTCTTCAAGTTGTTCACCTTCTCCATATTCAACCCCTATGGACAGCATTTCTCCTTGCAGTAGCTTAATTGCGACTTCTTCTTCTGTACCTGGTTGGGAGCTTGAATAAGATTTTCCTGGCACTGGTATAAGCACAACAATTCCCCTATCATGGAAGTCCGGCCTTCCTGCCCTCCCGCTCATCTGCAAGAATTCCTGGACAGAAATCCATTCTATTCCCATTGCAAGTGTATCAAATATAACCTGGGAAGCCGGAAAATCCACGCCTGCAGCAAGTGCAGACGTTGTCACAACTACAGGTAGTTGTCCTTTTGAAAAGAGAGTTTCAACCTTGTTCCTCTCATATTGGGTAAGTCCTGCGTGATAGGGAGCCGCTTGGATTGAAAGAGCTCCTGCAAGCCTATGACAGTTTCTACGAGAATTTGTAAAGACAATCGTCTGTCCCCGGTGATTTTTAGAAGAGAACATCGAATATTCTTCTTTTGCAAGCTGGGAAATCAGCTTTGCTTTTTCATTCTCCTGGCAAAAAAGTAGGTGCCTGTCGATAGGAACTGGTCTATGTTCATAAAGGACAAGCTGAGCTCCAAGTTTTTTTGAATAGGCCTCAGGATTTGCAACGGTTGCGGAAAGGTAGATAAATTGAGCTGTCGGTGCCGCATAAAGTAATCTTCCAATTAGCCCGTCCAGTCTGTGCCCTCTTTCCTGGTCTTCGAGCATATGTACTTCATCCACAACTACAGTTCCGATTTTGCCCAAAAAATCGGCGTTTCCTGATCGAAGCATGTGATCTACGCCTTCATAAGTTCCTACTATTATGTCTGCATTCGGACTGGTCTGCATTTTCAAGCGCGTAGATGTCTTTATAAGAATTGCACCAATTTTTATGGAAGTAGTTAGCCCAAGCTTTAAATACCGTTCTCTGAATTGCTCATATTTCTGATTTGCAAGAGCTACTAGTGGAACCAAATAGATCATTTTTCCTTTTTTGTCCAAAAGATTTTGGATTCCTGCCATCTCCCCTATAAGTGTTTTCCCGGTTGCAGTTGCCGAGACTACAAATTGATTTTTCCCTTTCAAAAGCCCGGCTTCTACAGACAGTGCCTGAACGGGAAATAGAGTCTCTGATTTCTGTTTCAGAATATTCTTGAAATTTTTTTCGAGAGGGAGATCCTCGACCCTTAATATAATAGTGGAAGGAATTGTTATGATAGTATCGTACCTGGTAAACTCGGGATCTAGCTTTTCAGGGCTCAGCATTCTTATGGTTCTATCTAGATCCTTTGTTTTAAAGAGAACTTTCTCCAGAAAACTTACGGATTTTTCTCCGTAATGCAAATCTGCTGAGCTGACTACTCGCACAAGTTCTTCTTTCGCACATCCCCAACATATGAGTTCATTATGGAACTTGATAGACTTGCTATTTGTAAAATTGAAACGTTTATTGATCCAGCAGTGTTTGCAGATTTTAACTCGGTCTGCAGTGAGTTGAAAACCCTTAAGCATTTCTAGAAAATTAGCTTCATCTGCAGAATTTCCTCCTTCTGCAAGCATGATCCTGTTTGCACCGCGTAAAATCTCTACAAACTTATGCGGGGGGATGAATTCTTCTTTTGTCTTGTCGATTAGAAGCCTGATTTTGTGAGGTCTTGGTCCTTTGTGACTATTATTTATATAGAGTTCGGCCACATAAAGTGGTTGCTTCATCCGGTCCTTTATGGCCATAATTATTATTTTCGATTTTTCAGCGTAGACTAGGACCCAGAGAGTCATTGTTTATCCTGATATCTGAATGGTATAAGTAGACTTCCTTTTGGATTTAAAAATAAATATTTTGCTGCTGTATTAATTTTTCAAGGAAACTTATTCTATTGTTAGAGGTGATATTTATGACGTCCACTTCAAGTATTAATTCACATGCACACTTTTTTATTTTACACTTTTTCGTGTACCTGTCATTTATTCACTTTTTTTCTTGAGCACCTTATCAATAGGATCCGTAATATAAGTGGATGATTACTCTAAATAGATAACAAATATATCTATATGATTTTATTTGCACTTAGATAATCATCCTACACTATGTACTTTTAATATACTTTTCCTCCTCTGAACACCTTATTCATAGAAAAATAGAGAATTTTGATAAATCTCGGATTTTCACGAGTTATCTATACTCCATTTATATGCAGCTGAGAAAATTTAGTCGTCCCATATTATTAGTTGATTCTATTTCCGGCAATAATCTGAATGCCATTTCGCAGTCTGTAATAAATTAATAGAAAAACAAATAGGCCTTAGAAAGGAGAAAATAAAATGAAACTTTTACTGATTGCTGACATCCACGCAAACTATGAAGCCTTCCAGGCTGTTCTTGAAGTCCCTCACGATAGGGCCATATGTCTTGGAGACATAGTGGATTATGGGCCAGAGCCTGAAAAATGTATTGATTTCTTGCAAAAGAAAGTAATCCCAACAACAAGAGGAAACCATGATAATTCAGTCGCGTTTAAGGTAGACTGCCAATGTGGATACAAGTATAAGCATCTATCAATTGCGACCAGAGAATATACATGGAAAGCTCTTGATAAATATAGAATAGAATATCTGCAGAAACTCCCTCTACTGATTAAAAAGATAATCGATGGTAAAAGATTCTATCTGACTCATGGAAGTCCTCGGTCTGTGTTTGAATATATTAAACCCGAAACTCCGGATTACTTAATTAGGAATATGATAGATGAAGCAATGGAACCTATAGATGCAGATTTCCTGATAATCGGACATTTCCACATTCCAATAGATAGAAAACTCGGAAATCTTACAATTATAAATCCGGGTTCAGTAGGACAGCCAAGAGACGGAGATCACAGGGCAAACTGTGTATTGTTTGATACAGAATGCGAAAAAGCCGAATTTCTTCGGCTTGATTATGATATCGATGCAGTTTGCACAAAAATCAAAGATAGAATGCCCCCTGCAGATGAATTGATAGATATTCTCAGACGGGGGTACTGATAGTAAGAAAATAGGTAGTCAATTGGACCTAGGCCTATCTGATTCAACTATTGTTATTTATATGTGTTCGGGCTTCATATCTAAATTCATGTTCTATATAAGTGGATAATGAGCGATTTTGGAATTAAATTCAGATATTAGATTATTCCGAAATTTGGGTACAAATTAACCTCATAGTAGAAAATTTATTTCAATTGTATAATCAATTGTAGTTGCGAAAAAGCCTGTTCACATACTTTTTTGTTACTGTTCTTCAAACTTTATTGTAACCTTTCATAAAATATTTCATTCTCCAGTAGAGTGCCACATTCACAAGTCCAATCATAACTGGTACTTCAATCAAAGGACCTATTACAGCTGCAAATGCCTGCCCTGGATTAATACCAAAGACTCCCAATGCTACTGCAATTGCCAGTTCAAAGTTATTACTTGCCGCGGTAAAAGCAAGAGATGTTGTCTGTGCGTAGCTAATACCCATTTTTTTAGAAACAAAAAACGAGATACTAAACATAACTACAAAATATATTCAGAGTGGAATCGCAATTCTCACGACATCTAAAGGCAACGTAACTATATATTCACCTTTTAAAGAAAACATTATAATAATCGTAAATAGTAGAGCATAAAGTGAAATAGAACCTACCTTAGGAATGAATTTGTCATCACACCATTTGACTCCTTTTGAAAGACGCAGAAAGTAACGGGTTAAAAAGCCAGCAGTAAAGAGGACCCTCAGGTATATTGCAACACTTTGGGCTACCTCTCCCATAGAAATATTTATATCTATACCACCAAGTCATAATTATTTAGGTAGCAAGGTTATAAAGATATAGGTAAAAACGGAGTAAAAGACTAGCTGGAAGATAGAATTGAAGGCAACTAAAGCTGTAGTATACTCATTGTCCCCCTCAGCTAAGGTATTCTAAACATCACCATGGCGATACACCTAACTAGGCCAATTAGAATGACACCTACCATGTATTCCGGATATGCTCTAAGAAATATAATCCCCAGGATGAACATTAAAATTGGACCAAGGACCCAATTTTCCAGTAAGGATACTCCAAGACCTTATGATTCCTGAATACCTTGCTTAATTACTCGTATTTGACTCGTGCAAGGGGGGGATACATCATTACTATCAAACCAATAGCAATGGGAATAGATGTGGTGCCTATGGATAGATTTTTTAAAAAGCCTGCAAATCTCGGATAAACGAAGCCTAAACCCACACCGATAAACATGGATAGAAAAATCCACAGAGTTAAATAACGATTTAGAAAAGATAATGTTGATACAATAGATTTTTCCAAAACAAACACCGCTATTCTTTTTGATAAACCTAATTCTATTTTCAGTCAATCGCAGTATCTACCACTTGCTAAGATTTTCTTTAGTAGTTCTAAATCTTCTTTACAGACACTGATTTTATCTATTTCGTCGTTGATAATGATCGAAAGGAAGGGGAATCTTTGGAAAATGTTATCATTGAGTTGATAATAGACCCACTGTGATTTTTTATCAGAATGAATGATTCCTGCTATTTTCAACCTATTCAAGTGCCTTGAAACTTGGATTGTTTTATACCCAGGACCGCCTCAATATCGCAGCCACATAATTCACCGTTTCTTAAAATATTCAGTATTCTTATTCTGTTTTCATCGGCTAATGCCTTAAAAATAGAAACAATATCTATAGACATCATCACCCTTTATATGAGTATGTACAATTATACTCATATTACATTTTAAACTGCCGTTTTTGCTCTCTAAAGCTCCTCAATTCAGAAACTTTTAACATATTTTTTGATTTTAATAACTTAACAGTAATTCCACTAGCAATTGACTGTAATAAATCAAAAAAAGTCAGAAAATAACAAAAAGTATCCACAGAAGAACAACGATAAAAAAATCGACCGGTAGTATACTAAAAGTTCTGTAAATTCTAATTGGCTCGTTATTCTTTTCTTTGCCACGAAAAAACAGAATTGATCTGTGGTTTTGGGGCAGAGGTTTGCTATAAAACATATTCATAAACAAGCTATCCACATTCAAATATTTATCAACCAGAATAGTAGATTAAATTTAAGCTACTTCCAGATGATGCGGATAATGATAGCCATAGTTGAAATTTGGTAATATCTGGAAGGGATTCCAGATTTGAGGTGCACGATCTACAAGAGCCTATAGAAAAAGTGTTATGATCTAATGTATTTAGTATCCAGGAAAACATAGATCTCACAGAGTTACTATGTATAGGAAGAGTATCTTTCTTACTCTTTTTGTCTACTACTCCTCACCATTCTTTGCCTCTTCTCACCACTCTCGTCCCTCTCTGATCAAGAACACCACTACTATTAACCCGACTAGCGGATCTGCCTGCCACAACCCAAAAAAGTAATTAGTTGTAAGTCCCAACAGTAAAGGCACCGATAGGAAGGCGCAGGTCAATGTTTCCTTAGAATCAGCTACTAGAGCTTTGCTATTGATCTTCATGCCCAGATCGCGCTTTCTAAACTAAAGTATAGGCATGATAATCACTGAAAGACTGGCTATGATGATTCCTGATAGCGAAGGCTCAGGAATCTCTATGAATATTAACTTCTTTGCAGATTCGTAAAAAATATAAGCTCCAAGCAAGAAGAAAGTGGCTGCCACAAATTTTATGGCTTTATTTTCGCTTGTTCTCTCCTCATCTTCTGAGCATACTTCATGCTTACTAAGTCGCCAGATAAGGATAAGACCTGAAAGAGATTCAACTATACTATCCAAACCAAAACCTATTAGGGCTATACTCCCTGCATGGGCTCCGAAGAATATAGAGAAAAAACCCTCAAGAACGTTATATCCTACAGTGAAATACTCAAGATTAAGAGCCTTTTTGTAAAGCTTGTCATCCACATCTCATCCTGTCCACAAAGCACTGAGAATATATAAACAGTTACTCCTTGTATGTTTAGTTGATAGTATATGTTTTTGTAGATTTATAATGTCTCAATGGTAAAAAAGATACCAAAGACAATATATATCCCTTTACCGAAAGTACTGATTGATAATCAGTACACTTCTATTTTTTCCCAATATTTCCAAATCATTGTGATTTATGCGGCACAATATTAATGCATAGATTTTTGTGCCAAAATCTCTGAATTTTCTAAATACCCTCCAGAATAAGAAAAATTGCTGTTCTATTACTCATGGAGCTGAGGGGACTCATAGAACATGTGGAGCTCATGGAACACTTGGAAATAATTAACCTAAACCACAATCATAATTAAAACATAAGAAAAAAAATAAGTAGGTAGTATTCTCAACAAAACTAAAAATATGAATAAATTGAATCAGAAACTCAATTTTTACACCATAGTCTCAATTAATAAATTTCTAACAAATTTCTCCATCTTTTTACTTTCAACAAAAAATAATTTTTTGATATGTTTTACGATTTGGTTGTGTTTTTATATTTGGATATTAGTGGAATAGCAATCTTTCATTCCAAAAGATTGTTGTCATTGTCTTTGGAATCTGGATTAAGTATATTATGAATGTACTATTGCATACATCCCAAAATAAAATGTTTGAGTGTAGTTATGTGTCTAAAAGTAAAAAAATTATTAAATAGCTCTTCGTTATGATATAATAGTGTCTCTTACCCACAACTTATAAGATTTATTTTGTATATACTTCATTGATGCTCATAAGATCCCAATTATTCATTGCTGTTATCATGGTTAAGGATTGAGATCTCATATATTTAGGATATCCTTGTGGGTCAGAATGCGCAGAATCTCAAGGATAAAGAATGATAGCAATCTTTCAAGTAAGAGCTTGTCTTAAAATTAAATCAACTTGTATAATTATATAATGAGCAATCTTGAATTTAAATGCATATAAGAAATTATTCCAAAATGCACATCGGGATTGCTATCAATTCATATTCTAGTAGAATTACTCAATATACTTTAGTTAAAGTTTTTATCTTTTACTATTCACATCATATAAAGTAGCCACCGTAGCCATATGATGGCAAACTAGTACACCGCCTATATAATAGCATCCAGCGCCATAGCCCCAGCCGCCATAGCCCCCAGCCACCATGACCATGACCGCCCATATGGTGGCACTAGCTGACCACTGCAGTCAAATACACTACGAACAGGACTGCCACCAGAATTGCAAGTACCTTTTTCATTCTAAATAATTGTTTCAACATTTGATTTCACTCCGTTTATATTGTTTAAATTAATAACATGTTAAAGTATAGAGAATTTCAATAAACAAATCTGTCAGGTCTTTGCCGATTCAGCTATTAATAGCTTTATCTTTGTCGTTTTTCATTGCCACTTTTTTCGTGGGTACTATTTTCGGTCCAGTTCCACTATCCATGGCCACACCTTTGGAGGCTATTTTCTTTCCAGTTTTACTATTAACAGCTATGCCTTTCGCACCTACTATCTTTTGTCCACTTTCACCTTTCACGGCCACTCCGTTTGTGATTATATTTTGCCCTGTTTTACTATTTACAGCTACGACTTTCTTCTCTTTAAACACAACAGGTTCCGCACTTACCGCTGCAGCGGTCACGGACATTAAAAAACAAACTGCTAGCAAAATACTAAGTGTCTTTTTCATCTGCTTTTTAGCTCCTTTTAATTCATTTTAAAGAATTTTTCTACATAACATTTTTCTACAAAACCCTATGTAAGATTAAATAATACATCAAATCGGTCTGCATTAAATAATACATAGGATTTTATTTATTGTATTTATATTTTATAGGATTTTCATAATATTTTAAGGTGTTTCTGGCTATTTCCAGTTCTTAAATTGGTTGTCGTTAATAAATAGTCACTTATAAAAATAGAAAAAATATACATGAAAATAAACTTTAAAAAATAACTCCATTTGAGCCTTTATTTCCCAAAGAAAGCTTGAATAATTTTATTAAAACAATTTAGGATTATTGTCAAGTGATTTTATTAGATTAAAGCAAAAATCTTTTCGGAATTTCATGACGTAGTATTTATATGAAAATTACAGGATGTTCAAACTGCCTATGTGTTTTTGGCTATTTCTGATATTAAAATTGATTAAATAAATCATTAGGTAGTATCTCGAATTTGCTTAAATTCAAAGTCAAAATTTTATCTATAGTGTTTAATTGGCTCATCTGACATATAATTTTCTAGCCACACACTTCTTTAAATTTTGAATTTTACTGAAAAACTTGTATACTGCCGATCTGCTTCAGTGTATGAAAACACAAGCATTAGTTACACCAGAAATTCAATCTTGAACACAGCAATCAAAATAACGAAAGCCAACAATAAACAGTTTCTGTGCCAAGAACTATGTATTTTCCTTTTCTTCCTCAATCCAGGTTTCAGTCCTTTGAGGCTTGTTAGAATTTTGTTGGGATTCTGAAAGTCCTGTGAGTATTTTTTTAAAATGTTCTCTGAATTTTATTATTCTCTCTTTATTGCTGTAGACATCTTCTCTAATTTATCTTTTTCAAATATACACATCTATATGTACCGATTAGTTTTTGTTCATAGGATATTTTATACAAACAAATAATATATATTTTATAATATGCATTTAAGATTTTGATAATAATTTTCTTAATTAATAATTACTACAAGAAAAACAATATTTTATGGAAAAGGAAAAGAATTAAAGCATCAGAAAATTATAAAAAATAACATAAATGAGGCTAACCTTGAGGAGGCAAACCAGAGAAAAGCTAACCTTAAAGACGCTGACCTCATGGAGGTTAATTTTGAGAAAGCTAATCTGATGAAGGCTAACCTTGAAGCAGCTTTGCTTGGAGAAGCTTACTGATTATCACTTGACGAACTTTTTAAAGTGAAAATGCTTTATGATACTAAATTGGACGAAAAACATATAATACCACTAAAAGAGAAGTAGCTGCCCTTTTTGAAGAACTTACCGAATGAGCGGATATTATCAGACTTCCCACTCTGAGTTAACATGTTTCGTGACCGTCTGATTATTAATGAATATGTTTTTGCGCTAAAATCTATGCATCATTCGTTTTAGATAGTTATGTTCTACATTATAATGTAATATTTTTTGACTTGTATAGGAATCCAGATAAATTTTCCCCTTCTAATAGGTATCTTGCAAGTTAAAATGTTGTTCTCATGATTTTTTTTGAAAATTTGGATGAATTCGACAACTAATATTTACAAAAAACACATTTTAATAAATTGAAAAATATATTTTCCTAGTAGAAAAGTTTACTTTGTAGATTGAAGTATTATTCATTTGTATTTTTGTAGTTATTTTTCAGTATTAATGTCCAAACACACTTCAAGAGGCAGAAAATTAAAACAGCGATATATAATAAAGAAAGTAGAGGCCATGTCCTCATAACGGCTTTCGGAATCATTATGCTTGCTCTTTTAATCCTAGTGAGTCTCACAGGTGCTGGGCCATTTGCAGATATACCGAACTCCTGCAGCAACAGTACCTATAATTTAAATAAGTCTGATGAAGCAATAAAATCATATGAAAAAACAATTAAAATTAACCCTAAAGATTCAAAAGCTTGGAACAATGAAGGACTTGATCTAAGCAAATTAGGTAGGTACGATGACGCGATAAAAGCGTATGACAAAGCAATTGAAATTAACCCGCATAATTCAGTAGTTTGGTGCGATAAAGAAACTTTATCTAGATAGATTGAATAATTTTGATTTGTAGGTTAAATGTTACTAATTTTCATTTATTTTTTATCCTTCGCGAAATAAATATAGTGACTTTTTGGTTTCTTATTTTTTACATCTATTTTAGTAAAACATGTGTGTTGTTCCTTAAATTTTGGTGAAAATGTCCTCAAACTTCGTTTTTAATGTCTTAAATTTTGATTAAAATGGCAAAAATACATAATTTTTAATACAAACAAATCTATGCAACAACGAAACAGAAAAAAATTTCTATTGCTTCGGATAATTGGAACTTTTTCCTGTACTTTGAGAAAGTTTAAGTGCTTTTTCGTGATCTCCCATCTGATGATAGAGGCCAACGAGCTTGTTTAGAGTTGTTGCAACAGAGGGGTGTTGGGGACCAAGAACTTTTTCACGAATCTCAAGAGCCCTTTGATAAAGTTTGAGTGCTTTTTCATAATCTCCCATCTGACGATAGAGTCCAGCGAGATTGTTTAGGGTTGTTGCGACAGATGGGTGTTGAGGACCCAGAACCTTTTCATAGATTTCAAGTGCCCTCTGATAAAGCAGGAGTGCTTTTTCATAATCTCCCCTCTTATGATAGATTAATGCGAGATTGTTTTGAGTTGTTGCAACAGAGGGGTGTTGGGGGCCCAGAACATTTTCACTGATTTCAAATGCTCTTTGAAAAAGTGGGAGTGCTTTTTCATAATCTCCCATCTGACGATAGAGTTCGGCGAGATTGTTTAGGGTAGTTGCAACAGATGGATGTTGGGGACTCAGGACATTTTCACGAATGCCAAGTGCCTTTTGAAAAAGTGGGAGTGCTTTCTCGTAATCCTCCATCAGACAATAGAGTTCGGCGAGATTGTTTAGAGTTGTTGCAACAGATGGATGTTGGGAACCCAGAACATTTTCACGAATGCTAAGTGCCTTTTGAAAAAGTGAGAGCGCTTTCTCGTAATCCTCCGTCAGACAATAGAGTTCGGCGAGATTGTTTAGGGTTGTTGCAACAGATGGGTGTTGGGAATCCAGAACCTTTTCACTGATTTCAAGTGCCCTTTGATAAAGTGGGAGCGCGTTTTCGTAATCTCCCATCTGACGATAGAGTCCAGCGAGATTGTTTAGGGTAGTTGCAGCAGGTGGGTTTTGAGAACCCAGAACATTTTCATAGACTTCAAGTACCTTTTGATAAAGTTGAAGTGCTTTCTCGTAATCCTCCATCAGACAATAAAGTTCGGCGAGATTGTTTAGGGTTGTTGCAACAGATGGGTGTTGGGAATCCAGAACCTTTTCACTGATTTCAAGTGCCCTTTGATAAAGTGGGAGCGCGTTTTCGTA
>Ga0182014_10000049_pt1 | contig 112762 bp, 86 predicted proteins | sample 612S2DmetaG_FD_120489 | JGI IMG/M metagenome (GOLD analysis project Ga0182014, IMG submission 120489) | Permafrost microbial communities from Stordalen Mire, Sweden - 612S2D metaG | ecosystem: Environmental > Terrestrial > Soil > Wetlands > Permafrost | place: Sweden: Stordalen | collected... | reverse complement strand
TTCGAAAGGCTGTAGCCTTCAAACCAGGCGGACCAGGTGTTTTTCTTGAACACGATCTGTTCGCCGCCATTGTTGGAAGGCAGGCTCGGATCCAGCCAGACCCATGCCTCAACGGTGACGTTGCCGGGCTTGAGCGCGAGAGAATCAGGAATCTGCGCGTAGCCGTTGGTGCCGTCGAAACGAAAAGCTTGTCCAACCATGCCGGGGGCATAACTGGCCCCGCTGGGCGACAGCGTTCCGTTGTTCGTGCCGATAGTGTCGCTGGCGTTGCCCTCGCCTTTCCACCAACTCACCAATCCCGAAGGCGGCGGATCGCAAGCGCCAGTTGCTGACACCGAGATCAAAGATTGGGTGAGACCACCTAAAAAAACAGCGAAGAACATCCTTGACATAAAATGCCCCGAATGTCGTTTGTTTGAATTGCAGGCGATTTGCATAATTCGAGTATCTTATCTAGCAAAAATCATAACTGCCACTTCCCATTTGAATTCTTGCCCGCGACCAACGCGGGCCTTTTTCGTGATTTTCTTCCTGCTCCACAAACTTACAAATCCCTTGTTCCAATTTTTTCCGAGTCTGGAAATCCTACCACACACCGCGTGCCGGAGGCAAGGAAATTCTATGCGATTTTGACCCCCGCGGCGTCAAACTTCTTCTTGGCTTCTTGCAGCAAATCAGAAACCACGCCTGGCGCGGCGTCCGGATCGGCGCACGAGGCGGCCAGGGTCACGATGGCGCCTTTACTGGTCACCCGCGTGAGATAACAGCCGTCAATCTGGGCGATTTGTTGATGGGCCTTGGCTGCGTCTAGCAGAATCTTCCGCGCCTGGTCCAGGTCGCTGCCGGCCGCCACGTAGAACGACACGTTGCAGGAGGTGCGCGGCGGAAGAAGGGAAAGATCGACGCAGGCCTGGCTGGCCATGATGTTGTTGGGAATGACCAGGCGCCGCTTGTCCGCCGCGCGCAAGGTGGTATAACCCAGATCAATGTTTTCGACCACGCCAGTTTCTGGGCCGCTGGGCAGAAAGACCCGCAGGCGGTCGCCCAGTTTGAAGGGACGGTAGAGGACGATGGAAACTCCGGCGATGAGGTTGCCCAGCGTGCTCTGCGCGGCCAGGCCGACCACGACCGACGCCGCGCCGCCAATGGCCAGCGAGGCCGTGCCCAGTTTCTGCAACGCCGGAACAACGTGCGCGTAGCCAACGAAGGCAAGTATATAAACGACAACGCGCGCCAATTGCCCCAGAAACCGGATGCCCGTCGGGTCCGCCCCGGCGCGCTGGGTGCGGTCCAGGTAACGGTGAATGGCCAGCCGCACGGCCCGTCCCGTGATGATCGCCGCCAGCGCCCAGAGAACGGCGACGAACACCGCCCCGATCATCGTGCTGGTGTCCATCAGGCTCCCGGCTATGTCAGACCATTTTGTCATGCTTAAATCAGCTTCAATTTGGGCAAATCCTGCAAGTCGATCAGGCCGATTGGTTCGCGGGCGGCGTTGACCACGATGAGGTCATCGATGTTGCGCTGGTTGAATATCTTCAGCGCGTCCACCGCCAGGGCGTCATCCCGGATGCATATCGGGTGGCGCGTCATGACGCTTCCCAGGCGGGCGGAGAGGATGTCATTGTTCGCCGCCATTTGCCGGCGCAGGTCGCCGTCGGTGAAGACGCCGGTTAATTTGCCGCGGGAGTTGACAATGCTGACGCTGCCGGATTTGGCGCGGCACATCAGGAGCAATGCTTCCTTGACCGTAAGGCCTTCGCCGGTCACGGGGTTGCGGATGTCGGTGCGCATGATGTCGCGTACTTTCGTGAGCAGGGCGCGGCCAATGGCGCCGGAGGGATGGCTGCGGGCGTAGTCCTTTTTCTTGAATCCGCGCGCCTGCAAAACGGTCATGGCCAGGGCGTCGCCCATGACGAGCATGGCGGTGGTGCTGGCGGTGGGCGCCAGGTTGAACGGGCAGGCCTCCTTGGGCACCCGCACGCTCAAGACCGCGTCGCTGTGGCGGGCCAGGGAGGATTTGGCCGCGCCGGTCATGGAAATGATCTTGACTGAAAATCGCTTCAAGGCGGGCAGCAAATTGAGCAGCTCCTCCGATTCCCCGGAATAGCTCAGGGCCAGCGCCGCGTCGCCGTCGCTGACAATGCCCAGGTCGCCATGCAGGGCATCGACGCTGTGGAGAAAAACGCTGGTCGAACCGGTGCTGGTGAGCGTGGCGGCGATCTTCTGGCCGATGTTGCCGGACTTGCCAACGCCGACCACGACGATCTTGCCGCGCTGGCGCAACGTTTCCACCATGATTTCCACGGCGTCGTCAAACGCGCCGTCCAGTTGGCGGCGCACCGCTTTGAGGGCCGCGCCCTCGATATCGAATACTTCCCGTGCCCGGGGCAGATGACTCATGCGCCAAGCGTGCCAGCAAGCGCCGTGGTTTTCAACCCGGACTTCACCCAATTGCTCTGGCCGTTTCCGTCCGGCAATGCCATAGTCGGGCCGGCACATGCACTTCGCGCTCTCTTATTTCCTGGCGGCCGGCGCCGGGCTGCTGATAGCCCACATGATCAGCCGGGCGCCGGAATTGCGCTCCATGCGCCTTTCCCAGCTTATTCTGATCCCCGCAGGGTTGGTCCTGTGTGTGAGTTTGCCCGGAGATATCCCAGGGCTGGTTGCCTTCGTGGCCATCCTGGGATTCCTGATCTTGTTGACCACTCCGAACATCGCGTACTATTGCGGGGTGGGGCTGTCCAATTTCCTGGTCCCGCAGGATTGGACTTCCGCCGATGAGGAAATCGCTCTCCGCCCCATCCGGCGGTTGATTGACAAAGACCAGAACATTCAGGCTTTCGACGAGTTGGAGGAACTTCTGGGAAGGTACAAGCCCACCTACGAAGCCCGCCTGCTCCAGGCCAAACTTCTCTACCACTTTGGCCGCGTCAATGAGACGGTGGCCGCGCTTCTCAGTTTGATCGAACTGAGCCAATCCACGGCGCAGCAATTGACGGTGATGGAACTGCTGGCCTCCCTGGAGAATCAGCATCGGCCTTCTCCAAAACCATCCCTCCCCGGCGTCCGGCGCATCCAGACCCGGCATGAACTCGTTCTCTTTCAGACGGACGGCGGCGCCTCCCCGCTCCACAAAGCAATCCCGCCCGGCTCCTATCTGGTCGAGGAGATTTCGCGCGGCAACCGCCGCTGGCTGAATTTGGCGGGAGAAGATTGGGGCAACGCGGAAATGTGCTGGGAAGCCGTCCGGTCAACCGAGCGCCCGGTCGGCGCGCGTCCGGGAAAGAGCCTTCTCCGGCGCATCGCCCGGATGCATCAAGCCATCGGCGCCGCCTTCAAACGCAAACCGCGCCTGCACTTGCAGGCCGAAGCGCAAAAGCTTCTCCAGGAAGCCAGCCAGCTCATCCGGTGCAACGACTGGCCAGGCGCCCTGCCCCTTCTCCAAAAAGCATCCGCCCTGGATCCCGACCGCTACGAAATCGCCTATCGCTGGGTGCAGGCGGTGCGCCAGACGGCGAATGAAGGCGCCGCCGCCCAAGCTGTCAGAAAGGTCCTCAAGCAAAGCCAATGGACCGACAGCGAAAAAGCGATGCTCCGCCAATTAACCAACAGAGCCTGATTTGCTCTTGACACGTTCGCGCGGAAATGCCATGATCGACCGCGAAATGCATTCCATATTCTCGTATATCGTGGCGGCCGGCGCCGGGGTGCTGATTCCCCTGTTCATCAGCCGCGACCCGGAATTGCGTCTCTGGCGCATCGCCCAGCTTGTCATCCTTCCTCCCGGATTGATGCTGTGTGTTTATTTGCCCCCGACAGCGCTGATGATTTTCCGGCTTGTCCTGACAGTCATGGCTTTATTGGTGGCGCCGAGCATCGTCCACACCTTGACAGCGGGGATGTTCAACGCCATGGACCCGCAGGATTGGACCTCCGAAAATGAGGAAATCGCTCTCCGCCCCATCCGGCAATTAGTTGCCAAAGGTCAGCCCATGCAGGCGTTGACAGACCTGGAGGAACTGCTGGCCAAGCACAAGCCCACCTACGAAGCCCGCATGCTCCATGCCAAACTTCTCTCCCAACTTGGCCGCGCCAACGAGACCGAGGCCGCGCTCCTCAGTTTGATTGACTTGTGCCGCACGACCGAGCAGCAATTGATGGTGATGGAACAAATCGCCTCCCTGGAGAATCCTCATCAGCCTTCGCCAAAACCATCCGGCCACGGTGCCAGGCGCATCCAGATCAGGCATGAACTGGTTCTCTTTCAGACTAGCGGCGGCCCCTCCGCGCTCCACAAAGAAATCCAGTCCGGCGCCTACGAGGTCGAGGAAATTTCGCACGGCAACCGCCGCTGGCTGAAATTGAAGGGAGAAGATTGGGGCAACGCGGAAATGTGCTGGGAAGCCATCCGGACTGGCGCCTCCTCCCCGGTCGGCGCGTCCCCGGCCATCGCTCCTCCCGCGGGAGCGTCTCCGAAGAAGAGCCTTGTCGGGGAAATCGGCCGGGTATTTCGGGCCATCACCGCCATCAAAGGCAAATCGCGCGTGGAACTGCAGGGCGAGGCGCAAAGACTTTTCCAGGGAGCCAACGATCTTATCCGGCGCAATAATGACTGGCAGAACGCCCTGGCGCTCCTCCAAAAAGCATCGGTCTGCGATCCCGAACGCTACGATATTGCCTATCGTTGGGTCCAGGCCGTGCGCCACACGGCCGACGACGCCGCCACAGCCCAAGCCATCAGCCAGGTCCTCAAGCAAGAGGAATGGACCGAGGACCAAAAAGCCATGCTCTTCCAGGCAGCCAGCAGTTCCTAAATGACTGGTTGCCAACCCAATCGTTCCGGGGCATTCTGGCGTGGACGCAAGACCTGCCAGCATGGAAACGAACCGGCAATCGGAATCAGAGGAAGTTAGATTGCGCCAGCGACTGGAGGAATGCCTCCGCCACTCGCGCGAGTTGGCGGAGCACACCCGGGCGTCCCCCAGCCTGCCGCGCCTGGCCGAAACGCCGGGCGTCGCCATGCCGATCAACGAGACCTTTGTTCCCGGCTCCATTCTCACCACGCTTTTTCGCAACCCGAAAACCGGCCGCACCGTTTCCTTCAAACGCGAGGAATTGGCCGAACTGGACGGGATGAAAAGCGATTACCTCCTGCGTTATTACCTGTCGCAATCGCTGTTCACGGAGGACGACGCCGCCCGTTTGCGCGACAGCATGGAAACAGCGGCGCGGCGCTATTATCAGATGCTGCGCCACAGCGATTGGCGCGCTCAAGTCTTCGGCTACGACGCCGCCAGGGAGCAATCCCTCCTGCGCAACCTGCTGCAACTCCGCCTGCTGGTCGAATGCGTGCAGATCCTCACGCCGCCGCTGCTTACTGTCAAACGCATTGGCGACGAGGAATTTGATCTGATCGAAAACCTGCACGGCTTGATCCGCCTGCTGGCCTTCTCGCTGTGGGGCCGCCTGGCCGCCGAAGAATCGGATTTGATCGGCTATGGCGCGCTCTCCATCTGCATCGCCGGCCTGGCCGCCAAACCCGACGAGGCGGCCGCCATGCTGGAATCCGGCCAGGCCGCTGCCAAGGGCGACCCGGCCCTGTTCATGAAATGGTTCGAAAAGGGCAGCGGCCGCTTCGCCATGGAAAGGGTCAGAACCATCTTGCGCCAGGCCGACAAACACGGACTGGACGACATTTTCGGCCTGCTCGCCCGCCACGCGCTCGACCTCGGTTTGCAACCCGTCACCATTGAATTCGCGCGCCAAGCGTTGCAATCGCTGGTCACGGCGCTCTCGGATATGGACGGCAAACTGTCCGATCACGAGCGCCGCCACTCGGCGGTGATTTCCGCCCAACTCACGAATGTTTCGCGCCAGTATGCCCTGGATTTCGCGGCCCGGTGCTCCGATCCCGGCGTCAGCGAAGAAGACTTGAACGCGATTTTGAAGGAACTGGACGCGATGGTCGGCCTCACTCCGGTGAAGGCGGAGGTGCATCGGGCCGCGAATTTTGCCCGCCTGCAAGTGTTGCGCAAACAGCAGGGATTGCCCGCCGTTCAGGCCAGCCTTCACAGCGTGTTCTTTGGCAATCCCGGCACCGGCAAAACGACCGTCGCGCGCCTCATGGGCCGCATCTACAAATCATTGGGTCTGCTGCGGCGCGGCCACGTCGTCGAGTGCGACCGCGGCCGCCTCGTGGCGGAATACGTCGGCCAAACGGCGGTGCGGACTCACGCGGCCATCGATTCGGCGCTGGACGGGATTCTGTTTATTGACGAAGCCTACGCGCTGGCCGGCAGGGGCGCGGAGGATTTCGGCGCTGAAGCCATTGAGACGCTGCTCAAGCGCATGGAAGACGAACGCGACCGGCTGATCGTCATTGTGGCCGGCTACAGCAAGCCGATGGAGCAATTCATCGCGTCCAATCCGGGCCTGGAATCGCGCTTCGCCAATTATCTCAACTTCCCCGATTACCAGCCCGATGAATTGCTCGAAATTTTTCACCGCATGGCTTCGCAAAGCGGGCTGGTTTGCTCGCCGGAAGCCGAGCGGAAAGCGCGGGAACTGACCGTCAAGCTTTACGCCGCGCGCAACGAACAATTCGGCAACGCCCGTGAAATGCGCAACCTCTTCGAATCGTCCGTGCGCAACCAATGCACCCGGCTGGCCGAGAGCGGCCGTTGCGACCGCGACGCCCTCACCACCTTGCTGCCGGAGGATTTGCCCGCTGATTTTCAACCCGGAATGCTTTCCCCGCCCGAAGCAAGAATTCCCTCCTCGCGTATCGCCCCCCGGCCCGGTTGAGTGAGCAGATCAGCGCCAAAGTTACAAGGACTCCTGCTGTGACTCGTCGTATTTTATGAAATCTCCGGCGCTCATCCGCTCAACAGAGGTCACCTTGACACCCGGCACGTGCGCCAGACTGGCTTTAAGCTCGTTGGGATAATTGCTGAGAAAGGAACCGACGAGCTTGTCGCCTTGCTTTGTGGTTCTGAAAAAGCTGGCGGCGCCAATGTTGTTTTTGCCGGAACTGCTGGAAGAATGCTCATGGATTCTGGCCAAAAATTCCCCCGCGTTTTTGGGCGCAAAATCATCCACCGGTTCAAATTTGACCACCCATGTGTTTTCGGCAACTTTGGCGAGCCATTTTCCCGCCTTGGCTGAATCAGTATCCATTCCGTGATGGCCGCGATGATAGGCATCCCACAGATCGTAGGCGGCCCATTGGTTGCCGGCTTCAGCCAGTTTCACTTTCTCCTCCAAGTTCCACAAGGACTCCTGCTGTGACTGATCGTAAGCGATGAATGTTTCCGGCGTGATGCGTTCGACGGTGGTGACCTTGATGCCCGGCACCTGCGCCAGGCCGGCCTTAAGCTCATCGGGGGAACTGCTGAGGAAGGAACCGACCAGCTTGTCGCCTTGCTGGGTTGTTCTGAAAAAGCTGGCGGCGCCGATATTGTTTTTGCCCGAATGACCGGAATAATGCTCATGGATTCTCTGCAAAAACTCGCCGGGGTTTTTGGGCGCGAAGTTATCCACCGGCTCAAATCTCACAACCCACACATCCTTGATAACTTCGCCGAGCCATTTGTCCGCCTTGGCTGAGTCCGTATCTACTCCGTGGTGGCCGCGGTAATAGGCATCCCAAAGTTCGTAAGCAGCCCATTGGTTGCCGCCTTGGGCCATTTGGAGCTTCTGGTCCAGGTTCCAATCGCCGCCCTTGGACGCTTGAGCGCCCACCGGCTTCTGGCTGGGAGTCTGCGCGTCGGTCAGGGTCACCAGTGCCAGGCCGGTGAGAAGCGATAGCGCCAGGGCTAGTCCGCGTTCGGATTTATGGAATTTTGCGATCATACTTATCCTCTCTTTTATTTGTTGTTTGTTTTCGAGGATTCCGGCCAGGCTCGGGGTCCATACCGATTGGCCAAATCCTTCCAAAAGTTTCACGATGGTCAGGCCGTAGGCTTCATTGTCACCCGGGCGCGCGTAAGATAGGGCCAGCGCGTCGCAGGCCAACTCGCGGTCCGCGCGCAGGCAGTGAAAGCCCAGCCACACGAGCGGGTTGAACCAGTGGACTGTCTGCAACCCGAGCATCACCCAGCCGACGACGATGTCGTGGCGCTTGATATGAGCCAATTCATGCAAGAACACATGGCGCAGTTCCTCCCGTGTAAATCGGGCAGCCAGTCCCACGGGCAACAGCAAACGCGGACGCACGAAGCCGAAGAGCGTGGGGCTTGCGATGGTTTCTGTCTCGATCAGCGTCACTGGCGTCGTGACACCCATCAACGACTTGCAATCTTCCAGCAAATTGAGCGTCGGGCCGTCGAGCAACGGACGCTGTCGTATCACACGCCGGAGAATTCTGTGATTGTTGACAACGGTGCAGCCCACCAGGCAAAGAGCGCCCGCCGCCCATAACCACGCCAGCCAGTGCGTCGCGGCCGAAGATGCGGGAACGGCGCCCCTCTCGCTCTTCCCAACCGGCGCGTCCGGGACTGGAGTGGGAGACGCTTCCGCTCGCGCTTCAGGCGCGGAAGCGGGCATCTTCAAGACATTGAAAACGCTGGCCGGCGACGGAATGGTCCACGGCAGGGCCAGACGCAGCAGGACCAGCAGCCAAAGCGCGCAGCGCCAGCGCGGTTGCAGACGCCGTCCGCAAAGCCATCGCGCCGCCAACACCAGCAGAATGACGACCGAAGCCCGCCCGGAGATTCTCAGCAGGCTGGGAAGATGGGAGAAGAGGGTTTGCATAAAATCGGTTCAGTCATTTTTCTTGAGCAGGCGCCGCAGTTCGCGGATTTCGTCGGGAGAAAGTTTGTCCCCCTGGACAAAGTGAGCGAGCATGGGCATCAACGCCCCGCCGAACACCCGGCCCAGAAACGACTCGCTGGCGGCATCGACGCATTCCTCGCGCCGGACGAGCGGACGGTAAAGGTAGGCGCGTCCGTTCTTGCTGAAGCCCAAGGCCTTCTTCCCGACGAGCCGGTTGAGAAAAGCCTTGACCGTGCGAGGGTGCCAGGAGGCGTCGGTTTGCCTCAGGGCTTCGATGATTTGACCGGCGGAGCAGGGAGCGAGGTCCCAGACCACTTTCATGACTTCCCATTCAGTTTCGGAGATGCGGGGCATTTTTCTCATGGCGCGTTATTTACGATTACTTCTGTAATCGGTGAAAGATTACACCTATAATCCATATCGTCAATCAAATTCTTTCGTCTTTTCTTGTCATGGCCCGCGCCAAAAAATGGCTGCCCGCCCCCTTCCGAACGGGGGACAGGGAGGCGGCGCCGCGATCCTGCGCATGGGCCGCCATGGAATTTCCCATGCCGCGCGAGACGCGAGCTTTCTCGTCCTTGATATCAAGATACGAAACTGCCGGTCACGCGGCCCTCTGGACAGGTGGTTCGACGGGCAGGTCGAGAAAGAGTCGCGGGAAGTAGAACTCGTGAACTTTTCGACGGGAAGGCGACGCGGAGCGAGCCTTTGGGACTGGGCGTTTCAATATAGCCCTCCTCAAGGCCCAGTTTGGCGATCTTCGCGGAAAACCGTGTTGGCGAGTTCGCAAGTAGGTTACTAATGATTCAGGTTAAGCCCAACGTGACCTCACGGGCTGATGGTTGAGCATCTGATAAGCGATCCGCCTATTGTGGGTGTTCCGGGGGTTTGACCGCTGTTTTCTCAATCAATTTTCGGCAATAACGAACTGTCCCTACAATAAGACCGCTCATCACAAGACAAATGCTCGATGCGAGGATTAAGGCTAAAAACGGGAAAACATAAATACCCAGGTGAAGGGCGTCGGCAAGGCCTGCCAGGGGCTGGAGATGGCCCGAATACAACAGGTAATAGGCTGAAATCGAAACCAACGCGCCAGCGGCGCCGATCCAAAGAAACGGCGAACTGACGAGAATCAGCACTGCCTGTTTCGAAGTTTTCATGTCGCAACAACAAGCCGGCCAGCCAGAGGTTCAAATTCCTTCCATGATTTAGGTGTGTGTCTATAATACCGCTCTGAGCTTCCATGGCTAGGGGCGACGCAGCATTACATAGGCAACACCCACCCCCATTATGGATAAGCCACAACTGGCAACGGCGGCGGGCCACGGTGATTGGATTGAGCCAAGGCAGAAAGTGGCCAAAGCACAAATGCCAATCGTCCTAACGGTCTTTGCGACGTGTTGGTGCGGCGTTTCTGCCTCCGTCTGCTTCTTTTCAATAATCTGTTCTTTTTCTTCGCTCATAATTCTCCTCCAGGTAATCCTCATCTCATTGTTCTGTGTCCGCTTTTTCGGTCTGGGCAATTTCCGCCAGGGATGCTGCGTGCCAGAAGTGGACTTTTCCGTCGCCCCCGCCCGTCGCCAGGATTTTATCATCGGGGGAAAACGTGACATAGTACTGGGGGACATCGGTCTTAAACGTAATTACCTCGCAACCAATCGCCAGATTCCATAGTTTCACCGTGCTATCATCGCTGCCGCTGGCCAAGGTGCGCCCATCGCTGGAAAAGGCCAGTTGGATCACACCTGCTTTGTGTCCAGTCAAGGTTGCGAGTACCTTGTCGGCATTTGCGTCCCAAATCTTGATCGTTCCGTCCCAGCTTCCGGCCGCAAAGACGCCGTTGGCGGAGAAAGCGACTGCTCCAACAGTGTTTCTGAAACCGGGTGAAGTCCAAACAAGTTGGCGCGTCTTCACATCCCAAAGTCTGGCCACTCCATCCCAATTCCCTGCGAGAAGCTTCGCGCTGTCCGCCGAAAAGCTGACACATCGGGCAATCGAGGTTTGTGGAAGCGCGCACACCAATTGGCCCGTGATGAGATCATTCAAGACAATTCTGCCGTTGTGGGACGTGGCAACCAGTTTGCCGTCGGGCGACACCGCGGAGTCGTAGTTCCCGTCATTTGGTGTCATAACCGCGGTGGACTCGATCAGCGATTGCGTTGATACATCCCACCTTCGCAGCAGCTTGAACGATCCGTTTCGCGTGAACAGACTCCTGCCATCGGCCGAAAAGGCAACCGGGAGGCCATCCATGTTTGTCCCTCTATCGGCTTGTCCGGTGGCAATGTCCCAAAGCCGAACGAAACCGTTAACGGTGGCAGCCGCAAAGCGTTTTCCATCCGGCGAAAAAACCGGCAGTCCAACTCTATCCCAGCGCGGCGTCTTGATGTTGGAGATGACCGTTTGTTCTTTTGCGATGAAAGGTGTCCAAAGCATGACCTTGTCATCAAAACTGCCGGAGGCCAGCGTGCCATCCGCTGAAAACGCCACCGCCAAGACCTGGTCACCATGTCCAAGCAGCCTCTGTATTATTTGACCGCTTTGGATGTCCCATAGAGTGATGTCGTGCGTCTGGTGTGCCGAGGCCAAATGTCGCCCGTCTGGCGAGAGGGCGACGGCATAAACTCTGAAGTTGCTTTTGTGGTGGATAGTTGGCCGATCCTGATTTAACTCCCAAAGCCCTATGTCTCCAAGACCCGTACCCCAAGCCAAGGTGAGTCCATCGCGCGAAAAGGCCAGGGAAAGGACCTCTTGGGAGTGAAAGGACTTGAACGGCTTGAGATCGTCGAGGTTCCATAGTTTGACCCATCCCCGCCAATTGGCGGTCGCAAGAATCTTCCCATCAGGAGAAAATGCCGCCCGGTTGCCAGACTCTGGCAATTCCGCCACCATTTGACCGTTTGTGTAGTTCCAAATTTGAACGACACCGCCATCGTAACCCCAGAAGTCACCACTGGTCGCCAGCGCCAAATAGCGGTCAGAGAATGCCAGGGCGTACGGTGCGTGGTTTGTGATGGTTAGAACGATCTGATGCGTCTGGGCATCCCATAATCGAACCAATCGGTCCTCACCCGCGCTGGCAAAGTACCTTCCATCCGGCGAAAAAGCCACCGACCTGACCGCGTTGGAATGGCCCATGCAAGTGGCCAGGAGTTCGCCCGAACTTGCATTCCAGAGTTTCACCGTGTGATCGGAGCTGCCGGAGGCCAGCATCGCGCCATCCGGCGAGTAGGCGACGCAATTCACGTAATTCGAGTGGCCGGCCAGTGTCTGAAGTTGATCGCCGCTGCTCACGTTCGGCATCCAGGGTCTGTTGATGGGCCTTCTTCTCCTGAACGAACATCCAGGTGGACACGCCCAAACCGATGACCAGCGAGGCGATTACGGCGCTGGCGGCGGCAAAAGCCAGCTTGTTCCGACGCACCATTTTCTGAAAGCGATAGAAATTGCCCGGCGGACAGGCGGTGACCGGTTCGTTTTGCAAGTGCCGTTGGATATCCATCGCCAAGCCGTTGGCGGTCTCATATCGCCTCCGGCGATGCTCGGATGGTCCATCATGGCGAGGGCCTGCCGCTCAGATTCGAAGCGGGCCAGCACTTGCTTGGTGTCCATCCCCGGCTTGATAACTTTGAGCGCCACGCGACGATGCACGGGTTCTTGCTGCTCGGCCATCCAGACGGAGCCGAAGCCGCCCTCGCCAATTAGTTCCAGCAGCTTGTAGCGCCCAATCATCGTTCCCGGCGCTTCTGAAGTTGGGGATATTTTGATGGTGGGACGCTCCCCTTCCACGGCGGGCTTCTTCATGAAGGCGTCCTGGTGAAAATGATTGACCAGGAGGGCTTCCACCCGCGCCCGCAGCGCGGGTTTCTTGCCGCAGGCGCCGTCCAAAAAGGCGGCGCGTTCCTCCGGGCTATTCTTGTCCAGCGCCTCGAAGAAAATCTCTTTCTCCGGCCGGTTCTTGAATGAGTCTGATTCGTTCATCTTATGTCCTGTTACCAAGCAATGGCGCAATCGGCCGGTAAATCACGCCACGGGAATTCAATTTTCTTGACGACTAGCCGCCCCGGATGGCGCCTTTGAGCCACGCCCGGGCAAAGACCCAGTGCCGATCGGCGCTCCGCGGGGATATTTCCAAGGCCTCGGCGATTTCAGGAATCGTCATGCCCACGAAATAGCGCAGCTTGACCACTTCAGCGGCAGTGGCGTCCTCGGCGGCCAGGGCATCAAGGGCTTCATGCACAGCCAGGATTTCATCCGACGGAGCAGCCAGCTCGATTCTGGATTCGTGAAGTTCCTCGAGCGGATGATCGAGGCCGCCTTTCAAACTGGCCTTGTGCCGGGCCTTGTCAATAAGAATGCGCCGCATGGCCTCGGCGGCAGCCCCGAAGTAATGGGAACGTCCGCGCCATTGTTGATGATTCGAACCAGCCAGTCGTAACCAAGCTTCGTGGACCAATGCCGTAGCTTGCAGGGTCTGGCCTGGTTTCTCTTGGGCCATTTTCAAGAACGCCAGCCTTCGCAGTTCTTCATAGACCAGAGGGAGCAATTGGTCGGCGGCTTGTGGATCGCCCGCTTCGATGGCGCTGAGCAATTGGGTGACGTCGGACATGGCTGAACCCGTTTTAAGCGAATTGCGCGTCACAGGCAACGCAAAAGGCGGCAGCAAGAGTATCCGACTGAGGCGGAAACAAATATGCCGGGCCGCCCCAGCAGCGTGGCGTCGGTCGCACTACTCTGACCATCATCAAACTATTAAGCATGTCCGCGCAGTTTCTGCTGGAAAGGCTGTCCGGGGCGGTCAGACATTTATTCCACTGACAAAAATGCTCAAATTTGGAGGGTGGGGTGGCCAACGGGACTCGAACCCGCAACAACAAGCTCCACAAGCTTGGACTCTACCATTGAGCTATAGCCACCAACCGGCTTTAGGCTAGTTTCCGCCGGGCCAAAGGTCAAGCGCGCTCTCCCCATCCCTCGCCAGATCTCAACTCTTGGACATAAGGCGATGCGGTCAACGGCAAGCCCACATGCCGCGGAGAGAAAATGACGAATGTCGAAGCCTGAATGACGAAAGAATTTCCAAATGACTCAATTACGAAATGGCCGTTTTAGTCATTTAGGGCTTCGTCATTCCTTCGTCATTGGGGCTTAGACATTAGTCATTCCAGCTTTCATCATGGGTGCCTGGGCATTCACAACCAGCTAATAATCAACATGCTGCGGTGCCATAAGGGGGCCAGGCGCCGAGGTTGGAAAGGCGATTGCTCAGGCTTGAGAGGGGCCGTCGCCTTGGTTATCAGGCATTGTAGCAAGAATGACATTGGCACACCTCTTGCATCAATCGCAAGTGCGTGTCTCACCAACCCGCGTGTGCGGTTTGGGCGGGGTCCGGATGAGCTCAACATCTGGGCCCCGTTTCTTTTCAGCGACAGCGCGCGGAAAAGAAACACCCCAGCCTTTGCGTCAGCGCAAAGAAAGGCGCGGCAGGTGCCTGGTTCAGGACCGTTTCAGCCGGCTGCGTTGGGGGACCAGCGGGCCAGCAGCCCGTTTTTTTCGGGGGCGGCTGGCGCCATTGGGACGATATGCGGGCGGATTTAGGAGAGGTGCCCGGAGACCAGCTTGGTCATCTCGAACATGCTCACCTGCTTCTTGCCGCCAAAGACGGCTTGCAGGTTCTCATCCGCATTGATTTGGGTTCTGACCTTTTTGTCTTGCAGGCCATTCTTGCGAATATAGACCCAAAGCTTCTTGGTGAGTTCGGTTCGCGGAAGCGGTGTGCTGCCGACAACTTTAGCGAGCTTCTCGTCCGGCTGGACCGGTTTCATAAAAGCCGCACTGGGTTTTCTCTTGGATTTGGTGATCTTTGCCATGCTCTTTTTCTGAACCGTCACCGCCGGAATTGCAACAATAAAGTTGCACAAAAATCACTTTTCCCGCCGCCCTTTCCGCCTCAAACGTAGAGGGCCGCCTGCAAATCGCGGACGACTACGCTCATGTAGGGGTAGCGGTTGGCCATGTCAGGCTCCAGGCATTTGAGAATGACCTTCTCGAGGGCGGGCGGAATTTCGGGGTTGAGTTGGCGGGGCGGCGTCAATTCGCGGCCCAGTTGTTTGCGCAGAATCTCGTCGGGCGAGTCTCCGGGGAACGGTTTGGCGCCGGCGAGGACTTCGTAGGCCGTGACACCGAGGGCGAAGATATCGGCCCGCTGGTCCACTTCCAGGTGCTGCAACCGTTCCGGGGACATGTAGGCGGGCGTGCCGGGATTGCCCGGGAGCCTGCGGGGCTGCTCCGGTCTGGGCCGGGCCAGATCAAAGTCGATCAGGCGCACGTTGGCGTTGGGAGTGACCAGGACGTTCTCGGGCTTGAAGTCCAGGTGGATGAATCCGCTGTCATGAACCTGCTCCAGGCCCAGGGCCATGTCGATGATGATTTGGGCGACGTTTTCGGCCAGGACCTGGTCCCCGCGGGAAAGGAGCAATTTGAGATTGGAGCCGGCCACATATTCCATCAACAAGTAGGGCACGCCTTGGATCTTGCCGTGTTCAACGTAGTTGACCACATATTCGTTGTGATGGATTTGGGAGAGGACTTCGCAGCCGCGGAAGAATCGTTTCCGTTCCGCGAAGTTGCGCAGCCGGTTGTCCCACATCCGCCGGAGCGCGAAGACGCGGCCTTCGGGATCGCTCGCGGTCCAAACCTCGGAGACCCCGCCGCGGTTGATCAACTCCTGAAGGTAAAAACGTCCGAACCGCCCGGGTCGGGGGGCGGCTTCGGTGTCGGGGTCCGATTGGCCAAACTGCATAAGGTCCGCGGCAACTATGCCACAGATCGCCGCCATCTCATGCCAAATTTCGATTCTTGGCAAGGATTTGTGCCCAAAGGCGGCGCCGGGCCGCTCAAGCCGGCGCGGCCGCCCGCGTCAGTGGCCGATCCAGGCAATCGCGGACCACTTGCAAAAGCGTGGCGGGCCGGTAAGGTTTGGCCAGGAAATTGGATTGCTCGACGTTGTCCAGGTCCGATCCCGGCATGCCGGCGGTATAGCCGCTGGTGAAAATCACCCGCAAGCGCGGGTCATCTCCCCTTAATCGCTCGGCCAGTTTTCGGCCGGTCAGGCCGTCGGGCATGACCATGTCGGTCAGGAGCAGGTCAATCTTTCCGATTCGTTGAGCCCAAGTTTCCAAAGCCTTCATGCCGGAGGCGGCCGTAATGACGCGGTAATCGCGCGATTCGAGCACCTGCGCCACCAGATCGCGCAGGTCCGGTTCATCCTCGACCACCAAAATGGTCTCGCGCCCCGCCTTGGTGGCGCTTGGCGGCGGCTCCTTGGGCGCCAACCGCGGCTGCCGGGAACTCAAAGCGGGCATAAAGACCAGGAACGTCGTGCCATCGCCCACCTGGCTGGAGACTTCCACCCAGCCTTGATGTTGTCTGGCAATGCCATAAACGGTCGCCAATCCCAAACCCGTTCCCTTGCCGACCGGCTTGGTCGTGAAGAAAGGATCGAAGATGCGCGGTAGGACTTCCGGCGCTATGCCCGTCCCGGTGTCGCTAACCGTCAGGCGGACAAAGTTGCCTGGCCGCGCGTCCGGATTGGAACCGGTGTTGGAAGCGGTGAGTTCCACCGCTTCGACCGCGATTTTCAATTGGCCGCCTTCGGGCATGGCATCGCGGGCGTTGAACGCCAGGTTCATGATCAATGCTTCCAGCATCGCGGAATCCGCGTTCACTTCGGGCAGGCCGGGCGGCGCGTGCAGGGTGACTTTGACGCTCTCCGTAAGAATGCGAGGGAGAATATCCGAGACGGTGGCCAGCGTCTCGCGCAGGTTGACGGGGCGCAATTCCAGCGGTTGCTGGCGGCTGAAGGCCAGCAATTGGCGCACCAGGCGGCTGGCGCGCTCGGCGGCGGTGCAGATGCTTTGCAGCAACTTGGCCTCCACCCCTTCCGGGTCGCGTATGGTCAACAGCAGGCTTGCGTTCCCCTGCACCACCGTGAGGATGTTGTTAAAATCATGCGCCACACCGGCCGCCAACTGGCCCACCGCCTCCATCTTCCGCGCCTGCTGAAGTTGGTTCTGGAGCTGGATTTGCTCGGTGATGTCCTGGGCCGTCACAAGCAGATGCGATTGCCCGTCCAATTCGATCATTTCCGCCGAAAGCAGGATGTCTGCCACCCGGCCGGTTTTGGAGCGGAACCGCCCCGGCACATTGCGCACGGAAAGCTCTCTGGGGTCCTTCGCCGACAACGCGGCTTGGCCCTCCGAGCCGGCCCAGAGTTTGAGATGGGCTGGGGAACGTCCGATCAATTCACCCGCGCCATAGCCGGTGAGAGCCAGGAAACCCTGGTTGGCATCGACAAATAGCTGCTCGCCCGCGGAAAGGATGGCCAGCGGAATGGGGCTGGCCTTGAAGGCTTTGGAGAAACGTTCCTCCGACCGGCGCAACGCCTGCTCGGCCTGGCGGCGCTCGCGGTTTTCCTTTTTCAACTCCTCGTTCGTGGTTTGCAGTTCGAGGGTGCGTTGTTTGACCAGTTCGTCCAGGTCGCGCAGGCGGCAGTTGACTTCCAGGGCAAGGTTCCATTTCTGCGTCAATGCGTGGGCCAATTGCAGCACCTCGATATTGTCAAAAGGCTTTTTAAGGATCAGGAGGTTGTCGGATTTGCTCATCTCACGGACCTGCTCCTCCCAGGAAATCTCGGAATAGGCCGTGCAAATGACCACCTGCATTTCGGGATACTGCGCCCAAATGTGCCGGATCGTCTCGACCCCGTCCCAGCCGGGCGGCATGCGCATATCGACAAACACCATCGCATAAGGCTGACCCCGCTCCGCAGCCACCTGAATTGCTTTCAACCCCTCCTCACCTTGGGAGGCGCAATCCACCTGAAATTCGACGCGTCTGACTTCCGCTTGCGGTTCGCCGAAGAAGTCCGGCTGGGCGTCTTCCGGCCAGGGGCTTAGGATCTTTCGAAAATCATCGTGGATCGAAGGGTTGTCGTCGATCACCAGAATGCGATTGTTGCGCGGCCCGATGGGGTGGTTCATGTATCTGTCCTTTCGCCGTTAACCGGCACTGCCGACTGCGTTCGGGCATCCATGCCCGAACCGTCGCTGTGCGGGGATGACGGAGTCCGCGCGGGGCGGGTCTTCCATTGGTGCAAGCGCAAAGCCAGGAGATATGCCCACGGCGACGGCGCCGGGCGACACCCCTTCTGAGGCCTCGTATTTACATCTCTCGTCATACCTGTACTGCGACACTACCATATCGGCGCAATGCCGCCGGAGCTTAAGGCAATGAGGAGAGCACTCGGAAGGGCTTACTCGACGTTGAGGATTTGGTCCAGCAACTGGGGCAGATGTTCAACCACCGCGGCGGTGCCCGCCAGGAGATTGACCCCGGCTTCCCGGGCTTTGGCCTGGATGGCCTCGTCGTGCGGAGCCGCAAAGGCCAGCACCGAAATATGCTGGGTGGCGGCGTTGGATTTCAATTGCGCCACCGCCGCGCACACCTGGTCCGCCGGCGACAATTCCGCCACCAACAGCAGGGGTTTGTCCCGCTCGCAAGCCGGGGCCAGCGCCGCCACGGTGTTCAACGACTGGACGCTGTAGCCCAAATCCCGCAGCCGGTTGGCCAACTGGCTGCCCGGCAATAAATTGGCGTAGTAAACGAGAGCCAGAGGCTTGCTCATGCCGCACACAGTGGCGCAGCCCGCCCCCAATTGCAAAATTTTTCGCGCCGTATCCTGATGACGGGCCTTGACTGGCCGTTCTCCGGGAGGGACGAGCGCTGCGCACTCCGTGTCCCTCCATGTCGCGGGAGCGCGACGGCGGATTGACCCGCGCCAGAAGTATTTGGATCTCTTTCATGACATTTGCATGCTTTGGCGCTTGATAGCTCTGATTGACAAATTGCAGATTGTCAGCCAGGGTTTTACCTTGCCAATCGAAAAAACATTGTCGCGTTTGTCGGGGTCACCACGACCTGATTGTTTGTGCCGACAATGGCAGGCGTAACGTCCACCACCGTCCACACAGCGTCGCGGCCTAAAGTCGGACTCCATTCGAGGGTGAAATCGGAGCCAGCCACCGGCCAGTTGAAAGCGAGCGTTCCGTTTCCCTGGGAAACGACCAGCGATACATTGGTCGTCAGCAGCACATTCGGACCGATGATCTGCGCGGCGGCGATGTCGGCCGGCAACAATTCCCCGGAGTAAATACGAAATTCATCAATGGCGCCAGCCAGCCAAGGATCGCTGCTCCAAGGCGATCTGCCCAACGCCGCCGCGTTGGTGCTCACGGCGCTCAAAGGAGTGGAGACACTCTGGCTGGTTTCGAGTGTGCCGTTGGTGTAGATGATCGCATATCCCCCCGCTGGACTGTAAATGCAAACGACATGAACATATTGCCCCCCTAATCCGGGATAACCCGGAATCAACGGACTTCCGCTGCTGCTGGCCAGTTCAAGAAAACTGCGGCCATTACTTTCATCATGCAGCACATAGCGCAGATAGCCGCCACCGACACCGTCCTGTAATCCGTCGTCGAACGAGAACAGCGCCACGTTGTCGGGCGAAACTGCATTGGTCACCCAAGCTTCGATGGTCACATTCGACAAACCGTTCAACAGCCCGCCAGGCAGAAGAACATACGAACCCCTGCTGCCGGGCAATGTCACTTGGCCGATACCATTGAATTGGGCATCGCCTTGCAACGTGCCGTTGGCCCCGCCAACGAAGTCGTGGGCAATTGTGCCGCTGGTTTCATTGAAGCTGTAGCGATGGATCAACGCGGGCAATGGCGATGACACAACGACAGCGGAGGTGGAGAACGTGACATTGTCGAATTGTGCCTGGCACAACGTCCCATTGTCCACGCTGCACACGGCAAGACCGACATAAACGTTGGAATTCATCGCGACCTTCGTCGTGCCAGTCAATGTCCAGTTCACGCCATCGGGCGCGGCATACGCTCTGAAAACGTTCCCTGTGCGCGCCAACCGCACCCAATAAGGCGCGGCAAGGCCGGATGATACAGTCACGCCTGAAGCCGAGGAGGCCGTGCCATAGCGCTGTTGCAAGGCGGTTCCGTTGACTGGCGAGATGAAGTTGATGACATACTGCGAAGCCGGATCGAGCGTTTCGCGGATCATCACGCCGGCTTTGGCCCACGGCGCGGTGTCTTGCATGTTCAGCACCCGCGCGGTGATGGAACAATCGCCGTTCAATGCCTGAAAGACATAACGGAATGCGTCCGCCTGATACCAGATGTCCGCGCCGGAACCCTGAATGGTGAACACATTGCTTGTCAAACTGAATGATCCCGCAGCTCCCACTGCGCCAACGTCCTCCGTTAACCAATCGCTGGAAGGCGGCCCGGCCAGCGCGGCGGACACTTCCGCGGAGTTAATGGATGGACCGGCAATGTCAACGGCTGATACAATGTAAAAATAGAGTGTGCCGGCGACGATGTTGGTGTCCACATAAGTCGTGTTGGTCAGGCCCGTCGTATTGGTGGTATAAGGCCCGCCGTGGATGGTGGAACGCATCACCGTGAAGGCGGCAGTTGTGGTGGGATAATTCCACGCCAGAATGATCTGGTTGGTTTCCGGCATGGCGATGACGTTCTCGGGCACGGCACTGCCGATGGATTGCGGCGAACCGATTTTGAAGGCGACCGCCGTGTTCGCCGGGAGAACCGGCATGGTGGATGGGCAGATGATGACCAGTCCGCTGGCCTGTTGCGCCCAGACAAGTTGATTGGTGCTGCCAAGAAGGGAAACTGACGTAATCGCCTTTGCCAACAGATTCGAACTTGTGCCAAGAGATTTGATGGTGAGTTTCGTGCCGGCCGCGGGCACCTTCATGCAATAGGCGTAAAGCGAGCCATTCGAACCGACCATGAACCGAAAATCATTGGTGCCATAGTCATAGTTGGCTTGGATCGAGCCAAGATTTCCAGTCGGAAGCAATCCCGTCCCTTCGCCATTTACAACCCAGGCTCTGCCCCCATAAATTCCCTCGCCATTGATCGCCATCCACTGACCGACGCCCACGAGCATATTTGTGGCGCCGCTGTCCAGCGAACCGGCCGGATTGGGACAAATATTGATGACCGCGCCACCATCGCGCGAAGCGGCTTCGAGCAGCCAATGGACCATCATGCCGCCAGAGTCATACACGAAACCGGTATTATAGTACCAATCCCCGACCGCCGTTTCTGCGAACCAAGGCTGGGCTGTATTGATGGCCGAGCCGTAATTGCCCTCGGCCGTCGTGGCGACGCCTCCCGAAGGCGGGTGGAATTTGACGAAACTAAATGTGTTCACCTGACCGCGTCTCAACAAGGCCTCGTTGTAGTAGTGGGCCATGACTCGTTCCATCGCGTCGCAATAGTAACCTGTTCCGGTCGCGTAACCGCTGAACGGCTGGGTGGAATTGCCGTCCGCGTAAATAAAATCAGGATCGTAATTCTGGATCACGTCAATAATGCGCAGCGCCCATTGCGTGGCATACCAATACGCGTAGTCCAAATGGTTCGTGAAAATACCCTGAGACGGATTAAAGTAACCGGTGCCGGGATTGGAAACACCCTCATACTCTTGCAGGTTGACGAGGTAAAGTCGGCGGAGGTCGTAGTTCTGCCACCATGTACCCGTGCCATTCGTCGCCGTGAGGGCATCATAAGGAACACCCTCCTTAGGTCCCGAAGTATCGCTCAGGTATGCGGGCTGGTACCACCACCAGCCGTATTCGTGGTGAAAGGCAACGCCGAAGTGCATTCCGAGCGAGCGGACGGCGTTGGTCCATTCCGCCATTGTATCCCGCCGCGGACCGAAGTTCACCGCATTCCACGGGTTGTACGTCGAGTTCCATTCGTCGAACTGGTCGTGATGGACGCCCTGGATGAGCAGGAACCTCGCCCCGGCGTTGTAATAAAGCTGCGCCAGCCCGGCGGGATTATAGTTGGTTGGACTCCATGTATGGATGACATCCTTGTATCCGTTGGTGGTGGGATAACCATAATTACTCAGGTGATTGTTATAGGCCTCCGCCCCCTGCTGATACATATGCTGGGCAGACCAATCGCCGCTGGCAAGAGCAGCTTCCGGCCCGTAGTGAACCCAGATGCCAAACTTTGCCTGTCGCAGCCAGTCCGGCGGGTTGGCCGGATAGTTGGCCGCGATGGACGACCACGTCGGCTGGAACGGCCCGTTGGTCTCGATGGCGAAGTCCATGTTTGTTTCCGTAAAAATCGCCGGATTGCCCATCGGAACGGTGCCGGCCGGCAACGGCGCTGGAACAGGCGGCATGGGCGGTAAAACGGGAAGGGTGTAGGCGACTGCTGAAATCGCCGCTGCGAGGAAAAGAACTTCGATGCTGAATTTCAACATCCGCGATGCGGGTGAAATTGGATACCGGTGTGAGTTTTTGTGTTTTGTCAAATTAAATGCTTTTCAACGTGATTTTGAAAACGATGGCGAAATCGTTCGGTTCGTTTTTGGGCTGTTGGATGACCATCGCGTCATCCGTCTGCTGCCATGTGATTTTTTCCTTGCTGCCCAGCAAGTTGATTTTTTTGATGGATCGGTCCAGCAACTTCGCCTTTGTGCCCAGGGACGCAATGTTCACTCCGTTGGCCGGCCAACCCAGCACAACGGCGTAGAGCGCGTCGCTCGTTTGCGTGAAGCGAACATCTTGCGCCGTGAACGGCTTGCCTTTGCCTTCGTTGAACCCTTGCGCACTCAGTTTCGCGCCACCGGAGGCGGGGCCTTCGCCAAACACTTTCCAAGGGCGCGTGCCGAAAATACATTCCTTGTTCACGTCCATCCAATCCGCGATGCCTTGGACCACTTGCAACTCGTCACTGTCGATGGTTCCGTCGCCGCGCACCGGGATGCTCAAGAGGAGGTTGCCGTTCTTGCTCACGATGTCGGCCAAAGCCTGGATGACGGATTGGGCGCTCTTGTAGCGATGTTGAGTGAACAGGCTCCGGTCGTAATGCCAGCCGCCGATGCAGGTGTCGGTTTGCCAGGGAAACGTCTCAATCTCGTTGGCCCTCCCGCGCTCAATGTCCCACACCATGCATTGCCGTTGATCCTCGTTGAGAATCTTGCCGAACAGCACGCCTTCATCATCGGCGCCATGCCATTTGAGGTTGCTGTTGTAAAAGTGCGCCGCAATCTTCAGGCCCGCGTCGCTCACCGGCCATAAAGGAAGGGCCGTGTCGTCAAAATAAATCAGGTCGGGACGGTATTTGTTGATGAGGTCCACCGTGCGGTTGTAAAACTTGTCGCAATAGGCCTGGTCGGGCAGGCTCGCGCCGTTGCCCCAGTTCCATTGGGAATGGATTTTCCCGGGGTTGCGACTGTCCTCGCTCCGCGAATGGTTCTGGGCATACAAGTCTTGCGGGTCCAGGCCGTCCCACCAAAGCCCCTTGCCTTCCTCCTTGGTCAGTTTGCCGTCATAATCCTGGGATGGTTCATACCACGTCCACGTATGCGCCGCATGCACGCTGACGCCGAAGCGCAATCCGTTTTTCCGCGCCGCTTTGGCCCAGCCGCCGATCAAATCCTTGTGCGGGCCGGCGTTGACCGAATTCCACGGTTGGTATTTCGAGTCCCAGTTGTCGAAGTTATCGTGGTGGTTGGCCAGGGCGAAGAAGTATTGGGCGCCGGCGCGTTTGTAAAGTTCGACCAGCTTTTCCGGGTCCCAATTCTCCGCCTTCCACCGGTGGATGACATCCTTGAACCCGAAGGCGGCCGGGGAACCGTAGTGATTGGTATGGAACCGGTACGGGTCACTGCCGGTTTGATACATGCCCCGCGCATACCAATCGCCGTCCTCCGGTTCGCATTGCGGCCCCCAGTGAGCCCAGATGCCGAATTTGGCGTCGCGAAACCACTTTGGACACTGATATTGCTTTAAGGACTCCCAGGTCGGTTGGAATTTTCCCGGCAACACCGGCTCGGCATCGGCACTGATGCGGCAATGGAATGATGTCGCCGGCCCATCATCCATGCCCCGCACCGTCAGGCCACATCCCATCGACAGAATTGGAATGACTCGCGCAACGCTCCTCCACAAGCTAAACGTATTCATCTCTGCGCCTTTCCCTGCCATCCTTGCAAGTCTTTGTCACGCTTCAAAAAGTTTTCAACAAAGAACCCGCCGCAGGGCATCGGCCTGCGGCGGGCAGGCTCGGTTTGACCGGATTCTATGGCAACTGTACCCGATAGAACATGTGCGGTTCCGTCGGTGCGAACGTGTAGGGCGACGTGTTCGCGTTTGTGGTCCACGGTCCGGCCAAGGTCGGCGCCTGGAGCAACGTGCCGGCCGGCCAGGTCAACTGGATGCTGACGCCCGCCTCTTGAATGGCTACGGTAGGCACTTGACGCACCACCAGCGCGTTGATGTTGCCGGCATTGCCGGTGGGTAGGTTCATCTTGACATTTTCTGTCGTGTTGGAGGCCCAGAAGGCTCCAACCACATACACATTGTCTCCCATGTGGAAGGTTCCGGAAACGTCCAAGACATAATTCGGATCCTGGTAGTTGGCCAGACGGCTGGTTTCTCCGCCGCTGCGGTCGTCCAGCCCGAACAACTGCACCGAGTAATACTGGCCCACTGTGAGGTTGTTGATCGAGATGGTCTTGGGTCCGCCGTCCCACGAGCCCTCATTTAAGACCGCGTCAAAGTCGGCGTTCCCGGTCGTGTTGGCGGTGCCGGCGGGATAGGCTCCCGCGAACGTGCCATTTCCGCTGGCGGCAGCCACCGAGCCGTCCGCCGTGAAGCTGATGACTTGTCCGTCGCTCAAGGTGACCGTCTGGGGTGTGCCGCCGAAGACGGCCGCGCCAAGAATAACGCCCGGGACGTTGGTCAGGATTTGATCCGCGTTCAGGCTGTTGAACGCCACTGGCGCCGACCAGTTGTATTTGAAGGGCGGCAGAACCACCGTGACCGTGGCCTGGCTGGTGAAACCTTGATAAGTCGCCGTGATGGTGGCGGTGCCGTTGGTCACGGCCGTAAGGACGTTGTTCGCGTTGACGCTGATGATGTTCGTGGCGCTGGAAATGACCGTCAATCCCGCCACCGGGAAGATGCTGTTCTCGGTAAGATCGAAGTTGGTCAGCTTGGCATAAGTCACCAGCAAGCGTGGCGTTGCGGACACCCCAAGATTCATGGTCGGCTCCATTTGCAGCGCGATGGATTGAAGCGCTCCCGGCCCGTTGGTGTTTAGAGCGCCCGGCCCCGCCAAGTAATTGATCGCGATTTGCTGGGGAGTCAATTCACCGGAGTAAATGCGGAATTCCTTGATGGAACCGTTCAAATAAGGATCGCCATAGGCGAACCAAGGAGACTGGCCCAGCGCAGCCTCATTGGTGGCCACGCCGCTCAAGGAGGTTGTCACGCCCGACTCCGCCACCTCAAGGGAGCCGTTGGTGAAAATGGCCTCCACTTGTGCGACAGGATCATAAATGGTGACGATATGGAGCATGCCGTATCCACCCAAACCAGGCGTCGATTGCAGTTTTGAGCTCCCGCCGGTGCTGACGTCCGCTATCTCGGAGAAATTGTTGGCGTTCCCACTTTCGTGCAAATTGTAACGGTAGTAGGCGTTGCCTTTCCCCACGCCATCGCTAAACTCAAACAAATGCACGTTGTCCGGCGAGATCGAATTGGTCGAAATCCAGCCTTCGCAGGTCAGGCTTGCAATGCCTGAGATGAGATTGGAACTCAATTCGACATAGGTTCCCGCCGTGCCATCCAAATTAACGTTCGTTCCATCGAGAATGGCATCACCTTCCAAGGTGGCAACAACGCCATTGACGGAATCCGTCACCGTTGGGCTGCCTGCCGTTGCCGACGGCGCGTAGAAGCTCCAGCGATTGCTCAGGACAGCCGCCGGTTGCGAAACAGTGATGGTCTGGGTGTTTGAAACCGTTCCGTAAATCGCCGTGATCGTCGCCGGACCAGAGGCCAAGGCGTCGATTGCGCCAGTGGAGCTTACGGTTAGAATGCTGGTGTTTCCGGAGACGTAAGTGGCCAGCGGGGCGATGTTGGGCTGCACACTCAAGCCCGAGGCCGTCGCCAGGACCACCGCTTGCTGTATCTGGTGGACGCTCATCTGATAAGAAACATTCAACTGCACACCCGTCACCGTGCCGTAGTTGGTGCTGACGGTTTTTGGGCCGGCGGCGTCGAGGGCGGCCACCTGGAGCGGGTTCAGCGCGGCATTCCAAATGCGGAACTCAGGGATGGTTCCGGCTGTAAAGGCGTCTCCGTAGGCATACCACGGGGATTTTCCGAGCGCAGCCTCATCGGTCGAGACGCTGCTCAACGTGGTTTGATCGGAGGGAAATGACCGGCTGGCTTCCAGCACGCCGTTGGTGTAAATCAACTGCACGCCGGCGACTTGATCATAGGTGCAAATAACATGCACGGGCACTCCTCCAAAACCCGTCGCCGCCACCAATTCCTGATTGGGGTCTCCGGTGGTGCCTCCAAAATCGGCCAGTTCCATCTGGCTCGATGAGTTGCCATTCTGATAGATGACATAGCGGGCATACTCGTTGCCTGTGCCGTTGCCGTCGCCGAATTCCCACAAATGAGCGCTCCCCCCCGACACCGTGCAGTTCACCCAACCTTCCAGACTTACGGCGGTCAGGTTGGTAAGCAACCCGCCCACCAACTCGACATCCGTTCCGTAGGTGCCGTCCAATACAACGTTGGTGCCGTCGAAATATGCATCGCCCTCCAAAGTGCCGATTTGACCCCCAACCGAATCGACGACCGTGCCGCCGCTGCCTGGAGTGGTCGCCACGCCGCCGTTGTCAAAACTCCAGCGGTTGAGCAGTGTTTGGGCCGAAGCCGTCGCTGGCATCATCGAGAGAATCGCGACGCCTGCCGCGATGATGGACCACGAAGTTAAAGTATTCTGTTTCATGTATAAGCTGTTATTGTGTTGTCGTCGTGCGCGAGAAGATGGGCATTCACCGAAGCGCACTTCCCGGGCTTTAATCACAGACGCGCCTTTGTGGTTCGAAGTCCGCCAATTTTCTTGGAATACTTTCCCGCGGTGGGCTTGAAGTGATTCCCGGCCGCCTGCGGGCCGCCCTATGCTCCGAGAAGACCGTCCGCCTCCCGCAGCAGGAGACGGGCGAAGATCCAGTCGAACCAAAATCCATCGGCGCCGTTGCCGTGGTCCAAGCCCGCCTTGAATTTGCCCTCAATGAGTGCGCGGCCCTGCGCCAGTTCGCCGCGGGCTTCTTCGGCCTGGCCGCTCTTGTAACACGACATGGCCATGATGACGCGGGCCGTCGCCTCCAAAGCCGTGCCTTTGCCCCTCCCGGCAAGGCGCTGGCCCCAGGCTTCGGCTTGGCCGTAGTTGCTCTGACGATAATCCCACAAACTCAAATGAATGACCGCCCATTCAGGAAAATCCTTCTCTGGGATCGGTGCGAAATACTGATCCGCCACTTCCGCCATCAGCCGCAATTGGGCCATCAAATCCTTGCCCGGAGGCATCAAAAGGCAGGTTTTGAGGATGCGTCCAGCCATGTCTCCGTTGGTCGTGGCGCCATAGTTGATTACGGCGGTCTGGCAGAATTGGGCGTAGCGTTCCCGGTCGCCGCATTCCGCCAGGACCGCGCCGCAGGCCTGATAATCCAGGGTCACCACCCGCCACTCGTCCAGACGGTCAATCTGCATGAGGGGTAGAAATCGGTTCGCCGCCTCGCGCCACCGGCCCTGAAGAGCCAGCCACTCGCCCACGCTTCGGTAAGCATTCACTCCATCAAAGCTCGGCTTGGGCGGCAGCGTCTTGATCGTTTCCAAAAGCTGATCGGCCTCGTCAAATCGTTCCTGGCTCACGTAAATGGCCGCTTGATTGATCTTCTCTTTAGCCTCGGCCTGAAGGCGCAGTTCGTTCTCGCGCTGCTGGGAACGCTGGGCCTCTTCCCGCAAGCGGGCCTGCTCGCGCCAAGCCTCCTTCTCCTTGAGAAAGAGAACCGTGGAGACGCCCAATCCAATGACCAGCGCCAGGCTCACGGCCGCTCCCGAGGCAAAAACAAGCTTGTTTCTTCGGACCAGTTTTTGAAAACGATACAGCCGGCTCGGCGGACGGGCGACGACCGGCTCGTTCAGCAAATAACGTTCCACGTCCATGGCCAGCCCGTTGGCGGTTTCGTAACGGCGCGCGCGGTCCTTCTCCAAAGCCTTCATCACAATCCAGTCCAGGTCGCCTTTGAGCAGGGAAATCAATTTGGGCGCTTCGGCGTGACGATGTTCCGCCGTCGCCTTCAACTCCGTGCCATGCAAGGTGGTGAGTATGTTGGAAGGCCGTTGCGGTTCCTTTTCGCGCAAAGTCCGCCGCATTTGGTCCAAACCCGATTTCATCAGCTCTTTCCCATCGAACGGCGTGCGACCCGTCAGCAGTTCGTAGAGCAGAACGCCGAGGCTGTAAATGTCGCTGCGAGTGTCCACGTCCAGGCCGCTCATTTCCGCCTGCTCGGGGCTCATGTAAGCGGGCGTGCCGACCAGTTGTTCGTACGCGGTAAAGAGAGTGTGCTCAGTCAACTTTCCTTCGATCGCCTTGGCAATGCCGAAATCAATGACTTTCGGCACAGGCACGCCGTCGTGCATCGTCACCAATATATTGGACGGTTTGATGTCTCGATGAACGACGCCTTTGTGATGCGCGTGCTGGATCGCGTGGCACGCCTGGATGAACAATTCCAGCCGCTGCCGCGTGTCCAGGTGGTTTTGGTCGCAGTATTCGGTGATTCTGACCCCGCGCACCAGTTCCATGACGAAATAGGGCCGCCCGGCTTCCGTCGCACCCGCGTCCAGAACGCGGGCAATGTTCGGATGATCCATCAAGGCCAGAGCCTGCCGCTCCGCGTCAAAGCGCGCGATGACGCTCTTGGTGTCCATTCCAAGTTTGATCTCCTTCAGCGCCACGCGCCGATGCACGGGTTCCTCCTGCTCGGCCATGTAAACCACGCCACAGCCGCCCTCGCCGATCCGCTGCAGCAGTTTGTAGCGGCCAACCCGCGTGCCAATCTCCTCGTCCAGGCGGGTCGGCTCGTCGGCGCCCGTTGCCATGCCGGATGCAAAGGCCTCCGTTGGCAGATGCAGCGCGGCGCGGCCCTTGGCAATGAAATGCTCGGCGTCGCCCTGCGCCGCCAATAAATCCTCCACCGCCGCCCGCAATCCCGGATTGCCGGCGCAGGCTTGGTCCAGAAAGAGTTTTCGCTGCCCCAAGTCGGTCAGGTTCAGCGCCGTGAAAAAAACAGCGTCTTCCACTTGTTTCGATGCGCTCATCTTCTTTGATCCACTAAATTACGCGCCAGGGCGGTGGTTCGTCCGCCATGAAAATGCCGTTCAATGTTGAGCGCGGACCCAGCGGAACAGCCGCCCCTTGGCGCAGGCCCACTGGCGTTCCACCGTGCGCAGGCTGAGGCCCATGTTCTCCGCCACCTCCTGATTGTTCAATCCGCCGAAGAATTTGAGCACCACGACGCGCGCCTGCTCTGGATCTTCCCGCTCGAGTTTCTCCAGCGCTTCGTTGATGAGCAGGACGTTGTCATCGGGCGTTGTCTGCGCCAATTCCAAATCGTCAATGTCCAGCCGTGCCTGGCCCGCGCCGCGTTTCAGTCGCGACTTCCGTCGCGCCTTGTCGATGAGGATGCGCCGCATCGCGTCCGCCGCAGCGCCAAAAAAATGCGCCCGGTTCTGCCATGACCGCTCGCCTGCGCTGACCAGTTGCAGCCAAGCCTCATGCACCAGCGCCGTCGGCTGCAACGTTTGTCCGGCAGCCTCGTGCGCCATTCGCGCCCCCGCCAGCCGCCGCAACGCATCGTACACCAACGGCAATAAATCCTCGGAGGCCTTGCTCTCGCCGCGCCCGATGGCCTGCAACACCAGGGTGATTTCACTCATATTCCTCCAATAGCTTGTCGCACACCGCTTTGTCTTGGATTGAACAATAACAGATTGGCAAGAACGGAACCAATCAATTCCAATGAACGCGGCGTTCCGCTCAAACCACGGATTCAAGACCTGAGGGGAGCCGGAACACGCCCTCCCGCCGGGCGCGGGGTGAATTTTTCCTTTACGCGGGTGCGGGAGATGATTAGGTATTGTGATTACGTATGGCTGAAATGGTTGGAAATTTGTTGGTGGCGCAGTCTGGAGGGCCTACCGCGGTGATTAACGCAAGTGTCGCGGGGGTCGTCCAGGAGGCAGCCAGGCACCGTTGTATTGGGAAAATCTATGGAGGCCTCAACGGCATCCTGGGCATTCTCAATGAGCAGTTGATTGATCTCGGCGCGGAACGCCCGGAAACGATCGAGGACCTTAAATTCACGCCTGCGGCGGCGCTGGGCACTTGCCGGTATAAGATCGATTTCAAGAAGAAACCTGAGAAGGCGGCGCGCGATATGGACCGGCTGTTCCAGGTTTTCCAGGCGCACGAAATCCGCTATTTCTTTTACGCGGGCGGGAATGATTCGCAGGACACGGCGGACAAGCTTCATGGGGAGGCGATCAAGCGCGGCTACGAGATGCGCGTGATCGGGGTGCCCAAGACCATTGATAACGATTTGCCGCACACCGATCATTGTCCGGGTTTCGGCTCGGTGGCGAAGTACAACGCCTGCACGGTGATGGAGGTTGCGGCGGATGTGAGCAGCATGGCGACGGACGACGGGTCGTGCTGCATTATCGAGGTGATGGGCCGGAGCGCGGGATGGATAGCCGCGAGCGCGGTGCTGGCGCAACGGACGCCCAAAGACCCGCCGCACATCATTCTGCTGCCGGAGATTCCTTTTAATGAAGCGGCGTTCCTGGCCAAGGTCAAGGCCACCGTCGCCGAACACCGCTATTGCATCGTGGTGGTGGGGGAGGGGTTGAAGAATGCGGATGGGACGGAGTACAGCGCGGACAAGTCGCGTTTGGACGCTTTTGGGCATCCGGTGTTGTCCGGGGCGGCGGAACGGCTGGCGGAGTTGGTTTATGGGAAGTTGAACACCAAGACGCGGTCGGTGAAGCTGGGTTACGCTCAACGTTGCGCGGCGCATTACGCCAGCGCGACAGATTCGGTGGAGGCGGGGGCTTGCGGGCGGGCGGCGGTGAGGGCGGCAGTCGAAGGCAAGAGCGGGTTCATGGTGAAGCTGGTGCGCAACGCCGGGGCGGAGTACCGCTGGACGACCGGGTTGCAGCCGTTGAGCGACATTGCCAACGTGGAGCATCTTGTGCCGCGGGATTGGATCAGCGCGGACGGGTTCATGCCGAACGAGAAGTTCGTGCGCTATGCGCGGCCGTTGATCGAAGGGGAAGTCAAGGTGCCAACGCTGGATGGCCTGCCGAAATTCGCGGTTCTCGAGCGAAAAACGATCGCGCAGAAATTGCCGCCGCGCAAATAGGCCGGGAGCGAAGGGTCAAATGCCCTCGCCCAAAGAGGGGGGCATTTGGTGTGTGGCGGCGACTTCATTGGCGAGGGGATCGCCTTCCTTTGAGAGGACGCGATAGGCGCGGATTTGGAATGAAATGGGGCGTCCATCGGCAAGGTCGAGGCGGGAGTAGTCCTCCTTGCTCATGCGGGAACGGATGACCAGGCCGCCGGGCGTTTCGATTTCCAGTCGAAGCATGATGCCCAGGAAATAGGTGCGGCGCAGAACGGCCGGGTAGCGCAAGGCGGCCGGGTCGCCGGAAACCTGCACGGCGTAAGGGCGGAAGCCGATGCGCAATTTCTGGCCGTCGGCGAGGCCGTGGGCGGGGAATTCCAGTTCTTGACAGCGGGCCACGCTGGCGCGAACCTCCAATTCCAGGACATTCATGACTCCCACGAAGCGGGCGACGAACTCGTTGCGGGGCGTTTCATAGACTTCCCGCGGGGTGCCGATCTGCTCGAGGCGCCCCTTGGAGAAGACGACAATTCGGTCGGCGACTTCCATCGCCTCTTCCTGGTCGTGGGTGACGAAGATGGCGGTGACTTTGAGGTCTTGATGGAGGCGGACGAGCCATTGGCGGAGTTCCTGGCGAATCTGGGCATCGACAGCCGCGAACGGCTCGTCCAGGAGGAGGACATCGGGCCCCGGGGCCAGGGCGCGCGCGATGGCGATGCGCTGGCGCTGGCCCCCGGACAATTGATGAGGGAAACGTTGCAGGAGGGACTCCAATTCGAGCAAGGCAGCCAGTTCGCCGACGCGCTCGACGACCCGCTGGCGGCCCCAATGTTTGATCTTGAGGCCGAAGGCGATGTTGTCAAAGGCGGTCATATTCTTGAACAAGGCGTAGTTCTGGAAGATGAAGCCGATGTTGCGCTTCTGGACAGGGACGCCGTTGACTTGGAGGCCGCGGATGAAGATGCCGCCGCTGGCGGGAGTTTCCAAGCCGGCGATGAGACGCAGGACGGTGGTTTTGCCGCTGCCGCTGGGGCCCAGCAAGGCGAGCAGTTCGCCTTCGGTGACCGCGAAGCTGATGTCTTCAACCGCGGTCACCTGGCCGTAACGCTTGGTGACGTTCTTTAATTCGATGCTCAAAGTGCGCGCTGGGATTCTGCCATGGCGGCGATGCTACTACGTTTCGCGCCGGCTTTTCCATTCGAGAAAAGCTTTCAGGACGACCGTGGCCACGGCGAGCAAGGCCAGCAGGGTTGCCACCGCAAAGGGCGCCGCCGGATCGAATTCATAATAGAGCTTCTCCACCCGCAACGGCAAGGTGTCAGTCTGCCCGGCGATGTGCCCGGAAACCACGAAGACCGCGCCGAATTCGCCCATCGCGCGGGCGTTGCAGAGAACGATCCCGTAGAAGAGCCCCCATTTGATTGACGGGAGCGTGACGTGCCAGAACGTCCTCCATCCCCCGGCGCCCAAGGTCAGAGCGGCTTCCTCCTGCTCGCGTCCCTGGGTCTGCATCACGGGGATCAACTCGCGGGCGACGTAGGGGAAGGTGACGAAGATGGTGGCCAGGACCATGCCCGGGATCGCGAAGATGATTTTCAGGTGATGCGCCTCCAGCCAGGGAGCCATCAGCCCGCCTGCGCCGAAAAGCAAAACAAAAAGCAACCCGGCGACAACGGGCGAAATGGAAAAGGGCAGGTCCAGCAAGGTGAGCAGAAGCGTTTTGCCGCGAAAATCGAACTTGGCAATCGCCCAGGAGGCGGCCAGACCGAAGGCGGCGTTCAAAGGCACGCTGATGCCCGCGACCAGAAGAGTCAAACGAATCGCGGAACCGGTGTCCGGTTCCGAGAGGGCCTTCCAGTACAGCGCCCAGCCTGAGGAGAAGGCCTGGTAGAAAACGTTGACCAAAGGCAGGAGAAGGAAGACGGCGGAAAACAGTACGGCCACGGCGATCAGGAGCCATTTGGCCAGCGGCTGCTCCGGCAGCGGAACGGGAGCCGCGCGGAGGGGCGAATGTGGGACAGAGGCTGGATTCATGGTTCCTGGAATTTGGCCGCCCAGCCTTGCAGCATGTTGAGAGTCAGAAGGAGGCCGAAGGAAAAGATCATCAGGACCAGGGCCACGGCAATGGCGCCGGTGTAATCGTATTGATCCAGGCGCATGACGATCAGGGTGGGGGCGATTTCGGTCTTCGGCAAGTTGCCCGAAATAAAGACAATGGACCCGTATTCACCGAGCGCCCGCGCGAAGGAAAGGCCAAAGCCGGTAAGAATGGCAGGGAGCAAGGTGGGCGCAATCACGCTGGCAAACGTCCGGAACCGGCTCGCCCCAAGGCAGGCGGCTGCTTCCTCGACCCCGGTATCGAGCGATTCCAGCACCGGCTGAAGCGTGCGCACCGAGAAAGGCAGGCCGACAAACGTCAGCGCGATCACCACGCCCAGGCGGGTGTAGGCGCCTTTGATCCCCAGCGGCGTCAGGAACTGCCCCAGCCAGCCGTGGCTGGAGAACAAATCCGCCAGCGTCAACCCCGCCACCGCCGTGGGCAGGGCAAAGGGAAAATCAATCAACCCATCCAGCAGCCGCCGGCCGGGAAACCGGTAGCGCACCAGCACCCAGGCCAGCAGGCTGCCAAACAAAGCGTTCACCAGCGCCGCCGCCAGGGAGGCGCCCAAACTCAGTGCGTAGGCGGCCAGGGCGCGCTGGTTGGTGGCCAGCTCCCAAAGCTGGGACCATGGAAGGCGCAACGCTTTGAGGGCCAGCGCCGCGATGGGCGCCAGCACCACAATCGTCAAATAGAAAATTGTGAACCCCAGCGTCAGCCGAAAGCCGGGCAGCGGATTGGACGGCGCGGCGCTCTCAACGCCGGCTGCGCGAGATCTGGTCAAAGATGCCTCCCTCATCGAAGTGGATTTTCTGCGCCTCCTTCCAACTCCCAAAGACTTCGCGCAACGTAAACAATTCCATCGGCGGGAAGTCCGCCGCGTGCTGCCGCGCCACCGCGTCGAGTTCCGGGCGGAAATGGTGTTTCGCCGCCAGTTCCTGGCCCGCCGGGGTGTAAAGGAAGCGCAAATACGCCTCCGCCACCGCTTCGGTGCCGTGCGCCTTGGCATATTTGTCCACGACCGCCACAGGGGGTTCCGCCAGAATGCTCCGGGGAGGATAGATAATGTCGAAACGCCCGCGCCCGATCTTCTCCATCACCAGCCACGCCTCGTTTTCCCAACTGATCAGGACGTCGCCGATTTCACGCTGGGTGAAGGTGGTGACCGAGCCTCGCGCTCCTTCATCCATCACGGGAATGTTGTGGTAGAGCTGCTCGACAAATCGCCGCGCCGCGGCGGCATCGCCGTGGTTTTTCTTCAGCGCGTCGCCATAGGCGGCCAGATAAATCCAGCGCGCGCCGCCGGAGGTCTTGGGGTTTGGAGCGACGACGCTGATCCCCGGACGAATGAGATCCTCCCAGTCCTTGACTTTGATTTTCCCGTCGTGGCGCGTCAGAAAGACGATCGTGGAAGTGTAGGGGCAACTGTTGTTCGGCAGCCGTTGCTGCCAGTCGGCGGGCAGTAATTGCCCGTGCTCATGCAGCGCGTCAATGTCCCATGCCAGCGCGAGCGTGACGACGTCGGCTTCGGAACCCGCGATGACGTCCCGCGCCTGCTTGGCGGAACCGCCGTTGGAAATGCCTATCTTGAGGTCGTCACCCGTCCTGGCCTTCCACTCCTTGCTGAAAGCAGCGTTGACCTCGCTGTAAAACTCCCGCGTGGGATCGTAGGAAACGTTGAGCAGGGAGATCGTTCCCCCGGCGCAATGGGCCGCGGCCCCCAGCGCCAGACAGACAGACAATATGCGGCAGAATCGCGTCATGCCATCGGCCCGTCAAAATCCAAACTGGAGCCGTCCCAGCAGGGCCTTTTCGTCCTGCGAACCGACTTTGTTCGCGGCGAGGGCGGGGCCGGAGAAGCCGGTTTGTGAGTATTCAAAAATACACTTGATGTTGTGATTGAGATACCAATTCAGCGCCACGCTCCAGGAAGTCGCGCGGTCGGGCTGGCCGGCCGCCGCGTAGATTGGGAAGGCGGCTGGGTCGAGCGAAAGCTGGCCAAAACGCGCCGCCAGTTGGAATGCTCCCCACCCGGAACCGTCAAAGTGGAACGGGCTGGATACCGTCGGCAGCACCCCGAAGGCGTTCGTTTCGCCGGTCAGAAACCACGAGGCGTCGATGTCCCAGCCGGTGTTTTTGAGGTAGGCCGCGCTCTTCTTGCTCGCGTTGACGAACTTCTCGTCCGAAATGGCGTACTCCCAATAGCAGCACAACGGACCCCACCAATAACAACCTTGCGGATCCAGGCGCAGGTGCTGGCCACCCTCAACGACCGTGTTGGAGTACGAGAAAAATGTCTGGCGGCCCATCGTGGCGAATGTCGGCGTCGTCGTCCCCGGCTGAAGCCCATAACTGCCGCCGAGACCGAAGCCAAAGTTCTTCAGCGCGTCGATCTGCGTATTGCGCAAGGGAAACGTGATGAAACGCGCCACCGCGTCCTTGTCGTTGTCCGAAACCTCCACGTCATCGCTTGTGGTGTTGCCGTTGCCATCCTGCACGCCGTTAAACACTCCGGCGGCGTAAGACAACGCGCCGTTCCAAAGCTCCCCGTGGACCTCCACGCCCACGTCGCGGTTCGGGGCCAATTCCGTCGGGAAGCCCCGTTCGAGGAACCACAGGAACTGATCGAGCGGCAGAATCTCCAAGCTGAGCGGCTCCTTGAATTTGCCCGCCTGCACCTGGATCGCCTTCATCGGATGGATATTCACGTAGGCATCCTGCAAAAACGCATCGTTCGTCGCCGTGCTCGTTACGCCGGAGGCAAAATCGACCTGCATGAAATAGTCAAAATAATGATAGACCGTGCCGCTGGCGATCGCGCGCATGCGCCGGATTGTAAAGGTGTCCTTGGCTCCAATCGCCGGCGACTCGTAGTCGCGCGCATCCACCTGCGCAAATCCTCCAAGGTTCAAAATGAAATTTGAGTTGGCTGATTTCATCGAGAAACCCGTCTCCCCTGCCGTGATAAACGGCGCCGCCGTCACCTTCTCCATCTCCGCCCCCTGTTTCTGCTCGAGTTCATCGATCTTCTGGCTCAAGGCCTGGATTTGCTTTCGCAAACTCTCGATTTCGTTGGTCGCTTGGTCCGCCGGCGCTTGCGCCGCCGCGCACAGAGTCAGCATTTGCGCTCCGACGCACGCAGCAACCAGCCGAAGACCGACGTGCATAAACCGCCGGAAATGTTCAATCGATGTCGTCATATCGGGCGATCATAAAGAACATCCATACTATGTCAATGGACATTTTCCACTTTTTTTGGCTTGCCTATTTGCCTGTGCATCAACGGTTAATCTTGACCGCTTTCCTGGATATGATAGAATCTCCTGAAATGAAGTTATCCGTGCGGGGAGAATATGCATTGCGGGCTTTGCTGGTGTTGGGCCTCAGATATGGCGAAGGCGTCACAAGCATTGAGGCCGTATCGCGCCAGCAGAACATACCAAAGAAGTTCCTGGAGCAAATCCTCAACGATTTGAAGGCCTTGGGAGCCGTCGAGAGCCGCCGCGGCGCCGCGGGCGGCTACCGCCTGGCGCGCCCGCCCCAAAACATCACCCTCGCGTCGGTCGTCCGCCACGTCGAAGGCGCCCTGGCCCCGGTCAGTTGCGTCAGCGACCGCTTTTACGAACGCTGCACCTGCCCGGATGAAGCCCGCTGTCCAATCCGGGAAGTGATGAAGGAAGTGCGCGAGGCCGTGGTGAACGTCATGGAACGGGTCACCGTGGCCGATTTGTGCGAACGCGCGCGCCGCCTGGCCCAGACCCCCGATTCGGTCCTGGATTACGTCATCTGAGAAAGCCCAAGACAGCCTGTCTGGCGTCGAGCAGGGTGGAGGCGCGAGCGATATAGGTCAGCGGCTTCCGTTGTTTCCACCCTTTCGGGCTATCGGAGCGCCTATTCGCGCGAGCCGTTTTCCGGCGCGGGGGGGGGCGCTTTTGGCGCGGGCAAATTGAGTTTGGTGCGCAGGATGGCCTGGGCTTGGGGCGGCATGCCGTTGACGGGGTCCAATTCCTGGTCGAGCACAATCTGGCGGAGGTCTCTGAGCGGCTTGAGCGCGATGCGCACGCGGGCGACGTCGGGCAGTTTCTCGTAATAATGCTCGTGAATCTTTCGAGCCATGTTCTCGTAATTCCGCCCCCGGTCATCTTCGTCCATCACGTACGCGACAAACGCCCGGCGGAACATGCCCAGGATGCTGGCCGTGACGTTGTTCTGGTCGTTCTCGCCGTAGAATTCGACGATCTGGCCCAAGGCGTAATCGTCCAGGGAAATGTTCTCCTGCTTCCCGGCAAACGCGTTGGTGTAGGTGGTCTTGAGATAATTGAACCACTGCGTCGCCTCTTTCATGCGGTCGTCCACGTACAGCAGGAAGAGGGCCTCCTTGAGGAAATTCTTGTGCGCGGTCCTGAAACTCTGCTTCTGGTTCTCAGCGGGCTCCTCCTGGATGCTCCTCTCGTAAGCCGCGTTGACTTTGGGCACCAGCACCAGATTGGGCCGCAGCCTGAAGTTTTCCGGCGTCACATTGGTCACCGACCGCCCCAGTTCTCCACCCCGCACGCAAGCTTGCTGCATGCATTGATAGATGGAGCGCCGCAGCGTTTCCTGGTCCGACGGCTTGGCTTTGATGCGGCCCAATTCCGCCCAATAAATGGCGTGGGCGTCGGGCAGGCGCCAATCCAGCGGCCCGTACTCCTCATCTACTTTCTGGATGAGTTGGGGGTCCATTTTGTAAACGTCGCGCACTTTGCGCGCCCGTTCGCGCTCGTCCGGCGTTTGCGGATGGAGGAGGGCCTGGATATTCGGATGCCCCCCCAGGACATCCTGCATGTCCTGCGCCAACCGCAGTTTGTAGTGCATGTGGGCGTCGTCCAGGTAGAATCCCACCTTGTGCTGGTAGAGCCAGGAAAGGTCGCGATAGAGGAGTGTTTCGGCTGGATTGATGGGGATGGCGTCGTCGCGCAGCAGCTTGATGCCACGCTGGACCCAATGCCAGCGGTCCTCCGGGTCCTTGAACTTGACGGAGATGTTGTAAGCCATGTTCCAGGCCTGGACGCGCCAGACATCGACGAAATGAGGTTCCAGCTTGGTGATCCAATCGGCCAACTGCACCATGTCGAAGTATTTGTCCTCGTCCTGCATTTGGTTGGCGCGAATCCACAAGGCGTTGGCGATAAGGCCCCGGAAGCCGCCCAGCGCCACGGTGGTGAAGGCCAGGGCGGGAGGGGCGTTATCCAGCGGGGTGAGCCGGGTCAAACCCAGTTCAGAGCGGTCCAGATTGATCCAATTCTGCATTTGCGCCGCAACGCAAAAGAGAAGGGCGGCCAGCCCGATCAAGGCCGGTTTATAAATTCGTGCCAATGCGTTCATTTACCCGCGCTCATGTTCGCCTGAATTTGACCGTCTGACAACGTCTTTCGCTCGGACTTTTTGTTGCCGCCCGGACTTTTTGTTTTCCTTTCGGCGGCGGAGAGGGTAAATGGAATAGTGGCAATGAAGACATTCGCAGAATTGGGATTTCCGGGACGGCTGATCGCCGTCGAGGGATTGGACGGGTCTGGAAAATCGACACAGATATACCTGCTGAAACGGTGGCTGGAACTGCAAGGGCTGAAGGTTTTTTTCAGCGAATGGAATTCCTCGGAGCTGGTCAAGAACGCCACGAGCAAGGGAAAGAAACGCGAACTTCTTTCGCCCACCACGTTCAGCCTGATTCACGCGACCGATTTCGCCGACCGTTATGAACGGCAACTGGTGCCCCTGCTGCGCGGCGGATACATCGTGCTCTGCGACCGCTACATCTTCACCGCCTTCGCGCGCGACACCGTCCGGGGCTGCCCGTCGGAGTGGGTGCGGGGCATCTATGATTTCGCGGCGATGCCCGATCTGGTGTTTTTTTTCAAGGCCCCGCTGGAGACATCGCTGCAACGCATCCTGGACGGGAGGCCGCAGTTGAAGTACTTCGAGGCGGGGATGGATTTGAGGCTCTCGAGTGATCCGTACGAGAGTTTCCGCATATTTCAGGGGCGGATTCTGGAGCAGTACCTGGCGATGAGCACGGACTTCAAGTTTCTGGTGATCGACGCCAGCCAGCCCATTGAGGCGCAGCAGAATATCGTGCGCGACCTCATCGCCTCGAAGCTGGATCTGAATAAATACATGAAGCTGAAGCACTCAAAAAAACCATGAAGCCCCAGCGTCCCATTTCCTTGCGAAAACCGCGCCCCGGAATCGTCGTGCCGCGCGCCAAGCCGCGGCGATTTTACGGGCTGGGAGTGCCGGGAGTGGACGTGACGAAACTGGCGGGCAAACTGATCGTCATTGAGGGGGCCGACGGATCGGGGCGTTCGACGCAGATCGCCCGGCTGGTCGCATGGCTGGAAGGAAGCGGACACGCGACGGTGCAGGTGGGGCTGAAGCGGTCCACGCTGGTGAGCGAGGAGCTGGACCAGGCGCAGCAGGGGAATATTCTCAGCCACACCACCTTGAGCCTGTTTTACGCGACAGACTTTGCCGACCAGATGGAGAACATCATACTACCCGCGTTGCGGGCGGGGTTCATGGTGCTGGCGGACCGGTACATCTACACGTTGATGGTGCGGGACATGGTCCGGGGGATGGACGCGGCGTGGCTGAGGAACCTTTATGGGATTGCGCTCGCGCCGGACGTGGTGTTTTATTTGAACGTGCGACCCGAAGAATTGGTCGAGCGAACGTTCGCCAAGAAGCAGGCGCTGGATTATTGGGAGAGCGGGATGGATTTGGGTTTGTCCCGAGACATGTTTGACAGCTTCCTGCAATACCAGGCGCTCGTGGCGGCCAAGTTCAAGGAGTTGCAGCGCAGCTATGGCTTTACCATATTGGATGGACATTGTTCCGCCGATGAACTCAACGTTGAACTGCGCCGGCGCATTGAAAGCGTGCTGACCGGCTAACATGAGGCGCCTCCGCCTTACCCTGCCTTATGGCTGAACCCACTGCCAAAACTGAGCATTACGTCGGCGTCGATCTGGGAGGCACCAAGATCCTGGCCGGCGTTTTCGACGACAAGCTCAACTGCCTGGCGCGCACGAAAATGAGCACCAAAGCCGAGCGCGGCCCCGAGGAGGTCATCGAGCGGATTGCCCGCTGCGTGCGGGACGCGGTGGATGAATTTGATTTGGACCTCAAACAAGTGCGCGGGGTGGGCCTGGGCGCTCCCGGAGCGGTCGATGCCGAAGCGGGCCGCGTGATCATCGCCCCGAACCTGCAATGGCAGGACGTGCCGCTGAAGAAATTGCTGGAGAAGCAGTTGGGGGGCGTGCCGGTGGCCGTGGAGAACGACTGCAACAGCGCAACGCTGGGGATTTTTGAAAAGGAACTGCAATGCAAACCCCGGCACATGATAGGCGTCTTCATCGGCACGGGCGTTGGCGGAGGCATCATCCTGGACGGCAAGTTGTATTCGGGTTTCAACGGCACGGCCGGGGAGGTGGGCCACATGGTGATCGCCGTGGGCGGCCCGAAATGCAACTGCGGCAACCGCGGCTGTTTCGAGGCGGTCGCCAGCCGGACCGCCATCTTCCGCAGCCTGCACGCGGCGGTCAAGGACGGCCAAAAAACCGTGCTGACCGAGATGCTCGGGCCGGACCTGAACGACTTGCGAAGCGGCGATTTGCGCAAAGCGCTTCGCAAGGGCGACAAGCTGGTGGAGAAAGTCATCGAAGATGCCGCCGAATACACCGGCATTGCCGTCGCCAACTTGATCAATATCTTCAATCCCGAAATCGTCGTGCTGGGCGGCGGAGTGATCGACGCCCTGGGCGATGAGATGATGGCCGTCATCGTCGAAACAGCCCAGGATTACGCCCTAAGCGGCACTTCCAAGGGAATCCAAATCGTGGCGAGCAAGGAAGGGGACGACGCCGGCATTATCGGCGCGGCCGTCCTGGCGCGGCGAGCGGCAAAATAACCAACCACCGCCATGACCGCAATTCGGGCACGCCGGCGCTGGAGGCACAAGTTCTGCCGCCGCCAAAGGCACCTTTGAACCGCATCATTCCAGAGCGTCGCGCCGTGATCGATGTCGGCACCAACTCCGTAAAGCTCTTGGTGGCGGATGTCGCGGACGGTTCCCCAACGCCGGTTCTTGAAACTAGCAAGCAGACCCGGCTTGGAGCGGGATTGTACGGGACGCGGCGGTTGCAACAGCCTGCCATGGATTTGACGGTCGAAGCGGTGAAGGAGTTTTCCAAGACGGCAGGCGGGTTGGGCGCCACAGCGGTGCGTTTGATCGCCACCAGCGCGGCCCGCGACGCCCTCAACGTAGGGGAGTTGGCCGAGGCGATCCGGAGCGGCTGCGGGCTGGACATGGAGATACTTTCCGGCGACAAGGAGGCGGACTGGGTTTTTCGCGGAGTGACCAGCAGCCCGAATCTGGCGGAATCGCCCGTGCTGATTCTCGATGTGGGCGGAGGGAGCACGGAGTTCATCGTGGGCGACCATGCCGCGCCCCAGTTTCGCGGCAGCTACGCCCTGGGAGCGGTGCGGTTGCTGGAGCAACTACGACCGGCGGACCCGCCGGGGCTGCGGGCGCTGCTGGCTTGCCGCGTGTGGCTGCGGGATTTTTTAAAGGAACATGTGGCGCCGGTGCTCAAGCCGGCCTTGCAGGCTTGCCGGCGGCCCGTTCAACTGGTGGGCACAGGCGGCACGGCCGTCATTCTGGCGCGCCTCCAGGCGGGCATGACGGGTTATGACCGTGACAAAATCGAATCGACGGCGCTGACTCTGGACGGCATCCGAGAACAGGTGGAAAAGCACTGGCAAATGACGCTGGAGGAGAGGCAGGAGATAGTCGGGATGCCGCCCAAGCGCGGGGACGTGATTCTCACGGGAGAGGCCATCTACGAGGGGATCATGGAGCAGTTGGGGTTCAGCCAGTTGGCCGTCAGCACGCGCGGATTGCGCTACTGGGCGTTGCTGCACCGTTGAGCGGCGCATTACACAATGAACAAATCAACCCTGCCACGACGAAAGGAAACGCCAGAAGCAAAAAAAGGGCGGACGCCATTGCAGCGTCCGCCCCCCAACAACCAAACTAACCAACCCTTGACCTCAGGAGCATAGCTGGATGGGAAAACCAAAAACCCACCCAGCCTCTTCCGTGAGGCTATAGTAAATGACGCACATTTGCCGCAAATGTTCAATTATTTTTTCAGAATCTTTTTGCAGACTTGCAGGGACGGGAGCGACGTTGGCACCGACGTTACCGCAGGAGCATTTTATTGCTCGGGAGGTTCGAAGCAACTGCGAGACCCTGACTCTCTCGTGTGGAGGGCCAGTTTTCGGGCAAAGACAGCGGTTCTGTGCCCTAATTGCCCAATGTCCCAGCTTCTCTGACCATGCGTATCACTAACTTGAACACGGATGCCGAGATTGGCGCGAGTGCCTGGCTTGTCGAAATCGACGACGGCCGCCTCCTCATGGACGCCGGCATGCACCCCAAACGGGACGGCGGCGATGCCTTGCCCCTTTATAGCCACTTGGACGGCAAGGACTTGGACGCCATTGCCATCTCTCACTGCCATCACGACCACGTTGGCTCGCTGCCGGTGGCCAAGCGCTATTCCCGGGAGGCTCACGTCTTGATGACCGAGTTAAGCAGCTACCTGGCCGGCCGCGTCCTCCACAACTCCGTCAACGTCATGCTCCGCCAGCGCGAAGAGTACGGCATTCGCGATTACCCTCTGTATTCCCACGACGAGGTGGAGGACATTGAAGAGCAGTTCCAGGGCTTCAAGTACCGCCGCGAAATCGAATGGGCCGGCTTCAAGAAAACCCGCGCCGGCCTGCCCTCGCCGACGGTTGAATTCTTCGATGCCGGCCATGCCCTGGGTTCGGCCGGGTTGCTGGTGCGCGGCAAGTCCCAGAGCCTCTTTTACACCGGCGACGTCTGTTTCCACGATCAAACCATCCTGAAAGCCGCGCGGTTCGACGAGGTGCGCGCGGATGTCTTGATCATGGAAACGACCCGCGGGAACCGGGCTCCTGTGCCGGGCTTCACGCGGGAAGGGGAAATTGACCGGCTGGCCCAATCCATCCAGCGCGCTCTGGCGCGCCGGGGCTGCGTCTTGATACCCGCCTTCGCGCTGGGCCGCACCCAGGAGATGCTGGCCCAATTGGTCCTGATGATGCGAGCCGGGCAAATTCCCCACCAACCCATCTACGTCGGCGGTTTGGGCCGGGTCTTCACGGAAATTTACGATCAGAAAGCCCACCTCATTCCCGGGCGACCCTCCCAGCTCAATCTGACCGAGGAGTTGCAATTGATTGTCTTGGAGAAGGAACAACTCGAGAACATGAAGCTGACCGGCGGCCGCATCTTTGTCCTCACCGCCGGCATGTTGACCGAATGCACCCCGGCTCACGACCTGGCCCTGCGCATGATCGGCGACAAGCGGCAGTCCATCTTCTTCGTCGGCTACGCCGATCCCGATACGCCCGGCGGGCGCCTCAAGGCGTCCAAGCCTGGAGACACGTTCCTGTTCAGCCCGGGCGGGGGAGAGGTGACGCGGTTGTGCGAGGTGGATGAATTTGATTTGACAGCACACGCGAGCCGGGAGGCGCTGCTGGATTTCGTGGGCGTAGTCGATCCGCGGGCCGTCTTGCTGGGGCACGGGGAACTCTCATCCCGCCAATGGTTCGAGGAGCAAATCCGCCTGCGCCACCCACGCATCCGCATCATCCAACCCGCGCCGGGGCTGGAAGTTGAGGTGTGAGAAGCGCAAATGAAAGCCATTGCCGCCATGAGCTTAAACCGCGTGATCGGACGGGAGGGGAAGATTCCGTGGCATTTGCCGGAGGATTTCAAGTGGTTCAAGAGAATCACCACCGGCCACATCCTCGTCATGGGCCGCAAGACTTTCGAGTCCATCGGCAAACCACTGCCGGGACGCGTCACGCTGGTCCTGAGCCGCGGCGGTTTTTCCCATCCAGGCGCCCGGCGGATTGCGGACCTGGGGGAGCTGGACCGCCTGCCGCCGGACCTGGCGGGACGCGAGGTTTTCATCTGCGGGGGCGCGCAGGTTTACGCGCAAGCGCTTCCGCGATGCTCGGACCTTTATTTGACGCTTGTCAAGCGGGTCGTGGAGGGGGACGCTTTTTTTCCTCCGTTCGAAAGCCGGTTTGATCTGGCGGAGGAGGTTTTTGACTGCGCCGATTTCTCCGTCCGGCGCTATCGCAACACATGGGCGCCGGTTATTGCGGCACCTGTATGACGCGGTAAAATCGCTGGACGTTAGTGAGCGAGTCAGTCACGTCAGCCACTGGGTTGGTGGCGGTGATGAGGCTGCCGAGATTCGTCCAGTTGGTGTCCGTCAAATCCGAGTTGTATTGCACCTGGTAAGCCGCCCCGGTCGTCGTCGTCCAAGTGATCGATACCATGCCCGCGGAGAGGGCCGCGGCTTGGAAGACCGGCGGCACCGGCGGCAGAACAGTCAATGTCCCATCGAAAATGGAAACCTGGTAATTCGGAAGCAGACCGCCGGGGTCCGACAGGTTCGGTATGATCGAATACCTTCCTGCGATGCTGTCCGAGGTGGCGCTGCAACTGTAGCTTGCGGTGATATTGTCCCCGTTTTGCAAGCCGGCAATGAAGCCGGTGAACACCGGGTTGGCGAGGCCGTACGGCCGGGTGAAATTGCTGGCCGTGACGCTCAATGGCGCGGGCGACACGACCAAGCCGACATAATCGGTCACGCTGTAATAATCAACCGAATCGTTGGGAGTAAAGACAACCGAGAGCAGATTGCTGCCCGCGTCCAAAATGGTTCCGGCAAATGGGTTGTAGGAAAAAGCGCCGGGAACGCTGGCGGAGGCGTTGAGATGTCCGGCGCCCAAGGCGTTGCCGTAAGAAAGAGCCGCCAGATTCGTCCAAGTTATTGTGGGAGTGCCGACGAACACGAAGCTGTTGCTCAATACTGCGGTTTGGCCGTCCGCGTTGGTGATGGCGATGTTGACAGGGCCGACGCTCGAAGAGGCGGGCGTGACCGCCATAAGTTTCGTGGTGCCATCGAAGGCCACCGACGACGCCGGAACTGAGCCGAAGGAAATCGCCGCAAGACTTTGGAATCCAGAGCCGGTGATGGTCACGGTCGTGCCCCCGGAAACAGGTCCCCCGGAAGGCGTGATGCCTCCGAGGGTCGGAGGTGCGACCGTCACACTAACGTCGTCCAGACCCAGATAACTGGGATTGTCCCGTGAACCGATGGCCAACAAGGTGTTCGTGTTCGTGGCCAAAACGATGAACTGGAGGTTGGTCCAGTCGATGGCGGGCAGGTTCGTGTAGTCACAGAGCATCTCCGCTCCCCAGGAAACCGAGAACTCATTGGGCGTCAGCCCGTCCGGGCTATCCAGCCAGAGAGAAACTGAATACGACACCCCTGGAACGGTGGGAATCTCCTGGCTGAGATAAGCCATGTCTCCTGCCTCCTCAAGGGACACGCCGTAGGTTCCCGAGTGGACAATAGTCGGATCACCGGAGGCGATGATTGTCTGCTCCGGGTTCCCGGTCAACGTCCAACCTGTAAAACCTCCGGTTTCAAACCCGCCGTTCTGGACCAACTGGCCGACCAGAAAAAGCACGGGCACAGATTCAACCGCGCCGAACGTGCGGTTCGTGAAAACAATTTCTGCGGAATAGGCTCCCGGCGACAAATTGGTGGCGGCGGAATTGAGGCTGCAAGTGATTTGAACCGCTCCCGACGGCTCCAAAACGCCGGACGGCGGTGAAACACTGAGCCAGGGCGGGTTAGTCGCAACACCCCAGATCACTGAAATCTGGCCGGCGTTGGTTAACGCGCAAGTTTGCGCCGCCGCATTGAACGGGCCGCTGGGCGGACCGCCAAACTCGATGCCAGACGCCGGGGATGGCGCCAGCGGATCAGAAATTTGCAGGGTGAAGGCCCTGTGGTGCAGCAGTCCATTGCTCAGATTTGTCAACGTCATGTGCGCGGAATAATCTCCAACAACGAGATTCGACGCGTCGGCATTCAAACTCACCGTCACGCTGGCCGTCGCGCCGGGGCCGAGCGTCCCGCTGGCGGGCGAGGCGGAAAGCCAGACCGCGTCACTTTCCAAAGACCAACCCAGCGAGGCTGACCCTATATTTGTCAATAAGTAGCTCCCCGCCGTCACATCGAATGGGCCGCCCCCAAGGCCGCGCGCGTTGAAGCCCGGTATGGGCAGCATCACCAGCGTGTCCGGTGGCGCCAGGGCATTGATCAGGTTGCTTCCATTCGGCGTGCCCCATCCCGTGCAAAGATCATATCCGGCGACCGCGACGTAGGCTGTCGGGCTGATGGCGTTGGTGTTGTTTCCCACGGTGACATCGTGAAAGTTCGTCGCGTAGCCTGCGGCGGTTCCGATGGCGTAAAGGGCCGGGTTCAGGAAGCCGATAGCGTTGCCGTATTTGGCTGCCTGCTGATTGACCAGCGCCGCGAAGCCCGCCCACAGCGGAGCGGCGCAACTGGTGCCGTCAAAAACCCCCGTTTGGCCATTGTTGTAAATCACCAGGACGTTGGCCGCGACGCCCGCAACGTCCGGTATGTTTCTGTAGGCAGGAGAGCCGCCGTTGGCTGTCATGCTCACGTTCGTTTGCCAATTCGGAATGGAATAATTGGTCGTGTATCCTCCGCCACTGGCCCGTTGGATTCCTCTCGCAAGATCACTCCAAACCGTCTCCGACAGCCACCCGCCGGAAGAGTTCGTCGATAACGCGGTGCCTCCGACAGCCGTCAAATAGGCGCTGTCCATCGGTTCGGTGATTTGGCCCGGGGGATAAGCGCCACCGTCGCCGGACGCGCTGAAGAAGGACTGCCCCTGTGCGGCAAACTGTTGGAGAATCTGGTCTGAAGCGGCGTCAATCTCATAAATCCAGGACGAACTGATCTGACTGGCCAGATCGTCGGTCGCTATACTGTTCAGGATGTCATCGGTGGGAAAAAAATACTCCTCTTCATAAACGATGATCCGGGAAACTCCAGGCGCCATTGCATTCACCATTTCGATGTCCAATGAAACCTCCCCGATCTTTTCCGCGTCTGTGTCGGGCAGCCCGGGATAGCCGTCCACCAACACATTGGTCAGGGTAATGGCGGGCAATCCGGTTAGCTGCTGGTACTTGCTGATGTCGCTCGGATAATAACCATCAAACTCAACCAATGCCACTTGCTGCCCGCTGCCCGTCAGCGAAACGCCCGGCAGGTATGCGGTTCGGAAATCGTTTCCCAGGTAGGCGCCACTGGTGCCGGCTCCTCCCAGCGGCCTGGCCCGCCCGCCCGGAAGCGGCAGCACGAAATCATCCAGACCCTTGATTGCCAGCATCGGCACACCGGCATCGATGGATGGATCGCCGTCCGGCGCGTAGAAGTTCCGCTTCTCCGTCGGATGCGGATAGACTTTGAACTTCACGCCAAAGGCGCCGCGAATATCCGCCGCCGTGCCGGACACGTCAAGCAACGTTCGATTTGAGTGCGTCCGCCTAACTTCGAGATGATGGGCTTGGGCAAAAGCGGCGAGCTTGTCATAGTCCTGCCGGGTTGGGCCGAATCGATCGGCAAACTCCGAGGCGCTTAAATAGTGCCGGTAGTTGGGGCTGTCCGGGTTGTAAAGGTCTTTCAGCAGGCTGGCCAAGGCTGCCTGATTGCGCAACGGCAGGACGAGAGCCAGATTCAGGCGTGTGGAATCCGGCAGAACACCAATGGGCTGGAGGCCAGCCACAACGGCCGGAACGCGAGCACACAACAACTGCCTCTGGCCCACCTGAGTCTGGCCCGCGGCAGAGAAGCCGAGCAGCACCGAAAGTTGCAAAAAACGGACCAACAGAATTCTCATGCCCAACCTTATCACACAAAAAAAAAGAGGCGGAACTTAAAGTTCCGCCTCTTGAAGAGATGTGAAACTCGACTTGGTCGTTGGTTAGGCGCGCTTGCCGATACGGGAGCGGATGGCACCCAAGCCAGCCAGGACTGAACCCAGCATGGCAATCGTCATGCCACCGTCCGGTACTGACGAATTCGAATCGAAGCTGCTGGACTCAGTAGCCTTCGTGATGCCCCCAGAAATCAGTACGTCCTCGGTCAGCCAATACGAGCCATCCGGCGTTCCTGTGGTTCCATAAGCAGTGCCACTAAAAGCGCCTTTTGTGAAGGGGCCGACCTCGGTCAGTAGCTGCGTCTTGGCAAACGGTGAGTATCCAAGCCACTGCCAATCCGTCACCGTCGTGGTAGTCGTGCCGCCGATTTCACCCGTAATTCCGCCTGCGGCGCTTGCGGGTTCCAAAGCAGTGTAAAGAATCTCAATACTCTGCAGCGTCCCTGCGTAACCCTTGGCTGTATCAAGCGAATTCAAATCAATCATCGGCGTTGTGATGCCGCCCAAATCGTTTTCGCCGGTCGAAACATTGACGTTCCACTGGCCAATGGGGCCGTCGTATGTCACCGTGCCATCTGCCGAAGCGGCAGTTACGATTACCGAGCTCGAGCCGGAGATGAGTTCCAGTTCAGGGTTGGCTTTCACTGTCGTGGTGGCTGCTATCAGCGCCCCGGTCAGTGCCATCGTTGTTACTAAGGTTTTTGTTTTCATCATTTTTTCCATTTCTTCTCTAAGTTTCACATTGCTCTTTGTTGCTTGTCTCACTTCTGTGCTCTTAGGCACATTTGACGATATGGTTCTTATGCAAGCACCGTGCCAACTGCTAAAACATCGTCCAAAATCCCTCACAAAAACGTCGCAACATGCTTGTATTGAATAGGTTACGAAATTTAAGATTTCCTTGACTCGCTCCCGCCTGGAAGGCCCATTCTGTAAAGAGTCTCGACAAATACCCATGCCAAGAGCGTATTCCGAGGTTTAATATGGTCATACTCAAGTCTTTACGCATGAAAGCCCGTTTCTGTAAGGAGTTCCGACGGGTTCAGCACCCCTGACAAGGTGCCTTTTCACAGCGCGGCAGCCACCAAATCACCCACCTGCGCGGTAGTGTATCCCATCTTCCCCGCCGCCAAGTTCTTGATCTTCTCCCGTGCAATCTTAACTACCGCAGCTTCAATGGCTTGCGCGGCTTCGGTTTCGCCCAGAAAATCCAGCATCATCTGCCCGGCACAGATCGCCGCTAGGGGATTTATGACCCCTTTCCCGGTGTATTTGGGCGCGCTCCCCCCAATTGGCTCGAACATGCTTGTCCCCTCTGGATTGATGTTTCCGCCTGCGGCAATACCCATTCCACCCTGCACCATTGCGCCCAAATCAGTGATAATGTCCCCAAACAGATTATCTGTAACGATAACGTCGAACCACTCCGGGTTTTTCACGAACCACATGGTCGTGGCATCGACATGCACGTAGTCGAGTTTCACGGTCTTGAAGTCCTTATCGCCGATGGCGTGGAAAACGCGCTCCCAAAGGTCAAAGGCGTACGTCAGCACGTTGGTCTTGCCGCAAAGGGTCAATTGCGACTTCTTTCCGGCAGCGATGTCTTCGGGCTTCAGTCCGTGCCAGGGCTTGCCCCCACGGCGTTTCTGCGCCAGTTCAAACGCGAAGCGCAGGCAGCGCGCAACGCCGCGGTGGGTGTTGACGCTTTCCTGGATGGCGATTTCATTGGGAGTGCCTTTGAAGACAAATCCGCCCGTCCCGGTGTAAAGCCCCTCGTTATTCTCGCGCACGACGACGAAGTCGATGTCTTCCGGTTTCTTGCCCTTGAGCGGGCAGAAGCGTTCGTCGTAGAGCTTGACCGGGCGGAGATTGATGTACTGTTCCAGCTCGAAACGCAGGCGGAGCAGGATGCCCTTTTCAAGGATGCCGGGCTTGACGCCCGGATGGCCGATGGCGCCGAGAAGGATCGCCGGGAACTTGCGCAACTCCCCGATCACGCTGTCGGGCAGCACCTCCTTGGTGCGCAGATAGCGTTCGCCGCCCAAGTCGTACTGGGTGAAATTGAACTTGATTCTGAATTTCGGGCCGGCCGCATCGAGGACCTTGATCGCTTCTCGAATGACTTCCGGCCCGGTGCCGTCTCCGGCGATGACCGCAATGTTGTAACTTTTCAATTGTATCGCCCTGCTAATACCAGGTGAATTTCTCGGGGACGAAAATGGTGTCGAACGGTTTGAGGTCGAAAGGCTCCGTCGGCTCGCCCTTCAATTCCTTGTCGAGATTGAGTTTGAATATCAGCCGCTGTCCATTCGGAAGGTCGCGGACGACGGTCACCTTCTTCAAACTGGCCTTGTTATGGTCGATGCCCGCCTCAATGACCGCCTGCAAGGGGCTGAGGACGCGCTCGGAAATGAGTTTGCCGGGACGGAGGACGCAGCCTGTAACATAGACAATAAAAGTGGAGGACTGCACTGTGACGGAGACCTCCTTCTCGACCAGTTGATCGCCCAGCTTCTTGATCAGTTCCACCTCCAGGGCGTGAGGTTTCAGGCCGGCGGCGTTGATCTCTCCCACCAGATCGAGGGTGATCTTGCCATCGCGCCGGATCGTCTGAACCGTATTAAGGGCGGGCGCTCCAGGAAAGGAAATGTGGATGGTGTCGCCCTCCTGCAAGACGAGGGACTCCGGATTCGCCGCGGGCGTTGCCGCGGCAGTTTGGGGCGGGGCGCCGACGGCATGGGGTTGGGCGACGGAGGTGACGGGCTGAGTAATCGGATGGGTGCTCTGGCAACCCACGATTCCCGTCCACAGCGCGAGCGCCAGGACGGCGATATTGGCGCGACAAGTATTCGGATTCATACGGTTCAACGTTCTTTCTCCCGCCGGCGCTGTCAATCGCGCCGGGCATGGGGCTGATGATTACGCGGGAAAGTCAATACGACCCCGCCTGCGGTTGCAAGTTTAATTGTCCAAGAAATGGAAAAACCGGCGCTTGATGGATGTTAGAGAGACAGTCCAAAAACAGCGTCCAGCGCGCCCCCAAAAATCAGCCTCTCTTAAAGCTGCGATGAGTGTTGGAACCCGTCCCCGGCCAGGCCGTCATTCCGCCAGCGCCATAGCGTAAACTGTTCAAAATGAAGCGCTTCGACGTTTCCAGAAGGCGGCGGGAACATCAAGGGCGCTTCGCAGTTCCGCGACCGGACGGTTCCAAGAATGCGAGCGCGAAATTCGACGAAAATCCGGAAAATGGAACACCCGATGCGATAGGGAAAGGCGAATGAACGGAAGGACACCAAACAATTCAGAAAGCGCCGGCATCGGACAAGGCCGGACATTGGCTGCGGCGCTGGCTTTTCTCCTCCTGTTTTGCTGGCGGGCACAAGCGGAACAAAGCCTGGAGGTGGCGTGGAATCCCAGCACGGCCGGGGGGGTGGCGGGATACATGGTCTATTACGGAAACAGCAGCAGCAATTACACGCAGAGCATCGACGCGGGGACCAACACGAGCCTGACGGTTCCCGGGTTGCAGGAGGGCCAGACCACTTACATGGTGGTCGTGGCCTACAACGCGCAGGGGATGCAAAGCCCGCCGTCCAATGAGATTTCCTACATCGTTCCAGGCGCTCTGAGCGTGCTGTCCAAAGCACAGCCCAGGTCGCCGACCTATCTCAGTTTTGTGGCCGCTCCGGGCCACACCTACACGGTGCAAGCTTCCGTCAATCTAACAACATGGTCCACCATCTGGCGGACTTCAGCCACGACCAATGGGTGGGTGCAGTGTGAAGACCCGGAGGGAGCGAACCTGAAAATGCGCTTCTACCGGCTGGTCATGCAATAGATCACTTTAACTCCGCGAGGACGCGGCGCGCTTCGGCCGCCAACTTGTCCGGCAACTTCAGGGCCAGGGCGTTTGTCAGGGTCTGCTTGCAATCCTTGGGCTGCTTGAGCTTGTAGTAATCCATACCCAGATAGTAGAGCAATTCGCCGTCGTTGGTAACGCTCCCCGTGCTGGCCTTCAACAACCCCGCCGACCGCACCGCGTCGCCCCGCCGGAAGGCCAGAATACCCAAGGCCCGCTTCAACTCCAAGTCGTCCGGCAGCGAGCCGCGGGCCTTTTCCGCCAAGTCGTACGCCTTGGCATCGTCTTGCCCGGATTGGGTGTAGAGGATGGCCAATTGACGCATGGCCGGAGTGAAAAGGGGATAATCCTTGAGGACTTGGGAATAGATGCCCGCGGCTTCCTTGGCGGCCCCCTGCTGCTCGTCCAGAAGAGCCGACACCATGAGAGCCGGGAGATAGCGCGGCTGCTTTTGCAGAAGGCTTTGCGCTTGCGCGATTGCGGCGCGGACTTGGGCGGGGTCTTTGACGGCGGCGCGGAGGGCGAGAAACTGGCGCGCATCCTCCAAGTCGGGCAGCGAGTTGCCTTCCGCAACCGCAGCTTCCATTTTGGCATCGGCCTCGGCCGCGCGGCCCGCGGCGTAATAAGCCCAGGCCAGGTCGTAGAGGACAGCGGGTTGATTGGTCAATTGACCGGCCGCGACTTGCAGCAGGCTCACTGCCCAGGGATAATCGCCGCTTTGATAAACGAGCTTGCCGAGGAGAGCGCACGCGCGGGGTTCGTTGGGCGCGATGTCATGGGCGGACTTGGCCAGAGTAAGCGCTTTGCGGGGGTCGTTCAGAGGTCCGGCGCAGAGGCGGGCCAGCTTGAGGATGGCTTGCACGTCGTTGGCGTTTTGTTTGATGATCGTCTCATACGCGGCGGCCGCCTTCTCCGGTTCGCCCTTGCGTTCCTCAATGGCCACCATGCGTGTCAATAGGACGGGGTCGCGCGGGTTCTCGCGCAATCGCTTTTCCAAGTCCTCGATCATGGCGGAAGTGGCCTTCTCCGGGTCGATGGCCAGGAAGGCCACGCACGCGCGAGCCCGTTCCTTGGCGGGGAAATCAGCGGGGTTGTCCACCGCGCGCTGCAAATACAGACGCGCCAGCGACTCATTCTCCATCATGTAGTAGGCCATGCCCAGATGCATGGCGACCTCGCCATCGTTGGGCTGCTTCTCGGCGCTCTCCTGGAGCAGGGTGAGGGCGCGCGGATATTGGCCTTGCTTGAAGAGAACCCATCCCAAGGTATCGGCCGTGAAGGGGCTGAAGGGCTCCAAGTCCCGCGCCTTTTGGGCCAGTTGCGCGGCGCGGCCGATGTCGCCCAAATCTTCGGAGTACAGGTAAGCGAGGTTGTTCAAAGCCGCGGAGGATTTGGGATTGACAGCAAGGACTTTTTCATAGGTGTCCCGGGCGGCGTCAAATTTGCGCTGCTGCTGATTGATCATCCCGATCTGCATGAGGGCGGCGACATCATTGGTTTTGGCGACCAAACTGGCAAGCCGCTGCAAGGCCCGGTCTTCCTGGTGGCTGGCCAGGTAGAGTTGTGCCAGGGCCAGGAACGCGGGGGAAAAATCGGGGTTGAGGTCTATGGCTTTGGAAAACGCCGACTCCGCCCGGTTGGTTTGCCCCTCGGCCAGGCAGATGCGCCCCTCCAGCAGCCAGGGTTCAGCCGCCTTGGGCGACCGTTCGGTTTCCGCCGCGACGCGGGCGTGGGCATCAGCGAAACGCTTGGAGGCCAGGTCGAGATCAGTAACGTTTTCCAGGGCGGGCACATAACCGGGCTGCAATTCGAGCGATGTTTCAAACGCTTCGCGCGCGTGCGCAACGTCGCCCTGGCTCTCATAAATCTTGCCCATCAAGTGGGGTATTTGGGAGTTCTTGGGGAAGGTCCGCGCCATCTGGCGATAGACTTCCAAGGCTTGACGGGGCTTCTGCTGGGCCAGATAAGCGGTGGCCAAAAGCGAATGCGCCTGGGGATTATCGGGCTGGGTCTTGATTAACTGCGTCAAGAGCGTGATCGCAGCGGATGAATCGCCGGAGCGAATGTCCAATTCTGCCACCAGGAGAATGGCCGGACCGTAGCTGTGATCCAGAGCGAGAGCCTCGCGGAGGCTGGTCAGCGCCCTGGCAGGCTCCCCGTTGAGCAAATATGCCAGCGCCAGATGGTACTTGATCTGCGGTGCCTTCCGAGTGGCGTCCATCCGCTCGAACTGGCTGATGGCCTCGGTCGCATTATGTCTGGCAAGGGCGATGTTTCCAGATTGCAGGAGCGCCTCGAAGTCGGACGGATCGCGGGAGAGGATGTTGGCGACATTTGTGGCGCATTCATCGTACTTGCGCTCGGCGAAGGCGAACTTCATCAGGAGGTTCCATGCCGGAATAAAGTCGGGAGCCTGCCGGGTCATGTCAGTCAAAATCTGCCGGGCCTCTTCCGGGAAACCGGTTTGATATTTGTGCTCCGCGTAGTTCAGCCGGGTGGAAGATCGAACGGGAGACAAGTCGGCGGCCGTTTTGAGCGCCTGCTCCATCGCCTTGAGGTCTTTGCGCGCCGAATAGACGCTGGCCATGCCGGCATAAGCGGCACTGAGCTTGGGGTCCAGGCGGAGGGCCGTTTGCAATTCGATTTCTGCGTCGGCCACATTCTGTTGGCGCAAATCGATCCGGCCCAGCGCCGCATGGTAGGCAGCGACGGATTTGTCCGCCTGCTCCAGAGCTTCCACCTTGCTGCGAACCACCGCCAAAGCGGCTGGCGAACGGGAGGCATCGATGAGAATTTCGAGGGCCAGTTCATTAGTGGGGTCGCTTTCCACGCACTGGGCGGCAAGGCTGGCCGCGTTGGTGGCTTTGCCAGCACTGAGACAAAGCTGCGCCAGTTTGAGCCGGACGACAGGATTGTTGGAATTCATTGCGTAAGCCTTCTGCAAGAAGGCGTAAGCCTGCGGCCCGCGGCCCTCCTCGGCATAGATCAAGCCCAACTGCCGTATGGCCGCGGGATTGAGGTAAGACAAGCGCAGAACGGCTTGGTACTGAGCCTCTGCGGCTTCGTATCGCTGGGCTTGAAAATCACGCTCGGCGGAAGACAACAATCTCTTGGCTTTTGCGGCCTTGGTGCATCCCGCTCCCAGCGTCAGACAAGACGCCAGCGCCAGAAAGCAGGGCCATTGACGATAGAACTTCCTCATAGTCATTTCAGGATTGCGGCTCCGGTTTGATCGCCTGCCGCCCGGGAGCAGTAGAGTTGAATTTTCTCAAATACAGCAGAAATAACAAGAACGGAATCAAAGAGAGAGCGAAGAAAATGGGACCTCCTTTCCGATGGATCGGCGACCGGATCATGTCGTGGCTGATGTGAACGCACAACTCGCCAACGACACATATCCGAAATCCGTTTCGAAGGATGGCCAGAGGGATCACCGCCAGCACCAGGACAGCTCGTGTCCAGGCCCGATTCAAAAACAGGTAGCCCGCCATCAGGCTGGTCATGAACAGCACCAGCGTGGAATGAATTCCACTGCATTCGGGAGCGACCGTCAGCGCGAAATCAGGCAAGTGCAGATCCAACCCATTCCGCACCGTCGGCGTGCCGCAAAGCCAGAAGAAGCCGTGCGCGGCAACCGCGGAAGTGTATTGGAAGAACGTGTCGATGTTATCCATCCAAACCGTCGGCAGCGGCACCGCGAAGATCAGAAAGGCGGCGGGGAAAAGCGCCTGTCGCATCACCTTCCATCCCAACGTCGCCATGCAGGCTCCCCAGAAGAAGCAAAGCAACGCCAGCGTCATCAACGACAAGTAATCCTGTTCCGCCGGATGCCATCCCGACCGTGTCGCCATCCAATATCCGGCCAGCAGCGCCGTCCCCCAAGCGCCAAAGGCACCGGCCCCAAGCCGCGATGGGACAATTTCGAGACTCAAACGCTTCCGTTCAGACCAAATCAAATAGGCGGAAATGAACGGAATCAGCGGAATGTAAGAAAACAATTCACTGTGCATGGAGAACGCCAACAGTTGCAATTGGCTCCGGCCAAAGCACAGCACCAACAGCCCCGTAACAACCGCCAGGCTCCGCACTTGGCGGCGGAAAGCAATCCGGGCGCCGGTGGTACATTCGTGATCAGGCATAAGATGGCTGAAACCCTTGAGTTTTCCCAATCAAACTAAAGCCGGCGCGGGCCGCCTGGAAACAGGATCGAACGATTTTGCGGCGCGCGAAGTCCGGTGCAGCCGGCCAAGGCAATCTTCAAAGGCGTCGGCCAGGGGCCGCAGCTTGACGCCAGCCTTGAGGAGTTTGGAGGAGTCCAGGATGCAGTGGGATTGCGGTTCGTTGGGAGGGTCCTGGTCTTCCGCAGGCAGGACCTGGGGTGCGCTGCTCAAGACACGTTGCAGGTCTTCGACGGCGTGCCGCGTCGTCATCGCTCCGGGATTGGTGACGTTGTAAATGCCAAAAGGCGCTCGAATCTCCCAAAGGTCCAGGCAGGCCTTGACGCAATCATCCAAGTGAGAAAACGAGTTGATGCAGTCATACACTTGGTGTTCCCGGCGCACCCGGGAAAGCCAGTTGCCCGGTTCCTCGCGCTCGTTGAAGGGCAGCCGGAGCCGCCAGACGTAACTCTGGCCAACGTCCCGAATGGCCTCCTCCGCCAAAGCCCTGGTGCCGCTGTGGAAGTTGCACGGCATGGCGCGGAACGAAAAATTGGGTTCATCAGCTTCCGTGAAGCCGTGGAAACTGTCGGGATGCGACTCGAACAGATTGAGCAGTTCGGGCCGGCCAAGGTGCTTTTCAACCACCACCGCTCCCAGACGCTGGACCTTTGCGCCAGAGTAGATCGATCCCGATGAGATGTGCCCCCACGGTGTTTTGGTCATCATGCAGACCCGGGCAATCATCTGCGGCAGGAAGGCGTTGGCCGCCAGCATCTTCTCCCGCTCCTGCTCCGTAACACGCCCGCTCCAGTTTCCCGCGTATCCAGCGGCGTTAACGAGAAAGACCGGCCGCATCGTCCGCAGATAATCGAATAAGAAGTCGAAACGAGTATAGTCGAACGCGCGCCGGGTCAGCGGTATGAATGAATGCCCGCGCCTTCGCAATTCGGTGGCGAACGTCCTGCCAACGTATCCGCTGGCGCCTAACAATACGATCATATCTCTTTGCGACAGCCTTTAGCCTCTGTCCGAAGCACGATGTAGTCTTAAACTAGCCGTTAAGACGGTGAATAACTCGTCGCGTCGTTTATTGCCGCAATCCTTGTGCCAATGCTCCATTCCGACGAATAAATGATCTGCGCGAAACGGACATTTCATTCACATCAATCTAACCATCAATCACTAACGCTTGTGTCAATCATTTAATGAATCAGAGATGATTTGTCGGGGAACCCCTGACACAGTGTAAACTTGTAAAGTTTACCGACAAACTGGCGGGGCTAATTCTTCGTCATTTGCACGCGCTTCACCCAGTCCTGGTTCTCCAAATACCATTGAATCGTTTCCCGCAGCCCGCTTTGAAACGTGTGCGCGGGCGTCCATCCCAATTCCCGCTCGATCTTCCCGGCATCAATGGCGTAGCGGCGGTCATGGCCCGGACGGTCTTTGACAAAAGTGATCAGGCGCCGGGAATTGCCGCCCAACTCCGGCGCCAGCTCATCCATCACGTCGCAGATCAACTCCACAATGCGGATGTTCGCCCATTCGTTGTGACCGCCGATATTGTAAGTTTCGCCCACCCGGCCCCGCGTCAGCACCTGCCAGAGCGCCTCCGCGTGGTCGCACACATAGAGCCAGTCCCGCACGTTCATTCCGTCGCCATAAACCGGAATGGCCCGCCGCTGGCATACGCTTCCAATGATGACCGGGATGAGCTTCTCGGGAAACTGGTAAGGTCCGTAGTTGTTCGAGCAGTTGGTCGTCACCACCGGCAATCCGTACGTATGATGATAGGAACGAACCAGAAAATCACTCGCGGCTTTGCTGGCCGAGTAAGGCGAATTGGGCGCATACGGCGTCGTTTCGGCAAAATACCCCTCCGCTCCCAAGCTGCCATAGACCTCGTCGGTGGAGACATGGTGGAAGCGTTTTCCGCCAAAGTTGCCCGACCACGCCGCCCGCGCCGCTTCCAACAGATGGAACGTTCCGACGATATTGGTGTGAATGAAGTCTCCCGGCCCGCTAATGGATCGATCAACGTGCGACTCCGCCGCCAAGTGCAACACATGCGTGATCGAGTTCCGTTTCACCACCTCCAGCACCGCGTCCTTGTCGCGCAAGTCGGCCTTTTCAAACACGTACTTCGGATGCCGTCCAATATCCTCCAGGCTTTCCAGATGGCCGGCATAAGTCAGGCAATCGAGGTTGGCCAGAAGGCGGATTTCAGGCCGGTCGATGATATGATGGACCAAGTTCGATCCGATAAAACCCGCGCCACCCGTGATGAGCAAATTCATACTTGAAGGGAAGTTTTTCGACAAAACGCGATGCGGAATTTACGACGTCCGCCTCGCAGAATCCGCGGCTATTTCGTCCATGCGCGCGGGAAGGAGCGCGATTGCGAAGTGCTCGCACGCCGCGCGCATCCTCCCGTCCGTCGCGCACATCCGGCCGCTCCGGTGCAACTCACACGTCGCGACGTGAAGGGCGTCCAGTGTGCGCAAAGGAATCAGAGGATGACACGCGAACTGTATTTCGCTGGCGCGTTCGAGCACTGCGCGATTGAGCGCCAGAAGCCGGATTATCTCGTCTTCCACCATCGAGCGAAACTTCTCCACGGCGGCGGCGCGCTCGAGCGACGTGATTTGTCCCTTGCGCTCTTTCGCCAGCAACGCTGAACGAACCTCTGTCAGCGCCAGGTCCGAAGACTCGAGGTTCTGTCCAGCCAGAGCGCGATCGAACCATTCGCTATCGGGTTCGCGCACGAGCAATTTCACAACGATGGCGGAATCCAGATACATCACCAACCGCGGGAATCGCGATCTTCCCGGATGAATTCCTCGGCTGACGGCCCGCCATGAATTGGCTGCCCGGAGAGAAAAACGCCCATCCCCTGGAACGTCTTTCGTCCGGCGGCTTCCCTGGCCCGAATCAACTTGGCCTTGGGCTTGCCGTCGCTGGTGATTGTGATTTCGTGCCCGCCCGCCACCCATTCGAGGAGGGCGGACAAATGGGTCTTCGCCGACCGCACATTGATGATATCTCCGACACCTGACGCGACGGCAACTTCTTTAAGCGCCATCGGCTGCGATTTCGCGACCGGATATTTCGTTGTTTTTCTTTTCATGGCGGCAATGTAGTCGCGTGTGACTACATTGTCAAAATCTTTTTTCACTTTTCTTTTGCCAGCGGTTTCCATTGGCGCAAGGAATCCTCCAGCGCTTCCTCCACCGGGCGCATGGGGACACCCGCCGCGAGCAGTTTGGATACGTCCAATATGCAGTTGGAGCGGGGTGTCTTGGCCGCCACGCGGTAGAACTCCTCGTCGTTGGCCCAGAAGACAAAGGCGCGGCGGGGTTTGAGGATGCGCTCAATCATCTCCACCACCCGCGCGGAGGTGACAAATCCCGGATTGGTGACGTTGTAAATGCCAAAGGGCGCCCGGCGCCGCCACAGTTCCAGGCAGGCCGCCACGAAGTCGGCCCGGTGCGAAAGCGAATTCACGTTTTCATACACCTTGGGATAGTTCTGCAACTTGCTGAGATAATTGCGCGGGCTGTCCATCTGGTCGAAGGGAATTCGCAAACGCCAAATATAACTCCGGCCCACCCCGCCGATCGCCTCCTCCCCGAGCGCCTTGCTCCCGCTGTAGAAACTGCACGGCGGCCGTCGAAACGTGAAGTTCGGCTCGTCCTCCTCGGTGAATCCGCGGAACGCTTCCGGGTCCTTTTCCAGCAACGCTTGCAGTCGCGGCAGGTTCAAATCCTTCTCCACGCGCGCCCGGCCTTCAACCACCACTTTGCCGCCGGAAAAAATGCACCCCGACGACACATGCCCGAATGGAATGCCCAGACTGGCGCAAGCGTGCGCCACCGTCGCCGCAAAGAGCGTGTTGCCCTGCAACGTGTCCGCCCGCTTTTCTTCGCACGCGTCCACATTCGGCTTGCCCGTGTAGCCGGCGGCGTTGATCAGGAATTCCGGCTTGATCTCCCGCAAAAACTCCCGCAAAAGATCAAACCGCGTGTAATCCAAATGCGTCCGCGCCGGCGCGACGAACGGCCAGCCAAGCCGGCCTAAAGCCGCCGCGAATTCCCCGCCAATGTACCCGCTGCCGCCAAGAAGCACGATCATATCAACGCCCAGCCTCCGCCACGACTCGAAGCAGGTAATCGCGATATTCGCAATTGGGCATCCGGCCCGCCAGTTTCTCCAAATCCTCCCGCCCGACAAACCCCCGGCGGAACGCCGCCTCCTCGGGGCAGCCGATCTTGATGCCTTGCCGCTTCTCGATGGTTTGCACGTATGCCGACGCCTCATGCAGGCTGCTGCTGGTCCCGGCGTCCAGCCAGGCAAATCCCCGGCTCAACTTATGCACCCGCAACTGGCCCCGCCGCATATACGCGATGTTCACGTCGGTGATTTCCAATTCGCCCCGCGCCGACGGACGGAGGTTCCGCGTTGTCTCGACCACTTGGTTGTCGTATAAGTATAACCCAGGCACCGCGTAATTGCTTCGGGGCGCCTTGGGCTTCTCCTCAATCGAAACGGCCCGCCCCGTCTCGTCGAACTCCACCACCCCGTAGCGGTCGGGGTCCGTGACACGATAGCCAAAAATGGAAGCCCCGCCCTGGAACTCCGCGAACGCCCGCTTGAAACTGTCGGCCCCGTAAAAAATGTTGTCGCCCAAAATGAGCGTCACCGGGTCCCCGCCGATGAACGATTCGGCTATCAAAAACGCCTGCGCGATTCCAGCCGGTCGCGCCTGCTCCCGGTAATCGATCGAGAGCCCCCACGAAGCGCCTGTTCCCAACAGTTGCCGAAAACGCGGCAAATCCCGCGGAGTCGAGATCAGGCAAAACTCGCGCACCCCGTTTTCAATCAGGGTCGTCAGCGCGTAATAGACCATTGGCTTGTCATAAACCGGCTGCAACTGCTTGCTGGCGACGAGCGTCAGCGGGAAAAGTCGAGACCCTGCTCCTCCCGCGAGTATGATGCCTTTCATAGGATTGCTCCGGCTGGCGCGGGCCGGCTCGAAAACTCTTTCACGTACCATTCCAAAGCTTCGTCCAGCCCCTGGGCGGCGCTGTGAGTCGGCTGGTAACCCAGCAACCGGCGCGCCTTGGTGATGTCGGCCCTGGAATGCAGTATGTCGCCGGGCCGAAACTCAGCATAGTGCGGCCTGAACTCATCCAGGTACGGACGGCCCGGAGCCAGACGCTGCCGCAGCATTTCGAAGAGCGCTTTCAACGTCGTTTCTCCACCAACGGCGATGTTGTATTGCTGGCCGAGAGCCTCCGGATTCTGAGCCGCCGCCGCCAGCAGGTTGGCCTGAACGACGTTGGCCACGTAACAAAAATCCCGCGTGGTTGACCCGTCGCCATGTATCTGGACCGATTCATTGTGAAGCATGGCGGCAATCCACTTGGGGATGACGGCGGCGTAGGCTCCGTTGGGGTCTTGCCGCGGCCCAAAAACGTTGAAATAGCGCAGAGCAATCGTTTCCATTCCATAGCACCGTCCGAACACCTCCGCGTAGAGTTCGTTGACGCGCTTGGTGACCGCGTACGGAGAGAGGCAGCGCCCAATTCTATGCTCGACTTGTGGCAAAGCCGCCTCGTCCCCATACACCGAACAACTGGAAGCGAAGACAAATCGTTTGACGCCGCTTTCGCGGGCGGCCCAGAGCATCGTGACGCAGCCGTTGACGTTGTTATCGTTGGCCAGCTTGGGGTCCTCCAAAGAACGGGGAACCGATCCCAGGGCGGCTTGATGCAAAACGTAATCAACACCCTGCACGGCTTGGCGGCACGTCGCGGCGTCCCGAATATCCCCCTTGATCCAGGTGAATCCCGCCCAGCGCCGCGGCCCAACGCCCTCGCGCACCTGCGCCAGATTCTCTAGAGTGCCCGTCGAAAGGTTGTCCAATCCGATGACCCTCTGGTCCAGGCGCAGAAGTTCGTCCGCCAAGTGCGAGCCGATGAAACCGGCAACGCCCGTGACCAGCCACGTGGCCGGCGAACTGGCCAGCCTTTCCTTCAGTTCCTCAGTTGCGCTCATTCAAGCTTTGCGCACCTGCCCGGCCTTGGTCTCGATGCCGGCCATGGCGTTGCGCGTATCAACGATGCACGACGCCCATTTCGCCAGGCTCGCGTAATCGACACTGGAATGTTTGGTGGCGATCAGCACGAGGTCGAAGCTCTTGATGGTTTTCACGTCCCACCCCACGGACTTGACGCCGGCCCACTGGGGATGTTCGCGCGTCAGCTTGATGACCGGCACGTAGGGATCGTAATACGAAACCGCCGCCCCGCGCTCCTTGAGCAGCGTCATCAACACGTAACTGGGCGACTCGCGGTCATCGTCCACGTCCGCCTTGTAAGCCAAACCCAGAACCAGCACCTTCGCCCCATTGACCGCTTTGCGACGCGCGTTGAGCGCCGCGACCACTTGCTGAACAACATACTCTGGCATCGCCGAATTGACTTCGCCGGCCAGTTCAATGAACCGCGTGTTCTGGACATATTCGCGCGCCTTCCAGGTCAGATAAAACGGATCAATCGGGATGCAGTGGCCGCCCAGACCCGGTCCGGGATAAAACGGCATGAATCCGAACGGCTTGGTCTTCGCCGCGTTGATCACCTCCCAAACATCTATGCCCATCGCGGTATAGACCATCTTCAATTCGTTCACCAAAGCAATGTTGACGCTGCGGAATATGTTCTCCGTCAGCTTGGCCGCCTCCGCCACCCGGCAGGAGGAAACCGGCACCAAGGTCTTGATCGCCCGCCCGTACACGGCCTTGGCTTTCTCCAAACAGGCCGGCGTCAGGCCCCCCACCACCTTGGGGATTGTCGCCACCACGCTATTGGGGTTGGCCGGGTCTTCCCGCTCGGGCGAGAACGCCAGATGAAAATCCACTCCCGCTTTCAACCCGGAGCCTTCCTCCAGCACCCGGCGCAAATCCTCGTCCGTCGTTCCTGGATACGTCGTCGATTCCAGCACCACCAACGTTCCCCTGCTCAGATGCGGCGCTATGCTTTTCCCAGTCTCCAGAATGTAAGAGATGTCCGGCTCCCGGTTCTTGTTCAACGGCGTGGGCACGCAGATGATCACCGCCTCCACCTCCTTGACCAGCGAAAAGTCCGTCGAGGCCGAAAAGCGCCCGGACTTGACCCCCTCGGCAATCGCCGACGACTCGATGTGTTTGATGTAACTCCGCCCGGCCATGAGCGACTTCACCTTGGCCTTGTCAATGTCCAGACCCAGCACCGTCGTGTTCGACCGCGCGAATTGCAGCGACAACGGCAGGCCGACATATCCAAGACCAACAATGGCAATTTTCATAGTTTCAGTATTCCGATTTAACGGAGGATTTACCACGGACTTCATTTCAGTTCAATTCTTTACAACGCTCCGGCGCCCAACAGCCTGTCAGGCGCGCTCCTCTCCCAGCAAGGCCCTCTCCGTCAATTCGCAGAGCAGATGCCCCATGGTGATGTGGCACTCCTGCACCCGCGCCGTGTTCGGCGACGCCACAACCAGCGGAATATCGCAGCAGGCGCGCAGCAGGCCGCCATCTTTGCCAGCCAGGCCCACCGTCTTGAGTTTCTGGGCGCGGGCCTGCTTCAGCCCGGCAATCACGTTCGGTGAATTCCCGCTCGTGCTGATCCCAACGGCCACGTCCCCGGCCTTTCCCAACGCCTCGATCTGCCGCGAAAACACGCGCTCGTATCCGTAATCATTTCCCACCGCAGTCAATATCGACGTATCGGTCGTCAACGCTATCGCCGCAAGCGCGCGGCGCTCATTGATGAAGTGGCCCACGAATTCCGCCGCGATATGCTGCGCGTCCGCCGCGCTTCCGCCGTTGCCAAAAAACAGCAGCTTTCCGCCCGCTCGCAGACACGCCTCCATCGCTTGCGCCGCTTCAACGATCCCCGGGCCGCACTCCCGCGCGACCCGCATCCGCAGGTCCGCCCCCTCCTTGAACGCGGCACTGATATGTTTTAATGCTTCTTCAACATTCATAAATCAACCGTATCACATTGAATCCGGAGGCCGGAAGAAGAACCTCGCGTAAATATACGCTATCGTCTCCCCCAACACCTCCCGCACACCCTCGCTCACGCGCCACCAATGTCTTCTTTCGTATGCCACGTCGCCCATGCTGATGACTCCAATTCTCGTGCCGTCTCCAAACGCCTTCTCATATAGAAGACGTGAACGGCGCGCATGGGCGCCCATCGTCATCAAATCCAGCGATTTCACGGCCATCCCTTGTCGAGCCAGCCATTTTTTCACTTCCAGCGCGGAGGAGTAGGTCCGGTCCTTTTTGGCCACTAACGGGTACAGCGCCGTGATCTTCTCCGCCGGCACTCCGTACTTCTCCAGAAGGTTCACAAGATAATCCCCCGCGAACTGGCCGGACTCATATTTGTCGTCCAAATCGGCAATCGTCCGCACAAGGATCGCGCGCTGATAGCGGCCCGAAGTGAATTCGTTCGCCGCCTGTTTCATCGTAAAGGGCTGTGTCCACCCTTCGATCACCAGCAAATCCGCCGGCACACGTTCCGTTGGGGCCAGAAACGGTTCCGCCTCCAAGACCAGAAACGTCAGCGTCGCGGCCATCAACCCCAGAACCAGAAAGCGCCCGCGCCACGTCAATGACCAGCACTCCCGCCGGGCCACAAGGCCCGCGCAAATCCGGCGCTCGTTTGGTTTCATGTTTCCGACGGCTGGCGCGACTGCGCCGCTCCGATTCCGATGAGAACGCTCCCCCCGATTTCCATGACCCAAGCCCAATGTTCGTCCTTGAGGTCAAGTCGCAGAAAGCTGTCCGCGTGGTTGATGGTTGCCGCGCGCAACGCCACAAACACGACGAGAACGAGAACTCCCCAGAAAACGCGTGGATTCTGGCGGAAGAAATCACGATGTCTGGCCGCCAGCCAAACCAGCGCCAGCCAAAGCCCAAATCCAAACACGACGCTGAACACCAACTGCACCGCCCGCCGCTGATGCGACCATCCGCCGGCGGCGGCCAAATTCCGCCCGATGGCAATCATCAGCGTTTGCAGATTCAATTGCTTGTTGACTCCCAGAAAGCAGAGCGCCGACGCCAACACCCACCACACCGGGGCGCAGCCGGCTGGACGCCCCCCTTGGGCGCCGAGGACCCTCCCGGCGCGGGCCAGAACCGCCGCCCGCGCGCAAGCCAGGGCGGCCACGCCGTAGAACGCAACGACCGACCAGCCCAGGAACGTCGGGTTGTCGAGTTGCGGACGCCAGCCGAAGTCTGGCTGGGCAAGCATGAGTTGCGCCATCGTCACTTAATAACGGTAATTCAGATCGAGGCCAACTTGATTGCCAGAGTAAGTAAAATTGGATTGGGAGGAAGCATCCTCGGTGTGCATGTAAAAAATCGACGCGGTCAGGCGGGTGCGGAAGACGGCGGACAAGCGGACTTGCACGTAAGTTCGAGTGTCGGACCGGGTTTGGACCAGGTCCGTCCGGGGCGGGGTCCCAATATAGTATTGCGGCAATGGACCCGCCACGATGCTGGTAAACGGCTCGGAGGTATAGCCACCGCTGAACTCGAAATACACCTTCTTGGTAATGTCCTGCCGCACCCTGCCCGTGAAGGCTGTGATGACATTGATTTCGTTTCCATAGAAGGACGGAGTCACCTCGCGGCTGCCGGAGACGGTGAGGAGGGTTCCCTCGAACAACTTATACAACGCCGACGCGTTGAAAATCGGTCCAAAAAACGGGGCCGAGGATGGATGAATGAACTGCCTCTCCTCAGCCCCGCCCACGACTATCAAGCTCAACTTGGCGCCGGGTTGAAAAATCACCCGTCCGAGCACCTCCTCGAACGGCATGTCGGAGCCTAAGCTGACTTCGTCATATCCCCCGGTCAACCCGATGGCGGCGCCCAACTGCGGCTCCAACTGGTAGTTGAGCCAGTCGGAGGTGGTCCATTCGTGCAAACTGTTCAGTTCTTCGGCCGTGCGGAAGTTCTGATTCAATCCCAATTGCAAAGCCATTTTGTCGTTCATCTGCCAGGCCGCGTAGAAGGCCGTGGTATAGGCCTCTTGCGCGACTTGGGTCCCCGTCTCCACCAGCGGCTGGGTGCTGTTCACATAACCTTGGGACAGAATCAGAGTCCAGTCGCGATACGTCGTGCTGCCTCTGAGCATCACCATTTGGTCCGTGGTATCGTGGAAAAGGGGATTCGAATAAAAAGACAGGCTGGGCGTGTAATCAAGTATCCAGTGACCGCCCAAAGTAAAGAGCAAACCCGGGGCAACCGTGTTGATGGCGGTGGTGGAATTGACGCCGGGCGAAGCTTCGATCCCGTTGCCATAGGTGAGCGAGTAACGAAGGTGCGGATAAACTCCCAAAGGCCCCCACGACTCCAGCGGCAGTCCCGTCGGAACGTACACTCCCTGCGGCGCGCCGGGAAGCGCGCTGGTTCCCATGAAGGACGCCCCGAACTGGCCGGAACCGGGCGTCGTCGGCCCCATCGCCTGGGAGGGGAAATTGGTGGATGGAAACTGGAAATTATTGGTCAGCGCGTTCCCTTCAACACCCTGTTGCGCCAGCGCCACGCCATGGCAGGCCATCAGAAAGGTGACCAGAAGCCAATCAATCCGCCTTGAGTGTGTGTTTTTCATGCGTTTTTCTGACGAATAAAACAAGAGAAGCCGCTCAAAATCAAGCTTCTTTGAATCTTACGACGGTGCCGAACGCCATGCGCGCTCAAATCCGTTTCAACACAAAAAAACAATGCCAGGAAAACTTCTCAAGGCGATACTGGGCCTCGATTTTGAATCCGGCCGCCCGGATTATCCTGGCCACGTTTGTTCCGCATGTGGCGCGGCTATGCCCAATCTCCCAGTAGTGCTCGGGGATAAGCCCTTCCTTCCTGGCCTTCCGGCTCTCAAGATTAAACTCCATCTTCCTCCATCCGAATCCAAAAAGGCAAAGGCCGAGCGCAAAAATCCGGCGTCTGTCTGGCAGCGAAAGAATAACCAGACTGCGAGTAACCCTACGGATCTCACGCAACGCAGCCGGGAAGTCTTCAATGCGAAGATGCTCCAAGACCTGGCAGCACAGAATGCAATCAAATTGTGAATCACTGAACGGCATTTTTAAGACTGAGCCAACAAAATTCGGGTTGAGGTCCGGTGCGATGTCAATCGACGTGTGTTTAATGTGGCTGAACGACTTGAGAAACTCCCGGATGATCCCTTTTCCGACTCCAATCTCAAGAACGCTGCCCGGATCGTAGTGGCTTAGGAGCCGTAATTGTTCCGTAATGCTCGTGATCCTTAACGGATGGAACGACGTCTTTTCATACCACGAGGCGTCAACTTGCGGTTGATAATCTTTCATAGCTCGTTGGGATTTTCAAACCAGCCCTTTCAGGGAAAATCATTCCTTGTTGCTGAACACGGATCGCAGTGTGGTTGGCAGCGTCCGCGCGGATTCCCTCACCAGGTCTCTGGTTTCCTTGAAGAGCATCGCGCTTGCCAGATAAAACACCGCGAACAGAATCGAGCGCGCAATGAGCGCCACAATTGAATTCGCCCCCGACAGCGGGCCTGCTCGAAGCGCCCAGGTGGCGGCCACGGCCAGGCAGGCGATGACGGTCGTAATGCCGAACATGCCAACTATCCGCGAGAATCTCACCGGGCTGTCCATGGCGGCGTACCATGTGAACACCCTGTTGCGCCAGCGCCGCGCCATGGCAGGCCAACAGAAAGGTGACCAGAAGCCAATCAATCCGCCTTGAGTGTGTGTTTTTCATGCGTTTTTCTGACGAATAAAGCGGGAAGCGCGCCGCAAAATCAAGCCATTTAATAATTAACATTGGTTGAGTTCAATTTGAGCGGGCGGAAAAGCTTTCGGAAGAGGATCCGCCGCGCCGTTCCAATCGTGGAACGGAGCTTGTCCTTCAGCGAAAGATGGCGCCAATGCTGGAAAAGTGAGAAGCCCTTCATCCGCGTCATCGGAAGCCCAGCCAGCCTGAACACGAAAACCCGGCCTCCCACGGCGCCCCGCTTCGACGCCAGATTCTTCTGCGATTGGTAAAGCTTTCCCGCATCCGACTTCTCCATCACCACATAACCCGCCGCGATGGCCTCGCGGAGAATTTCCCGGCCGCGCTCGCTGCGCACCAGGACCAGCGATGAACCCGCCTCCCCATCCTTCACCGGCCGATACCAGGGGTCCCCGCACGAGATATCGGCGTCTTCCCCGGTCCCGTCGGGGCACAGATGCACACTCAAGGGCCGATAGCTCTGCAAGAAGCCCCACGACTGCGCGTAGGTCTGCTGGAGCGCCGGCGCCGTTTGCCCCTTGAGTGTCACGGAAAACATCCCCGGCCACCCTTTGCCGCGATATCGCAATTCCCGCACCCGCGAAGGATCAATGCCCGCGCTTGTCAACAATTCCAGCGTGCCCTTTGTCGCGGGCGATCCCGCGCAAAAGAACGACAATGTCAAACCTATGTTTGATTTGAGCTTGGGTCGCAGCCGCTCCGCCTTCACCAGCGCGGTCACTTCGCTGGGCTGGCCGACAAACACACAGGGCGCAGGGGCCGATTCCACCCAATCCAGGCGGTCGCAGGCCGAGGCTGGAGCGTAGCGCGAACCGGTGTTCTTGAGCACGTCCGCCCGCGAACGGCTCATCATCGTCTTGTTCCTCAAAGGGTTTTCCGGGTCGCCGCCAATGTGCAGCACCCCGTGCATGGCGCGCTTTTCCAGGCAAAAGAGAGACAACGCGGTAATCAACCCGCCGGAAGAACCCGCCAGCCGTGTTTCCGGGTCCGCCGCGTGCCCCTCCCAAATCTCCAGGATCGGCCCCCAAGTTGCGGTTAGTTCCGTCATCACCCCGGAACGGCAGTTGGCCTCAGTTCGATCATTGTTGTGACCGGGGCAAACGTCCAAACACGCCGTGCATCCATCGCAACCTTTGTTCCCCAGTTGCAAAACCGGACGGATTCCCTCCGCCACAAAATCGACCAGTGAAATGTACCGTTCAGGACAAATAAACGCGCACGCGCCGCAGCCAAGGCACAAACGCCACTTTGCGATGTCTCCCGCGTTTTGAATCTTCCCTCTCATTTGCGTGCCACCTCCAGCTCCAACCCCTCTGTCGCGAATAAATTCAACACCGACGCCTTGATCGCGGGCATCCGGCGCTGCAACTCCGCCCGCAACGATTCCCTCTCCGCGACGCTCTTGGAGATCGACTCCAACACGGCCGGGGCGTCCGTGGTTCTCAGGTCGATCACGCGCCCGCCGGCCCCGAGCGAATCCAAGACGCCCGCAAACTTCCCGCTGTACGCCAGGCCGACCGCGGGCACTCCTTGCGACAACGCCGCGATGCAAGCATGCATCCTCGATCCCAGAAAAAAGTCGCACCGCCCGATTACGTGCTTGGTCTCATGCTGGTCCAGCCGCTCCGGATAGCAATGCAGCCGTCCCCCATACTTGGCGGCCAGTTCCTGATGCAACTCCTCGTCCGCGACGGCGTCACTTTCCAGGTCGCCTTTCCCGCCCAGGACATGCGGCACGAGAATGACCTGCAAATTGCATTTCACAATTAACAAATCCACGATGTCGCGGACCAATTTCCGGTACTCTGTCTTCAATCCGAACATGTTGTTCCCGGTATAGCCGCCCGCATACAACAGCCCGCTCACATTTAATCCCGCCAACGGTCCCGAATTCTTCCATTCCTGAATCCTTTTCTCCAGGTTGCCACGCGGCAGCGCCGGCTCCAGCGCGATACCCATATCGTACCCGAATCTCACCCGGTCATCGGTCCGCCCCGTCAACTCCTTTGCCAGCGCAAGCCCCTCGCTGTCCCTCGAATACACCGAGCGCGCGCGCCGCAAAATATAGCGGGCGATCATCCGGGCCGCCCTGGAATTAAACGGGCCATAGGTCTGAGGCAGCGAAATCAGAGGCTTCTCCAGCCATAAAACCAAAACTTGCGGCAAGGTCACATAAAGCAACCGCGCCATCCCATAAATATCGCTGAAGCTGTCCCCGCCCGCCAGCGAGGCAACCACATCCGCCGACACAATTCTTGTAAAACAAACATTCTTCCGCCGCAGCGCATCGCGCCAATTCCTGGATGGCAGCAGCCGGATGAGACCCGCCAGGAGGAGCAGCCACGCTATGTTGTTGGCTAGAAAAACCTTCTTTGAGAACCGGATGTTCAACAAGGAGACCCCAATCGCGCCGTAAGGCGTCTCCTCCTCGTACACCACCGGTTCGCGGCCATAATCCAGAAAGAATAGCTCCGCGCCGGGAAAAGCGCGCAACGCGGCATGAATCGTTCCCGACGCCAGCGCGCTGACCCCCAGATTCGAGGTCCCAAAACCCGCGCCGAGAATGCAAACCGTTGCCGGTTTACCCTCGGTCGGGCCAGAACTTCGCATCGAAGGTTTTTTTTCGGTTAATAACATTTATTAAGGAGGGAAAAACGGTTTCCGTAATGCTCAGTCACGAATGGTAGGGACGGCTCACCGAGCCGGCCCTGGAGTTTGGACATTTTATTGCCGGATTCAGAAGCCAATCCCGAAAGGGATTGAATCATTCAGCCCAGGGTTGCGAGGAACGAGCTACCCTGGGTAAGCATCACCGAATTGAAGCCAACCCTGAAAGGGTTGAATCAAGGATTTACTGAACGATAATTCTGAGACGGATTCAACCCTTTCAGGGTTGATGGAACTTTCTTTGGACCATCTCACCCAGGGTAGCTCGCTGCTCGCAACCCTGGGCTGAGTGATTGCAATCCTTTCAGGATTGCCTGGCAGAGCACGATGGGCGGCGCCACGGGCTGATCCAACTTAGCAACTGTTCAGGACCCGCCGTGGTAGGGCGAGGCTCCCGCCGAGCCGGGGCGGCGCAGGTCAAATGGCTCGGCGAGGCGACCCGACCATTCCCCGGCCCGCCGTCAGCGATTTTCCCACCATGAGTAAATTCGGCCGGGCAGAGAGTGCCTATAAATCCACAGCACGCTTGATAGCCAGTGTTTGCCTTGGTTCTTCGTGGCAATCCGCGGCACCTCCTGCGCGCTGCCACCCGCGGAATTAACCCCGCGCCGGGTCGTGTAGAGCACCTTGAATCCGACTCGTGCCGCGAGAGTTCCGTAAGAGGGCTCGGCGTGGCCCCAAGGCCAGGCCAGGTGTTCGGACGACTTGCCGAGTCGGGACCGCAGCGTATCGCGGGAGAGTCGGAGGTCTTCCTCGACCAATGCGTCCCGTTCTCCGGCGTTCCTGTGATCAAGGTCCCAGCGCGTGTGCCGGTGAGTATGGGAATGGAATTCCACCACGCCACTGGCTTCCATTTGTTCCATTTCCGACCATCGGAGCATGATCCCGTCAGTATTCCCGGCGAGAATAGCCGCCTTGCAGTCGCGGTGGCTCCAAACGCGGGGCGGATGGCTTTGGTCCGCATTGCCGGGTTGTAACCGTGTCGCTCCATCGCCTATCCAACCGGTCACGGCAAAAATCACCGCGCGCAGACCCAGCCGCTCCAGAATGGGAAACGCATAAACGCCGTTATCCAGATAACCATCGTCGAATGTAATAAGAATGCTCCGGGCGGCAGGCTTGTATTGTCCCGCCAGAAAGGACTGAAATTCGGCGGCGGCAAGAGCTTGATACCCGGCCTTTGCCAGATAGGCCATCTGCTCCTCGAAGACCACGGGCGATACCGTTACCCCCCCCGGTTCAGGGCTGACATGGTGATACATCAAAACCGGCACCATCTGGTTGGTTTGCAACGTCATCAAGCCGCGGGGAATTTCGTGTACACGGCGCGGCAAAACCGATCGACGAACGGGAGCCATCGCCGTATGCGCCCCGGCCACCCCAGGTAGAACTGCGGCTGCCAAGGCCCCAAGTGCAATTCGCGCAACACGTACTCCCTGCGCTTGAGGCGTTCGGCATACGTCTTTATGGCGTGAGTCCGCATCGTATAAGTGACCTCTCCCACAGCCTGCATGGTGGCATCATCCTTGAACGCGCAATGCGGTGAAAATGGGTCGTCCATGTGATCCTGCAGCACAAACGGATAATACCAGCCGTTGATATAGCCCCCGAGCGCGACCTTGTGAAAGTAGCCAGTCAGTCCGTAGCTGCGCGAGCCTTCCGGGCAAGGGCCGATCTTTTGATAGATCGAACGCTTCAATAAAAAGCCCGAACCGCAGACGTGGGGATGGCGGAAGATCCCATGGCGACCATACTGATGAATTTTCCATCGCGCGACGCTTTCGTTGAAATCAATTTGCCGGTAATGCCAGCACGCGACGGCCCCCAACTGTTCGATTTCAGTATGCGCCTCGGAAAGTTTGGTCAGCCAATCCGGCGCAACCAGGCAATCATTGTCAACTTTGCCGATCAGCTCCGCCTTTGATTTTGACCAGATTCGGTTGAGCGCGAACGTCGGTCCGGGATTCTCCTTGTGCAAAACCACCTCTTTGACGCGCGCATCCTTGATTCCGTCCCTAAGGTACTCGGCTGTTTCGTCGGTGGATGCGTTGTCCCAAAGGACAAGATCGAAATCGGTTTTCCGGTCGGCCAGCAGCGCTTCGAGGCATTTCCTGGTGTAGGCGAGCCGATTGTGGGTGACCACCACAAGACAGATTTTCATCTTATCGCCTCTTCTTTCACCATCTGAAAAAGCCGGTTGGAGCGGACTGAGTTCCCTCACAAATACTCAAAAACTGCTTCCGAGCCGCCAAATCCGCGGTGATTTTTGGGTCCCTATAGCCAACGATTCTTGTTTTTGCGTTGACACAAATTGCATTCTCCGGGGCAAGTCCGCTTACGACCGCGCCAAGGCCAATGATGGCCCCGTCGCCAATTTTTGTTCCAGGGGCAATGCATACGTTCATCCCGATCCAAACGTAACGCCCAATCTCGACCGGCTTTAAGATTGTCTTGGGTCCAAAAGGCAACATATCCCCGGATTTGAAATCATGGTCATACGAATAGATGGTCGCGTGACGACTGATAATTGTGTAGTCACCGATGGAAACGCGTCCCAAGCAATTCAGGTAAGCGCCCCTCCCAATGTGAACATTCGTTCCAAGAAACAGCTTCTCCGGCGCCACGACGTTAATGATACCTTCGAGGTGAAGATGCTCTCCACCATTGATTTCGGACATGAGGCGGCGACGGTGGAACCATAAGCGAAAATCCGCAAAGTGGTCTAGCAGGAACATCGTTGAATCTCCTAAATCACTTCCCGGCGAGGTGGTCCGCGCAAGGCTTTTCCCTCAAAATTTTTCCGGCTCCAAGAGATGCGAGCGCCTCCCGCACGCGTTTCACAATCGCTCTGACGTAACCCATGGTCTCCTCGTCGAACAAGCTGATACAAGCGATCCAGACGCCGGCTCCAACGGCAGCACTGAGAGCGAGCGCCAAGAAGCGATTTGTAATAATCCCCCAAATGCCGACACTCGCCAACATCCATTGGCTGCCGGCCATCACCAGAGCGGTTAACAGCGCCGGCCGGACCGTCGCTGCCAGAGATCGCATCGATAGCCCGGTTGCCCTATTAGCCTGCCAGAGAAGCAGCGGAGTAAACAGCCCCACGAAAACCCCGGCGCGGAGAGCCGCCACGCAGGCGAGCAGGGGTTCCTCTGGGGCTGCAAACAGCTTTACGCCCAACCAGACGGCCAGGGCGTTGGCAATGGCGAGAGACCACAGGTTCAGGGACAGAATTCCCGGGCGGGACGCGGCCTGCAAAAGGGGCGTGATTAGAAAAACGACGCTCTTACCCAGGCCAACCAAGGTGAGAATCTGAAGCACGCGGACAGCTCCGGCCCACTGCGGACCGATGGCGGCAAGAACGACCTGGCTGGCTCCGGCCAGAAAGGCCAGAGCCGGAAAGGTTACGATGCAGTTCAAGCGGGAGCCAAACAGGAAGTTTCGGTTGAGTTCGGGAAGATCGGACTGGTATTTGGAGTAGTGGGCCAGTGACACCGTCAGGATGGCCCGGGCCACGAACATCAGAACCATTTCCACGAGCCGATTAGCCAGGCGGTACAAGCCGACCGCCGCCGGCCCCACAAAAATGCCGATGAGCAGGCTGTCGGTGCTGTTTTGGGCAAACGAACCGATCCGTCCAAATAAAGTCTTCAACGAGTAGTCGGTCAAGTCCCTGACCGCGGACCATCTAAATTCCAGACCCGGGCGCCACTCGCTGACACCCCACAAAGAAAGCACGGAAGTCAACTCGGTGGCGAGGTGCTGCAAAACCAGCGCCCACGCCCCCATCCCAAAAAGCGCGGCCCCGATGCCGATGACGCCGCCGACAGCGGTGGCCAGGTTATCGCGGATGGCAAGACGTTTGAACTGCATGCTTCTTTGCAGCAGAGCCACCTGCACCACGGAAAACCCTTCAATGATCATGATGGCCGACAAAGCATTGATCATTGGAGCCAGGTCGGGCATGCGGTTCAAACGGGACCACCACCCGCCGAGCGAGATGGCAATGGCCGCGAAAAACACGCCGCTGCCAACGTTCAACCAAAACACGGAATCCAGATGACGCTGGTGCAGCTCCTTCCGTTGAACCAGGGCGGAGTTGAAGCCAAACCCGGTAACTTGCTGAAGAAAGGTGATGTAGAGGTAGGCCATCGCGACCGTGCCAAACTGGGCGGGATTCAGCAAAGCCGCCAGCAGAAAGGTGACAGCGCCGACCAAGCCCTGGTTGGCAAAGTTCGAGAGCGTCACCCATTTGGCCGCGTGAAGCATGGTTTTATCCGACGAACGCATGGAATCGATCAGTTGTAACTTCCAAACACAAGCATCACGGTTGAGGCGTATTCTGAGCTTCCTCGATCAGCTCCGACGCATCCCCTGTTTCAATCATCGGCTCCGCCGCCATGACCGAACAAGCCGAGACAATGACCGCAAAAAGCGAGTAAAGCAAGGCGACCGATGACGCTTCATAATAATCTATGGTAAACATGGTTGCGGCATGAGCGAAGAGCATCGCGCCCAAGGACCAGACGATGAATTTGTTCCGAAACATCGCGTCTGGAAGCGTCTGAAACGCGCGCCGCAAATGGCGGAAGCACGATGCGATGATGGCGATAAAGATGACCATGAGCGGCAATCCGCCCACAACGCCCATCAGGATGTAGTGGTTGCAGATGTCACTGTTGTCCTCGCTCCACGTAACTCCCGTTGGCATCCAGTCTTTGGTGAAATCCGTGCCCCCCAGCCACCATTCCCTGAAGTGATCAATCGCGGCATCAATGAGCCGCGCCCGGAACCAGCCGTTGCTCCCGCCTGACAAATCAATGTGCGCCATCAGATACCACACCGGCGCTTTCATGACCAGGTGCAGGACGATCAGGGCAACCAGACTCAGGCGCAAAATGAGGCGCAGGCGGCTCCTCTGCTTCCAAACAACCATGGCGACGATGCCGAAGCCGAGCGTCATCAATGGTCCGCTCGCCGTCGCCGTGAAAGGTATGGCCACCGATGCGAACAGGCCTGCCTTGGCAAGCAGACGCTCGGACTTCTTCCCGCTGCGCCAGAAGGCGATGCAAATAGGAAGGCAAACAGCGGCTTCTGTTCCGGCGATCAGGGCGCTGCGGAACGGCCCATTGGCGCGCACCAACCCGTTGCGAAGTTCCGCCTTCGTGAGAACACCGCCCAAATAGCTGAACAAGTTTCTGTCCGTCGCGTATTGGAAGAGCATCAGAACAGCGACGGGGATCAGAATAATGAGCAGGCTCTTCAGGTACCAGACCGCGTCATCCAATGACGTGATCCATCTTCTGAACAGGACATAGGAGAAAAACGCGTCGCTGGCGGTTCCAGCGTTGGCAATGAACGTCTTTTGAATCGAATGATGAAAGACGCTGGCGAAAAGCGCGGCGACGACAAACAGCACCAGGATCCAGTCCGTGGCCACGGGGAAGATCGCCGGTCTCTCCGACGGCCGCGCCAACGCGCGGACCAATCCCGCCAGGATGAGCACCCGCACCGCGTAAATATTCAGGCCGCCGATCATCAGCCCCGGACAAGCCGAAAGAACGATGACCGCGGCCAAAAACACAGTCACGACAAGGTGTCGTGACACAAGCAGGAGCAGAATCGACGCGAGTGCCAGTACGAAGTACCCAAGTTGCATTATTGGCTTTGGACCTTAAGACCGCTCGCCGGGAACAGGATGCTGTATGCGCCGATGCCCCACGATGCGTTGGTTCCCAACGAAGTTCTGACCCTGAACGTGCGGGAGGGATCACGAAGGAGGACATTCAAATTGGTAAATGTATTTGTGGACTGAAAGCCGGCCCTCACATGAACATCTATGTTGGTATATGTGTCGTTGGGATGAAGGAAACCTGGATCAACATTGTGCGTGGAATTTGTGTCGCTGTCGAATCCCAACAAATTCGTCCATTGGCTGTACAAATAAGGCGTCTTCTTCCCGCCGGCGGTTACGTTCCAGTCCGCGCTGTCGCCTTTACTGTAGTTCGGCACATGATAGTGATTGCCGTGGATAAACAGCGTCGGCACAATAATGTTTGTGACATTCATCATTCCCATTTGCATTACGCTTGACGGGTTGTAAAATATATTTTCCACAACTGAGACGTTGGTGCTGCTGGTTATATAGGCGGGTCCAACGTCCAACGCAATCGCCCTGTCCCAACCGCAGGCATTGTTGGTCCCCATGAAGATATTGTTATATATTCTGAGATTGGGTGAATTGTCGGCAATGATGGCCGATGTTCCCTGTCCTTTGCCGTCGTTGCCAAAATGGCCGACAAAAACGTTGTTGGCGACCGTCCAGTCGTGCGTGCCGTTATTGTTATATTCAAACATGATGCCTTGCACGGCGTTTTCAAGCCAGTTCGCATAAATCCAGCCGTAACCGTTGCTGCCGGGGCTTGCGGAGGGACTGAAGAGCGGCCCAATGCAATCGGAATGGTATTTATTGATCGTAAACATGCCCACCACAGAATTAAACCGGATGACCGAATAAGCGCCGGCGCTTCTGGCGCTGGCTATGCCGTTGGTGAAGAAATTGTCCTGGACAAGTGAATAATTGCCGGTATCAAGGCCATATCCGCAGTAATTCTGGACGATATTATGCTGAAAGACCTGGTACTGCACGGGAGTGCTTCCGAGGTATGTGCTCGAGTAAATGTTGGTGAAAAGACAGTTGTCCACAAGCAAACCCTGGTAGGGAGTGGAACCGCTTTCTTCGATAATGCCCCACGCGGTATCGCTGCTGTTGGTCCCGGTCACCACCTGTTCCGAGTTCTGAAAGGTCAACCCTGAAAAACGGTTGAAATTGCCGAATTTAAAATACCACCGGTTCGTGCCCGAGCCGTCAAGCACCGCCGGCCCGGAGCCGAAATCCTGGCGGCTGGTAAACGTAATAAAGCGGCAGACCACATACGTCAACCGGTTGGCGGCATCCGCAAGCGCATCGAACCCCTGAACAGTCAAATTTGTGCCCGTCACATTCGTTATGCACCAGCACCCGCAGGATTCGACAAACACGCCGTTTGTGACGCCATTGTAAACGTAAATGAAGTCACCGGGTTGAACGGATGAGAAATTCGCCGCGGCGTCCGTGAAGACGCCGCCTCCCGAAATATTCCCAGTGGAGCCGGCACAAACCAGCGAGCCACTGTTGCAATTGACTCGGGGATTAACGCACGTGACGCCGCCCTTGAAATAGACGGTGTCCCCCGGTTGAAGGGTGCGATTTGCGTTCGCCGACGCCTGGACATCGCCCGGACAGTGCTGCCACGCGGTAGTTTGCGCTGTGCCGGCGTTGGTATCGAAGCCGTTTGAATAATCCACGTAATACTCGACGGCTTTTGCCGTCGTGGCCATCTGCGCCAAGGCGAAAGCCATTGCCGCGAGTTTCATCAAGGCGCCCGCTGCTCTTGGGTTAAAGAGGCTGTTAAAAAATCGCTGTTCTTTCATTTGGCATCTCCAGGTTTTGCATTGTAAACCCATGCAAGGGCATCCGACCACCATTTTCGGATGCCAAGTCAGGTCTTTCCCCACTGCGGACTGCGGCGGCGGACACCGGTTTGGCCCGAATTCATTGACGCGGTTGCGTCCTTTATGTTGCGAAATAGCATTTTTGGTGCCAATTCTTCCACCGAGTCTTCCAGCGCCAGCGGAATCTCCATCCATGCTGCGTGCTCGAAACCAATGAGGACGCGCTCGAAACAATGACCCGGCATGTTAATCTGCCGGGCCGGACATTGCCTTATTATTGGACTTGGCGACTGGGCTGTGTCTCAGCGGCTTAAAGAAAACCCTCATTCGCCGCAACTGCTCTGCGCGGGTGAAGGCGGCGACATCGGCGGGGAGGGCGTGATTGTGTCCGCTGACGGAGGCCCAGGCGAAGCCCGTCAGGCGGGATAGCGCGCCGAGCAGGGGCGGGGAATCCAGGCAGCGGCTGCAACACTTGGCGATTTCAAACAACGGATGCGCCGCCAAAGCATGATCGCGCACGCCAAGCTGCCAGTTGCGGCTGAACAGGTTTCCTTTGGCGACATTCCTGGGCTTGAGGTGGTCCATGACGATGTTTGGAAAGGTGGCTGTTTTGAATCCGTTCATCCGCGCGCGCACGCAAGTGATCGCGTCCCAGCCGCCTTCGGGAATGGCAAGGAGTCCGCCAATGACTTCAAAGCATTTGCGGGTAAAGAATTGGGTCGCGCCGGCAATCTCGTTGAGGTTCTGAATGTTGCGCTTGCGGCTGGTTCCAACGTCCAGGACCAATCCCCCCGCGAGGCCCAGTTCGGGATCGCGTTCAAATTCACCGATGAGCCGTTCATAATAGTCCGGCGCAAATGACACGTCCGCATCGAGCAAGCCGATGTAAGAGTAATCGGTTGTTGTCAACGAACGAACGCCCGTTTCAGTCGCCCGCACCACGGCGGCAAAACTGTGTTCGGGCGTCCCTTCGATCCGAACCAACCGGATGAAATCGTGGTTCGCGGCGGATTGCCGGACAATATCATCGGTGCGATCGGTGGATCGGTCGCTGACGATGATCCATTCTCTGGGGAGGATCGTTTGCGCGAGCACCGACTTGATTGTGATTTCGATTGTCGCCTGCTCATTCCGCGCCGGAGAGATCAATACGTAGGTGCGCCCGGTCATGGTCCCCTCAGTAGTTCCTGACCCACGATTCAGCGCCCAAAGCCCATCGCGCCACGCATTTCCACTTGAAAAACGTGTTCTTGAGCAGGGTCCGGCGGGATGATGTCCCCGCTGCCGGATAAAGAAGAGCCACCCCCATCGAACGGGAGATGGCTTTCAGAGCCATGCAGAAGCGGAACAATGCCGCCGTCGCGCGTCCATGTTCCTTCCCAAAGAAGCGCCAGGCGGATTCAGCCATCATGACACTGGAGAACTTGCTGGTCGATGCGGCAGCGCTCTTGCCGCCATGATGAATAATCTCGGCATCGGGCACATAATAGTTCCTGCGGCCGGCTTTCCTGACTTTCAGGCAGTAGTCCATGTCCTCGAAATACATGAAATACGTTTCACTGAACCCGCCGACCCTGTCGAAGACCGGTTTTGGTGTCATAATGCAGGCGCCCGAAATGCCTTCCACCGCGGCCTCCTGTGAATCGCCCGAATAGAGCGACATCGTTCCCCAAAGGGAGGACTTGGGAAACAGGCGGCGCAAAATCGCGGCGTCCGCCATTTGATTCAAAATAGTCGGAAAGGCCTGGAGGCAACTATCCTGCAAAGTACCGTCCGAGTTGAGCAGCCGGGCCCCGACGGCCCCGGCATCCGCATGGGAGGTTGTCACGGCAAAAAGGCGTTGGATCGCGCCAGGGCGCACTTCGGTGTCGGGATTAAGAAACAACAACGTATCCGCGCGCGCGCGCAAGGCCGCCTGGTTGTTGCCCCTGGAAAACCCGAGGTTCTTGTCGCCTTGAATAAAGTTCACTTTTGGAAACTTCGCCGCCAGCATCTCACCGCAGCCGTCGCAAGAGGCGTTGTCCAGGACGATAATCTCAAACTCGATATTGCGGGTTTGCTCAAAAATGGAGCGGACGCAGGTTTCGACAAATGCCTTCGAATTCCAGTTGATGATGATAATGGAGATATCCGGTTTCATCTGCTGGAAGCCGGAGACGCCGCTCCAGCGGACCTTTTGAGAAGTTTGAAAGCCCGTTGCGGAAATCCCAACCAATCGTAGCCGCCTTCCAGTTTGGCTCGAAACAACTGCGGGTCGTCGCATGAATTGGCCGGCAGGCGCTTCAAGCGATAGGGGTCATCGCCCGCCTTGACCCGGCCCACTTCGGTGGTCACGCAGCAGGTGTAGCCCGCCTGAATCAGCAGGTCCCGAAGGGTTTTCGCGAAGGGGCGGTTCCCCTGCGGGAACGCGTAGGGGTACGAAAAGGCGGTCGCCGGCTCCCCCAGACGCTGCTCGATCTCAGCCCGCGAATCGCGCAGCTCGCGTTCGATTTGCCCCGCGGAAAGGTTCACCAGTTCGGGATGGTTGACAGTGTGCGAACCAAAGGCCATGCCGGCCTTGCGCATTTCCCGGACTTCCGGCCAACTGAGACATTCCCTGCCTTTGAACGAGCGGTTTTGTTCCCCCACGAACGCGGTGGCAAGAAACAGGGTGGCGGTAAAACCATGCTGTTGCATGGCGGGAAAAGCATCCTTCAATACGCTTCGAAAACCGTCGTCGAAGGTGATGACCACGGAGTTTTCCGGGATGGGCCTGCCGGTGCGGAGCCAGTCAACCACTTGGGGCAAGGCGGCGGTCTTGTAGCCGCGGCTGGCGAGAAAGTTCATCTGCTGGCGGAAGATGACGGGATCGGTGCTTGTTTTATAGTAGGGAGCCACGCCCTCCTCCGGTTCAGCGGAAAGGCTGTGGTACATCAGAATGGGGAGCCGGGATCGAGCGGCGCCGAAGCCGGCTCGTTGCAGCGGGTGAAAGACGCTGGTCGTCAATTGCCGGTCAAGGCGCATGGGAAGGTTCCGGCAGGGATGGCCTGATGGAGCCGTTGGCGGGCAACGCGCCGCACACTGAATCGACCAGGTTCAGGTAATCGACCTTGCGCTTTTCCCAGCTATTGTCAGCGGCGTAGGCCGAAGCGCGCGCGGCCATTTGGCGGCGCAACTCCGGGTTGCCGATCATTTGGAGCATCGCCTCCGCCAGCGCCTCGTGATTGCCCGAGGGAAAGAAACGAACGACCGAATCGTTAAAATAATACCGGTCAATTTTGGTCTCCGATACAATCACCGGCACGCCCAGGGACATGAATTCCATGATCTTGGTGCTGTAAGCCTGGTTGCCAAAGGAATCAGCCCGTTTGGGCACCACGCCCAGATCAGCCTCCGCCATGATTCGGGCGATTTCACGGACAGGCACCGGGTCGAAAAACCGCACGACGCCATCCAATCCCAGTTCGGCGGACAGGTCCATGAGTGCCTGCTTCACGTTGCCGTCGCCGTAAATGTGAAATTCGGCTTCCGGCGCGCGAGCGCTGACCTTCTGAAAGGCGCGCAAAGCAATATCGACGCCCTGGTGCCATTGGAGGCCGCCGGGGAAAATAATGATGAATTTGCCGTCCTTGCGCAAACGGGTGCGGGGACAAAAAATCCGGCGGTCCACGTTGTTAATAAAGACACTGCATTTGCCGTCGGCGCCGGTGCGAGCGGCATAGGTTTCGAGCCAGAGATGGTTGGAAATGATGATTTGATCGGCGCATTTGGCGGAGACACGTTCAATCCAACGCAGGAGGGAGATGATGGTCGCGTTTTCTTTTTTCGCGAATTTGCTGCCATAAAACTCCGGGACGATGTCGTGGATGTCGAGGATGACCTTGGCCCCCTTTCGCCTGGGGAAGAAGGCGGAAAAGACCAGGAAGTCCGGGATGTTATGAATGTGGAAGAAATCGTAGGGCCGCCTGGCGTGGCTGCGGGAAATCCACCGCGTCGAGGAAAACAGAAAGCGGAGAACCGGCAGAAGGTACGAGATGGGAGAAACTTCCTTTTTGCCGAAGCGAGACTGAAGACGAACGATATTGATGTTGGGGTGAGGATCTGTCTCGGCCATTTCCTTCCAGCGCCGAACCGACAAGACATCGACATGGTCGCCCCGGCTTGCCAGGGCCTCGGCATAGCGCGTCACGCGGGCGTCGGCCAGAAAGTACGAATAGGTGACCATGCAGACGCGCTTTGGCGTTCGACGCGGCGGCGGCTTGAAGGTTTCGACAAAGGCGGCCATTTCCCTGGGCAGACAGTGCCATGCCTCAGCCTGCCGTTGACGGGCATATTTCAGAAACTCCTCGTAGAGTCCAACGTCGAACGTGTGCGAACTGGCCGGCTCTCCCGGAAAACGCAGATAATCCGAATGCACGTTGAGCAGGACCATGCCGCCGTGGCTGGCCACCCAATCGAGCTTCCGTTTCCAGATGTCAGGGGTCGTTTCCCCCAAGATCAAATAGAGCGTGGAATCCTGGGCCAAAGTGTAAGGCAGTTCCACGTAACCCCGGCCGTTGGCGGCCGACTTCCAGAATGGGAAAATGGTCCCCGTCCCGTCCGGCTGCGGCTCGAAGGGGTCCGTGTCAAAGGTGGACGCGTCATATTTGATGTCCAGGTCCTCCAACCACTCCAGATTGTGAAACATGAAGGCTGAACGGAATCCCACCGCGCCCCATTCCGCAAGGTACCGGTTGATTTTGACCGCGCTTGCGGCAAACCTCTCCCGGCTCCGGTAAAGTCTGCCATCATGACAGAGATCATGGACGCCCACCTCGAAGCCGTTGGCTGTCAACTGGTCCCGCAGTTCCTTGGTGACGCGATAGCCGCCTTCGGGCACGAAATTGAAGGAAGAACGAAAACCGTGCTTCATTTCCAACTCCATCAATTTCCGGCACTTGTCCACGCCGGAGGGGCCCTCGACATCGTGAGTCAAGACGAAGGCGAATTTCCTGCCCCGCGGCCATCCGGGCCAGCCCGGCGGCGGCTGCTCCGATCCGGGCAGAATGGGCCAAACCCCGCCCGCCTGCGGACGTTTGCGGCGGGCGATCCATCTGCGCATTGCCATCCGCACCGGCCTCGGAAGGAACGGCTTGACGCGGTAGTAGAAAGTAGTGCGAAACATGGAGACGAAAGGAAGCAGCCGGCAGATGTGCCTACGAAGCCAGGACGGCGTCAATAATGCGATCCTGGTCCGCTTCCGTCAGGAACGGGTGCATGGGCAGGCTGAGAACTTCGCGCGACGCTTTTTCAGATACCGGAAAGTCGCCCAAGTTATATCCGAGCTTGGAAAAGACGGGCTGCTCGTGGAGGCATTTGGGATAATAGACCGCCGTCGGAATGCCCCGCGCCTTGAGACGCGCGGCCACCTTGTCGCGCTCAGGGATGCGGATGGTGTACTGGGCATAGACGTGGGTGTTGCCCGGGGCCACCGCCGGAACGGCGCAGTTGCCCTTCAAAGCGGCCGAATAGCGCGCCCCGATCCTCCCCCGCTCTTTGATTTCCCAATCGAAATGCGGCAGTTTGGCCAGAAGGACGGCCGCCTGGATGGTGTCGAAGCGCCCGTTGGTGCCCAACAACGGATGATGATGGCGTTGGACGCCGCCATGAGTGCGGATGGCCCTCATTTTCCCCGCAATTTCATCATCGTTGGCGAACAAAGCGCCGCCGTCCCCGTAACATCCCAGCGGCTTGGCCGGGAAAAAACTGGTGCTGCCAATGAAGGTGACGCCTCCGCTCTTGCGTCCGCGCTGTTGGGCGCCGAAACTTTGGGCGGCGTCTTCGATGACCGGCAACCCATGTTGCGCCGCCAGCGCGTTAATCGGGTCGTAATCGGGCATCTGGCCAAACAAACTGACGGGCAAGATCGCCTTGGTGCGGGGGGTGATGGCAGCGGGCAGAAGGTCAATGTTGATGTTGAAGGTTTCCGGGTCAATATCAACAAAGACAGGCCGCGCGCCAACCAGAGCGATCGCCTCGGCCGTGCTGATCCAGGTGAACGGAACAGTGATCACCTCGTCGCCAGGCCCGATGCCCAGTGCGCGCAACGCGATCTCCAGGGTATGCGTGCCGCTGGAGCCGGTGATGCAATGTTTGACTCCAACGTATTTCGCCAGAGCTTCCTCCAATTCGGCCACTTCAGGCCCCATCACGTATTGGCCATGGGCCAGGACGGCCTGCATCCGGCCGTCAATTTCCGTCTTGTAACGCTGGTACTGTTCTTTCAGGTCGATGAATTGCATGCCAGAATCAAGACTACAATTGCTGTCCAGATCAAACTAGATGTCCTGTTGGAGGCTGCGGGGCAAGTACTCCCTGCTCTTGTTGAGCACGACGCCGACATTGGTCTTGGATTCCGTCAAGAGCGCGGTCGCCCGCCTGGCCGTGTCGCTGTCCGTCTTGCCCGATTCAACGACGAGCAGGACCATATCCATGAACCGGGCCAGGCGCGGAGTGATGCTGATCTGGCTGATGGGCGGCATGTCAAAAATAATGTAGTCGTAATCGCTGGCCCGCATCTTGGGCACCAGGTGGCTGAAGCGCTTGGGCAGGACGCGCGGCAGTTTGTCGTTGGGGTCGCCGTCCTTGGCGATGTAGAGGTTTCCATGCACCAGGGCGTCGTCGCGTTTTTCAAGCACTTCCTCCAGCGGGCAGGTGAGTTTGCCTTTGTAGAAGTGGTGCGCTTCGCCGTCGCGCACGTTCATATCGACCAGCAAGACGTTGCCGTCGCCCGTTTCTGAGAGCGAGGAGGCCAGGCCCGCCGCCGTGGTGGTGACGCCGGCATGGTGGCCGCAACTGGTGATGGCGACCAGCTTGGGCTTATGAGTCAAATTGATCATCTCAAAGTAAGTCATCAGACGGTCGCGCAAAGTTTCAAAGAACGGACGCAGGGCATGCTGATCATCCCAGGGCGCAATCTCACCGCCGGCCGGCGGAGCCAACGGCCCAACCGCAGACGGCTCGCCGGCGCCGGCGGCGGCGGCGCCCGCGGTCAACAGGGGGACTTTCACGGCGCCGTTGAGGCGTTGTCTGGCGTTGCCATTGAGCCTGGGAAGGGTGATGAAAGAGGGGACGCCGAGCTTGGTCTGAATTTCGGAAACGCGCTTGAGGGATTGGTCGAGATATAATTCAATAACAAAGGGCAGCGCCAAGGCGAGGGCCAGTCCGCCAACAAGGATGCCAATGCAGGCTTTCATCAATTTCCCGGCGTTGCGAAAGGCGATGGTGGGTTGTTCGGCCAGGGCGACATTGGAATTGCCCGGACCGATGGCCTGTTCCGCGCCCGCGGCATCCAACTTTGTCTGATAGAATTCCAGTTGCCGTTCGTACAGATCGCGGTTTCGCTGCAATTCAATGATCTGCCCCTCCGACCCGCTGATGCTGGCTGACTTGGCATTTTCCTGGGCCAACTGGTTGGTGAGCACCTGGAATTTCAATGTCAAAGCTCCTTGCTTGAGTATTTCCTCATTCAGCAGGGTTTTGGGGTCCGGTCCCGCGGGACCAGCCGCCGCCGCTGGGGCAGGCATCGGTTTGACAGCCAGCAAGGCGGGGTTTTGCTCCTCCATCTGCCTGCATTTGGCCTCTGTGTTGGCGATCTGAGTCTGCGTGAATTGGACATGAGGGTTATTGGTTGTGTAGCTGCCCAGAAGCTCCTGTTCCTTGGCGCGCAAACTGACAAGCATGGCGTTAAGCCGCTGGTATTCCGCGACGACGGAGGCGGCAACCGGCGGCGGCTGGTTGCTGGAAGCCGGCGCATTGGTCCCAACATTGGCACCGCTCTGTAGGGGCGTCGAAAGGGAGAGCACCTTCTGCCGGCCCTCGATGATGGCTTGCTCCGCCGCCATATCCGCCTGCGTTTCGCGAATCTCCCTTTCCAGTCTTCCGGTTTCGTCGCCAGCCTGCTTCCTGCTGTCGTCCAGCGATATGATGCCCGCGGCCTGCTTGACCGAGCGCAACTCCTTATCCGTCTCATTGAGCTTTCCTTTGCATGTGTCAATTTGTCCCCGGAGGTAATCGCTGATTTCGGGGCGGTGGATTTCGGAGTGCTTCTTCAGGTAGGCGCTGATCATCTGGGACAGGAACTGCTGCGCCATCGCCGGGTCGGGATGCTTGAAGCTGACGATAATGACATCGCTTTGTTTGGGCACTTCGTTGGTCAGGTGGGTCATGGCGTACGAGATCGCCTCCACGCGGTTGGAGCCGCCGCCCGCCCGGGCCAGCAAATTGGAAGGACCGATGACGTCCACCGCCTGCGCGACGACATCCTCGCTGGTCAGAATCGCCACTTCGGAATTGATGATGTTCGGTCCCGACCGGTCGTCCGGGCTGCTCATCAATTGCGAGTTTTGCATTGTTTGGTCCGGCGCGTGGGAGTTCGTCACCCATTTAATGAGAAGTTTCGCCTCGGTTTGGTACAGCACCGGCCACGTGAGGTTGACCGTGACCGCCGTGGCGATCGCCAGCAGTGAGATGATCGCAATCATCCACTTGTGCCGGAAAAGGATATAGAAAATGTCCCGCATTGCCAGACCAGAAGGAGGCGGCGGACTGTTTTGTTTTGGATTCATAGACATATAAAACTCACGATTTCAGATCAAGAGAGATGCGGATAAAGCATCGCGCCAGCCAGACGCAGCATGGGCAAGGGCATACGGGCAAACACACGGTTGAACCATCCTTCGACCCGGTCCACGTCCGTGACAAATTGTTTGGAGGCAAAGTCATATTTGGCGTACTGCGCCTTCTCTTCCACCGAGCCGAGCCCCAGCTTGAAACGGCGCAATCCCTGGTTCGACAACGAAGTCCGGCCCAAGCTCAAAGAATGCAGCCCCCGCTCGGCGCAGTGCCGCACAGCCGACCACATCAGCAAATTGTTGGGCCGCAATTGTTGGAACCGGTAATCGGAAGCCCCGTACTTATAGATCGCCTGGCGACCGTGCCAAAAAAAAACCGCCGCGGCCAGCGGCTTTTCCCCCAACCGCGCGGTGGCGATGAATCCCCGTCCCGATCCCAGCAAGTGCTTTTGAATGCTCTGGAAAAACCGCCAGGGCTGCGGCGGCAGGCCGTGCCCGCGCCGCGTCAGGCAATGCAGCGCGAAAAAAGTCCGCATCGCTTCCATCCCCGTGTCAAAATCCACCCGCAACCCGGCCTCCTGGGCCTTGCGAACTCCCCGGCGGACGGATCCGTCGAACCCATTGAAAAGCCTGTCCGGGCCGGGCTGAAGATCAATCACATGGCTGTAAAAGGTGAGCGACGGCGAGGAACCTTCCCAGGCCGCATCCGTGCCGCGGCATTCCAGGTACTTCCAGCGGCGCCTTCGGCCCGTAGCCAGGGCCTCCTGGTAGAGTGCCCGGCCCTCAGAGCCTTGCGCGTGGAGCGCCGGGCAGGAATCCGTAAAGGGCAGTGAAACCCCGCGGCGGCCTGTCAGCGGGCTTGACACTTCCATGACGGGCAGCAGCCCGGCCAGGCGATTCCCGTCAAATTGGACCACGTACAGCGGTTGGTGGCCGTAAGTTTCGCCCAACACCCGCGCCCAGGCTGACTCGTGGAAAATCGTGCTTTGCGGATGCGCCGCCAGAAGCGAGTCCCAGTCCGGGCGCTGTAGCGGATTGACCGTCGTGGGGCCGGCGTCATCGGTCTTGTCCGAAACGCGTTCCTCTGCTGGCGCGGCGACTGACATCACTTCACACAGCTAGCGCACGGCTTCCTTGCGCTGAGGCACGACTTGAGGGCATCCGCCACGGCGTGAATTTGCTCGCTGGTCAATTCCGGGAACATGGGCAGCGAAAGGAATTCCTCCGCGCACCGCTCGGCCACCGGGAAGGAGCCTTGCTCGTAGCCCAAAAACCGGTAAGCCTCCTGCAAGTGAACCGGGATCGGATAATGGATGGCGCACGAGATGCCGCGGTCGGACATGGCTTGGAGAACTTGATCGCGGTCCTTCACCCGCACGGCATAGACGTGATAAACGTGCCGGTTGTGCGGCGCCTCCGACGGCGTGATGACTTCCTCCAAGCCGCCAAGAAGTTGGTCGTAAAGAAGAGCGTGCGCGTGCCGCCGGGCGTTGCCCACGTCCAGGTGCTTGAGTTTGACTCCCAGAACGGCCCCTTGGATGCCATCCATTCTGCCGTTCCAGCCCACCTTCGAATGATGATATTTCTTGTGCTGGCCGTGATCGCGCAGGACCCGGATTTGTGCCGCCAACTCCGCGGCGTCCGTGGTAACCGCGCCCGCTTCGCCAAGCGCGCCGAGGTTTTTGCCGGGATAAAAGCTGAAACATCCAGTGGTTCCCATGCTCCCGGCCTTGCGGCCCTTGTAGAGAGCGCCGTGCGCCTGGCACGCGTCCTCCACCACCGGAATCCCGCGTCCGGCGGCGATTTCCAGGATTGGCTCCATGTCGGCGCATTGCCCGAAGAGGTGGACGGGGATGATCGCCTTGGTCCGCGGCGTAATGGCCCGTTCCAGCAGGCCCGGATCCAGGGTGTAAGTCTGCTCGTCGATATCGACAAACTTCGGACGCGCCCCGCAGTAGCTGATCGCCTCGGCGGTGGCCATGAATGTGCTCGGCGCCGTGATGACCTCGTCTCCCGGGCCGATATTCAGCGCCAGAAGACTCAGCCAGAGAGCATCGGTGCCGCTGCCTACGCCAATCGCCTGGCTCGACCCGCAATAGCGCGCGAAGTCGCGCTCGAACGCGGCCACGAACGGGCCGCCCGCAAACGCGCTGGCGTCGATCACGTCGCGAATCGCCGCGTCCAATTGCTCGCGAATGGGCTGGTGATGGGCATTGAGGTCCAGGAAGGGTACTTTCATAAATTGCTATTCACTTCATTTTCCGGCCGGGCTGGCAATGCGCAACACCCGGGCCGGGTTTCCAGCGACAATGGCGTCCGCCGGCACATCCCGCGTCACCACGCTGCCGGCGCCAACCACGGCCCGCGGGCCTACGGTGATCCCGCACAGCAACGTCGCGCCCGAACCGATGGAGGCCCCCGTCTTGACATGCGTGGGCACGCACTTCCAATCCGCTTCCGTCTGAAGTTTCCCGTCGCCGTTCGTTGAACGGGGATAGCGGTCGTTGATGAAGGTGACGTTGTGGCCGACGAACACTTCGTCCTCCAGCACGACCCCTTCACAAATAAAGGTGTGGCTGGAGATTTTGCAGCGAGCGCCGATGCGGGCGCCTTTTTGGATTTCGACGAATGTGCCAATCTTGACGTCGTCGCCGATCTCGCAGCCGTAAAGGTTGGTAAAGCCGAAGATTCGCACCCCCGTCCCCAGCTTCACGTCAGGGGCAATTTGGCGAAAAGCCTGCCCCTCAGGATCAATGCGTCTCATAAGGCAAGACCCTGACTAGGCGACGTGGGGTTCGGCGATGACGCCGACGGGAACGTGGGACTTGCCGTTCTTCTCCTTGACGTCGCGGACGAAGGGCGCCACGCCAAGGCTGGCGGGCGAGCGCGCGGCATCAAGCTGGTGCAGGACAATCTGGCCGCCGCCCGCCTTCAAAGACTGCGAGGAGGCTTCGAGGATTCGCACCAAATCCGTGCCTTGGGAGCCGTTGGTCAGCGGTTCCTTGTCGTGCTGAATGCAGTCCAGGAAATGCTGGCATTCGGTTTTCAACGGTTCCTCTTGCTTGATGTACGGGGAATAAGTGTCGCCGTAGTGGTAGGCATAATGGAATTCGGCAAAAGTGTCATAATGCGGCGGACGCTCCACCCGGGCGTCAAAGACCCGGATCTTTTCCTGCAACGCCACGTCATCATAAACGATCATGCGCTTGCTGCCGACGATGGTCATCTCGCGCACCTTGCGCGGGTCCAGCCAACTGCTGTGGATAATGGCCGAGCGGTCGTTCTTGAATGTCAAACTCATCGACGTCACGTCTTCGATCCCGGGCGTCACGTGGGCGCTGCCGCGGCAATTGACGCTGATGGGAAACTGTTCAAGCAGATGAAGAATGATCGAAATGTCGTGCGGCGCCAAATCCCAGGCGACGTTGATGTCCTTTTGAAACAAGCCCAGGTTGAGGCGGCGCGCGCAAATATAGCGGATTTCACCCAAATCGCCGCGGTCCACGATCTCCTTGATCTTGCGCACGGCGGGAGAATAAAGGAAGGTATGGCCGATCATCAGCACCAGGCCCTTTTGCCGGGCGATACTCACCAACTCGGCGCATTGTTCGGACGACGAAGCCATCGGCTTCTCGATAAAAACATGTTTGCCCGAAAGGAGGGCGGCCTTGGCCATCGGGAAATGGAGTTTGACAGAGGTGGCGACGATCACGGCGTCAAGGCCCACGCCGTTGAGCATGTGGTCAAAATTGAGTTCCGCCTCCACCTCCGGATAGAGAGAGGTCAAATGCTTGAGGCGGTCTTTGCTGATGTCACACATCATCTTGAGCTGGCACTCCGGCAGAGCACGGAAATTGCGCACCAGATTCGGCCCCCAGTAGCCGCAGCCCACAACGCCTAGTCTTATTTGTTTAGACATATGTTTTTCTCATTTGCGAACAATTACTCACGAGCAGGTAGCGTTCCAGGAAATCGAGACGCGGGCTTTTCTTCGTAAACCGGGCGGCTTTTAATCAGACTCGGCCCCTGCGGGAGGCCGCTTTTGCGGAGAATCCTCATCTCCCAGACCAGCGCCATGATCGCCAGTGGCGTGAGGGCGATTATCTTCAGGTCCAGCCAAAGCGATTTGTGTTTCACATAGTGCAGGTCCAGATTGATCATCTCCTCGAATGTCGTCCGGTTCTTGCCGCTGATCTGCCACAAACCTGTCAAACCGGGCGGCGCCCCACACCGCCTCTTGTGGCGGAGCGAAAGCAAATCATATTCATAAGGCGTGCAGGGCCGCGGGCCAACCAGGCTCATCTCGCCCCGCAGCACATTGATGACCTGCGGCAACTCATCCGCTCCCAGCGACCGCATCAGAAACCCTCCAGGTATGACCCGCGGATCACCCTTGCAGTCCAGTTTCCGCGTCGGACCGTTGCCCGTCATCAACTCCTTCAAGTGATTTTGGTGAACCGTCGTGTCGGAATTGACTTTCATCGTCCGGAACTTCACGCACATGAACCGTTTCCCCAAATACCCCACCCGCTGCTGCCGGAAAAAGGCAGGTCCCGGCGAAACGATCTTGATGATCGCCGCCAGGGCGATTCCCACCGGTATCAGAATCGGAAGCGCCAGGAGAACGCCCGCCACATCCAGAATGCGCTTCCACGGCGGGATTCGGCCAGGCGGAATCTCTCCCGCCACTGGAGAATGGGCTGCCACCGGAACGTACTCCGCTCCCGAGGTTGTTAGTTGGTCTGTATTGAACATGAAATTGTTGGAAGCCCAGGCAAAAGGCCTCCGCTATGGAATTCAACGACCAGCCGCGCCCCAATGCGTCCCGCCAGTCTGGAATAGTTTGAAGTAAATTTTTTACACGCCGCGTCAAAAACCAAATCCTGACGACCACCAAAGATCATCCGACAGGTTCCGAACCGCTGAACGTCCGCCGATAGCTTCACGCAAATCCGCTGATAAGGCCGAAAATCCCACCGCGGGCCACAGCCTGTTTGCTCAAGTTCTGCGCGTGTATCACCCCTAATACGAGCCTAGTTAACCACTTTACCACGAGAGCCGGGGAATGCAAGCGAAATTCAAATAATGCTCCGCACTTGCTGGCGTGTCTCTGGTTCGCCAACTTGTTCGCTCTCCATTCGATCCGCCCTGATTTGCTCCCCGATCAAAAACCGGCCTCTCACAGCCGGCTTAATCCCGCCATCGTTACATCCGGGAATCCGGGTGTCGCCAATAGCGGAAGCCGCTGGGCCGCGCTCCGATTCTCCACGCTCAACGATTTTCGATCTATTTCTGTCAAAGTAATGCGACCCAAGAAATCAAGCAATATCTGTACCCTTTGCCCGGCCGATAATGTCCGAACCACCATTCCGGAAAAACCCATGAACGATCCCTCGACAATCGTCACCTGGACACCGGGCACCACGCCATCCTCAACGATCATAGGTGCTTCGGAATCAAAGCATTGCATCAATTCAGCTATGGCTGCATCCGGCACAGCCGGAATCTTCCGCCCAAAATGCACCAAACTGCTGATGCCCGTTACGTGTCGAATCTCATCTATGCGATTTTCCAGCACGCAGCGGACAAAGATATAACATGGAAACAGCGGTTCGACGACCCTCATCAACCCCCGCCGCGTCGCCCGCTCCAGGCGCAAACGCGGATGAAACACTTCCAATCCCAGCCTCTTGGCCACGTTGGCCGCCGCGATGTGTTCGTGCTTCGCCTTCGTTCTCGCGCAATACCATGCTAAATTTGACGCATGCATATCAGGGAAGGCTAATCCATGGCGCATGGAAGAGGACGGACGGACATGCCCCAAGGCCGGGCGGCGGAAATAATACCTTTGATTCAGGCATGTCCAAGGGAGGACGCCCGGCAACAAATACCCCGACTATAACACGCTTTTTCATCGCTTTTACCGGCAACTTGCGAACCTGCATTGCAGGAAAAAAATTGATTTTCTTGCGCCGGTAAACCCCAAATCGATTACTAGCTTACCCCATTACAGCACCCCCCAACCCACCGGTCAAGCCCATTTTGCCTTTTTTTTGGTTGCCCCAATCCATTGCGAAGCCCTGTAGCGCGAGGCTCCTGCCGAGCCGATTCCGCGGGAGAAGGCTCTTCCGGGCGTCGCCCTGCCGGCCTCACCTGTTCGGTGAAGGACGCCCTCGTTTCGACAAGGATCGGGGTGAGTTTTGGGTTTCCGCTTTCCAAATCCCAGCTTTTGACTCAACGTTTGATTCATGGAAGTCCGCAGTGTGGAGTCCGTGGTGAAGGCGTTGAATGGCGCAAATGTCCAATATTTGATTGTCGGCGGGCTGGCCGTGATTGCGCATGGTTATGAACGGTTTACGAACGACGTGGACCTTGTGATAGGCCTTGATCGGGACAATATCAGCCGCGGACTGCGGGCCGTGATGGCATTAGGCTACCAGATGAGAATTCCGGTGACACCCGAACAATTTGCCGAACCGGCGTTGCGGGAGGCGTGGCGGCGGGAGAAGGACATGACCGTCCTGCAACTGTGGTGTGACGCGCATCGGCGAACTCCGGTTGGCGTCTTCGTGTATGAGCCGTTCGATTTTTCCGCGGACTATGGGTTGGCCCGGCGCGAAATGGTGGCGGGCAATGACACCGCGCCGGTCATCCGTCTTGAGACGCTATTGAGGATGAAACGAGCCGCAGCTCGTCCGCAGGATTTGGCTGACATCGCCGGCCTGGAGCGGCTTCAGGAGCTGAAGAAGGAGTTTGGCAAATGAGCCAGGAAGAATTTGATAATCATCCCGGCTGGCGCTGGTGTACGGCGCAAGGCGCGCGCGATCACGCTCTGCTGCTTGGTTTGGAAACCACCTTTCGTGAAAAACTCGAATGGCTTGAGCAATCCGAAGACTTCAGCCTTAGACTCCAAACATCGCGCTGGAAAGAGGGTTTGCCGGTGGATCCGCGGCTGCTCCCCATCTTGGAAGCCGCGCTGGGACCGCAACCAGCAAGAGGAAAAGCAGAAAGTTGATAAGGCCTCTCGATAGCCTGCGACGGGGCCAATTCCTTGTTTACAAAATCGCGCGGATACACTAAGGGTAGGGAAGCATGAAACCAAACCAAACGCTGTGGATGTTGATCACGACGGGAACCGCCTTGACCTGTCTCGGCCTGCGTGCTTTCGCCGACACGGAATCCTTCACTGAAACCTACGGCTCATCTTCCGCCCCTTTGGCGGTCAATGGGACCGATTTCCCGACCGTCGTGCCTCTCCCGCAGTTTGATACCTCTTTGGGCAATCTCACCGACATCGAGGTGACCTTGAATACCACTGGCGTCCTGCAGGCTGAGGTGGCAAATGTCGGGGTGGCGACAGTTTTCACCAATGCTGAAGCAGCGGGGAAAATTGCCATAACGGGTCCCGATGGCGCGGGAGCTTCGGTAACGTTAACGGCACCGCAATTCAGCGGTTTGATCGGTGCTGGCACACCGACGGCGCCAACTTTTGCCCTGGGGCCATCAGCGTCCGCTTCAACTTCCTCCCTTTCGTTCGTCCCGTCGTCGGATTTCGCAGCATACGAAGGCGGAGGCACCCTCAACTTCGTCCTGAATGCCGCTTTTGCTGGAAACTTCTCCGGAAACGGGCCTAGTGGGTTGTCCTTCAATGGCTTTGCCAGCGATTATGGCTCCGTCGAGGTTGATTACACGTTCTCAGCGGTACCTGAACCCGGGAATCTGTTTTTGTTCAGCTTCTTATGTTTTTGTGGATTTGCGGCTCTTGATCGGATGCGCCGGCCCCGTTGCTCAAATGCCTGAAACGCGCCTATCGTCTTGTAACGGTTTGGTTACGAAAACCAGATTCGATGCCCCGCGCAGGATTCGCGCCGCGAAATATCATCAAATTCAGAGGGAATCCAGCAGTTTGACGGATTTCGATTCACGGTTTCATGTGTCCGAAATTGGGATATAGATGTCCGAAATGGGTGAGCTTGGACTGCCTGCCGATGTCAGAGTTATTCGATATATTGAGACATTTGAGTGTTGCCCATATTGAGCGCGATAGAATGCTGTAGGCTGGAAAAAAACTGGTTATGATAAAGAGACCCCCAACGGTCCCTATGGGTTTTGTTTGTGCGTTGATTGCTTTTGCCAGTCCCGTTCACGCCGCCATTCAAACCGAGACCGAGAGCGCGAGTTACGGCACCCCCGCTTCCCCTTTGCCCCTTGGCTCAAGCGCGACCTTGAGCGTTGGAGCGTTTGACACTTCTCTTGGCACTCTTGACAGCGTGACCATAACGATGACTTCGTTCGACACCGTCACCTCGGACGTCTTCAACTACGCGATGGGAAATCTGAGTTATTCTGACGCCACAGCGACAGTTCCGGTGACGGTGACAGCGACGGTTCCGGTGAATGTTACACCCTTGATTGGTTTGACAACGTCGGCAACGGGCGCCGCGGGACCTGCTTCCGGCACCGTGTCTGCCGGCGCCTGCTTAACCGTCGCGAGCACCTCATTCCTTCCTCAAGCCAGTACCATTGCCAGCATCGCGCCGGGAGACTTTAGCCTTTATGAAGGAGCGGGGGATATTTCAATCAACCTTACGGTTGCCAACTTGGCTGGCACTTATTCTGGAACAAGCGGTTCGGGGCTTTTCTTCGGCGGCAACGGGTTTTCGTACGGGTCCATCGAGGTTGACTATGGCTACACAGCCCCTCCTGCCCCCCCCTCGGTTCCCGAACCGGGCGCCATAGGCGCGGGATTGGCCGCGTTGAGCCTCTGCGGAATCAGGCTTGCCCGGCAGCTTCGACGGATTCGCGGGTGCTCCCAAGGATAAACGTGCAGCGCGACCTGCCGCCCGCCTCGCACGGCGCCGCCGCCACACAAAGCCCCGTCCCGTTGCCGACTGCGCCGGATCAGACGGCCCCGGCCGCGGAGGAGCAGATCCTCACTCTCAGGCTCCCCCGAAAAACCATGCTTGATTGGATACAGTCGTTTATATGGAGGTTGTGGAACTTCGAAGAAGGGGCTGGGGGCAGGATTTTCAAGCTCTCCAGCGCTCTCATAGGCTTCATCCTCCTGGCTCTTTGGTTCAATTTGCACCCCGGCCACGGTTTTTCCAGCCGGGAAACGATGGAGTCCGCCCAAATGGGGCGGCATTTGGCCGCGTGGGCGGGCTACACCACTGACTCCATTCGTCCCTCAGCCATTGGCTTGCTTCAACGCGCCGCCCCTGACGGCGCCCCAGAGGTGCTCGATCAGCCTGTGCCGGATTTGAGCATCGCGCCCGGCTACCCATTTGTGCTGGCGGGCTTGATGAAGGTTTTTCCATTCAACTTCGCGGTCAATCGGAGCCATCTCTGGTCCTATCAGCCTGAATTGTTGATTGTCATTTTCAATGAACTGCTTTTTTTTGCCGCGGTTCTCGTCCTCTTCCAGGTGGCGCGGGGGTTGTTTGACACCGGGGTGGCCTGGGTGTCGGCGATCCTCTTTGCCGGCAGCGAGACTTACTGGAGATTCAGTCTATCCGGCCTGTCAACAATGTGGCTGCTGCTGATCTTTCTCCTGCTGGTCTGGTGCCTGGTGGCAATGGAGGGGCGCGAGAACCGGGAGAGTCCGCCGGCGCCGGGACCGTCGCTTGCCCTGGCGGCGGCCGCGGGCGCGCTGGCGGGGATCGGCGGATTGAGCCGATACTCCTTTGCGTGGATGATGATTCCGGTCCTTTTGTTCACCTGCTTCTTTTTCAAGCGCCATCGGGGAAAACTGTCCCTGTTGGCGGCCTTTTCATTCCTGGTCGTCATGGCGCCCTGGATTGCGCGCAATCTGGCGCTCAGCCACACCCCCTTTGGCACCGCGGGCTACGCGCTCCTGGAAAACACGCGCCCATTTGAGGAGGACCGCGTGGAACGTTCTTTTGATCCCGCCGCCGCCGGCCTCAAACTCATCAGACCGGGGGACGTGCTCAACAAATTCGTGGTCAACGAACAGAAGATTTTGCGGAATGACCTGCCCCGGCTTGGCGGCAACTGGGCATGGTCCTTTTTTCTGTGCGGCCTGCTGCTCCCTTTTCGCCGTCCGTCTTTGCGGCGTCTGCGTGCCTTTCTCCTGTGGAGTCTGGCGCTCATGGCCGTGGCGCAGCCCCTGGGGCAAACGTATCTCAGCGTCGAATCGCCGGAAATCAACTCGGAAAACCTGCTCGCGCTCCTGGCGCCGCTGGTCCTGGTCTTTGGCACAGGCTTTTTCTTTACCTTGCTCGATCAGATGATGCTTCCCGATCCCAGGCTCCGCAACGGCGTGGCGGCGCTTTTTGCTCTCGTGATGTGCGCGCCGCTGTTGCTGGTCCTGGCCGGCCCGCCGGAACGCGCGGCCATTTCCCCTTACTCCCCGTTTCAAATCCAGAGAACCGCGCTGATGATGAAGCCCGATGAGCTGATGATGAGCGATATTCCCTGGGCGGTGGCCTGGTACGGCGACCGGCCCTGCGCGTGGCTGACGCTCGATGACGCCGGCACATTCGCGCAATTGTACCAAATCAAGCCCGTCCAAGCGCTTTACTTGACGGAACGAACCTCCGACCGCCCGTTTCTTTCGGAGATGCTTGACAACCAACGCGGTTGGGGACGCTTCATGCTGGGCAGCCTGCCGGCATCGGAAGCGCCTCAAGGCGCGGTGCCCGCGGGCTTTCCGCTGACCAAAGCGCCATTGGGATACATGCCCGTCCAAATGTTCATCAGCGACACGGTTCGCTGGAAACCCGTCCCCGCAAAGTGATTTTCACCTAGGGCTGCAAATTGAAGGAACCAGCGTTGGTTTGGGCAAGGAAGTACCCTCCAGCGTTGGTCGTGTTCTGAATGATCGCTCCATTGGCGGCAGTGGTTTCATGGCTCTTGCCGCTTATTACATGGCCGCTGGAATTGGTTGCCGGCCTGCTGCCATTGGCGAAGATGAGTGTCAATAGGCCGGTCTTTGGGTTGATGACGCCGGACAGGGAATTGGTCGGAACATCACCCGAGTTTGTCAGTTTGTTGTCGCTCACAACAACGTTGGTGAAGTCCAGGAACAGACCGGTGTTGGAGATGACCATTTCTCCGCCGTTTAATGAAATAGCGGACGTCTTGGCGGGGGGATTAAGCCAGAGCGCGCCTTGGGTGGTGAGAAGGTTGGTGAAGCCATTCGTGTAGAGCGCGGGAGTCGGATACGGCTTCTTGATCCATGCCAGGGTGTTGGAAGGGGCGGCGGCCTGGAGGTTTGTGAGGTTGATCCATCCCATCAGCACGCCAGGGTGCGTGTCACCGTTCTGGGTGTAGAGGCTGGCGTAAACAGGAACGTCGCCAGATCGCGAGACAGGCACGGCCTGGTTATAGCGGGTTCCGTCGGCCAGCGCGCCGCTGAGAGTAACGATGCCCGCACGGTTCGTGACCAGAGCGTAACCATTCCCCGGCGGCGCATTGCTGGTGGACGGCGAAAAAAGGATGGTGTACTCCGCCGACGGCAGAAAATCGGACGCCCGATCGGCGGTCAAATAAGAGGTAAAATTGGAGGAAACAGTCCCGGTGATTTGCGGTATTGCGGTGTCCAGGGTCAGGGCAAGTTCCAACGGGCCGGCAGCCAAGGTGGCGTTGCTGGAAGCGTTAAAATTAGTTGCGAAAGGATAATTCGTCCCGGCGATCAAGAGCCTGCCGCTGAACGCTCCCGTGTCCCGGAGCACCAGGTTATAGAGCATCCCGGATGTTTCCCTGCTGACGGCGGTGGCGGGAAAGAAGAGGCCGTTGTATTTCCCGGCCGCGGGAGGGAAGAAATTGGTGACGAATGTTACTGTCAAAACCAAGTTTGACTGCATGACAAACGACAGTTTCGGAGTGTCGCTCCCGGCCACGGAGTTGTTATCCGCCGTGCCGACCCAATTGCTGAACAGGGAGAATTTGTCCGGTATCGCGGTGATCGTATAACCCTCTCCAATGTTGAGCATCGCGCCGTCGGCTGGGACGATGTTGCCGGCGACGGAGGCCGCGCCCCTGAAGTTGCCGTGTCCAAGCCCGGCGTTGGTCACGCTCAACCGGGACCGAACTTCGGAGAAGAATTTGCGGGTAACTGTGGTTGAATAGTTGCTGTTCACATCCTCGCAAGATACGGTCAGGGTATTGAAGCCGGGCGAGGGCACAAAGTCGATGGACCAATCGGACACATTGCCGGCGCCCGCAGTCAGCTTGGCGATACCGTTGGTGTCAGACAGGGAACAGAAAACATTGGAAATGGGAAAATGGCCGGATGCGGCGCCCTTGAAAACAATATTCGTGGCAGCCGCGCGGAGATTGGCCGTCGGGGAAGAGATGGTCACCTTGGGAGGAGTCTCGACAAAAGTCGCCGTCAATGCATAGCCTGGCTGCATAATGAACGACAGATCCCGTTGGGAGGTGCTGGCGCTGCCGCCCCATTTGCTAAAAGTGGAAAACGGGTGCGGTTGGGCGGTGATCGTATAGCCCTCGCCAATGTTGAGCATGGCGCCGTTGGTGGGAGGGGTGTCGCGGGCCACGGAAGCGGTGTACGTGAACGTGCCGGTTCCATTGCCAAGGTTGGTGAGGGCAAATAGAGCCGGCTTTTTGTAAAAGAAGGTTCGGGACTCAATGCGCGAGACGCCACCGGAAACGTCCGAGCATTGCACCGCCAAGGTGTTCGTGCCAGCCGCGGGAGTCACCGTGATGGACCAGTTGGAGACACCGGCGCCCGAAGTCAGCGCCGCAAATCCGCTGGTTTCGACCGAGCCGGTGGCGTCGTTGGTCAACCAAAACTGGACGTTGGTCAGCCGGACGTTGTCGGGATTGACTCCAGGCAACACCGGCGCGCAGGCCGCAGTCCCTTCGAAGACGTTCGATCCGGTGCGCTCCTTGGCCTTCGGGGTGGATATGAAGATGGCGGGAGGCTGCCGCGAGATAAAATCGGCTGTCAAAACCAGATTCGACTGCATGACGAACGCGAATGTTGGATCGTAGCCTATGACCAGACTGCCAGCCACATTGCTGCTGACCCAATTGCTGAACACCGAGGAACTGGGTCTGGCGGTAATGGAGTAGCTCTCCCCCACATTGAGCTTGGCGCCGTTGGCGATGCTGAAGCTGCCCGTTCCACTTCCAGTTGTGAGGACGGTCAATTTACTCTGCATTTCGTAAAAAAAGGTTCGGGAAACAACGGGCGAGACGTCTCCCGAAACATCCACGCTCCGCACAGAGAGGATATTCGTGCCGGGGTACGGAGTCGCCGTAAATGACCAATTGGACGCGCCGCCCGAGCCTGCGGCAACGCCGGCCACATTGGTGATGATGGAACCATTGAGGAGGCTGGTGATGGACCAATTCACGCCAGTCAGACGGACATCACCGGAATCGGTGCCGGGGAACAGCGGCGCGTTGGTGGCCGTTCCCGCGAACACGGTTGAATTGGTGCGCGCATTGGGCTTCGGCGACGTTATCGAAACGCCGGGAGGCTTCACGGTCAGAACCGTCACGGAACTGGTCAAAGCGCCCCAAGCGTTGCTGATGACCAGCGCGTAGCTTCCGACATCGCGAAAGAAAACAGGGCTGATAATCAGAGTGCTGGTCGCCGAACCGGAGAGGTCGCCGCCATCGGTCAAGGAATTCGTCCCATTTCTCAACCATTGATAGCTCAACGGCGCGCCCCCTTGGGCGGGATGGGAGAGCGTTATGGAAGAACCGGCCAGCGCGTTGGTCTGCGCCGGGGTTGGTTTGGAGCCGGCGACGAAGAATGGCGGGGCGAAAAGGGAGTCGGTAATCGTGAAAATGACGCCGGAACCGTTCGTTCCCCCTGCGGCGCAAGTCCCGTAAATGTTGCCGGCGCTGTCGGCGGTCGGAGCGGCGGAAGGGTTCGCGCCATCGGCGTTGGCAGAGTTGGTGTTCAGCGGGCTGAAGGAGTAGGCGCCAAAATCACCCGTTGGCGTGATGCTGAAGAATGTCCCCTCGCCGTTCAATCCGTTGGCCGCGGTCGTTCCATAGAAATTGCCGTCCGCTCCGAGGGTCAGGGCAGCGGTCGCGCCGGCATTGAGCAGCGAAAATGAATAGAGCACGTTCGCGCCGCCGGTGTTGGTGATTTCAAAAATGGAGCCGCCCCCCTGCGAGCCTCCAAAAGCGCTTGTTCCGAAGAAATTTCCGTTGGGGCCTTGCACCAGGGTGGAATCTGGCGTGATCGGGTTGCCGCCGGGCGCCTCGCCATTGAACGAATAAATCTGGGTGAAGCCGCCTGCCAGGGTGAATTTGAAAAATGTTCCCGCATTGTCCACGCCACCTTGCTGTGTGGTGCCGTAGAAAGCGCCGTCGCTTCCCAGCGTCAGAGCGTTGGGCACGGTCCCGTTTGTGGTGGCGGAGCCGGAAGCCGGCCTGCTGAAGGAATGCAAGCTGGTGAACGCGCCGACAGGGGTGATTTGAAAAATCGTGCCTGTGCCGTTGGCGCCGCCGTATTGCGTCGTCCCATAAAAATTTCCATCGCTCCCCTGCGCCAGCGCGCCCACCGGCGTCGCGCCGTCGGCGCTGGTTTCCACACCGGAAGCGTTGTTGGATTCCGCGGCGAACGTGTGCAGGTTGGTAAACGCTCCAGTCGGGGAAACCACGAAAACCGTGCCGGTGAAGTTGGAGCCGCCGCTCCGGGTGGTGCCATAAAAATTCCCGTCAGTTCCCTGCGTCAAATCGTTTGGACCCAAGTTGTAAACGACCTCGCCGGAATTGTTGGCGGCCGCCGGGAACGAATATAAATTGGAGAGGCTGCCAGCGGGGGTCACGCGGAAAATGGAACCCGCTCCGCAGGCGCCGCCGCTCCGCGTCGTTCCATACAGGTTCCCGTCACTGCCCAGAACCAGCTTGGAATCCGGGGCGATGCCGTCGCTGTTTGTTGCGGGCGAAGCACTTGGGGATGTTGGGGCGGTGAAGGAATAGAGAACCGTCGGAGCCGCGACGGACACAGACGGGAAGGCCAGAAGGCACAGCGCCAGGGCGGCAAGCAGCGCCAGCCACACCTGGCGGCGTTGCCCGGGCGACTGGAGGAGGAATGCGCGGAATCCGACTGTCATCGTGCGATCAAGAGGCTGGGACTTTCGTCAAAGCCCGCCGTTGAGTCAAGGCATTATGGCCTGAAAGCGCGGATGTAACAGAAACGTCACGTTGGGGCCTGTCGCGCAATTGTCACAAAATAACCCTTGCGCCGCCAAAAAAAGATTGTATCAAAGGGCCTGCTAAAAGCACATTAGAACCAACTAATAATGAATCTGAGAAGTAAATTAGCGGGTATGATGGCTGGCGCGGCGGCGTGTCTGGCGCTGGCCGCACCGGCCAGGGCCCAGATCTCCGCCGACGCCCTGCTGGACAAGTTGGTGACCAGGGGCATTCTGAGCCCGGACGAGGCGGAGCAGATCAAAAAGGAAGCCCAGACCAACAACGCGGTCGGCTCCAACAATGCGGAGGCCCAGAAGTTCAAGCTCAGCAGCGTCATCAAGAGCATGGAGTTGTACGGCGATCTTCGATTTCGCTACGAATACCGTGCCGCCCAACTCGGACCGGAGGCCGGGAGCGTTTACGACGCGGAAAACCGCTGGCGCTACTCCTTGCGCATCGGGGTGCGCGGCGACTTGCCCGATGACTGCTATTACGGTTTAAGACTGGAGACTTCGCCCAATCAGCGGTCAACCTGGAACACCTTCGGCAACGGCAGCGGCGGCGGCTCATCCCCCTACTACGGTCCGTTCAGCAAGGCCAACAATTACAGCGTCTATGTCGGGTTGGCATATCTGGGATGGCGTCCGGCTCCGTGGCTGGACCTTTCGTTCGGCAGGGTGCCGCAGCCGCTTTATACCACTCCAATGGTTTGGGATTCGGACTACACGCCGGAAGGAGCGGTGGAAAAACTCAAATTCACGTACGGCCCGGTGGACTTTTTTGCGAATTTAGGCCAGTATGTTTACCAGGATGTCAGTCCCGGCGGGAGCGATTATGCGGTGCAGGGAGGCACGGAGGCATCCAGCTTTCTGGGAGATGTGTCCGACCATAACGCCTACCTGCTGGCATGGCAGTTGGGGGGAACCTATCACATGCGCACCAATCTATCGGTCAAAATCGCGCCCGTTGTCTATACTTATGTGGGACATGGAAACGCGAGCGACGGATTTTACGGCCCGTTCGTGGGCCAGGGAATAAGCGGATACACGTTTGCCCCAGGGGTTTCCTCTACCGGTGCTCCAGGAACTGTCACCCCTTCCATCCCTTCCACCCTCCCCGGCGCTTTCGTTTACGAGCCGCCAGGCAGCTATAACAACCTTACCAGCTACAACCAAACTGGGATCAACAATCTGGCCATTCTGGAACTGCCCATGGAGATAAACTTCAAGATCGGTTCCTTGGATGCCAGGGCGTTTGGCGATTTCAGCATCAATTTCGAGGGGAACGATCGGGCGCGCGCGGCCTACGCGGTGGGAGGGAAAGCGGCTTTTCCGGGCGGCGTCCAATTGAACCAGGACGAGGCCATGCAACTGGGCTTGGCGGTCGGGAATAATTTAGGTTTGGTGTATGGCACCACGTCCAAGAAGGGCACGTGGGAAGCGCGGGCCTATTGGCAGCGCGTCGAACAATATGCGCTGGACCCCAACCTGCTGGATTCGGATTTTTTTGAAGGCCGTGGCAATTTGCAAGGAATTTACACCGCCTTTGCCTATAGTTTCACCGACGCCATGATCGGCACCCTCCGCTACGGTTTGGCCGAGCGCATCGACGACCAACTGGGCACGGGCGGTTACAACGCCGATTTGCCGCTGCCAAATCCGATCAACAGGTTTCAAATCATCCAAATGGACTTGACCTTGAGGTTTTAATGGCGAGGCCGGACATCGAACGGCTCCACCTGCAAGAAGCACGTTAAAACCAACTTCTAATGAATCTGAGATGTAAATCAGCGGGCATCGTGGCTGGCATGGCGGCGTGTTTAGCGCTGGTCGCCTCCGCGGAGGCCCAAGCTACCGCGGACGCGATTCTGAACAAGTTGGTCGCCAAAGGGATTCTTAAACAGGATGATGCAGAGCAGCTCAAAATGGCGGCCCGCACCAACAACGCGGCAAATTTCAACAATGGCGGGGATCAGAAATTCAGGGTCAGCAGCGTCATTAAGAGCATGGAGTTGTACGGCGATGTTCGGTTCCGCTACGAATACCGCGCCGCCCAACTCGGGCCGGAGGCCGGGAGCGTTTACGACGCGGAAAACCGCTGGCGCTACGCCTTGCGCATCGGAGTGCGCGGCGACTTGCCCGATGACTGCTATTACGGTTTAAGACTGGAGACTTCTCCCAATCAGCGGTCAACCTGGAACACCTTCGGCAACGGCAGCGGCGGCGGCTCATCCCCCTATTACGGTCCGTTCAGCAAAGCCAACAACTATAGCCTCTATGTCGGGTTGGCATATCTGGGATGGCGGCTGGCTCCGTGGCTGGACCTTTCTTTCGGCAGAGTGCCGCAGCCGCTCTATACTACGTCGATGGTTTGGGATTCGGACTACACGCCGGAAGGTGCCGTGGAGAAATTCAAATACACCCGCGATTCGGCAGACTTTTTTGCGACTTTTGCGCAATATATCTACCAGGACGCCTCGCCCTCAGGTAGTGATTATGCGGTGCAAGGAGGAAACAATGCAGCGAGCTTTCTGGGAGACGTCTCCGACCATAACGCCTACCTGCTGGCCTGGCAGTTGGGGGTGACCTATCACGTCGATACCAACTTGTCGGTCAAAGCCGCGCCCGTCGTCTATACTTACGTGGGACATGGGAACGCAAGCGACGGCTTTTACGGCAAATTCGTGGGGGAGGGAGAAAGCGGATACACGTTTCAACCAAATTTCAGCCCTTCTCCCAGCATTCCTTCCACCCTCCCCGGAGGATTCGTTTACCAATCCAGCGGCCAGAATGGCTACAACCAGACCGGGATCAATAATCTGGCCATCATTGAATTTCCCATGGAAGTGAATTTCAAGCTCGGTTCCTTGGATGCCAAGGCCTTTGGCGATTACAGCATTAATTTGGCGGGCGATGACCGTGCCCGCGCGGCCTACGCGGCCGGCAGGGCAATCGGTGGAACGAATGCTTTCCGCGGAGGCGTGCAGTTGAACCAATCCCAAGCCATGCAAATGGGCCTGGCTGTCGGAAATAATCTGGGTCTGGTCTATGGCACGACGTCGAAAAAGGGAACGTGGGAAGCGCGGGTCTATTGGCAACACGTCGAACAATACGCGCTGGACCCCAACCTGCTGGATTCGGATTTTTTTGAAGGCCGTGGCAATTTGCAAGGAATCTACACCGCCTTTGCCTATAGTTTCACCGACGCCATGATCGGCACCCTCCGCTACGGATTGGCCGAGCGCATCAACGACCAACTGGGCACCGGCGGTTACAACGCCGATTTGCCGCTGCCGAACCCGATCAACAGGTTTCAAATCATCCAAATGGACCTGGCCATGCGGTTCTAAGGGCCGCGCCGTGATGGCTACTCCGGCAGCAGCACCGTCACCCGGCCCACGTACTCCATTAACTGTTTCTTCTGCTTTTTCTTCTCGTCGTCATCCGCATTGTCATTGGCCGCGAGGTCCGAATTCGATTGCGTTGACTGCGTGACTTGCTGCGCCGTCGCCGCCGCGGCGGCAGAACTGCTGGCCGTTGGGGCGGCGGGCGCCGCCGCGCCCGAAACGGCCCCGGTGGTCGTGACACTGGTGGCGGAGAAGGCTGCTGCCACGTCGCTGGCCCCGCTCACACTCACGCTGCCAAACCCCACAATAGTCCCGCTGACCGTTCCGCCGGCGCTCACGGTGGCATTTCCTTGCGACAAGACTGTCGCGTTGACGTTTTGCAGGGCGCTCACATTGGCCCCTACGCTGGCCACCACCAAACCACTGATGTTCCCCGTGGCCGAAATGTTCACCTGGCCGCCCACAACACCGGATCCGGCAGCATCGACACTGCCCACGAAGCCCGGGCTGCCCGCGCTTAAGTCGATGGTCGCGTCGTTATGCGTCACCGGCCCCAAGGCTAGTTGCGCGATGCCGCCCTTGCTGGCGACAATGTTGCCTTCAGGAGTCTCCACCGTGATATTCCCGACTTGCTCCGATTTCGCGCCAGGAACCAATTGCGGAAAACTGGTGGCCAGGATGCCGCTTCCTTGGATAATATCCTCCAGGTCCACCACCTGCCCATTTTTATTCACATAAGGCTTATAGACCGTTACGGATCCCTTGCCACCGCTGCCTGCATTGACGTTCCCATTCAAAGACTCCACGAAGATATTACCGCCATCATAAGCGGCGATGCGGGAACCGTCCACGTTGATGTCCCCGTCCGCGATCACGTTGATGTTGCCACCCCACAGACTGACGATGCCCAAGGGATAAGCAACTGATGCGGACGGGACCAGCGCCGAGCCGACATCGATTTCGCCCCCGCATCGGACATTGACGGCCCCGCCGTACATCGACTCGATGCTTGAGGAAAGCATCGAGATGTTCCCGCTCGCCGAAACGTCCAATGCCGCGCCGATGGCGGTATAGGGCGCCAGCGCCGCGAAATCACCAAATCCCGAGGTGCCACCGGTGCCAAGCCCAATCGATACCAATCCCTGCGAATTGCCCAAGTCGATGGAAGCCGCGTTTACTTGAAATGTTCCCGGCCCGGCAACTTTAAAAGCTCCGAGCGACATTGTATTCTCCACCTGGCTTTGGGTAAAGATTTCCTCAATGGTGGCGGCATTGAGAAAAGGCACGGTCATCTGGAGGAAAGCCGTCTCCTGCGCCTGGCTCATTTTCCCCTCATACACCAGGGTGCTTGTGGCGGCGCTGTAGTTGACTGTGATGCCCTGAAACGCACTGTTATAATTGGGATTTGCAATGATAGGAACGCCCGGTCCGCCTTGCGTGGGAACGAGCGTGAACTTATTGAGATAGGGATCTTCAACCTCGGCCAGAGCGCTGAAATCCGGCGTCTCCCCGGCCGGCAGAGTGAGGATAACGTAACTGCTGTGATCGAGGATTTCTCCACCCGCCGAGATGGTGGTCGTGTCGGTCGGGCGCAGATTCTCAATCACGGCGCCGGAGTCAACGATGTTATTGGCCGCAGACATTTCGACGGGTTTCGGGGAATACAAGGTTAAATCGGAAATGGAGCCGCTAATGTTGATGAGCACCGGGTTTGGGTCATCCAGGTGCAGCAGGGCGTTGGGAGCACCAGGATCGTTATAGCCAAAACTCCTCGAGCTCACCCAATTGAGGCTCTTGCTGTCGGAGATACAGATGGTAAATGCCCCGCCAGGGCCGGGACCGAGATTGCCGCCGCCGGAGGTGGTCAACTCCAGCGTGCCTTCCGGGGATGGGAACAAGTCGAGGCTGCTATCGAGCGTAATCCCGCCGGCGCCGGCATTGATCATCAAGATGGGCGGGAAAATGAGGGGTTCAGCGGTTCCGTTCACACGCGGCAGACCGTTGCCAACGATGGTCACGCCATTGCCGGCATTCAAGGTCACCGACGCCAGAGGATCGTAGTTAAACAATAATTCCGTGTTGCCTCCGCCTTCGTTGGGAACAGTGTTGAACACCCCGTTGGGGTTGCGCACCTCCTGCAAGAAAATGTTGTCCGCGGCGTTGACCACCCATCCGCCTTTGATCAGACTCAGGGCCAGATTATGGGCACTGGTGCCTGCGTTGTTGGCCGTGATGGTCCCGGTGCCATTGGCCAAAACGTAATGCCCGGTCACGTTGCCGCCCGCCGTCAGAGTCACATTGCCGGGAGCAGCCCCAAAAGCCCCGCTACCGGCATCGGTCTGCTGCGAGCTTTTGCCTGTTGGCAGAGGAGCCGTAATGTTGCCTCCGGCCTGAATCGTGACGTTCCCGCCGCTGGCGGTGCTGATGCCGCCCAAGCCGGCGTCCACCGTGTAACCGACGCCGGTTGACACGAAATCATAACCCGTCGTGCTCGAGCCGCAATTGACGTTGCCAGCCACCGCCTGGACACTGATATTGCCGCCAGGCCCGGTGATCACCGCGCCATTGGCAATCCCCGTCACAATGCCCCCATTTCCGATGGAGACGTTGTTCCCGGCCACCACGTTGATGTTCCCGGCTGCCGTGTCGATCGCGGCGCCGGTAGCAAGTGTCACATTACCCACACCAGAAATGACCCCGCCGCTTGGCGCGAAATTGTATCCCGCCTCCAGCGTCAACGACCAATTGTTCTCATCCGTGATTGAGGAGTTCAAAATGATGTTGCCGCCGGCTTCCAATGTGAGTTGGCCTGTGGGTTTCCCGGTGCTCAGGCTTAAATCCCACGCCGTGTTGAGCGAAATGTTCCCGGAGGCTTCCAACAGGATGTTGGCGTTGATATTCTTAAACGCGCTCCCCACATCCACGTCCACATCCGGACCGGAATCCCCCATTGCGGTGATCACCCCACTTGTGCCCGCCGGCTGGCCGGACGAAAATGTCCCCAGCACGATGTTTTGCGGGTCCATTGAAAACAAACCCTCACTCCAGCCGGGCTGCGCGCTGGCGTCAATGCTCGAATTCAACGACAATATGCTCGGGGCGCTGACCTCCACGTTCCCGCCGTTCCCGCCATTGGCCCCGCCTTTCGCCGTGATTTGACTTCCGGCGCTGTCGCTGAAAGTACCGCCGGACTTGATCGAGATGTTTCCCCCCGGGCTGACTCCATCCGTGCCGCCATTGGCCCGGATGACCGAGGAGCCGGCCAACTGGACGGCGTCGGAGGCGTACAATTCAATCACCCCATTCTGCTGGCGGACGGAATTGGCCTGGATCAACCCGCTATTATTGACAGTCTGCGCCTGCAAAAGCACCTGGCCCGCGTCGGCCACGATCCTGCCCTGGTTATCGACGCTGCCGGCGGGCAGTTGCACCGGGGCTGATAAACTCAATCCGTCCGGGCGCTCGGAGAGCAACACCTGCTGGCCGGCGATCAGCGCCGCGGTGCCGCCGGGCGCGGCAATCGTGCCCTTATTGTCGATCTGTTTCGCGATCAAAAACAGCGAACCGCCCGACGCCGTTTGGAGAGAGCCATAGTTCACAATCGGGGCCGTCGCCGGCGGGCCGTCAAAGCTCCAACCCGCGCCCCCGCCCGACGACCAGGGATCGATCGCGGCCGTCGTCACCACCAGGCCGCCTGCCTTGACAAAGGCGTTGGGGCCGAAGTAAAAGCCGCTCTGGTTCTCCAGGACAACGATGCCATTAGCCCGCAAGGAGCCGTAGATGGTTGTGGGATTGGCGTTATTGATGTTGTTAAAGACAATCGAAGTGGCCGAAGGCTGCGCAAAAACGGTCGTTTCCCCGGGAGCGATATTAAAACTGTTCCATTGCAGGAGCGCGTTCTGGGAGGTGGTAATCTGCAACGTGTTTCCCTTTTGTGCCGAATTGGCTGAGCCGGAAACCACGGTCAACCCCTGCGGGTTGGCGTAGCCCGTTGCGGCGGCGAAGAGGATAAGCAACGGAAGGAAGAATAGGAAGCTGTTGAAAGACTGATTCCGTCGGCGAGACGCCGACGAGGGCGGTTGGGACGAGCGCAAAGGAATGCTGGACTCCATAATATCGCGCCATTATACAGAAAATCGCGGCAAACAGGCGGCTGGAATGTGACAATTTCGTGACAAAGTACTGGGCGAACACCGCAGAGGAATACATTTAACCACGGGTTTCCCGGATGGCACGGATAAGGCAGGCGGGCTTTTCCATCAAAGCTGGGCGCTCAGGCTGAACGATATCCGCATGCGCCCCGCCGTGGAAAACGCGCTGTTCTGCAGCGGCCAGGCGACCAAAATGTGGCTTTCCACGTAATGGCCGAGATTAAAATTAACCCCCGCGCCTGAGCCCCAAAGATCCTGCCGGGGTCTCTGCGTGGCCGTGTTCAGCGTATATCCTTCCCCGTAGTCCATGAAGGCGGTGATCTGCGTCCCGATGTTCTTCGTCTTGCCCCGCCAATAGACGGGCGAGCGCAGTTCAAGCTGGCCCACCCATCCCGTGTCCGCATACAGCTCGCCTTCCCGGTAGCCCCGCACGCTGGCATTGCCCCCCAACTCGAATTCCTCCAGGTTCAGCAGCGGCTCGTTGGCCCACTGCCCCGCCATGCTGCCATACAAGGTAAAGTTATCGGGCAGAACCTGGGTGCGTGACAACTGCGGGCGAACCGCGATAAATTCCATGGTGGCCTCCTTGGTGTTCGAGATCAGAACCGGGAATGGTTTGTCACGGGAAAGCCAGCCGCCCGTTCCGGCAACCAGCGAGAGGCCGCCATCAAGCCTGCTCGAAAGATTGGTTTCCGACGCGGTTTGGCCCCAACGATCCTGCCGCGATCCAGTCCAACCCAAAAAAACCGGCGTGTAGTTCAGCGTGGGATAGGTCGCAACCCCTGGTATGGCAATCGTGCTGTGGATGATCGTGGGCGGAACGGATGAATTATTGCCGTGGGTGACGGTGGTGGTGTAGTAAAAGTTATTGGTCGGCAGCGAAACCACCTTGTCATTCTTGTAGTCCATCCCCAAGCTCCAACTGGACTGGATTTCCTCCCACTTGGGCAAGGGAAAACTCAACCGCCCTCCTGCCGTGGTTTGCGAGGTGTACTGCTGGGTGGTCAGTTGTTGTTGAATGGTTAGCAGGGGATTATTCGGTACGACAGACGTTTCCGGCCCGAAAATGGTCGGCCCGGTGGTGGAGCGGGAGGCGTAAGCGGTGAACTCCGGCCGCCCTGTCGCCGGCGGCGGCACAAACTGCCTGGTCGTCTCGTTGTAACCAAAATGGGTTTGATCTTGCGCAATTTGGCTCTCCACCGCCGCCGGCGCTCCCAGCGGCGCCCGGTAATAACCGCTGTAATAAGTCACCTCCGGCGTGTCCAAGGGGGTCAACATCTCGTGAGCGTCGCCTCCAATGGACGGTTTGGAGTAGCTGGGGCTGAACCCGTACTGCAAGCCCAGGGAATGATCCAACTGCCACAAGTTTCCATAAGAGGCGTTGGCGTTGATGCGCAACTCCGGCGTGCCTGGCGGGCTGTAGTTGTCCAAGTCCAGCCGGCCATGCAAGGGTATCCGGTCCTTGATATCCAGAATCAGCGCCGAGGTGCCCGGTTCCGGTCCCGCCCGCACTTCCGGTGAGATTTGACGGTCGGGGTTGGAATTGGCCCGGTCCAACTCCGTTTGAAACACCTTTGCGTTCAGAATGCGCTCTCCGGATTCGAGTGTCTTCACGTACGGCAATGCCGCCATGATATTGTTCGAACTGTAGTAATGGTTGTGCAAAATCTTGACGGCCGCCAGCCTCCCCTCTGTCACTTGAAAGTAGATCACCTTGTTCGCGACAGATTGCTGGGGCACGGTAACCTTCACCGTAAAATAGCCCCGGTGGAAATACTCCGATTGCAGGGCGGCGATTGCTTTGCTGATTTTGTTGGTATCCACCGCGTCGCCGGTGTAGGGCGCAAGGACGCGGGAAATGACATTGCTGGGCAGGACCGTGTTGCCCATCACATCATATCGGTCCACTGTGAACTTGAGCGCCGCCGGGGCGGCGGCGTTGGTCGTGGCAACGTTGGTGCTGGCAGCGGCGGCCGCCACCGGCTGGTTGGTGGCGGCCGTTGCGTCCGCGCCATAACACCTGGGAAATCCGACAACCATCAACAGCAGCAACACCATCGCCGTTGCCAATTGGAGTGGTCTGGCGACCCGCACGGGGCGGCGCGGCGGCGTTGCCTGCCGTTCCCGCCATTCGGTTGGTGTCATTTGATACCGCTTCTTGAAGGCGTAATTGAAATGGGTCAGCGAGCCGTGGCCGCTTTCCAAGGCGACGTCGATGATCTTCATTTCGCTGTTGCGCAGCAGGTCACACGCCCTCTTGAGCCGAAGTTCAGCGGCGTAGGTGAGGAAGCCGATTCCCCATTCCTTCCGAAACAGGCGGCTGGCGTGGCGCTCGCAGCAGTGCAGCATTTTGGCCATATCGCCAAGCGACATGTTGGACAGCTCGGATTCCGGAAGCTGGCTGATGAGCTGCCGCAGCCGCCCTTTGGCCACCTGCTGGTGCTTCTCATCGTTCGTCTCCTTGATCAGCGCCGCCTCCAACTGCGGCCCCACCAACTCCGCGAACATCTGGGCCAATGCCAGCCGCATTGGCAATGTGGCCTTCTGGTCCTGCGCGAAAAGCTGTGTGGTTCGTTTTGCCAGAACGTGCTCGGGAGGCAGCGTCAGGAAAGGCATGAATTGCCGGGCCACGTCCGTCTCCAGGCATTGCCGCTCCGGCGCGGTCATAAAGCCGGCCAGTGAATGGACCCGTATCGCCATCCCGCGAACCACCGCCGGCCCCAGCACGCTGGCCGTCAGCGACAGCCCCGATTTGGGAGGGCAAACGATGACGCCGCCCAGGGGCATTTCCTTGCTCGACTTGCGGTCAAAGACGTACGCGATCCCCTCGCTCAACTGCAAAACAACCCAATCTTCCGTCACCAGTTGCCAATCCGAACCGCTCGGAACGGTTCTGTCAAAGGTGGACAGGTGAACTGGACTGGACAACCGCAGTGGGTTGCTGGACTCCATCATATCGCGCCATTATACAGACATCCGTGGCAAACAGGCGGCTGAAATGTGACAATTTCGTGACAATGTATTGGGCGAAGACGGATTGGGAAAGAAATTGACAGGATGAACAAGATGAACAGGATTGGGAAATGCAAGAACAAGAATTGACCGAGAAAATCATTGGTTGCGCAATGAAAGTTCTCACGTTGGATCAGCCAGTGAGGCCGCCCATCGTGCTCTTGCATGCAATCCTGAAAGGATTGCAATCATTCAGCCCAGGGTTGCGAGCAGCGAGCTACCCTGGGGGGAGGCATATCAATAAAACCACAACCCTGAAAGGGTTGAATCCTTTTCGTAAAGTTTCGTTATTCAACCCTTTCAGGGTTGTGGAGT